>Ga0102944_1001321_pt1 | contig 16624 bp, 14 predicted proteins | sample SalPonD_shore_MG_FD_78172 | JGI IMG/M metagenome (GOLD analysis project Ga0102944, IMG submission 78172) | Salt pond soil microbial communities from South San Francisco under conditions of wetland restoration - Salt Pond MetaG... | ecosystem: Environmental > Aquatic > Marine > Intertidal zone >...
TCTTTTTGACAAATTCTGGCTGATCTTCGATGATCAGCATATTTCTGGGTTTAAGCAGATTTGATAGGCCATGTTCAGTATTCCTTTTCTGTAAGGATGGAGCAAAATTTCAAAAGCGGACTCATCACCGTCCAGTACCTTTTCCACAAGTTTAGCTTCATCCCTCATCCTCATTAATATACTCTGGTATTGTGAAAAATGTTAATTTTTTTATGAAGGGCTGGTGTAAATGATTGAGATAAAAAAACTTGATAAAATTGATTTTTGCTGATATGTTACTGATAAATCCATTATGGGAGAGCATATAAAAGGAGGGTATTTCAATGTATGCGCGTTTGACTTCCGCTCAAATCAAGAAAGAGAACATAAGCGAATTTACCCAAATATATAATGAAAGCGTGGTCCCAGCGGCTAAGGCTCAGAAAGGATACAGAGGTTCTTATGTGCTGGTTGATCGTGATACAGGCAAAGGCATGGCTATTACTTTATGGGAGAGCAAAGAAGATGCCCTGGCCAATGAAGAAAACCGCTATTATCAGGAACAATTAGCTAAATTCGTGACCTTATTCACTCAAGCCCCTGTGCGCGAGTTGTATGAAGTAACCATTATGTCTTGAGGTTCATTTCAGTATTAACTTGTTTTTATTTAAGTTTGAACTGAACCGTCACAGTAAAGACCACTGGGCAATGGTAAAAACGCCGCTTTTTTCTCACCAGATTTATGCACCGATGGTAATGAATGGTGTAGAACCAATCTTCGCTTTGCAGAGTTTATTTTCTGCCATAGTGTATCATCTTGACTTTATAGGTCTTCCTATTTTAGAATTCAACAGATGACTAAAGATAAGGTTACACTCAAGATACCCCGGCCTCTCTATGAAAGACTCAAGACTGTGATCAAAGGGAGTGGATTCAGCAGTGTCAATGAGTTTGTAGTCTATATATTGAGGGATCTCATGTCTGCAAAGAGCGTGGATAAGAAAGAGCTTTCTGTAGATGAAATAGAAGCCATAAGGAAAAGGCTTAAAAGCTTGGGATATTTTTAGACTTTCCTTCCTTATAATAAATCCCACCTTAATTGCCTGAGCTATTCATAAGAAAAACAGCAGTGTGCTCAGGCTCGTTAAGAATCCGGGTGTCATAAATAATACTTGACATAATATTCCTATAGTAATACAGTCATACTACAATCATATTACATATGGAGCCTAATCTGTTATAGTCTTCTAAAGAAAAAGCCAGTATGAGACAAAAAAAGAGGCCAATAAAATCAAAAAGAGAGGATATGCCCATGAATAGATTAATAAAAGTTTTCTTTACTACAGTCATAAATTTCATTGTCTTTGATTATTACAGCTGGCAGTCAATGAAAATATTTCATTCCAAAAATAAGGAATATTTAGAAATTGACAAAAATATTCTTCAGAAAAGTAAAAAAAGCGCGGCTTAAAAAGGGGGAACTATGCACCTACTTGAATTTTCTATCCCAATAATAGTGCTTGCGTTCATGTGTGAGTATATTGATTCATCTTTAGGCATGGGTTATGGAACAGCCCTCACTCCTATATTATTAATTTTAGGATACAATCCCCTTCAAATTGTGCCTGCTGTTTTATTGTCTGAGTTACTCACAGGAGTGAGTGCTGCCTTTTTTCATCACCGTTTTAAAAATGTGAACTTTAAGATCGGCACCATTGACTCTAAGACAGTTTTTGTTTTGGCTGGATGCAGCATATTAGGAACCGTGGCTGCGGTTTTTATAGCTCTAAATTTGTCCATTTTTTATGTAAAGCTTTATATCGGAGTATTGGTATTCAGTATGGGGCTTGTGATCCTGATCAACTTAAACAATACCTTTAAATTCTCATGGATTAAAATATCTTCTCTTGGGCTTCTGGCTGCATTTAACAAAGGAATCAGCGGAGGCGGGTATGGTCCTTTGGTGACCAGCGGTCAAATTCTATCAGGGGTAAAGTCTAAAAATGCCATAGGAATCACCTCCTTATCTGAGGGTTTGACCTGTCTGGTCGGTGTTGTTGTTTATTTGATCTATACCAATCACATCATTGAATGGAATCTCGCACCATCACTCATTTTAGGGGCCATTCTTTCTGTTCCTTTTGCCACTTATACAGTCAAGAAGTTTAAGATGGGAAAGCTCAAGCTGATTGTGGGGATATCAACTCTGATTCTTGGAATGGTGACTCTGGGAAAATTATTTTTTTAAAAGAGAGCAAAGGTCTTATTAAATGATAGTGTAGACCAGTAAAGGAATGACAGCACTCAGCCCCAGACTGACTACCACTTCCCACATGGTATGCCCCACCTTTTCCTCCAATGGAGGAATGTCTTTTCTCTCTTGGATCAGTTTGTTTATGGCTCTGGACTGTTTTTCAATGATGGTGCGTACATTGACTGCATCATAGATAACCAGAATAGTCATGACCACACCGATAAGAAAATAAGGAGAAAAACCAGTCTCTAAAAGAAGAGCCATGGTTAACGATCCTGACAAAGCGGTGTGGCCTGAAGGCATCCCTCCATTCATCAGCAGCATTTCTTTATTCAGTCGGCCTTCTTTTATCAAGATGAATATGATTTTAAGTATATAGGCAAAGCTCCATGTGACGATGATGCTCAGGACAAATTTTTTCATACTCTTCCCCCTTTTTTTAAGCTCAATAAATGCCTCCGCTTCCAGAAATCAAGTCAAGTTTGAGCTGATTTTCTTCTGAGCGGGATTCTCCCACACTTGTGACATAAATGGCTGGTTTATCCATCACAGGGCATTTATTCTCACAAATTCCGCACCCAATACAAAGATCAATATCTATAACCGGAGCCAGGGGAGTTTTTATCTCTCCTTCCGGGGTTTTCACCTCTGCTTTTATGAGCTTGATGGCTTTAGGGGAGACCGGACAGTGTTCTTCACACACAATGCAGGGGTCACCAAATTTCCAGGGGATACATCGGTTTTTGTTTATCCAGGAAGTTCCGATTTTGACCTGAGTTTTCTCCGGCACAGTCAGCTCTTTTATGGCACCTGTGGGGCAGACTTGGGTGCATAGAGAGCAGTAGTATTCGCAGTACCCGATTTTAGGGACCAGCATAGGTGTCCATAGACCTTCTGGACCAGCTTCTTTAAGAACAGGTTGGAGAGCATTAGTGGGACAGACTTTCATGCATTCTCCGCATTTCACACATTTTTCTAAAAACTGCTTTTCCGGGAGGGCGCCCGGAGGCCGGATCAATTTCTCAGAAGCCCTTTTTGATTCAGGGGATAATCGGAAAAAGGGAGCCAACACAGCCCCGACAATGGAGGTCAAGAGAAGTTTTCTTCGGGAAAGGTTCACTGTTTCTATTTTTTCCATTTGGGTTTTAAGCGGGAATCGGATGGCATTGGTGGGGCATATAGAGGAGCAGGTGAAACAGTACACACATTCAGAACTTTTCCAATCTTTATTGGGAAAAGGATTAGCCTGTGTTTCACAGTGCAGGGTGCAGAGATTGCATTCAATGCATTTTTTGGAATCAATTTCAAGCTTCAGGACATTCCATCTTGAGAAAAGACCTAGTAATGCGCCCAAAGGACACAGGTATCGGCACCAGAATCTTTCCCGGTGAATATTCAGGAGCACAATCGCTAAAAACAGAGAGCCGATAAAAAACACCTGGGTGAAGATGGAGTTTATATCAAGGGTGGTCAAAAACTGGGCAATGGGATCAGCGATGGAATAAAATTCAGCCTGATAAAGAAGACCGAGCACATTTGAAAAGGTATGATTCAATACAGGAAACACTCCTACGGCAAAGGAACGGTAAAGCAGGGAAAGCGGATCCAAGATTCCCACCAGGTTTAAAGAGAAAATAGTGCCCACCAGGATGAAAATTAAAATATAGTATTTTAATGTGGGAAGCTTGTTTTTAATTAATTTTGGTTTTAAGAGTTTGCTTTTTTTAAAAACAAAAGAAAAGAATTGGTGGATGGAGCCCAAGGGACACACCCATGCGCACACAAATCGTCCAAACACAAAGGTCAAAACAATGGTTATGGAAGCAAACACAAAAGATAAAAACACAACCCTGGCGGCAATCAGAGTGGTCAAGGCCAGCAGAGGATCAAAATGAAAAAAGATTTCCACGTTTCCTATATAGTCTTTCCCGGGGAAATGAGTCCCCAGTAAAAGATAGAAAAACAGAGCAAAGAATAATGTTTGGCTGAGGATCCTGAGTATTTGTACAGCTCTGTATTTTTTAGATCTTTCTTTTTTCAATGGTTAGTTTCTCCAGGTCAATTTCTCCAAGACCTCTTTCATTTGCTATCTTGAGAAACATAAGTTCCCCTGGATTTATATCCATAAAATGGGCTCCTATACTATCTACGGCTACATAATCCACTCCTGCCGCAACTGTTTTATGGAGCTTCACATCTGAGAGCCTTCCCCCTTGAGGTCCGTTTCTGTGAAGGATTCGGTATGAATCCATAAATGACAGAGTTGGTTTAAAAAAAGCAGCGAGGTCCACCATAGCATAGTCGAGGCTTTGATGGAGCTGGTTTCGATTGCCTCCCAGTGCGCCCAACCAGTTTTTCATACCTAAAGTCAGCCGGGACAGACTGTGATGTTTGGTGATGGGAACATTGATGAGTTTATCTGTTTCCAGAAAATCTCTGTACACCTCCCATTCTTTGAGCTTTTGTCCATTGATGGGAACTTTTTTCAGTTTATGCTCATTGGTGAAAGGGACATCTGCTCCTGCTTCCTTAGCCGCTTCGGCAATACCCGAGCGGACGTAGGTTCTTCTTGCTGGATTGATGGTATGATCCATGACCTTGACTTTTTTAGCTCCAGCTTCAAAACAGAGTTCCACCAGAGTTTTAACCACTTGAGGGTTTGTGCAAGCAGCCTGCTCAGGAGTTCTGTCCCATCCTATGTTGGGCTTTATCAAAACTTCATCTCCTTTTGAAATAAAACGGTTCACCCCTCCTAGAATAGATATGGCTTCTCTGGTGATTTGAGAGGGCAATTCTCCCTGGACTACTGCCAGATCAGGGTATTTTTTTTCCTGTGCTAAAATGTTTGGTTTAATGTTTAAAACAATACTTCCCACAGCAATATTTTTTAAAAAATCTCTTCTTTTCATTTTTTTATCCTTTTCCTAAAGAATGGATATACTGAATAATGCCTTGGTATATCCCTTCAGCTATTTTTTGTCGGTATTCAGTAGTCCTGAGTAGAGCCTCTTCTCTTGAATTGGATAAATGCAGTGTTTCGACCAGTACAGAGGGCATTTCTCCTCCGATCAAGACCCAGAAAGGCCCTCCTTTAACCCCTAAATCTTGGGTGTATTTATAGGATTTTTTTAAATTAGATGTCAGGCATTGCTGAATATTTTCAGCCAGCTCCTTTGACTCTTTTATTTTGCTGTTCTGTGCGATTTTTGTGATGATTTCTTTCATGTCGCCGATACTTTTGGTGGAAGTGGCGTTTTCCCTTGCCGCAATGGCGTTAACAGAAGGATCCGTACTGAAGTTAAGAAAGAATGTGGCTGTGCCGCAGTAGTTTTTTCTGGGATTCGCATTAGCGTGGATGGAAACAAAAAGATCTGCTTTCTTTTGATTGGCAATGACAGGCCTGTTTTCGACAGGCACAAATATATCTGTCTCCCTTGTCATTATGACTTCCAGGCCCTGCTTGGCGCTGAGTAGATTTTTGAGTCGGGTTGCTATGTCTAAAACAACATTTTTTTCCTGAGTGTTTTGGCTTCCTATGCATCCGGGATCTTTTCCTCCATGACCAGGATCAATGACGATCCGTTTTATGCCAAGACCTAACTGCCTGGCCATAGAGTATCCCGAATCAGTGGGTTTTGGTGTGGAAGAATTTTTTACAGGATAGATGTCAATAATGATTCGAAAGGGATCTGGAAGATGCCAGACCCGATATTGATCTATTTTTGAGAATTCTAGGTCAACAGCGGTTCTGACAGTGGTGTGGTTTTTTTGAGCGATTCTAATTTCGTGAATGTATTCATTATTAAGATTGATTGTTTTAGTGTGGAGGATGGGATTGAGTTTAGCCTGGAATACATCAACGAACACTCTGTCAGGAGATTTGAGTTCGTCAAAAAAATATTCTCTTAATTCTCCCACATCGATGACTATCCTGGTAAAAGAAGGGTGAGTATGGTAGCGGAGGTTGTATATTTCAATCCGGTTATCTTCAGGAGATTGGGAAAAAAGTTGAGTGAAAATGCCTAAGATTAAGAAAATGGCTGTTAAAATCTTGCTTTTCATTTTTCTTAAATTATATAATATCTATACACTTAGTCAATTTACCTGACCTATTCATAAAAAAATGGCGATGTTTTTATTCTTCATTTTGTTTCAGCGATATACAAGATTTTTCTCAAGAACCATTATCTGAACATTTTTCTTGTTCTTATTTTTTATTTTAATCGCCATTTTTTTACCTTACAGGCGAGCCCATCTTGCCGCATCTGCTTTGTTACAAGGCATTCGCAGTGAAGGACCACACCTTCATGCCCTGCGCCTCGCATCTGCAGCAGCCTTGACTCGTGAATAATCCAGGTTTATTCCAGTTTATCCTAAAATCATGCACCGAATTTCACCAATTTACCTGCGTGAGCCAGCATGAGCGGCATGGCATACAATGAAGGGAAGCGGCCCAGATATCCCTGGCTGCATTCTTTTTCAGTGAATTTTTCAACTTTATCTACTTGGGCTGTCTGTGAATATATGAGAAATGGATTGGGATGCCATGAATGTGATTTCAAAACGCAGGGAGTGGAATGATCAGAGGTCACCACAAGAACTTCTGGTTTTAGATCAAGGATAACAGGGATGAAAGAGTCTGTTTTTTCGATGATTTCTTTTTTTGCCTCGAAATTTCCATCTTCCCCATAAGAGTCGGTTTTTTTAACATGGACATAGAAAAAATTATACTCAGAGTATGATTTTTTCAAAGTAACAAACAGATCGTCCATTTCAGAACCAACCTCTAATACATCCATTCCCACTAATTTAGCTAAGCCTCTGTACATAGGATAGTTGGCAATAGCCGCGGTTTTCAACTTAAAGAGAACTTTCATACTGGGAATGGAAGGAAATTTTGAGAATCCCCGTAACAGTATGGTGTTGGCTTTATCTTCGTCACTGAGAACATCTGTGACTTTATCCATGATTTTATTGACTATTTGTGCCGTATTTTTGGCTTCTGATGAGAGTGGTTTAGGATATACTTTAGGTTTATTTTCTCTCTGAGGGTCAGCATCGGATAATTGATCGGAAAGACCTTCCGCGGTGAATTTGACCACAAAGCGGTGTTCTTTTCCTGTGTAAAAGGAAATTTTTGTGTTTTCAACTTCTTGGATAGATTTATTCAGTTTTTGACAGAGAGAACGATTTTTTTCTGTTGAGATCCTCCCTGCTCTTCTATCTACAATCTTGTCCTGCTTTAGAGTAGCGAAATTACCTCTTGCCACCAGGTCATTCTTTTTGACATCCACGTCAATCCCTAAGGCTTCGAGTATTCCTCTTCCTAGAATATATTTTGTGGGATCATATCCAAAAATTGACAGATGTGCAGGTCCACTCCCTGGGGTGACTCCTCTAAAAACCGGATCCGTGAGTCCACAGCAACCTGATTTTGCAAGATGATCGAGGTTTGGCGTTGAAGCGGCTTCAAGGGCTGTAGCCCCATTGACGGGCAGATCCCCCAGTCCGTCCATGATCAAAAGCACGATTTTTGAATCAGTCTCTGTGCATAATTCTTTGATTAATTCTTCTCTATCCATAGTAAATCAACTATAAAAAATTTAAGTAACTAAGTCAATCAACCTGGACTATTCATAAAAAAAAAGGCGTTGTTTTCATTATTAATTTACAACCAAAATCGAGTCTGATAAAATCAGGTCATGAAGAAAGTCGTCATCCTTGATTTTGGTTCACAGTACACTCAACTCATTGCTAGAAAGATAAGAGAGTTAGGCGTTTTTTCAGAGATTTATCCTTTTTTTGCAGAACTTTCAGAGATAAAAAAAGAAGATCCTGGAGCGGTTATTCTTTCGGGAGGGCCTCAGAGTGTTTATGATAGGAATGCCCCTAAATCATCCTTTGATATCAAGGAACTAGGAGTTCCTGTGTTGGGAATATGCTATGGACTTCAATTCATGTCTGATTCATTGGGGGGCCGTGTCGTCTCATCACCAAAAAGGGAATATGGTTTTGCCTCTCTTGAGATAAAGAATGGAGATGGACTCCTGGAAGGGATAGACAATCAAAGTCAAGTGTGGATGAGTCATGGGGATCAAGTGTTAAAAATTCCTCCAGGATTTACAGTAACCGGTGTGACAGAAAATTGTGATAAAGCGGTGATAGAAAATACCAAGGATAAGCTTTTTGGAGTGCAGTTTCATCCGGAGGTCATTCACACTCATCAAGGTCAAAAAATTCTATCAAACTTTCTTTTTAAAATTTCTGAAATGAAACCAAAATGGAATATGGGATTTTTTATTGATAAAAAAGTACAGGATATGAGGGAATCAATAGGAAATCAAAAGGTGATATGCGGTCTTAGTGGAGGTGTGGATTCTCTGGTGACATCTCTTCTGGTAAAAAAAGCTGTAGGAAAAAACCTAACATGCGTGTTTGTTAATAACGGCCTTTTACGAAAGGGTCAGTATAAAAATCTATCTCACAAATTCAGAAAAGAATTTAAGCTTGAAGTCGCAGCTGTGGATGCCACTGATATATTTTTGGAAAAGCTGAAAGGAGTGATTCCACCAGAGGAAAAAAGGAAAATTATCGGCAGGGAATTTATAAAAATATTCGAGGAGGAGGCTGAGAAAATAGGTGGGGCCAAATTTCTGGCTCAGGGCACTATTTATCCTGATGTTATTGAGAGCAATCCAGTTACAGGACCTTCCTCCAGTATCAAGTCCCACCACAATGTGGGGGGCCTTCCTGAAAAGCTGTCTTTTAAACTGGTGGAGCCTCTTAAAGAACTTTTTAAGGATGAAGTGAGAAAACTCGGAATTAAGTTAGGAGTTAAAGGAGATTTTATTTATCAGCATCCTTTTCCAGGGCCGGGTTTAGCTGTGCGAATCGTAGGTGAAGTCACAAAAGACCGCTTAAAAACTATCAGGGATGCGGATGCTGTTGTGATCGATGAGGTGCGAAAAGCAGGGCTTTATAATGATTTATGGCAGGCCTTTGCTGTGCTGCTTCCGGTTAAATCAGTGGGAGTTATGGGGGATAAAAGGACCTATCAATGGGTTGTTGTGGTGAGACTGGTGCAGAGTGTTGATGGTATGACCGCTGGATGGTTTCAGGCAGACCCTTCTTTATTATCCAGAATATCAACCAGAATTGTTAATGAGGTTGAAGGGGTCAATCGAGTTGTGTACGATATAACGTCAAAGCCCCCAGGAACTATTGAATGGGAATAAAAAATGGCAGATAAATTCATACATCTTCACAATCATACAGAATACAGTGTCCTGGACGGAGCCATGAAGATCGAGTCTCTTCTTAGAAAAGCCAAGGAATTTAAAATGGACGCAGTGGCCATGACTGACCACGGCAATATTTTTGGAGCAGTTCAATTTTTTAATTTAGCCAGAGAAATAGGGATAAAACCTATTCTGGGATGCGAAATGTATGTGGCACCTAAAAGCCGAAAACATAAAAAACCATCCCCTAATGGCCCTAACCATCATCATTTTTTGTTATTGGTAAAAAATGAGACTGGCTACAGAAATCTTTGCAAACTCATAACTTTAAGTTATCTGGAAGGATTTTACTACAGACCCAGAATAGACAAAAAGCTTCTTTCTAAGCATAAGGAGGGTCTCATTGGCTTTTCAGCTTGTTTAAAGGGAGAGATCAATGAGTATTTGGCTCAGGACTTAGATTTGGAAGCAGAACAGGCAGCAAAAGATTATCTGTCTATTTTCGGTGAGGGAAATTTTTTCCTTGAAATACAGGACCATGGTTTGAAAGACCAGAAGAAAATCAATCCTAAAATTATCCAGATGGGAGAAAAAATGAATATCCCACTGGTGGCAACAAATGATATTCATTATTTAGAAAAAAAAGATGCCGAAAGCCATGATGTTTTGCTTTGCATCCAAACCAATAAGAAAGTTAAAGACAGAGATCGGATCAGGTTTGGTTCAGAGGAGTTTTATTTGAAGTCTCCTGATGAGATGTCTGAGTTGTTCAGCCATGTTCCTGAAGCACTGGAAAATACTCATAGGATAGCTGAACAATGTGACTTCAATTTGGTTTCCAGCGGATATCATTTGCCTAACTTTGAGCCACCTAAAGGTTTCAGCCTGGATGATTATTTTGAAAAAGTGGTTAAAGAAGGATTTGAGAAAAAAATGGAATTACTTCAGCCCCGAATAGAGAAAGGAGAGCTTTCGAGCAGAGAAGAGTATGAGAAGCGGTTGATAAAAGAGATGAAACTGGTCAGGGAAATGGGTTTTGAAGGTTACTTTTTAATTGTATGGGACCTTATTAGAGAAGTTAAATCAAAAAATATTCCTGTAGGACCAGGAAGGGGTTCTGCAGCAGGAAGCCTGCTGGCTTACTCTTTAGGAATCACAGATTTGGATCCTCTGGAATATGACCTTTTGTTTGAAAGATTTCTAAATCCAGAGAGAATAAGTCTCCCAGATATAGATATAGATTTCTGTGGACGACGGAGGGATGAAGTCATCTCTTATATAAGAAATAGATATGGAAAAGAAAATGTATGCCAGATCATTACTTTCGGCACCATGGCGGCCAGACAAGCAGTCAGGGATGCAGGGAGGGCTTTGGACATCCCCCTATCCAAAGTAGATAAAGTGGCCAAAATGATTCCTCCTTTTGGGGATGATGCCTCTATAGAAGCCGCATCCAAAAAAATGCCTCAATTGAAGAAATTAAAAAAAGAAGATCCTGTGGTTTCAGAACTTCTGTCCGTGGCTAAAAATTTTGAAGGACAGATAAGACATCCTTCCATACATGCCGCCGGAATTGTCATTACCCCAAAACCGCTGGTAGAATTTCTGCCATTATACAAATCAGCCAAGGACGAAGTCACCACTCAATTTCCTATGCAGGATATCGAAGCTTTAGGTCTTCTTAAAATGGATATTCTAGGATTAAGGAATTTAACGGTCATTCAAGATACAGTCAATATTGTAAAGAAGGATTTGGGAGAGGAGATTGACATTGAGAACCTTCCTTTGGATGATGAAAAAACTTTTCAGCTTTTCCAAGCTGGGAGTACAGATGGAGTTTTCCAGTTCGAAAGTTCTGGCATGAAAGATCTGTTGAGAAGACACAGACCTGATAATTTCCGTGACCTTATCGCATTAAACGCCTTGCACAGGCCAGGTCCTTTACAGAGTGGAATGACCGAGGATTTCATCAAAAATAAGAATTACCCAGAGAATGTTAAGTACGATATCCCTGAACTTGAACCTATACTCAAGGAAACCAAGGGACTTATAGTCTATCAGGAACAAGTGATGAGGATAGCCACGGATATCGCTGGTTTCTCTATGGCTGAGGCGGATCTACTGCGCAAGGCTATGGGGAAGAAAAAGCATTCAGTGATGAGAGACATGAAGAAAAGATTTATGGAAGGTGCAAAAAATAAAGGAGTCAGCAAAGAAAAAGCCAAAGAGATATTTGAAAAGATTAAATTCTTTGCCGGGTATGGCTTTAACAAGTCTCACAGCGCAGCTTATGCCTACCTTGCATATCATACGGCTTATTTGAAGGCACATTATCCTGTTTATTTTATGGCCTCTTTATTGACATCTGAAGCTGAGAAGGGTGATACAGCCAAAGTGGTCAAATATATTGATGAATGTAACAAGATTGGAATTAAAGTTTTGCCTCCAGATATTAACGAGAGTGAATTGATATTTACTGTTAAAGGAAATGATATTCGTTTTGGATTGTCTGCTGTTAAGAATTTAGGAAGTAATCCAGTTAAAGAAATCTTAGAGGCAAGGAAAAAAGTTGGAAAGTTTAACTCTCCTTTCGACATTTGCCGCAATATAAGCCCGAAATCTTTTAATAAAAAAGCCATAGAGAGTTTGATAAAGTCGGGGTCTATGGATAGTTTTGGTTTAAAAAGATCCCAGCTCTACAGCTTAATAGACAGCATCATCAAATACACTCATGATATATACAAGATAAGATTTTCTAACCAGGAAATGCTTTTTGGGGCGAAACAGCTGGACCCTCCGCCCATTCCTCCTGAAATTAAGAGGATGCCGGAATGGGATAAGGCAGAACTCCTGGCTAATGAGAAATCAGTATTAGGTTTTTACCTCACAGGGCATCCTTTGGCTCGATATGATAGATGAATAAAGAGTCTCGTTTCACATTTTATCATCCAGTTGGGTCAGGAAAAAAACACAAATATGGAAGTCAGACTAGCGGGCATTATTACCTCGGTCAAGCCCTTGAAAACACGAAGAGATGAAAGAATGGCTACTTTTATTCTTGAGGATATGAGCGGCCGGTGCGAAGTGGTGGCCTTTCCTGATAGTTATAAAAAAAGTTATGAATATATACATGAAGATGCCTTGGTTTTTATAAAAGCTCAGTTTATGACCGAGAATGATAACCAGCGTTTAATTTTGTCTTCCATCTATGTTTTATCTGAGGCTATCCAGAACCTTGCTAAACGAATGGTTCTGAGAATTCCTCTTCAGGCTATGGAAGAATCTGTTTTTAAGGACTTGAAGAGTCTTTTAAGAGCTTGCCCAGGGGAATGTCCCTTGTTATTTGAACTTGAAACAAGAAACGCTTATAAGATAGTGGTCAAGTCAGTGGATATCCAGGGAGTCACTCCCTCAGAAGAACTCACAAAAAATTTAGAGTATTTATTGGGGGAGAATTCTGTGGTCATTCAGTATTAAAAAGGCCAAGGAAAAGATATGGATACGGATGTTGAGCTTGTATGATAGGATGTAATCAAAATGGCTTATAAACTGATTGTTGCTGATAACAGCCCTGCTGCCTTAGAAACCCTCCGTATGGCTTTTATAGATTCAAGTTATGATGTTTACACTTTTACTAATGGAGAAGAAGTGATCAAAAGCATACCCCATATAGAACCGGACGCGTTTGTCCTCGGACTATCTCTTAAAGAAAAAGGGGGGCTTGAGATCGGCAAGTATATTAGAGAGTCAGAGGATTATAAAGACATCCCCATTGTATTTCTTATCGGAGCCTATAAAGAGCTGGATATGCAGAATTTGTCAAAGATTCCTAATCAAGGGATATTCCGGGAGCCTTTTGATTCAGAGGAAGTGGTGCGAAAACTTAAAAGCCTTATACAAGGGGATAATGGATTAGATACCCTTCCTGAGGAGCCGGCTATGGATGAAATAGCAGAGTTGGAAAGGAAATTCCAGAAACGGTTGGATGCTATAGAAAAGAATATGACCGGTAAGATGAGAAACATTGTGAAAAAAGAAATCTATGAAGCGATCAAAGAATTTGAAAAGAGAGTTAAAGCGGCTGTTCTGAGGGAAATTAAGGATTTAGACAGAGCCAATAAAAACAAATAACTGTTTTTTTTTATGCGGCTTGATTTGTTATTATAATAAAAAAATAGGATTTTAAATGAACGACAAAAAAATATTGAAAAAATCGTATGATCCAGATCCAGTCGAAAAGAAGTGGGCGGATTTCTGGATTGACCATCAACTTTTTACTCCGGAAGTCCCTTCTTCAAAAAAGAAATTTTCTATGGTCTTACCTCCTCCAAATGTGACAGGTTCCCTTCATATGGGACATGCTTTATGTTTCACTCTTCCAGATATTATAGTCAGATGGAAGAGGATGCAGGGTTATAATGTGCTGTGGCTGCCCGGGACTGACCATGCCAGTATTGCCGTGCATAATGTCATAGAAAGGAAACTGGATAAAGAAGGCATAAAAAAGGAAGATATAGGTCGTGAAGAATTCTTAAAGATAGCCTGGAATTGGAAGAAAAAATATGGCGGGAAAATTATCCATCAATTAAAGAAATTAGGTTTTTCTTTAGATTGGACACGGGAAAGATTTACCTTAGATAAAGGATTCTCAAGAGCTGTCAATAAAGTATTTGTGGATCTATATAAAGAAAAGCTGATTTATAGAGATTACTATCTTGTCAATAGATGTCCGAAATGCAACACAGTTCTATCTGATATTGAAATCGAGCATAAGGAGCTGCATTCAAAGCTTTATTATATTAAATATCCAGTTAAAGATACTGGCGATTATATAGTGGTGGCCACAACCAGACCGGAGACCATGCTCGGAGATACGGCTTTGGCTGTCCATCCCAAGGACAAGAGATTTAAAAAATATCATGGCCAGAAAGCTGTTCTCCCTTTAGCACAGAGGGAAATCCCGGTGATTAAAGATAAATCAGTGGACAGAGAATTTGGCACGGGTGCGGTTAAAGTCACTCCGGCTCATGATCCCGCTGATTTTGATATGGGGAAGCAACACGGTCTGGAGCAGATCATAGTCATAGATGGCGCAGGGCGAATGACTGAGGCTGCCGGTGAAGAATATAAAGGGCTGGATCGGTATGAATGCAGAGAATTGGTCGTCTCTCAGTTAGAAGAACAGGGACTTATTGAGAAGGCAGAGGATTATGTTCATTCTGTGGGACACTGTTACCGCTGCAAAACAGTCATAGAGCCTCATCTTTCCTGGCAGTGGTTTGTCAAAATAGAGCCTCTGGCAAAACAGGCTATTAAAGTGGTCAAAAAGGGAAAGATCCAGTTTATCCCTGCTAATTGGAGCAAGACCTATTTTGAGTGGATGTACAACATTCATGACTGGTGTATTTCAAGACAATTATGGTGGGGACACAGGATTCCTGCTTGGTACTGTCAGGAATGCAACCACACAATTGTTGCTGAACAGACTCCTAAAAAATGTGATAAATGCGGAAGCACAAAACTCAAACAGGATGAAGATGTGCTGGACACTTGGTTCAGCTCAGCCCTATGGCCGTTTGGAACCATGGGTTGGCCGGAGAAAACAGATGACCTAAACACGTTTTATCCCACAGACCTCATGGCAACTGGATTTGATATCATATTTTTCTGGGTTGCTCGGATGATCATGATGGGACTTAAATTCATGGGAGATATTCCTTTTAAGGAAGTCTATATAAACGGATTAGTGAGAGATTTCAAACGGAAAAAGATGAGCAAGTCAGAAGGAAACATAATCGATCCTTTAGATATGATTAAAAAATACGGCACAGATGCTCTTCGGTTCACCTTAGCGGCTCTGGCCGTGCCTGGGATGGATATATCTCTTTCTGAGGAAAGAATGGCCGGTTACAGGGCTTTTGTCAATAAGATATGGAATGCCTCACGATTTGTCTTGATGAACATACATGACAAGATTCCAGAAATCGATAAAAATGAAATCACTTTGATTGATCGATGGATTATGACTAGGACCAATGATATAGTCCGAGAAATGAATGATTCTTTAGAAAAATATAATTTTTATGAAGCAGCTGATAAAATCTATCACTTTATTTGGCATGAATTTTGTGATTGGTATTTAGAGTTGGTGAAACCTGATTTAAAGGAAGAAAATAGGTCAAGCCTTGGAGTGTTGATAAAAGCTCTAGATAAAATATTAAGACTTCTTCATCCTTTTATGCCCTTTGTGACTGAAGAAATATGGCAGAATCTTCCCGTAAAGGGGGAAGCCTTGGTCGTGGCCGAGTATCCGAAGTTGGATAAATTCTGGGAAGACAAAGATTCTAAAAAATTGGTCAATACTTTACAAGATATCATAGTTGAGGTAAGGACCATTCGCTCAGAAAACCATATAGCCCCCCAGAAAAAGATATCTCTTGCCGTCAAAGTCGATGATGAAACCCTCAGAGAGAGGATATTGGAACATAAAAAGTATATCCAATTTCTTGCTTCGGTTAAAGAGATAGAGGTTTTGGGCCAATTTTCCTCAAAAAAGAAACTAATCAAAGGAGTTGCCGGAAATTTAGAGATAGGGATTCCTGTTGACACCCAGTTCATAGATTTTACATTTGAGAAAAAACGTCTAGAAAAAGAATTGAGAAAAATAAAAGAGGACAGCGAAAAACTGCAAAAAAGGCTTGAAAATAAGAATTTTATCCAAAGAGCCCCGGAAAAAGTCATTAATGAGACAAAACAGGGATTGAAAGAGTTAAAAGAAAAAAAGACTAAACTCGAACAGAATCTTAAGCAGATAAATGACTGGTCTTCTGAAGCCTCTTAAATAGAGGAGCAAAGAGAAGGCGATAATTTTTTTAAAGGATTTGCGGGTTAGTTCAGAGAGATGAAAATCGGGGGAAAACTTCATTGGTTCAAGAGCTGTTCTTCAACTAATGACTTGGCCAAACACTTGGCTGGGAAACAAGCTGAACAAGGGGAAGTGGTGGTGTGTGATGAGCAGACAAAAGGAAAGGGAACCCAAAGAAGAACATGGTATTCTTTGCCAGGAAAAGGACTTTATTTTTCTGTTATTCTTTTTCCCCCTAGGTCAGATCTATCGCTTCTCCCACTCACTGGGGCTTTGGCTGTGAGGGAA
>Ga0102944_1001322_pt1 | contig 16616 bp, 14 predicted proteins | sample SalPonD_shore_MG_FD_78172 | JGI IMG/M metagenome (GOLD analysis project Ga0102944, IMG submission 78172) | Salt pond soil microbial communities from South San Francisco under conditions of wetland restoration - Salt Pond MetaG... | ecosystem: Environmental > Aquatic > Marine > Intertidal zone >...
CTTCTCATTTACCTTCCGGGCCCCGGGACTGACCAATCTGGATGGATACGTGTTGCGGGCCTGTCTGGTCAAAGTGCTGCCGATGCTGTTTTACTGCAAAGACCAGGGTAAGAAATTCAGGGCGATTATGCTGGGGACCACCGAATTAAGTATGACGACCCAGGCCGAGTTGTTTTTTCAGGAGAATCCGAAGGTAAAACGAATGTATCAAGCCATGGATTACTTGAATAACCGTTTTGGATTAGATACGATTGATCACGGTATTGCGCAGTTTGACGTAAAGGGAAATACGCATTTTAAAGAGCGGTCGATATGAATGCTTTAAATAGGGTCTTATGAGTGATGAGAATTCGAATTTTGTTGAAATGATAAAAATTGACTCTTTGTCTAATTACAATCTGGGCCACGGACTAATGCAATATTTAAGAATTGTTTATCGCAATAACTCCCCCGAGCTGATTACCCCGAATGAGTCTTCTGATGAGACCTAAGATTCCGGTACAGCCAACAGGTTTCCAACAAAGCCAGATCCTCGGGACTGTTCATCAGATGAATCCAGAATTGCCATTCCTCCTTTTTGGTAAGGCGGCCTTGAAGGTATAGGGTAATTTGCTTAATGATTACTGGTCACTCCTAAATGCTGATTTATTAGTTAGACCCTTCACCAGTCCAATCCTTACAGATGTATTCGTAAAAACTTTTATTAGGCATTTATCCTTCAATTTGTACTAGAATAAACTCGCCTTCCGGCGTTCCGGCGAAACTCGGAAAAAGTTCGGCACCTTCTCCCGGAGCCTCCCCGGGAATAATGGCATAAAAGTTGAGCTTGTGATAGGTATTGGTATCCGAAGGCATGATCCTTACCGGCCAGTCGCCTTTTCCTTCTTCCACAAGCTTGTCGGCATAGGCCTTTAGGTCAGCTATCGTATCTATCCGGTGGCCAGCTTTATCAACCGTTTCCAGAAGAAAGGTATTTTCCAGTCGAATATTTTCATCAACCGTTATGGGAATGCCCTGCCGGGAAAGTCGAGCAATACCATCAGCGTTTCGTTCCCAGAAGTCCGGGCTTATTCTGACCTTTGGCCATCGCTCGTGCTCCTGTTTAAATTTGGTTACTTGCTGCTGGAGCTGCTCAAATGTATTGTGCATTGGCGCGGAATTTGTTTCGAGTGTCCATTTGACATATATCAACATATTAAGTGTCATAGGTGCTACATAACATGCCGAAATAATATCTTTCTTGATGTTTAAACGTTATTTACGGAATATAGTTACCTGAAAGATAACATAGTACGACTTCGGGGTATTGTTATAATTATAGGTTATACCTCTTTTCTAACCCTACTAAACTGGATCAATCTTATTGATATATCAAAAAAATGCGATTACTAATTAAGCTAGATAAGATTATAAAATTAATATTCCCCTACTCATATTTTTCGGGCAGTAAACTTAATAGAAATAAAAATATGCCTACAGCTATAATTAATATAATTATTCCAACTATTAGATTACGAAGATAATATATGGCACTTATCGCCATTCCGATAAGAAATAAGCCCCATATTACCATCCAAGAAACTTCAAAAAAATCTTTAATTTTCCCCATAAATTTTTGTTGTCCTATAAATTATAAGTGAACAAATAAATTATTATTTAATATGACTTTACAAAACATTGAAACAAAAGAGTTAAAAAAATTTGCTTTTGCAGCCATTGATGATGGATGGGACGTAGATTACACTTCTGGAATACTTAATTTATTGAATCATTCTCTTCACCCAGATATTTCCGTTTGTTGGAAAAAAGGAAACGAATCTTGGAGTATTTTAAAAGAAGAGGCCAGAGAAGAAAACGTTGTACCAGTAGGTGAGTTAGAATATCCTAGTAGTATTCTATTTTGAAAAATTAGAAAAGAGGCATAACCCGCGCATTAAGGGGACGCACCTCGCCATCACTTGCCAGCTTTTGGCTTTTTAGCTATCCATTCATTATTTAATAAATCAACATTTTTATGTGCGCACCTTATGCGCAAGGTCGTTAGCGTTCTAATCCTATTTATTTATGAGTAAACTTGAATTCCAGGTAAAATCACATGTTTATACTTTTCAAAAGAACAGTCAGGTATTCACAAAATACCTCTACAATTCTTTAGATGATCAAGAAGAGATCATTTCTGAAAAATCGTATGATCCAGAAACTCAGTTTCAGCAAGATTTAAAAATCAGATTTTCAAATGAAGATAAAAAAGAGGAAGAGTATTACAAGCACAAACTTCCTCATATTATTAATAATTCAACGATAATTTCATCATTTTCACTTTTTGAATATTACTTCAAGAAACTTGCAAACTCTGTAAGAATACGTTGGCCTAAAAAATCTTCATATGATTGTAAATGGAGAAGAATAGATGATTACAAAAATACGATCTATGATATAACAAAATATAATTATGATAATCTAAATGGCTATTGGGGAGAAATTAATTCAGTTCGTAAAATTAGAAATTTGATCGTTCATCACGGTTCAACCGTAAGAAAAGAAGTTGACAGAAGGATTAAAGATCAACCAGATTACCAACTTTTAAAAAACCATAACAAAATAAATCTATCTGAAGAAACAGGTTATTTTACTATTAAAGATTCATCTATTGTTAATGACTTTTTTGATAATGCTAATAAATATCTCTTTGGGATTTATAACATTTTTCAAGAAAATAAATTTGGTAAGGATAACTCCTAAATGATCTAAAATCATGAAGAGAGTAAATAAAATTTTCGGGGTAATTGTAATACTTGCAACTCTTAATGCATGTTATCCATATGCTTCGCCTTATACGAATTCCAGTGGTACCTCTTCTAACAGTTCAAAGCGTCAAACCCTCTGTGTTAAATACCAGACCCAAAATGGATGGTCAAAGGGATATTCAGTTGAAGTCAATGTTTTAAAAGGTAGTACTCTCAATCAAAAAACGAATAGTTATAATTATGAGAGCTATGCGACTTATGGAGTTATTTTTTGGGACGATGATCAAGCAAGTATAATCAAGCTTAATTACTATACTGGTAGTTTTACTGCTTATGGAACTCAAGGAGTAGATCAAAGAGGTAGAAAGTGGCAACTATCAAAAACTACTTTGTGCTATTAAACCCAAGCTAGAACGCTAACCCGCGCATTTATTAGACTACCCTACCGAGTTGAGTTGTGCAAGACCGTCTCTGATATTACAGATACCAGCACGGCGGCAGACAGACTAGTCCGCGCATAAGGCCTTAGAGCCCAACGCTTGAATCAGTCCCTGCCGCCTATGGTATTACCTAAACCTAAATAGCATTCCAGCCGGGGCTTCCCCAGGCTTTTAATAGAGTCAGGTTACGTAATACGCTGCTGGCATCACAAGCTTTCTAATAAAAGATGAGGATTTCCTATGGCTACCGCAACCCCTCCAAACAACTATCACCAATTCCTGGGCATTGACGTGTCTAAAGATACCATCGACTGCTTGTTGCGTCCGAGCCGATCATATAGTCAGTGGACCAACCGACCGGAAGGATTCCGGCGGCTTCACCGATGGTTGAACCGTCGCCATTGTGATCCGGCCCACACGATAATCTGCATCGAGGATACCGGCATCTACAGTGACCGGCTGCTCGCGGCGCTGACCGAGTACGGTTGGAAATGCGCGGTGGTCAAAACCACGGCTACCAAAAAGGTAGCCCCCGAGCATCATCGTAAAGATGATCGGTTCGATGCCGGACTGCTGGCCGAATATGCCCAGCGCTACTGTGATCGCATTACCCTGAGGCAACCGCCCAAACAGGTTATTAGGCAATTGCAGCAGCTCTACGCCGAACGGCAACGGTTGATCAAAGCCCGAGGAGCAACCCAAAATCGCAGCCAGCAAGCCTCTCACGCGGTGATCGCTTCCGAGCTGCTGGCCCAACAGTGGCGCCAACAACTGCAGCTGTACAATAACCAAATCGCGTCTCTGGAGTCTCGTATGGGCCGGCTTGTAAGCAACCACCCCGGACTCAACCGGTATTACCAGCTGCTGCGAACCATTCCCGGCGTAGGCCAGGTTACCGCATGGCTCTGGCTGATCTTGTTTTACGGGGAACACCACTTGAATCATAAGCAGATTGCCTCTCGCTTCGGATTTGCACCGCACCGTTTTTGTTACGGTTCCTCGGTGAGAGGTAAAACACGTTCGGCGGGACATGGAAATAGTCAGATGCGATCCTGTATGACTATGGTGGCTCGGTCGGTAAGCCATCACTACGAGCGGTTTGCCCGTTATAAACAGCGCAAACTTGATGAGGGTAAGCCATGGCCGATCGTCCGAAATAATCTGATTAACAAACTGATTAAAATTATCTGTGCCATCTGGAACAGCGGCCAACCTTACCGGCAGGACTATGAGTCCAGGTTCGATCAACAAAAAAATGCGGCATAACACTTGCAAAAGTCATATCATTCAAGCGGACACGCCTCGCCAATTCTTTGCCTCTCTTGGTTTTGAGCCTCTTCTTTCGTTAGTTGCTAATTCAACATTCATTCGCGTGCTTATGCGCCAGGTCGTTAGCGCAATTAAAATAGTATCCCATTTTGAGCGAAGTTTTAGAGGAAATAAAAGATATCATTGAACAAGGTTTGAGAAATGACATTTTTCGAGCAGAGAGAGCGATTGCTATAAATAGAGAAATCGCCAAACACTCAGAAGAAATAAACAAAGGTGATGAGCATAAAAAACGCATACTGGCCTATCTTCAAAATTTAACTGTCAATGAAGCAATCCTCTGCACCTCTAAACTTTATGATCCAGTAGGAAAATACCCAACAAGATCTATTCATCTTCTTCTCAATTTGCTTATAGAGAAAGCAAATGAATTGCCAGAAATCAGAGAAAAACACAATACAATTAAATTGTTAAGAGAACTCCACACTCCCGATTATATAATTGATAAAGTTAATTCAGATGATCTCAGTGAATTCCCAAAGAAATTCGCAGATTACTTTGAGGTTTTAGTTCTAGATTTCGAAACCGAAGAACTTTTAAATGAAATCAAAGACTTCAGAGATAAAAGAATAGCGCATAATGAAAGAGTAGAAGAAAATTTGAGTGTACAATGGGAATCCGTTGAAAAGCTTCTAAATTTAATTAAACAAGCTGTTGGTGTAATTGGATGGGCCTATTTAAACACCGTTTATATGTACGAAAACAGATATCATTTAAGTTCTGATGCAAGAAGATTAAGAAGTTCAGTAAAAGAAATATTAAACTCTTAAAAATTAGAAAATTGCGCTAACCCCTTTAAAAAGGAAAATATCAAGCAGATAGTCCTCACCCAGCGTTTTTCTTTTTACTTCCATTCGTGAATCTTATTCAAACCTATAACTGGCAACCGGTTTCGGTGATCGCGGTCGGATTGCCTGCCGGCATCCAAACCCCTTTTCGGGCTTATTCTCCATCAATGGACAGAGACTGCAGCATTCAACTTGCTACGATCCCAGATCTTTAACCGGCCAGCCGGCCTATTCCCCAATCCAGCTTCGGCATTCTTTGAACGAATGTTATAAAATGTTGAATGGCGGTTGTATTTACTTCTAAATGGATGGGAGTTTGTAGCATATTCATAAATTGTCAAGCCCATATTATATAAATCTGCTCTGTAATCTAATCGTTTCCTAAAACTATCTTCGAACATTTCGGGGGCTAGATATGCATCTGTCCCTGGAACCGCTCTTGGATTCCTTGTCAAATCTGTACCATCCATCAAAAATGCTAACCCAAGATCTATTAGTACAAACCCTCTTTCATTATCAGTTTTTAAAATATTAGCTGGTTTAATATCACGGTGAACAGCTCCCTTCGAACTTAACTCTTCAATACAATTCAAAAGACAACGAGCTAGCTCATACAATTCATTTCTAGTCGGATGATAATTTTTTTTAATTAAGTTTTGTAAATCTTCACCGTCTATGAATTCCTCTGAGTATACAAGGTAGGTTATACTATTGATTTCAATCTCCCTGACATCTAAGGAACCAATATTTACCAAATTCGTAGATTTGCATTGATCTAATAAAGTGATTTCTCTATTAATTCTACCCAAATTTTCTTTTTTAACTTCAGGATCATGTGGATCTTCAGGTATTTGGACTAACTTAACTGCTTCTTTTTGGCCTTCAATCTCGCCCCAGTAAACTATTTTAAAGCCACCCGGTTTATGATATTCTAAATTTGATACCTCGGGGAGTTTATGCTGTACTAATTTTATATCTGGAACGGTTACCATTTTTTCTAACTACTTTTCAAATAAATATTATTATAAAGCTTATTTAACAGTTTAACTATTTAGGAGTGATGATGCCATCGACTCCTGTCTTCGCTATTGGACAGGCACGGCGCTACAGGGCACCGGCTTCGAAGGCTTTCCAGTCTAAAGACTCGGTAGGTTTGGTCATATGTCAAAGTATTAAGTTCGTGTTAAGTTACTACTTTGACACACAGTTTTCTGAACACCTCTTGTAATGTAATTTATCTTTTAAATACCTTCCACAAATCATTTGACCAGTACTTGTCACGATACTCCTCTGATATTTCAGCTCTAATATCTTCATTCCAAAACCATAGCGAGGTAACAACTTCTTTTCCATCCACTTCAAACGTTTCATGATTTTCAATTGCATCTTGGAAGCCTTTTATTTTACTGATCACATTTGATTGATGTTCAGCCCCTTTGGGATCAACAAAGTTTATAAACAGTTTATCATCTATTTTCATCCAAAAGATGAAATCCGGGAAAAAGTCGCGGTATTTCTGTTTTTTATTATCAAAATACGGGATGGCAATATCATCGACATTCTCCTCTAACTTTGAGAAGTACCACCAATCATAATTTGAAAGCATTCCCTTTTCAGCTTCTTCAGACAGGTTTTCGAGGAACCTTATTTCTGACGGTACTTTGATTATATAGCGATACATATCATCAAACCCTTGTTCAATAGCGGCCAGGAGAATTGGTCTGTAATAATGCTCTTTAAGAAAATCCTTATTGATATTTACAGGATGACTTCCACTGCTAAAATCGGGATTATTAAGTAAATCATATTGATAATCAAAATCTTCGTCAGAGACTTTACCTTGCTTATAATCTTCTCTTAATTCCTTTTTTGAGTCATATTCTAAATCGAGTATCTCAGCAATTTTCTTTTCTAAATTTTTCAGTGACTGTTCATCAATATTCTTAGCCTGAACTTTTTCAAAATGCTTTATTTCGTTTGTGACCGGCTTATAATGATCTATCCGTTCCGGCTTGTTATTAAGATGGCTGTTAATGGCAAGTAATTCTTGGAATGGGTGTGAATAATCTGATTGTTGAGGGTAATCTTCAATATGCTCTTTATCCTTATTCCTAATCTTTCTTAGTGTGGTTAATAATTGGCCAGTAACTCCATCCGGTACATTCATTAATAGTCTCTTATCCTGATTGTTGGGTTCCTCTCCTATAAAGTCAATTAATTCATTATAGTCTTTGTCAGAGATTCGGTAAGCCGGTGGCTCGTAATCCATTTCTTGTTTGTAAACGGGTATTAGTAAGTCTTCCGGTATTTTGTTCTTTTCAATTCCGCTCACATTATGCCAGGTATCCCCCTTACTTGTTTTATTGAGACCTTCAATTACATTGCTAATTACATCTTTGTCGGTTGCAAATACAAATAAAGATTCGACAGGGAGCTGGATATCATTATCAAGAATATATTTCTGATCTTCATCACTCAAACACTTTGATAAAGCCTCTTTATCCTTGATATGCTTTAGACGATTTCGGTGATTCTTTATGGGCTCAATTCGTACTCCGCGACCGGTGGTTTGTAGGACAAACTTTTTGGCTTCATCATTAACACCAATGTTGATAAAATTTATCACATTTGGCCTATTACTGTCCCAACCTTCTGTAAAAATTCGGGATCCTAATAATAAATTAATTTTATTATCGGGATCGTTGATCTCTTTAAAGAAGCTTTCGGTAAGAACGGCATTGGCTTTATCATAGTCTGCTAAAACGTTCTCTTCCCATTTATTTATCTCAGAAGCAACTACGAGACCGAAATGTCCATCTTCAGTTGCGCTCTTGAGTCGAAAAGCTAATTCCCGATTATTACCGCTTATTGATGTGAATTCAATTTGACCGGGTGCATCGGCATTGAATACATATTTATAAATATCAGCTTTTACTATACTCTGTAGCGTTTCTATAAATTGATCGGAAATTTTATTTGTCGCGAATTGATAGGTACGGTTTTCATTTAATGCCTTGATGAGTTCATCTTTGGTCTGCTTAAATACATTTCCCTTAAAATTCCCGGCCCCAATTTCTGCTAATTGTTCAAAGAATATTTTAAGATCAGCTTTCTTTGTATTGACCTGATTAGCCGTAGTTACCAATAACGGATTATGATAAAGCTTTTCATTATAGCCTTTTAATTCTTGTGCATGTTTTTTAACCGCTGTAAATGTCAGCAAAGACTTTAAAACAATTTGACGTTTTTCCTCATCGGTAAACTCTTCATCTTCGGATCGAGTTCTAAAACTACTAAAATCTTCATCAACAACTTTGACATGCTTACCATATCCATCCTCTAAAAATCGCTTGAGATTAAAATTATAGAGGGTCGTAATGATATCAATATCATCGGTAAAGGTAGCTGAAAAATTAAAGAGCATCCCATTTTTACTAAACAGCGAGTAGTACTGCTGTTGAGCGCTGGTATCAGAATCTCCTTTGTGAGCCTCATCTAATATTACGTACCAATCAGAATTATTCAGTACCGTCTCATAGTTTAGGAGTTTTTCTTTATTTTCTTTTCTGATGTTATCAGCCCGATAATAAAACACCGTGATAGTGTTATTATCATACAGACTTTGTTGCATCTGGTTGACGTGTTCAAAATCACGTAGATCACGAAGTTCTATTTTAAGTGACCCATTAGTATTAAACTTTTGAACGTGTTCTTTAATCTGCAAAAGAATATCATCCTTGGGAGCAAGCAACATGATATTCTTTTCTTCAATTTCCCCCGCTTTGGCCAAATTGAAAAGCATTTCAATTAGCTTGATCATCACTAGGGTTTTACCCGACCCTGTGGCCATCCAGAAGGAGGCCCGGTTCATAAAGTGTTTAAATGATATTTTTCCTTCTTCTACCGGGTAGTAATTGTTTAGAAATTCAAAATTATCATCCCCTTTACGGACAGCAAGACTATCCCAGACGTCATGATCACCTCGCAACTTTTCTAAATATGAGGTATAGAGATCATCTTTTTCATTCTGATACTTATAAATAAAAGCTAAAGCACGCTTTAATGCTGCTTCTTGGTAATTATACAGAGTCCAGTCAACACTGAACCGCTTTAAATCCTGAATTTTGTAAGTTGGCGGTAGATCTTCGTAGCTATTTTTACAAATGTCTTCTAAAACAATATCTGCCATTGTAATGCCCCGAATTAATTTTGTTTGGTCCTTCTGCTGTTCCACCAGATAAGCGGTTTAATCCAGGGATATTCCCCAAAAGTCATCTCATCGAAAACAATCTCCTGACCATCTTCAAACTCAACTCGTTTGGCATTCAGCTTTCGGATCTTCTTGCCAGTTAAATTGGAAAGGGTTTCGGCAATATCTACATCGGGATAGAGCTTCTCAAAATTAATATGGGCTTTCTCATTCCCGTAATCTAACTCAATAGCTTCCAACTGTTTCTGATCAGCCCCAAATGTATATTTAGAAATATCATAGTTATCTTGCTCTTGATATGCACATTTGGCTAACGCATCCTCATATTGTTCTAATTGATAATATTTGATGAAACCTCCCCCATGGTATGATTCTTCTTTTGAAACTGAAGTCTCATGACCTAACAAAGTTCTTTTTATTCGAGGCAACAAAGTTGAATCAAAATGTTCTCCCATTTCACAAGTTATAAACTTGCGATTTATTTTTAATGCGGTAGCGGCTGTTGTTCCACTACCTGCAAAATAATCGAGAACCCAGTCACCGGTGTCAGTGCCAGATTTTATAATTCGACTTAATAATTCTTCTGGTTTCTGAGTATCGAAAAGGATTCGTTCACTAGAAGTCGGTTGTTGCTGAAAAGACATAATATCACCCCACACATCTTCTTGAGGTCTATCAAAATTAACTACTGCTGTTAATTCTTCCCAAACATCGGGAAAAGGTCTTTCTACATCTATTATATCCTTAAGCTGTGGCCAAACATCGCCAAAAGGTTTTCCTTTATCTTTTACCTCATCTTTATAAATCCTCCTACCATGGGCAACCTGATAATCCCTACCATCTTCATCAGTTTTATTAAAAGACCGGAGATATTTTAATGTATGAGGTTGGACTTGTTTATTAAATTTGTAGGAATCACTTTTAGTATGGAATAGAATTGATTGATGCCCTAGTATCCAGTTTGTTTCTGCAACTTTAACTTTATAACCAGAGAGAACCTGGATGTCCCATATTATTTCCCTCTGAAAATTTTTAGATCCAAAGATCCGATCTGAAAGAATCCTCCCGAGGTAATTTGCATTTTCATCTAAATGCAAATAATGTGAACCTTTTGTATTGAGCAGTTCATAGGAAAGGGCCATTCGATTTTCCATCAGGGTTAACCAAGTACTATCTTGAAACTTATCCTTGTATAAAAAATCGTCTCCAGTATTAAAAGGAGGATCAATATATATTAAATCTATACTTTCTTGGAATTTAGTCAGAAGCGTATTTAAGGCTTGATAATTATCTGACTTTATTAAAAAGCCATCAGTTTGATCTTCTAAATGATCAAAATCATCTAAAATATCCCATTTTAAATCACCGAAATACTTCGTATCAACAGGTAGATGTTTGAAATCGGGATTTAACTTCTTTGTACCCTCTTCAGTTATTAAAATGTCTTCAGGGGATAAATCACTTGCCCACTCAAATTCTTTCCAAATCTTCTTAGTTGTATTACTCTCTTCATCCGTCCATTCTTCATGTAAATGTTTATATTCCTCAATCTGCTTCTCAAAGCCAGGATGTTCAACTATCTTTTCGATTAATTCAGCATTATCAGAAATGCGATCTAAAGTGAATACATAGTTAGAGTTGCGAATAAATTTTGGCTTGTTCCAAATGGACTTCAATTCATCCTCAAAGCATGCAATATAATCAATCACCTCAGCGGCAATCTCTTTTATTGTCTGTATCTGCTTTACGCGCTTTTCTGTAAATTCTGTGTCCTTATCATCAAATAAATAGTTATACAAGTAAATATTGAACTGCTCAGTTAGAAAACCTTTGGCATCCTTATGAATAAAGTAGTCAACCTCATTCTGCTTCTTGTAAATACGGAATGCTTTGCGAAGCTGATCTTCACTTATCGGGATCTCTTTTTCCTTAATATATTTTAGAATATGCTCAACCTTATAGGGGGCAAATTCTACCCCGGCTGTTTGTACGGCATCATTTATATCATAAACTGAAATAATCTGCTTAAAATCTGTTTTTGAATAAATCGTATGATCTAAATCATTGGTAACTACCTTAACATTAGGATGATCAATATCGGGGTAATTATCATAGATAAAATTTTTAACATCAGCAGAGCTGTCATCTTCGTCGAAATGCTTTCTAAAATGATCGTAACTATTCTGTTCCTGGTATTTGGGCTTAAAGGTAAGTTTGCTGTCTTCGATACCCGCTAAATAGAATTCAAGCTGTTTCTTTTCATTTCCCTTTGAATGTTTAATGGCAGAGGCATCAAACCTGAAAATGATTCCGTCAATCTCGGTTTCCAGATCATCATACAGTGCTTCCGATTTTACGTAATAGAGCTTCTGCGTTTTCCAGAATAGCGATACATCATCCCGATCAGAATATACTTTTTCATAAAGATTCTTATGTAACTGAGTATCAGAAAAGAACACAGTGCCCGTTTCATTTAGGTAGGCATCAAAAAAGGTATATAGTTTATCATAAAGTTCTTCCTTGGCAGCATCATTTTCTGTCTTTTCTTCAACACTTTCTTTGATAAAAGGTTCAATTTTATCAAAGTATTGTTGGCGCAAATTCATCAAGTTAACATATCCCGATTCTCCCTTAATTTCTTCGCCAACAAAAGTATCTTTTAACTTAGAGTAAAAGCGCTGTTCGGCACGTTCTCGCATACTGATTTATTTAAGCTTCTCTGGTTAATTTGGTTGTTAAAATGCGGTAATATAATGGAAGGCGCAATAGCTTATACCTTTACCTTATGCTTAATTCAATATAAAATTCTAAACCCCTTCCCTTACAAATTCATCTTCAAGAAATACTACTAAAAATTCAGCAGCATCTTCTGATATGATTAATAGATCTTCCCAGTTTATTGGGATCGGGTTTTCATCAACAAATTTATAAGTCTTGTTTTTGTATTCAATTATTGTGTTTTCGCCCTTATTCTTTGAATAATGGAAACCATCATTATGAATTGCGTTCCTTATGTTTCTAAACAATTTAAAAAGCGTTTCAAATTGATCTTTTTTCTCAATATTAAGCCGTTTGAATAAATAACCTAAAATATTATGAAAGTTATCCCTGGCATTATTACAGGCATCTGGATTAATGTCCCTTAGAATCTGACGTAAACAGTGTTCAATCACAGAGAAAATACTTATTATAAAACCACGAAATATTGTTGTATGATAGGCATTGATAAGACTTTCTTGGGTCTTTCGATTAGGTGGATTATTTCGATGAGAAATTTCCCACCAGTCAAGATTCATAAGGGATTGTTCAATTAGAAATAAATTAAATCTTGCAGATAAAAATTCTTGTTTAAGGGCAGAAAGCCATTTTGATCTAATTTCATCATTTTGGGAATCCGCATCATTTTCAATCTCAATGATTTTTCTAGTAAGTATATCATCTGTTATTCTTTCTATTGCATTCCTGATTTTGTGCACATTATCTAAATAAAATGCGGATGGGCTTTGATACTTTTGGTTAACAGATAAATTATTGTGATGGCAAATTGCTTTCAATAATTCAGAAAAATGTAGATAAGTACAGAAGTCAATTTGTTTTCTCTGCCCTTCAAAGTATTGTCGACTTTTTCCTTTTCCAAAGGTGGTGATAATTCCTATTGGTTTAATGCTGTTGTTGTTCTGCTTATATATAAGGCCTCCCTGGTAGATTGACTCGGGAAGTACATCTGTAGCAAACTCAACTGTTTTTTGATTATGCAAGGTAAGATTAAGGTCATCTACATTTATTTTTTGATGGTGATTAAAATTTTTCCCCTGGAAGGATTTTTGTTTTAGAACCTCTTGATCTGAATGAACCTGATCATAAGAAATATTCTCTTTATCAATAGTAGTTATATTGATTCGTTCGGTATCAAATATTGAGGGAAACTGATGATCTAGTTGAAGTTCAAATATTTCAAAGTTAGCAAGCTCATTTTCTAAAACTACATAAGCAAGTCCCAATGAATTTTCAGTTCTATCCTCAGGATGAAATTTAAAACTGTCTTTTGGAGCACCAACTATTAGTTTCTTTATTTCTTCATCACTATTAATAAGCTTGAACAGAAATTTAGGAGTGTGTTCATCAGGAATACTTCTTAGTAAGGGTTTGCTTGTTACAATGACTTCCTTTCCTTGGATTCTCAACAGAATAGCTGAACCAACGGAAGCCATAAAGATGCTTTTTTCAAAGTCAGGCCCATAGCCAATTAAACCAATTGAGTTAGATAACTTTTTCCTTGAGGAAGCTTTTTCCATCTTAATAACATTTATTTAAAATCCTGATCCAGATTATATATAAAAATTACCAGTGACATCCCCATGTCATGCGGATTTAGCTCACAATTTGAATGGGCAAAGACTTCATCCCTATCTGTTTGGCCACAAAATAGGTTGAATTCCCATCGATTATATCAAAAAGCCCTTTTTCTTTTGCACTTGATCTAATAGAAATAGGTTTTCGCCGTGGTATTAATCCCTGATAAGCTTGTCGCATGTATATAAAAGCATTGGCAATTCCTTTCGGGCGCCTTCTTGTTGGCCGAAGCCAGCTGGTTGGTATAATGGCCGTAGCCTCATCCATATCAAAGAAATGATCTAGGCGCTTCGGATCCAGGCAGAACATACGCTGGTAATTGTGGAGGTATGTCCCAACCTGTCCCATATCGAGCCAACCGGTCAGCGGGACCTCAAAACCATTCTCATTTATATAATTCACCTGAATGAATTGCCCCGTATCATCTATAAATAAATCCAGTTTGTTGAAATCATGGTACTGCCGGTTAATTTCATCTACTTTTGCTGTCAGATGCTCAGTTGATATAGATGATTTGGCAACGTTTTGTTGGATGATAGCCATTTCATCTACGCGGTTATAGGTTTTCGGCATGCGGATTCTCCTGAATGGTCTGAATGATAGTATCCACTTCGGATTTGCGACATAGCTTAACGGCTTCACGCCCGTTACTTTTATTCCGCCCATAACTGCGCACGGTTATCATTTTGCGATAGCCGCACCGGTAAAAGGTGGTCCGGGAGATGCGTCCCAGCTTTTCACACATGTAGCCAATCGCTTCGCCAATCGTCATGAAATCTTCACTGTTGGATTGCATGTTGCCCGTCGAGTTTGTGGTATTCTCAGGATTTTCAAAATTAGACATCATCTTTCTTATTTTCTTAGAGGCCAAGGTTAAATGCAGTAAAAACTATTGGTTAAGTGTCTAAGAAATCGGCAAAGATTCATCTTAGATATCTTAGACGGATCTTAGAGTTCTTAGTCGTTTCTTAGTGGTTTTCTTAGATATATTATTATTTATTAACTAACTATTATTATTATACTTATAGGGTGTTATTTTTGGGAGAAATGGAGTTTCTAAGAAAATAAGACGGTGTTTTCAAATTCTTAGATTTCTCCGGTTTTCGTCTAAAATGGTGGTGAGCTATCACTGGTATTTGTTTCGTATTCGGTGGCCGGCTGACGGCCTTGCTCTTCCAACATGATGTTCGCCTCCTCCCGCTTGCCAAAGGCACGCAGCCAGGTTGGCGTGAGGTGTTTTCGGGGAATATGGTAGCCATGTCGGCTTTCTTTGACGGTACCCTTCACCGGATCCTCGTAGCTGTAATAATTCGTTTTGGCTTTCCCGTGTTGGTCAAGAGCCTCAATTTCTTCCCGGATGATATCCTGGCTGATATACTCTCGGCCCTTGTTGTAGTTGGTGTAGGCGTCCCAGATGCCACTCCAGTATATTACGAGTCCCTGTTTCGTATTCCAGCCATAATATCGTTTGGGGAGCTGGCCGTTATCATTCATGATCTCAATGCTGGCCAGGAACTGTTGCAGTGGCGTCTGGTGGACTTCACGTTCAGCGGAATTGGCTAAAAACTCCACACCGTAGCGAAATATTTCGGTGGACACGCGCGATTCTCGAAGCAGGTTCTGCATTTCCTGTAGGTCCTGTTTGCTCACCTTTGCTTTTTCTTGGGCTGACTGGCCAACAAATTCTGCAAACTGGACGTCACTGGGCCGACAAACAAATAGATCTACGGTAATAAGGGCCGCCATATTTTCGATTTGACGGTCTTTAATCTGAAATCGCACGCCTTCCTGGTCACTTCGACGGCCGAGTTCCTCCTCCACGGCTTCGGTCAGCAGGCGCTTGGTCCAGAGCAACTCACTTTTAAACAGCTCCCGGTTGAAATCATTATAGGTGTATAGCAACGACAGGAAAAGCCGTTGCATCTCTTTTTTGTGATTATCAAACCACCAAAGATTATCCACCGAACCACGTTTCTCCTTGGCGTATTCGATCATAATGCAACGGGAGCGAAAGTGGTCTTCGGTGGGTTTGTAGTTAGAGATAAACATCAGCTGCGACCGCACCGGGCTCCAGGCGTTTTGGGTCCGATCATGGGAGGCACTCACCCCACGTTGTCTCAATTCGTACCACATGTTAAACACCTGTGGGGTAATCTTGCCTTTTCCGGGCACAAACTCATCCATGATGACCGGAATCTTGCTGTGGTTGGCCAGCTTGTTTTCAGCAGATTTTAGCGTAGGATTGGAATCAACATCGGTAAACGATTGGCCAAAGAAATTGAGCATGATCTGCGAGAGTTGCCCTTTCCCCGTCGAAGGTTCTCCAAATAGGTATAGAAACACGACATGCTTGAACACATCGTAGATCTCGTCAAAAAACAGAAAGGAAAGCATATAGGAGAAGATGAGATACCCTTCCGCCTTTTTCTCGGGCTGTTGTCCGGCGATGAGTTCCCCAAATTTCTCGCGCACCGTATCGATAAAATAGTGGAGCTCTTTATCGACATACAGGTGGTGCTCTTCATCGCTGTAAAAGCCATCTGTGGGGGATGGAAGATCAAACAACGGGGCGGGCTCAATGCGACCGGGCTTGACATAAAAGGTAGTGTCGGCAGCTACCATAGGGAACAGGCCAGAGTCCCGGTCAGGCGCTATCATGTATTGAGGCTCCCGAAGGTGATCATTGGGAATATTTATGAGCGCATTGCGGGTTAGATAAAATTTGTAGCCATGGTGCTCGATAAATCCA
>Ga0102944_1001323_pt1 | contig 16613 bp, 18 predicted proteins | sample SalPonD_shore_MG_FD_78172 | JGI IMG/M metagenome (GOLD analysis project Ga0102944, IMG submission 78172) | Salt pond soil microbial communities from South San Francisco under conditions of wetland restoration - Salt Pond MetaG... | ecosystem: Environmental > Aquatic > Marine > Intertidal zone >...
GCGCTCGATGATCCCGAGGTCCGCCTCGAAGATCGTGTCGACGAAGACGATGAGGACCGGACCGTCCACGTGGGGCTCGGCCAGGCGGATCGCGTCGGCCGTCCCGAGCTGCTCGACCTGCTCCACGTAGGTGCGGCGAAGCTCGGGGTGCCGCTCCTCGAGGTGGGCCCTGATCTGGTCCTGCAGGTGGCCTGTGATGCAGATGACCTCGTCCACGCCGACCCGCTCCAGGCGCTCGAGCACGTGGTCGAGGACGGGGCGGTTGGCCACCCTGACCAGGGGCTTGGGCCGGGAGTGCGTGTGAGGCCGGAGTCGCGTGCCCTTACCGGCCAGCGGTATGATAGCTTGCATTCGTCCGTAGACAGGCGTCTCGTGTAGCGCGCAGGCGGTCCGAACGTACCCGGAGGCCCCCGGAGCGGCAACCGCGGAGGAGCATGGCCGAGAGCTGGAAATCGACGCTGACCCGGTGGCTCACCGTGAACCGGGCGGACACGCGCGACCCGAAAGGTCCGCCCGGGGGACGCTACGCCGCGTCCTTCGCCCGCGTGTGGGACGAGATCCGGGCCTACGCCTCGCGCCAGCCCCGCTGGCAGAGGGTCCACGCCGACGAGACGAACGGGATCATGACCGTCGCCTGCCGCTCCCGCGTCTTCCGCTTCGTGGACGACCTCATCGTGTGGGTCTCCCTGGACGAGGAGGGGTTCACCCGCGTCGAGGCGCGCTCGAGGGCCCGGACGGGCCGCGGCGACTTCGGCGTGAACCGTCGCCGCATCCTCGGGCTACTCCGCCACCTGGACGAGGTCTTCGGGCGGGTCTGAGCCCGCGGACGGGGCCTCGGGGCGAGGCCCCGGAGATCAACGTTCCTGCACGGCCCGAGGGCAGGTTCGGGCCGCACGGTGCAGCCCCGCTCATTCCTCGAGCACGGATGGAGGGCAGCGCCCCCTGTGCCCCGGGGGCGCTGCCTGCTCCGGACACGATCCTGACGACCCGGCCCACGAGCCACACACTCGGAAGAGGAGCGGCGGTAATGCTCCACTCTTGCGGTCACCCGGGGCCGCTCATCGTCCGAGGAGTGGGCCCCAGGGGTGGACTAGAAGCCGACGCCCCCGCTGCCCTGGCAACGGAACACTCCCGTGACCCGGTGCTGCGAGACCGTGCTGAGCGGTGGCGTCCACGTGATCGACGTGGATTCGTAGTCGCTCAACATGTTGTTGTCATCGAGCACCCAGCCCCGGAAGTGACAGGCGTCGTATCGCGTAGTGTCCGCCTTGAACATCACGCTGACGCTTCCCGGAATGTCCTCGGACTGAGGGAGCTGGGAGATGTCGGCCTTGGCCCTGACGAGGGCCGTGCTGTCCGGCCCGATCAGCCAGGCCAGCACCTCCCCGCCGACGTAGTAATGGCCCGAACCACCCTGCAGGACCGATCCGTCCTCGCAATACCGCGTAGTCGTCGGATTGGGCCCGGAGATGTCGAGCCAGTGGTCCAGCTCGGACAAGCAATCGTGACTGCCCTCGCTGTAGAACTCGAAGTTGGGACCGAACGTCTGACCCGCCAGCGTGAGCTGCGCATTGGGGTCCCAGGAAATCGAGGCAGCGAGGGGTGGCGGAGATGCGACATTGTCCTGGCACCCCACCGCAACGACACAGGTTACCGCGGCCAGCAGGGGCACGAGTCGGAACAAACGCATCGAAGAACCTCCCGTGTTGAATGAGACAGTCTCACAATTCCTTCCCCCTCCTCACGCCGACATCACTACTTTATGCTACGATGTAGCGCAAGAGCGTTTGTTGGACTATCTCTTTGTACCCATTGGGATCGTCACCTCGACGCGAGCCTCATATCGAGCGTAGGCTACGAACGATTTCCGCGGTTTGCCATCCGGTCCTGTCGTCAACTCCTCGCACTCTGTCGAGCAGAGATGTGCGACGATTCCTCGATCAAGACGCCGACCAGGAACTTCCCCGGCTACCTCACGGGCGACGCGTCTGCGCTGGATCGCTCGTCCATCGCACACCTGGACGAGGTCTTCGGGCGGGTCTAGGCCGTCCGCACCCTTCCGCCCGCGGGCCGCACGTTCAGCGTCTCGCCTTCCGAGCGGGCCACCACCGTGGCCGCGGTGAGGTCCCCGCTCACGTTCACGGCCGTCCGGCACATGTCGAGGATGCGGTCGACCCCGAGGATGAGCGCGATCCCCGCGGCCGGGTCCACCGAAGCCGGCAGCGCCTGCTTGAGGACGACGATGAGGATGATGATCCCGGCCGACGGGACGCCGGCCGCACCGATCGAGGCCAGCGTGGCGGTCACCACGATCCCCAGCTGTGTGGCCAGCGACAGGTGCCCGACCAGCACCTGAGCGATGAACATGGTCGCCACCGCCTGGTAGAGCGCCGTCCCGTCCATGTTGATCGTCGCGCCCAGGGGGAGGACGAAGCTCGAGACCTCCGGGCTAACGCCCACCTCCTCTTCGGCCGTCTCCATGGTGATCGGCAGGGTGGCGTTGGAGCTGGAGGTCGAGAAGGCGATGAGCGGCACCTCGCGGATGCGGCGGAAGAAGTCCACCGGGCTCACGCGGGCCAGGAAGCGCAGGGCCGCCGGGTAGGTCACGCCCACGTGGAGCGCGAGGCCCAGGAGCACGGTGACCGAGTAGACGAGGAGGCTCTTGAGCACGTCCGCCCCGAAGCGGGCGAGCACGGCCCCGATCAGCGCGAACACGGCGTAGGGGGCCAGGAGCATGATCCAGTGGACCATCTTCATGGCCGCCTCGTTCACCCCGTCCACGAACCCGAGCACGGGGTCCCTCCTGTCCTCGGGCAGGACCGAGACCGCCGCACCGAAGAAGATCGAGAAGAAGATGATCGGGAGCATGTCCCCGCTCGCCATCGCCTGGATGGGGTTCCGCGGGATCATGTCCAGGATGACGTCCTTGAGGCCGGGGGCCTGCTGCGCCAGCTGGACCTTGCCGGCGCTCTCGGACAGGTAGGTGTTCCGGAGGTTCTCGAGCGCCGAAGGGTCCATGTGGCTTCCCGGCGCGATCACGTTGGAGAGGACGAGCCCGATCGCGACCGCGATGGCCGTGGTCCCCAGGTAGTAGACCACCGTCTTGCCGCCGATGCGGCCCAGCTTGGTGATGTCGCCCAGGCTGGCCGTGCCCGAGATGAGGCTGGCCATGACCAGGGGCACGACCACCATGGTGATGAGCCGGATCCAGGCGTTCCCGAACGGCTCGATCCAGACCAGGGCGTCGCGCAGCCAGGTCTGGCCGGTAGCCGAGGCCAGGAGATGGGCGGCCACTCCGGCCACAACGCCCAGGATCAGGGCGAGCGTGATCTTCGTATGCAGCTTCATGGAGGGACCCGTCCGAGGAGTACGAGGAGGAGGTGCCCGTCGGCACGCGAGCGGCCACGAAGATAGGCAGGACCACGCGGGAGCGGTAGACCGGACCCGGTCACGCCCGGGGGCCGGCGGGCCGGCGGCCCACGCGGGCCGGGCCGGGAGACGGTATGTTGGCCCGGGCCGGGACGGTTACGCGGGACCGGGAGAGAGATGATGCGACGCAGCAGCGCCGAGTGGAGGACGGGGGCGACCCTGGCCGGGCTCCTGGCCCTCTTCCTCCTGTCGTCGGCGTGCGGGGGCGGAGAGCACGGGAGCCGGACCGACGAGCCGGTCGGACGACCCGCCGTCCCCACGCCGAGCCCCGTGACGCCGGCCCGCTACGTCACCGACGTGACGTTCGTGGGCTTCGGGGGAGGCTCGCCGGCGGCCGTGCTCCGCTTTCGGCACGACGTCTCGTCCTCCCGGCTGGCGCGCCGCTACCGCATATGGGTCCTCGGGGAGCATGGATGGGCGATGGCCCTTTCGGTCCGGGACAGCCTGCCGGTTCCCCGTGCCGGGTGGCGGATCCTGCCCGGCCACGGCCTCCGGGTGGTGGCGGCCGGCGGGGGCGAGCTCGGCGGGCTCGTGCTCCGGGATTCCTCGGCGGCCTTCAGCCTCCGGCCCGGACGGGTCCTCGACGAGTGGACGAGCCCGACGGGCCAGCGGTCGCGGCTCCTCCTCGCCGCGTGGGAGACGGGGTCGGACCCGCAGGGAGCGCGACCGGCGGGGTCCGAGCCCGTGACGGGACTCATGTTCCAGCGGCGCGAGGCCCGACCCCTGGACATGCCGCCTCCCCGCACCCTCGAGGAGAGCGTGCTCCTGACCGACGATCGCGGCGATGGACTCCTGGTCCTCCGGGACGCCGGGGACGAGAACCCCGATCGCGCGGCCACGACCGCCTACACGTGGATCGGCGGCAAGGGCTCCCGCTGGTCCCGGGTCGAGGCGACCCGCGACTCGGCGGGCACGGGCCCGCCCGGGTGGACGATCCGAGTCCCGGACGCGGGCATCGAGGCCTCCCTCCGCGCCGGGCCCGTGGCCGCGGACGACCCGGTCGTGGCCGACTCGACGACGACGGATGCCGGGGCGCGGGTGTACGCCCTGCGGGGCACGCTCCGGCTCGGCGGCCCGGCCCGGCCCGCCCGCGGCGTGGCGATCCGCGCGCGGGGTCCGTGACGGCCCGATCGGACCTCCCGGCGTGAGCTGGCTCCGGGCGCTCCTCACCGTGGCCTTCGGGGCCCTGGCCGGAGGCCTCACGAACCGGGTCGCCATCTGGATGCTCTTCCATCCCTACCGGCCCGCACGGTTCCTGGGGATCGAGCTCCCGTGGCTCCAGGGCGCCGTCCCCAAGAACCGCGAGCGCCTGGCCCGCTCGATCGGACGCACGGTCGGCACCACGCTCCTCACCCCCGGGGACCTGGCCGAGGCCCTGAGCGCGGGCCGCCTGCAGGAGGCGTTCGAGTCCCGGCTCCGCGAGATCCTCCGGGAGCGTGCCGAGCGCCCGCTTCCCGCCCCCGCCGAGCTCCTCCCCGGGGCGGCCCTGGCCGAGGTCCGGGACCTGGCCGTCGGCGCGGTCCGGGACGCGCGGGGCCGGCTGGCCGATGCCCTGGCGTCGGGCGGCTTCGGGGAGGCCGCCGGCGACGTCCTCGGGGCCGTGGGAAGCGCCCTCGACCGGGAGACGGCCCGCGAGGGAGGGGACGCCGGGGAGGGTCCCCGCCTCCTCCGCCGGAGCGTGGGCCGGTGGGCCGCCCGGGCCGTCGAGACCGACGCGTTCGAGACCGCCGTCCGTCAGCAGCTCGAGCGGGCCGCGACCGAGCTCCTGCGCACGGGGCGGACGCTGCGGGAGCTGGTGCCGCCGGGGGCCGTCATCTCGCTGGAGGAGGCGGTGGCGGAGCATCTCCCGAGGGTGCTGGAGCGGCTGGGACGGCTCCTGGAGGACCCCGCGGCGCGCGCCCGATTCGAGACGGCCGTGCACGAGCTCCTCGAACGCTTCATGCGCGACCTCCGGTTCCACCAGCGGGTCGTGGCCCGGCTCATCGTCACCGAGGAGACCGTGGACCGGGTGATCCGCACGCTCGAGGAGGAAGGCGCCGAGCGGCTGGGCGCCCTCCTCCGCGAGGAGGAGGTGCAGGCGGCCATGGCCCGGAGCGCCAACCGCTCGCTCGAGGACCTCCTGGACCGCCCCGCCGGCGAGGTCGTCGGGGGCCCCGACGGGAGCCGGGCCGAGCGCCTGGTGGACGCCCTGTCCGGCTGGGTCGTGCGCGTGGCCCGCGAGCCGGACACGCGCGACTTCGTGCTCGCCCGGGTCGAGGCCGCGGCCTGGCGCGGGACCGACGGCGGATGGGAGGAGATCCTGGCCCGGATTCCGGCCGAGCGCATCGGCCGCTGGGCGGCCTCGGGCCTCGAGTCGGACGCCGGACGCCAGGTGTGGGAGGAGTTCTCGGTGAGGCTGGTGGACGCGCTCCTCGAGCGCCCGATCGGGAGCCCGGCCGCCCTCCTCGGCCCGGACGGGGCCGACCGGCTGGCCGATCTCCTCGCGCCGCCCCTGTGGGACTGGATCTCGGGGGAGATTCCGGCGGTGGCGGCCCGGGTGCGGGTGGACGAGCGGGTGGAGGAGAAGATCCTGGACTTCCCGCTCCCCAGGCTCGAGGAGCTGGTGAGGAACGTCACGCAGCACGAGCTGGACCTCATCGTGCGGCTCGGCTACGTGCTCGGCGCCCTGATCGGGGGCCTGCTGGTGGGGGTGAGCTTCCTGGTGGGCTGACCGGCGGAAGGCGGCGAGCCCTCCCGCGCGCCTTCAGCCGGCGGGCCAGGCGGCGCGCGCGGCCTCGAGCTCGGCCGGGTCCCCGGCGGCGATGCGGACCGTCCGCCCCTCCCCGCCGGCCACGAATCCGTCCAGGTGCCGCGCCATGAGCCGGCACGCCTCCTCGAGCCCCAGGCCGCCCGGGCCGGCTCCGAGGAGGGGAACGGCCAGCTCCGCCACGTCCCATTCGGCCGCGCGGCGGAGGGCGTTCCGGAGGGCCGCCGAGACGCTCCGGCCGCTCACGGGCTCGTCCCGCGAGCACACCGCGAGGTGGATGACGAACTCGGCGCCGAGCTGGCCGGCGTCGGTGATGGCCGCGGCCCCCAGCACGAGCTCCCCCTGGGCGGCGCACCGCTCCAGCCATCCCTCGCCCGCCTCGAGGTCCAGCCGGCGGACCTCGGGCGTCGTGGCCGTCCAGTCGGTGCGCGTGGGCCGGAGGACGGCCCCGGTGCCGGACGCGGAGAGGGGCGCGTCGCCGACCTCGATCACGGGCTCCCCGCGTGGCCGGCGCGCCCGGGCCGCTCCGGTCCGAGGGCGCGGCCTCCGGGGTCGCGCCCGACCGCCTCACGCATCGGCCACGCCCCCCCGCACCCAGTCGGCGTACCGCTCCGATCCACCGGCCGAGGGCAGGGCCAGCACCTCCGGCTCGTCGTAGGGATGGAGCTCCCGCACACGCGCGGTGAGCGCCTCCAGCCGGCCGGCCGTCGTCTTGAGCAGCGCCAGCGCCTCGTCGGCCTCCTCGATCCTCCCCTCCCAACGGAAGGCCGAGCGCACGCCGCCGGTGACGTTGACGCAGGCCGCCAGCCGCTCTTCGATCAGGGTCCGTCCCAGCTCGAGGAGAACCCCGGGGTCGGGCCCGGTGACGAGGACGACGACGACGTGGCCGGGAGTCTCCACCGCCTCAGCCTCCCGACCGGGCGCTCCGGGCCGCCGTGACGGCCGGCCCCTCGCCGCCCTCGTCGCGGCGCCGGTCGGCCTCTTCGTAGGCGCGGTCGATCGCCTCGCCGTACCGGTCGGTGATCACGCGACGCTTGACCTTGAGCGTCGGCGTCAGCTCCCCCGTGTTGACCCCGAACGTGTCCGGGACGAGGACGACCCAGCCGGGCGTCTCGTGGCGGTCGAAGTCGTCCGTGCGCCGCCGGACCTGACCCTCGATCAGCGACCGTACGGGATCGGCGGCGATAAGCTCCTCCGGGTCGGACGTCGTCACGTCGCGGCGCGCCGCCCATTCCCGGACGTTCTCGAAGGCGGGCTCGACGACCGCGATCGGGAAGTTCCTCCGGTCCCCGACCAGGACCGCGTGCGCGACGAACCGCGACCTCTCGATGGCGCGCTCCACGGGCGCCGGGGCGATGTTCTTCCCCGCCGCCGTGACCAGGAGCTCCTTCTTCCGATCCGTGATGCTCAGGTAACCGTCCTGGTCCAGGGTCCCGATGTCCCCGGTCCTCAGCCACCCGTCCTCCGTGAACGCCTCGCGCGTGGCTTCGTCGTTCCTGAAGTAGCCCTTCATGACCTGAGGGCCCCTGCACAGGATCTCCCCGTCCTCGGCGATCCGGATCCGCGTCTCCGGGATCGGAGGGCCCACGGTCCCGAGACGCACGCCGTCGGGAGGGTTCACGGCCAGGACGGGCGAGGTCTCGGTGAGGCCGTAGCCCTCGAGGACCCGGAGCCCGGCCGCCCACATGAACAGCGCGACCTGCGGCGACAGCGGCCCGCCGCCGCTCACGAAGAAGCGAATGGCGCCGCCGGTGCGGTTCCTCAGCTTCGAGAAGACGAGCCTGTCCGCCACGGCGTAGCGGAGCGCGAGCCACGGTCCCGGCTCCTCGCCCGCGAGAATCCGCTCCGCGCGCTCCTCCCCCACCCGCCGTGCCCACCGGAAGATGGCCAGCCTGACCGGCCCGCCCTCGTGCGCGGCCTTCTGGGCGCCCTCGTAGAGCTTGTCGTACAGGTAGGGCACCCCCGTGCTCATGGTGGGACGCACCTCGCCCAGGTCGCGGACGATCGTGTCCGTCGACTCGGCGTAGGAGACCGCCACGCCACGCAGCCACATCACGTGGTGGCCCGCCGTGCGCTCGAAGATGTGCGAGAGGGGGAGCCACGACAGGTGGCGGTCCTCGACGGTCAGGGGGAGGACGTCCGCGCACAGGACGGCGTTGCTGAACAGGTTGTGGTGGGTGAGCATGACGCCCTTGGGGCGCCCGGTCGTGCCCGAGGTGTAGATGAGGGTGGCCACGTCCCCGGGGTCGGTCTCCCGGGCGTAGGCCTCGTAGTCGTCCCCGTCCGCCGCGCGCCCCCTCTCCTCGAGCTCCTCGAGCGTCTCCACCGGCAGGCCCTCGCTCGCCTCGACGGGCTCGAAGGCGAAGGCCCTCTCCAGCGTGGGGAGCTCGTCCAGCACCGAGACCACCTTGTCGTACTGCTCCTGGTCCTCGACGAAGATGGCGCGGGCCTCGCCGTCCCCGAGGATGAAGGCGGCCTGGTCGGCGGGCAGCGAGGGGTAGACCGGGATGTCGGTCAGCGCGGCCATGGTGATCGCGAAGTCGGCCATCGCCCACTCGGCCCGGGTGCGCGCCAGGATCGCGACGCGCCGGCCCCGCTCCAGCCCGGCCCGGCGCAGGCCGAGCGCCAGGCTCCTTACGCGGCCGGCGACCTCGGCGTGCGTGGCCTCGCTCCACCCGCCGGCGGGCCGCCGCGAGCGCATGGCCACAGCGTCCGGAAACACGTCCGCGCCGTCCAGGAAGAGGTCGACCAGGGTGCCGGGCGGGATGTCGTGCTCGGGGCCGGCGGCCTCCGTCCGGGCCGTGGCCGGCCCGGCGGCCGGGGCGCCGTCCCCGGACGGGGCCCGCTCCGGATTGCCCTCGGTGCTGGCCATGGCGGATCTCCTGGAAAGGGTCGCGATGTGGATCGGCGGTCCCCGGGACGGGGCCGCGGGACCTGCCGCACGTCTCAGGCGTCCTGGTCCGTCCCCGGGGCTGCCTCCTCCCCGTCGTCCCCCCCGCTGCGGGAGGAGCGCAGGCGCTCCAGCGTGTCCCTCGCGTGCCGGACGTGGCGCTCGGCGTCGGGCGTGTCGGGCTGCTGGCGCAGGAAAGCCTCCAGGTGCTCGACGGCTTCCTCCTCGCGCCCGCGGTTGAGGAGCAGGAAACCGGCGCCGTAGTGGGCGGCGGGGCGCTCCGGCTCCCGCTCGAGCACCTGGAGGTAGGTCTTGAGCGCCTCGTCGGTCATGCCGATGCGGGTGTAGACCACGGCCATCTGCTCCAGGGTCGCCAGGTCGTCGGGCCGCTCCCTCAGCGCGAGCCGGAAGGAGGTCAGGGCCTCGTGATAACGCTCCTGGCGGGCCAGGTCCACGCCCTCGGCGTAGTAGTCCGGAGACCGCTCGTCGCCGCGCTCCTCCCGCTCCCAGAAGCGCCACCAGCTCACGGAGCCGTCCTCCGGGGGGAGGACCACCCGGTGCCCGCCCGCGCGCTCACTCGCCCGGAAGCGGAGGAGGAGGGACGAGGGCCAGGTTGTAGACGAACGCCAGCGTGCCGCCCAGGCCGAAGCCGTACGCCCAGGCCCACAGCGCCCCGACGAAGGCCCCCGCCGGGGTGACCGAGTAGCCGAACAGGAAGCCGGAGAGGACGGAGAGGTCCGCGGGGTCTCCCGGCCCGACCAGGAAGAGGACGGTCAGGCCGAACACGGCCGCGCTCGAGACGGCGGCCGACGCTGTCGCGAACGCGCGGGTGTTGAGCCGCATCTCCTCCCGATCTCCGACGATTCCGCGAGGCGCACCGATTCGGCGTTCCGGCGGCAGGGCTCAACCTAGCCGCGCTCACCACGGGCGGCAACGAGCCGGGCGCCGGTCACGGACCGGACTCCTCCGGCGTCCGCTCCGCCACGATCGCCGCGGCCTCCGCGGCGAGCACGCGGAGGGGGAGCTCGCCGGGGACGTCGAGATCCGGCGTGGGTCGGAGGACCGCCACCCGCCCGCCCGGCCGCACGACCCGGGCGGCTTCGGCCAGGAGCTCGGGAGAGCCGCCCGCGAGCGCCGCGCCGCGCAGCCGCCGTCCGTGGAGCGGGAGGGCGCCGCCCCGCACGCCCAGGAGGCGCGTGACGCGGGGGGCGGCCGGCCCATCCGGAGCCAGGGAGAGAGCCAGGACTTCGACCCCGCCGGCCAGCTCCGCGACGCCCGCGGCCGCGGACTCCAGGCCGGCGCCGAGGAGGACCACCCCTCCGCCCTCCCGGAGCCCCAGCAGGGCGGCCACCCGCACGGCGTCCTCCGGGTCCCCGCCGCCGCTGTCGCCGCCGCAGCCCGCCGCTTCCCCGAAGTCGATCCCGCCCCGGCCGACCGGGTAGCGCGCGTCGCAGCCGGGGCAGGCCAGCCATCCCTCGCGCACCCGGCGGTCCTCGATCCGGTCGACCGAGACCACCAGTCCCTGTCCGGGCCCGCAACGGGGGCAGGCCAGGAGCTCGGACAGCTCGAGGTGCACGCGGCGTCCTTCCGGTGGCCGCTAGGAGATGAACTGCGGCGAGAGGACCAGCCTCAGGAACTCGTCCCGGGTGCGGTTGTCCGCGCGGAAGTTCCCGCGCACGGCGCTCGTGATGGTCTTGCTGTTCTGCTTCTCGACGCCGCGCATCATCATGCACAGGTGGTAGGCCTCGACCACGACCCCCACACCGCGCGGGGCCAGCGCGTCCTGCACGGCCTGAGCGATCTGCTCGGTGAGACGCTCCTGCACCTGGAGCCGACGGGCGAAGACCTCCACGATCCGCGGGAGCTTGCTCAGCCCCACGATCCTCCCGTCCGGGATGTAAGCCACGTGCGCCTTCCCGAAGAACGGCAGCATGTGGTGCTCGCACAGCGAGTAGACCTCGATGTCCTTGACGAGCACCATGCTGTCGTGCTCGTCCTCGAAGATCGCGCCGTTCACCGCCTCCTGGACCGTCATCTCGTAGCCCCGGGTCAGCCACCGGAGCGACTCGGAGACGCGCTCGGGGGTCCGCGCGAGGCCGTCCCGGGAGGGATCCTGCCCCAGGCGGCGGAGCTCCTCCCGGACCAGCTCCTCGAGCGACGCCTCGCTCAGGGCCGTCTCCTCCCCCGGGGGCCCGGAGCCGTCCTCCGCGCGATCGTTCAGGGCGGCGGCGCTCCGGCCGCGGGCCGTCGGGCTGTCGTCGCGATCACTCACCTCTGTACTCCACGAAGTTGCGGGGCGTCTCGAACAGGCGGACCGACACGAGTCGGGCGCCGTCCAGTCGGCCCTCGATGCGGCGCCAGATCTGTACCGCCAGGTTCTCGGAGGTCGGGTTGACGCCCTCCATCCAGTCGACGTCCACGTTCAGGTTGGCATGGTCCACGTCGTCGACCACCATCTCCTGCACCAGGTCGCGCAGGCGCGCCAGGTCGATCACGAACCCGGTCTCCGGGTCGACCTCGCCCTCCGCCGTGATCTCGAGGTCGTAGTTGTGGCCGTGCCCCGTGGGATTGCTGCACGCCCCGAACACCTCCCGGTTCTTCGCCTCGTCGTAGGCCGGGTTGTGCAGCCGGTGGCCGGCCGAGAAGTGGAGACGTCGCGTCACGCGTACCCGTGGCATGGACCGCTCTCCGTTGATCGTACCGTGAGGCCCTGCGATCACCTTCCCGTCGCGGCCTGCGGGTACCCCCGCGGGCCGGCCGCGCTCCGCCCGCGCGTGCGCAGAAAAAAAAGGGAGGGCGGCACGATGGCCACCCTCCCGGTCGCGTGCGAGGGGATTTTCGAGACCCGTCTCTCAGAATGTATCTCCTCCTCCCGGCTTCCGCCGTCCCTCAGAGGGCATGACGTCCACCGTGAGATCGGAGAGATGCAGGCTCAAGTGTTGGCTCAAAAACACTGCCTCACACCGACTCCGTGACGTTAGCGCCGGGAGGGACACCGGTCAACGGCCACGCTCACCGCCCGTCCATCGCTCCGACGAGCACCCGGCGGAGGTTGTCGCCGAGCAGGGCGCGGAGGTCGTCCTCCTCCCAGCCGCGCGCGGCGAGGAGGGCGGTGAGGACAGGGAGGTCGCGCACGTCCCGCATCCCCTCCGGTAGCGTCGGGATGCCGTCGAAATCGCTCCCCAGCGCCACGACCCCCGGGCCGCCCACGGCCCGGATGCGCTCGGCGTGCTCGGCGATCCTCTCCATGGGCGGGGGGTCGAGCCGCTCGCGGATCTCCCGGTCGAAGGCCCGGCGCCCCTCCGGCGTGCCGAGGTCGGCGTCCAGCGTCCGGCGCAGCTCGGCGAACGCCGTCCCGAACGCCTCGTCCAGGTAGGCGGGGAAGAACACGACGCCGGCCGCGCCCTCCACGGCCGCGAGACCCTCCACGAGGTCGTCGGGGAGGTTCCGAGGGTGGTCGGCCGCCGAGCGGGCGCCCGAGTGGGACGCCAGGACTCCGCCGCCCGCCACCTCGATTGCGTCCCGGGCGGCCGCGTCCGACGCGTGGCTCACGTCCACGGCCATGCCCAGGTGGCGGAGCCGCTCGACGACGCGCCTCCCGAACTCCGTGAGCCCGCCGTGGACGGGCTCGGCCCCCGCCGCGTCCGCCCAGGCCGTGGGCCGGAGCCAGGCCAGGGTGAGGCACCGGGCGCCGGCCTCGTACAGGGCATCGACGGCCGCGAGGTCGTCCGTGATCGGGTAGCCTCCCTCCACGCCGGGGACCACCGCGATCTCGCCCTCGTCCCGGGCCGCCTCGAGGTCCGGGCTCCCGAGGACGAGCCTCACGCCGGGCGTGGCCAGCGTCCAGTCCCGGAGCGCCGCGAGGCCCCGCGTCGCGCGCTCCATGGGCTCGGGGTCCGCCGGGTCGACCCACACCGCGAAGATGCCCCCGTCCAGGCCGCCCTCGCGCATGCGGGGGAGGTCCAGGTGTCCGTCCTCCAGCCGCTCGGCCGGATCGGCGCCCCCCAGGATCCGAAGGGCCAGGTCGTTGTGGCCGTCGAGGACGAAGGACTCCTCGTGGAGCGCGCGGGCGCGGGAGGCGGTGCCGCCCGCTTCCCGGCCGTGCGGCCGGTCGCCGCCGTCCGCCTCGAGCCCGCCGGGTCGGCCGGCGCCGCCCGCGCCGCTCACCTGCGCGACACCCAGCGGCTGCGCTCGTCGTAGAACCGGAGCTCGAGCTCGGTCCCGCGCGAGATGCCGATCCGGGTGGCGCGGACGGCCGCCTCGTCGGGGACGGGTCGCGTGCCCGACAGGATCCGGAGGGGGGCCCGTCCCAGCTCGTGGCGCTGCAGCTCGGGACCGACGCCCAGGGCCTGCGTCAGGCGGGCGGGTCCGCTGGTGAGCTCGCTCCGGCCGCGCCGCTCGCGCATGACGTCCTCCCCGAGCACGGGCTCGAGGGCGCGGATGAGGACTCCCGCCGGACGGCCCTCCCCGGTCGTCACGGCGTTCAGGCACCAGTGGATGCCGTAGTTCAGGTGGACGTAGGCGGTCCCGGGCGGGCCGTAGAGGGGGTCGTTCCGCTCCGTGCGGCCGATGGAGGCCGCCGCGTGCGAGGCGGGGTCCTCGGGACCCGTGTAGGCCTCGGTCTCCACGATGCGCCCGGCCGCGGGCCGGCCGCCCACCTCCGAAAGGAGGATGCGGCCCAGGAGGTCCCGGGCCACGACCTCGGCGGGCCGCGCGTAGAAGCGAACGGGGAGGACGCTCCCGAAATCCTCCGGGAGCGCCTCTCCCCTTCCGCGGGCCGCGCCGCCCCGGCGGCGGGCCGTCCCGGTCACCGGTCGCGGCCGATCCCGGCTCACGCCTCCTCGGCCGGGGAAGCCTCCAGCTCGGCCTCGCGGGCCTCGATCACGGCCTGCGCCCGGTGCTCCGGCAGCACGCTGGTCAGGCGGTCGGGCTGCTCGTCGATGACCGAGAACACGCCCTCGCCGAAGGCGTCCACGATGGCCTCGGCCGTCTTGCGGCCCACTCCGGCGTAGTTCTTCACCATGTGCTCGACGACGGCGCCGGCGCCGGTGGCTTCGGCCGTCGGCATCCCGGAGCCCTCGCTCCGCCCACCCGCCGGCTCGTCGCTCTGCGCCGGGCCGGATTCTCCGGACCCCTCTTCGCGCGCCGGACCATCGGATCCGCGGCGTCCGCGTCGCCTGCCGAGTCCGACGCTGCGGTCGCGGGAAGCGGCCTCGCGCATACCGGGACCTCCGGCGCCGTGCTCGGGCTCCACGGAAGCGGCCTCTCCCGTCCCGGAGGCTTCCTCCGCGGGGGCCTCGCCCCCGTCCGCGTCGACCGGACCGGGAAGCCCCGAGCCCCCGGAGGACGGCTCCGGGCCGCCGGCGCCCCGGCTCCCACGGCGGAAGCGGCCGAGGCCGAATCGGCGCCGCGACGTCTCGTGCCCGATCGTCTCCTCCTCGGTCTCCGAGGCCTCGCGGCTCTGCGCCCCGCCGTCCGCGGTCCCGCGGCGTGACTCGGCCATGGAGGCGGCCGCGTCGCGCGCGGTCCTCGACCCCTTTTCGGTGTCGGACGGAGCCTCCCGGGACTGCGGCTCGGGCGCCGGCTCCTGTGCGGCGGGCTCCCGGGCGGGCTCCTGCTCGGCGGGCTCGCTCGCCTCGCGGCTCTCCCGCGCCTCCGGGCGCTCTCCGCGATCCCGGTGCCCGTGCTCGCCGCTCCGGCGGCCGCCCCGATCGGCTTCCGCGCCACCGCGGCCGGAGGAGGCCCGGCCGCCACCATCTCCGGCTTCCTCGTCCTCCTCGAGGACGTGGACGTGGTAGTTCCCATCCTCGTCGGTGATGAGGTCGATCACGCCCTCATCGTACGCCTGGCGGAGGAAACGGCTGAACTTGCTGAACCCGAGCGCGGCCTCGTCGAACTGCTCGTCGCGCTGGAGCATGGCCCGCTTGATCTCGCTGTCGCGCACCGCCTCGCCGTCATCGGAGAGGCCTGAGGTGACGTCCCTCAGGAGCCGGTAGGCGTCCCGGAGCGAGGCCGCCTCGATCGGCGCCGGCGGCTCCGGAGCGGGCTCCGAAGGCGCCGACGGCTCCGGGTGGCTCTCCCGGCCGCCCGACCGGCCCCGGCCGCGGCCGCTGCGGCCGCCGCGTCGGCTCCGCCCGTCTCCCCCGGAGTCGCGACCGCGCGAAGAGGAGCCCGATGCGCTTCCATCGGCCGGGCCCACCTCGTACTGGCCGTTCTCGATCTTGCGCAGGTTCAGCAGGCCGCGCGAGCTGGCCTCCGCCAGGAAGCGGTTGAACTTGCTGAACCCGTAGTCCTTCTCGTCGAAGGCCTGGTCGATCTCGAGCATGACCTGCTTGAGCCGATCCGAGCGCATCACGTCGTCCCGGCCGGCCATCTTCTTGACGGCCACCTCGACCAGCTCCCACGGGTCGTGCTTGTCGGTCTCCATGTCGGCGGCCGACGTCAGGCCCGACAGGCTGTTGTAGCTGTAGTACTCGTCGCAGTTCTGTACCAGGAGGTCGGACGTCGACTCCTGCAGGCCCACCCCGATCACGTACTTGCCGTACTCCTTGAGCTTCAGGACGAGGCTCGAGAAGTCCGAGTCCCCGGAGAGGAGGATGTACGTCCCGATCTCCGGGCGGGTGAACACCAGCTCAAGCGCGTCGATGGCCAGCCGGATGTCCGTGGCGTTTTTCTTGGAGGAGCCGTAGGCCGGCGCGAAGATAAGGTCGATCGAGGCCTCGGAGAGGGGGACGATGTACTGTGGGTAGCGCCGCCAGTCCGCGTAGGCCCTCTGCACGGAGACCTTCCCGCGCACGATGTCCGAGTTGAGGAAGTTGCGGAGCTCCTGGCCCAGGTTGGACCGGATGGCCATGGTGACGTTGTCGAAATCGATCATCAGGGCCGCGTTCGGGGATGTACCGACCGAGCCCGTGGAGCGCCGGTGAGGCGCTCGGGTATACTGCTCGTTCATGATGCCTCTCGCATGCTGTCGTGTGTCGTTCGTGCCGCCGGGGCGAACGGTTCGCCCGGGCGGGCGAGAGGCTTCCCTACCTCGCCTCCGACCTCCGGACCGCCATGGGCGGACCGGCGGAGGGGACGGTACGGGAAGACCCTCACTGTCCTGCTGTCCTCACGGAGCGGGCGGCCAGCGGCCTCCGCGCTCCGTCGCGCCCTCCAGTCCGGGCCGGGACGCGCCGCCACGCTCTCTCCCGGACCGGCCCTGAGGGCCGGCCTCAGGACCCCTCGGCCGCCTCTTCCCGCATCATGCGGGCGAGCTCGACCCGCCGGGGCTTCCCTGCGGCGGTCATAGGGAATACCTCCATGAAGCGCACGAGGTCCGGTACCTTGTGTCCGGCCAGGGCCGAGCGGCAGTACCCCCGCAGCTCCTCCCCGGTGATGATCGCACCCTCCACGGGCCGAACGCAGGCGCAGACCAGCTCTCCCAGCACCTCGTTCGGCACGCCCACCACCACCACGTCGAGCACGGCGGGGTGGGACCGGAGGTGGTTCTCCACCTCCCTCGGGTGGACGTTGTAGCCCCCCCGGATGATCACGTCGCTCTTTCGA
>Ga0102944_1001324_pt1 | contig 16610 bp, 15 predicted proteins | sample SalPonD_shore_MG_FD_78172 | JGI IMG/M metagenome (GOLD analysis project Ga0102944, IMG submission 78172) | Salt pond soil microbial communities from South San Francisco under conditions of wetland restoration - Salt Pond MetaG... | ecosystem: Environmental > Aquatic > Marine > Intertidal zone >...
ACCATCTCCGGCAAGATCGCCAAGGAAGTGTTCGAGGCCATGTGGAACGGCGAAGGGGAGGCCGACCAGGTCATCGAAAAGCGCGGGCTGAAGCAGGTCACGGACACCGGCGCCATCGAGGCCATGATCGACGAGGTCATCGCCGCCAACCCCGGCCAGGTGGCGCAGTACAGGGCAGGCAAGGAGAAGCTGATGGGCTTCTTCGTCGGCCAGGTCATGAAGGCCTCCAAGGGCAAGGCAAACCCTCAGCAGGTCAACGAGCTGCTGAAGCGGAAGCTGTCGGGATAAGGGTTCGATCCGTTGGCCGGCGGCACCCGTAGGAGCCTGGCATCAGAGGCCGAATTCGTAACAGGCCGGTCGAGGCACCCGTAGGAGCCCGGCTCCGCCGGGCGATTTCCATACATTGGTCGATTCGCCCGGCGGAGCCGGGTTCCCACAGGGCCAAAACCGTCCCCTCATCCGAGTATGATCCACGCGCCATGAGCGAGCACGACCATCTCTATCGATTCCTGTTCGAGGACGCCGACGTGCGCGGCGAGCTCGTGCAGCTGCCCAATACCTATGCCGAGCTCGCCCGGAGGGCCGACTATCCGGCCCCCGTCCGCGATCTCCTCGGCCGGGCTCTGGCGGCGTCCGCGCTGCTGACGGCCACCATCAAGTTCCGCGGCCGGCTGATCCTGCAGATCCAGGGCGGCGGTCCCGTGACCATGCTGGTGGTCCAGGCCGGCAGCAACGGCAACCTGCGCGCCACGGCACGCTGGCGGGGCCTGGTCCCCCGGGACGGCGACGTGCAGGCGCTATGCGGCGACGGGACCCTGGCGATCACCATCGAACCGGAGGGCCGGGAGAGCTACCAGGGCGTGGTGGACCTGCGGGCCGGGAGCCTGGCGGCCGTGCTGGAAGGGTATTTTCTCAATTCGGAGCAGCTGCCGACCCGCGTCTACCTGGCCGCGGACAGCGATCGGGCCGCCGGCATGCTGCTGCAGGAACTGCCCGAGGCGGACGCCGACGAGGACGCCTGGCCGCGCCTCCAGCACCTGGCCGATACACTCAATAACGAGGAGCTGCTGGGCCTCGGCGCGACAGAGGTACTGCACCGGCTGTTCCACGACGAGAACCTGCGGCTCTTCGATCCGACGCCGTTCCGCTTCCTCTGCCGGTGCTCCCGCGAGCGTGTCGGCAACATGCTGTTTTCCCTCGGCGCCGAGGAGGTGGAGGCGACCCTGGAAGCGCAGGGCCAGGTGGAGGTGACCTGTGACTTCTGCAATGCGGTCTACCGCTTCGACGCGGTCGACGTCGGCCAGCTTTTTGCAGAGGGCAGCGTGGAGCCGGGGCCGTCGACGCAGCATTGAAGGGGGAATTCGGGTTTGCCTCACGTTCCGACCGGTTCCCTGCCTGCAACCATGGCGGCGGCCAATGGCCGCGGACGGCGGTGACAGCTTCGCTGACCATGGACTCGCCGCGGGGACGCGTCCCACAGGGCTTCGAATTACCGGGGCGATTGGCGGAGGCGTGTGGGAGTGTCGTCCCCGCCGCGAAGCCAAGGTCGAGCTGAACCGCCGGCTGTGGGAGGCGCGTCCTCGCGGCGACTCCTCAAAATACGGCGTCCATCTGTGGCTAAAATTGCCGCTTTACCGCGTGCCCGCACACCGGGCAGGCCGGGTCTTTCCTCAGATTGATGCCGCGCCACTCCATGGCGGCCGCGTCCAGGATCAGCATGCGGTTCTTCAGCGGTCTACCGAGCCCGGTCAGTAGCTTGATGGCTTCCGTGGCCTGCATGCTGCCGATGATCCCCGGCACCGGTGCCAGCACACCGGTGTCGGCGCAGCGCTCCTCGGTTTCCCCGGCCTCGGGGAATACGCAGCGGTAGCAGGCGCCGTCCGGCTGGTCGGGCCGGAACACCGCCACCTGTCCTTCCATGCGTATGGCCGCGCCTGCCACGAGCGGCTTTCCGCCGGCCACACAGGCCGCGTTGACGGCGAAGCGGGTGGTGAAGTTGTCGCTCCCCTCCACGATGACGTCCGCGCGGCGGATCAGCTCCGGCAGGTTGTCCGCGGACAGCTGTCCCCGGAACGGTTCCACCGCCACTTCCGGGTTCAGGGCACGCAGGCGCCGGGCCGCGGACTCCACCTTCGGTTCGCCGACACTCGCCGTTTCGTGGACGATCTGGCGCTGGAGGTTCGTGAGGTCCACCTCGTCGAAATCGGCGAGAATGAGCCGGCCGACGCCGGCGGCCGCCAGGTACATCGCTACCGGCGACCCCAGCCCGCCCAGGCCCACCACGAGGACCGTGGCACCCAGCAGACGCTCCTGGCCCTCGATGTCGAGGCCCTGGAGCATGATCTGGCGGCTGTAGCGCAGTAGCTGGTCGTCGTTCATGACGTCGGGTCTTGCCTCCGGCCGTCGGCCCGCCCGAGCCGGCCCACGGTGAGCCTTTCATGGTTTGCCAGGTCGCGTTGGGTCGCCACGGCCACGAACCCGGCTGCGGTCATCGTGCCGCGGACCGCCCGGCCCTGGGCATAGCCGTGTTCCAGAACCAGCCACCCACCGGCATGGAGCCGCGCGACGGCCCCGGCCGTAATCTCGCGCAGCGCCGCGAGGCCGGCGTCGGCCGCGAACAGCGCCAATTCGGGCTCGAAGGCCGTCTCCGGCGAGGTGACGGCACGCTCGCTCTCCGCCACGTACGGCGGATTGGCCGCCACGACGTCATAGCGGCGGGACGCCACTGGCTCGAACCAGCTGCCGCGGTAGACAGTGACGTTGCGCAGCGCCAGGCGCGCCGCGTTGGCCCCGGCAACCGCCGCGGCGCCGGGGTCCCGCTCCACGGCATCCACCAGGGCGTCCGGCCGGCCGTCGGCCACCGCCAGAGCGATGGCCCCGCTGCCGCAGCCCACGTCCAGTATCCGCGGTGCGTGGATGTCGGCCACGGCGGCCAGCACGAAATCCACCACCAGCTCTGTCTCCGGGCGTGGGATCAGGGTGGTGCGGTCGACGTGCAGCTCCAGACCGTAGAACTCCTGCCGTCCCAGCAGATAGGCGACTGGCTCGCCGCGGGCGCGCCGCTCGACCAGCACTCGGAATTGCTCGGCGGCTTCGACAACCACCGCCCGTTCGGGCCAGGCGCGGAGATGGGTGCGTGAGACCCGGAGGACCTCGCCGAGCATCAGCTCCGCATCGAGGGTGGCGGACGCGCTCACCGCCGACAGCCGGCTCCGTGCCCACTGCAGGCAGCCCGCAATGGTCTCGGGAAGCGTCAGCTCGTGCACCGCGGTCACGGCTTGGCGCGGCGTGAAGGGGTCAGTGCAGCAGCTCGAGGGGCTTAGCGAAGATGGCGCGGTCCTCGAGCATGATCGGGATGCCGTCGTCGACCCGGTAGACGCGCTCACCGTTCTCCGTGACCAGCCCCTCCTTGATCGGTTCATCCACCGGGCTTTCGTCGAAGTACTTGAGCTCATGGCGCTCTATGGCCTCGTTGACCCGCTGCAGCTGGTCCTTGGTCAAAGGCTTGACCGGCACCTTGGTGGTGGGGCAGCAGAGGATGTCGAGCAGTTTTCGGTCTACGGGCATGGTTGGTCTCGGTCCAGCATTGTCTTAATCGGCCAATATACCAGTTTTGAATTCAGCGTCACGTTGCGCGGCTTCCTGGCGAAGCTCCGTCATTATCCCTATAAATAACCAATAGGGGCCGGGATGTCGTGGCGCCCGTGCGGGCGCACCCGGAGGCGCCCCGCATCCCCCTCGAGTCACGGTCGCACCGGCCGCTGATTGAAGACAGGCAGGCACTTATCGGCGCCCGCCCGGAGATCGTCCGGCCGCGCTGGCAAGAGGTGACGCGATGAGGCGGAAGGCACATATCGACTCCAATCAATCATTGCCGGGCGCGCCGCTGGCCTGTTCCTTCTGCGGTCGGGCGGAGCAGGACGTGGGGACGCTCATCGCGGGCCCATCCGTCTATATCTGCGAGCGCTGCGTCGCCGAATACAGCGATCAGGTTCGGCGCGCGGCCGGTCCGCGGGATCTCCCGTCCCTAGGCGGTCTGGCCAAGCCGCGGGATATCCATGGCTTCCTCGACGAATACGTGGTGGGCCAGGATCACGCCAAGAAGGTCCTGTCGGTAGCCGTCTACAACCACTACAAGCGGGTGGCGCACCGCAGCGCCGGCGGCGTCCTCGAAATCGGCAAGAGCAATATCCTGCTGGTGGGCCCCAGCGGCTCCGGCAAGACCCTGCTCGCCCAGACTCTGGCCCGGTTCCTGGATGTACCTCTAGCGGTGGCGGATGCCACCTGTCTCACCGAGGCCGGCTATGTCGGCGAGGACGTGGAGAGCGTGATCCAGCGGCTGCTGAGCCAGTGCGACAACGACGCGGAGAAGGCCCGGCGCGGTATCGTCTATCTGGACGAGATCGACAAGCTCGCACGGCGCAGCCACAACCCCACCCACAGCCGGGACGTCTCCGGAGAAGGGGTGCAGCAGTCGCTGCTCAAGCTGATGGAGGGCACGGTGGTGCACGTGCCGGTGCCCGGCGGCCGTCGCGGCCAGCAGGAACAGCTTGCCGTGGATACCCGCGATATCCTGTTCATCTGCGGCGGTGCGTTCTCCGGCCTGGACGAGCTGGTCTCACGCCGGCGGGTGGAACGAAGCATCGGCTTCAACGCCGCCGTAGACGACGGGACCGATGGCGCCCGGCATCTGCAGGAGCGGTTGGAGCCCCAGGACTTCATGGCTTACGGGCTGATCCCCGAACTGATCGGACGGCTGCCCGTCGTTGCCGCCCTGGACGCGCTGGACGAAGAGGCCCTGGTGCGGATTCTCACCGAGCCGAGCAACGCGCTGCTGCGCCAGTTTCGGATCTTGCTGGCGATGGACGACTGCGAGCTGGTGTTCACCGAGGGTGCGCAGCGCGCCATTGCCCGCGAGGCCTTGAGCCGGGGTACCGGCGCCCGGGGGCTGCGGGCGGTCGTGGAGCGGGTGCTGCTGGAGCCCATGTTCAGCATGCCCCAGGCCCACGGGGATCGGCTCGTCATCGACGAGGACGGTGTGCTCGCGACGGCCGGGCCCCGCTACGAATACCGGCAAGCGCCCGTTGACCGTATTGCCCAGTAGCGACGGCTCGCGCCGCCTGCGCCGCGGCCGTTGAAACGCGGCCGGTGTGCGCCCATCTACCCACTTCCCCGGTCAGAGGCACGCGGGTATCGTCCAGCGCTCCCCGGGTGCCTGCGGGCGGGATCGTGTTTGCCATAGCCACAGCGATGCAAGCTAGATAGTATTACGGGTTTACCAGCCTTCCAGGCAGTATTTGCCGGGTTACGGTGGCCGTGAGTGCCGCACCGGCGATACATCGGACGCCGGGAGGTGAAACGCAGTGACCGAGACGGAACCTTATGTCAAGCAGCAACGTCGACGATATCAATGTCCTGGCGCAGGAGCTCCTGCCCACGCCGGTCGAGATCAAGGAGAAGCTGCCGCTCACCGAAAAGGCCTATGAGACGGTCATCGAGGGGCGCCAGGTCGTGGAGAACATCCTGGACGGCCGTGATCCGCGGCTGATGGTGGTGGTGGGCCCCTGCTCCATCCACGATATCGCGGCCGCCAAGGACTACGCCAAGCGCCTGAAGGCGCTGCACGACGAGGTCAAGGACTCCCTGTACCTGGTTATGCGCGTCTACTTCGAGAAGCCGCGTACCACGGTCGGCTGGAAGGGCTACATCAACGATCCGCGCATGGACGATTCCTTCCACATCGAAGAGGGACTCTACGGGGCGCGGGAGCTGCTGCTTTACCTGGCCGAGCTGGGGCTGCCCACCGGTACCGAGGCTCTCGACCCGATAACGCCCCAGTACATTTCCGATCTCATCACCTGGACGGCCATCGGCGCGCGGACCACGGAATCCCAGACCCATCGTGAGATGGCCAGCGGTCTATCGACGCCGGTGGGGTTCAAGAACGGCACCGACGGCAACCTGCAGGTGGCGTCGAACGCACTGCGTTCGGCGGCAACGCCGCACAGTTTCCTGGGCATCAGCCAGCAGGGGCAGTGCGCGGTGATCCGCACCCGCGGCAACCGCTACGGTCATGTGGTGCTTCGGGGCGGCAATCAGCCCAACTACGACTCGGTGAGCATCGCCCTGGCCGAGAAGGAGCTGGACGACGCCGGGCTTCGCACCCAGCTGGTGGTGGACTGCAGCCACGCCAACTCCAACAAGGATCCGGCACTGCAGCCGCTGGTGCTGGAGAACATCATCAACCAGATCCTGGAGGGCAACCGATCCATCGTCGGGGTGATGATGGAGAGCCACATCGGCTGGGGTAACCAGGAGCTGGGCGGCGATCCCGCCGATCTGGAGTACGGTGTGTCCATTACGGATCCGTGCATCGACTGGCCGACGACGGACCGCGTGCTGCGGGAAGCGGCCGACAGGCTGCGAGAAGCGTTGCCGGGACGAATCCGTTAACGGCTGCGGAAAAATCGTCTCTCAGGGTTGATGACGGGACGCTGATTGGTTATATGGTTGAGCCACGTCACATTGCGAATCGACGACATTCGGCAGGCTCTGGATTCGGTTCGAACGTGCTGCAAGGACCGGAGCGGGCCGCCGCCAAGCTGCCGGTTTTGGGTGGGGAAGTCACTGACGAGGTCGCTGAGGACCGGGTGAGTGGAGGATTGTTCTGATGACGGAAAGACAGGTTCTTCCTGTAAAGGGCTTTGAGCCCTACAAGCCCAAAAAGGGCGAAGAATACATGAACGAGGCGCAGCGCGAGCACTTCAAGGAACTGCTGCTGGCCTGGAAGCGTCAGCTTCAGGAAGAGGTCGAGCGGACCGTGCACCACATGCGCGATGACGCCAATAACTACGCCGATCCGGCCGACCGCGCCACGCAGGAAGAGGAATTCGCGCTCGAGCTGCGAACTCGCGACCGCGAGCGCAAGCTGATCCGCAAGATCGACCAGACTCTGGAGCAGATCCGCAAGGACGATTACGGCTTCTGCGAGCAGTGCGGTGTGGAGATCGGTCTGCGGCGGCTGGAGGCGCGGCCCACCGCCACCCTGTGTATCGATTGCAAAACCCTCGAGGAGATCCGCGAGAAGCAGCGGGTCGCCTGACCACACACCAGCATTCCGGGAGGCTCCCAGAGCGGGAGCCTCCCGAAGCCGGCATCACACCTCGTCGGCGAGCGCCGCCAGCTGTTCTGCCTGGTGCTCGTGGATGAGCGGATCAACGACCTGGTCCAGGCCGCCCTCCAGGATCTCCCCAAGCTTGTAGAGCGTCAGGTTGATGCGGTGATCCGTGACCCGGCCTTGGGGAAAGTTATAGGTGCGGATGCGCTCCGAGCGGTCCCCGCTGCCCACCAGCGACTTCCGCGTTGCGGCTTCTTGCGCGCTCTGGCGCTCACGCTCCGCCGAGACCAGCTTCGCTTTCAGCAGCGCCAGTGCCTTGGCGCGGTTCTTGTGCTGGGACCGCTCGTCCTGGCATTCCACGACGATCCCGGTGGGCAGGTGGGTGACGCGCACTGCCGAATCCGTCTTGTTCACGTGCTGCCCGCCGGCTCCCGAGGCGCGGAAGGTGTCGGTGCGCAGGTCGTTGGGATTGAGATCCGCTTCCTCCACCTCGTCGGCCTCGGGCAGGACCGCCACCGTGCACGCCGAGGTGTGAATCCGCCCCTGGGACTCGGTTTCCGGGACCCGCTGGACGCGGTGGGCGCCGGATTCGAACTTCAGCCGCGAATGGACGCCCTCGCCGGAGACCCGCATGACGACCTCCTTGTAGCCGCCCTGCTCGCCGTGGCTTTCGCTGATGAGTTCGGTACGCCAGCCCCGGTGCTCCGCGTAGCGGATATACATGCGCAGCAGATCGCCGGCGAACAGGGCCGCCTCGTCGCCGCCGGTTCCGGCCCGGATCTCGATGTAGATGTTCTTGTGGTCGTTGGGGTCCTTGGGCAGCATCAGGAGCTGCAGCTCATGTTCCAGCTGATCGAGTCGTTCGCCGGCCTGTTCGGCCTCCTCTTCGGCCATCTCGCGGATCTCGCGATCCGGATCGTCGGCCATTTCGCGCGCCGAAGTGAGTGCCTGTTCCGCCGACTCGAAGGTGCGCAGCGCCTTTACCACCGGCTCCAGCCGCGCGTATTCCTGCGACAGGCCCGTGAACCGTTTCTGGTCGGCGATGGTTTCGGGGTCCGCCAGCAGTCCCTCGATTTCCTCGTGCCGGTCGCGAAGCCGTTCCAGTTTGTCGCGCAGCGAAGCCTTCACGATGAACGCTCATCCTCTTTCGGTAGTCCCAACAGCTCGCGCGCCAGCTCCAGCCGGTCGGCGTCGCCGCTGCCGGCGGCCTGGCGCAGCCCCACCGTGGGGTCATGGAGCAGCTTCCTGGTCAGTGTATTGGCCAGGTAGTTCAGTGCGGCCTCCGGGGGCTCGCCGTTGCGAAGCCGCTGCTTGGCGCGCGCCAGTGTTTCATCCCGCAGCCGCCCGCCGTTGTCGCGCAGCTGGCGAATGGCCGCCACCGCGTCCAGGGTGCGCAGCCAGGTCATGAAGCGGTCCACCTGGACCTCGACGATCTCCCGGGCCTGGGCCGCCGCGGCCTCCCGGGAGCGGATGTTCTCCTCGATCACCGAGCGCAGGTCGTCGATGCTGTACAGATAGACGTCGCGAAGCTCGCCCACCTCGGGCTCGATGTCGCGCGGCACCGCCAGGTCCACCATGAAGAAGGGCCGATGCTTGCGCGCCTTGAGCGCCCGTTCCACGCTGCCCTTGCCGAGTATGGGCAGGCTGCTCGCGGTGGAGGCCACAACGATGTCCGCCTCGTGCAGCCGGTGCGGGATCTCCGCCAGGGAGATGCCTTCGCCTTCGTGGGTTTCCGCGATCCTCCGCGCCTTCTCTTCGCTGCGGTTGGCGATCATTACCCGGCGCACGCCCTGCACCCGCAGATGTCGTGCCGTCAGCTCGATGGTCTCGCCGGCGCCGATCAGCAACGCCGTGCGCTGCGGCAAGTCGCCGAAGATCTGCCGCGCCAGGCTCACGGCGGCGTAGGCCACGGAGACCGGATTCTCGCCGATGGAGGTCTCGGAGCGGACCTGTTTGGCCACCGCGAAGGCATGCTGGAACAGCCGCTCCAGTGCCTGACCGAGCGTGCCGGCGGCCACGGCCTGGTGATAGGAGACTTTCGTCTGCCCCAGAATCTGGGGCTCCCCGAGCACCAGCGAATCGAGGCCGCTGGCCACCGTCAGCAGCTGCATCACCGCATCCCGGCCCCGGAAGCAGTACAGGTACGGACGTAGCCAGTCCGCGTCCAGGCGATGCTGGCCCGCAAGCCACTGGGTGAGGATCTGAGGTGCGTCATCGGTATGGGCCAGCGCGTAGATCTCCGTGCGGTTGCAGGTGGAGATCACCGCCGCCTCGTCGATGCCGTCCTGAGCGGAAAGGTGCTCCAGGGCCGGCGTGCTCGCTTCGGCGCTGAATACCACCCGCTCGCGGACGTCGAGCGGCGCGGTCTTGTGGCTTAGTCCGAGGGTGATGACAGGCATTCAAGGCTCAACGGCGTGAGAGTGCCAAATTGTAGGCAACAATCCAATGAGTACAAGGGAACCGGGCACCGTCGCCCCGCGTCCGGGCTGCGTGGTTGTGCGCTTCCGTAACCGGCGTTCGTGACGGGCCAGAGTATACCGGTATAGTAGGGGTTGGCGCTCTAGGGAAACACTGAAGTATTCCCGCGAGGCTCTGCGTGCCAGAATCGTTTCCTGGTTAGGCGGCGTTCGCAGTGAATGGCCTTAGCCCTTTACAAGAACGCCAACGCCGCCAGGGGGCGATTCTGGCACGCCCTTCTGGGCTTACAGGCGCGACCGCAGCCGGCGTTGCGCTACTTGACTGTACCGGCGGTACAGCGCTGCGCAGCGCGTCTTGTCTGCGAACGCGCCTGTAAGCCAGAGCCACGCGCGAATACTTCAGTGTTTCCCCCGGCGTCATGAGATTCCACGTGAAGAGGTCGTCGATGCAGCGTTTGCTTGTTCTTCTTCCGGTACTGTTGCTGACAGCCTGTGCCAACATGCCCGGCCGCCAGCAGCAGCCGGCCGAAAAGCCGTCGCCGCAGCCGTCTGCCGGGCAGGCCCCCGCCAAGAGCGAGTTCCAGGCCGAGAATACCGTGCTCTACCATCTGCTGGTGGCCGAGTTGGCCGGTGCCAGGGGCGACCTCGATCAGGCGGTGGACCAGTATCTGGCTGCCGCGGAGCGCAGCTCCGACCCGGCCGTGGCTGAGCGCGCCGCGCGCATCGCACTGTATGCCGGACGCAATGACGCCGCCGAGCGCGCCGCGCGGCGCTGGATGGCGGTCTCGGGCGACGCGCCCCAGGCGAACGAGGTGCTGGCGGTGGTGGCGCTGCGTCAGAACCGCGTGGATGAGGCCGTGGATCACCTGGACCGTCTGATCAAGGCCAGCGGTGATACGGCTTCCGGATTCTCGGAGGTCGGCAGCATCCTGCAGCGGGAAGCGAAGCCGGCCAACGCGGTGACGGTGCTGCAGAAGCTGGTGCAGCGCTACCCCAAGGAGCGCGCCGCCCATTATGCGCTGGGCGAGGCCGCCCTCAACGCGGGCCAGGCGGAGCTGGCGCTCAAGGCCGCCAACGATGCGCTGGCCCTGTCGCCGAAATGGCGGGACGCCTATATCCTGCGGGCGCAGGCGTACCTGGACAACGGCCAGTCGGAAAAGGGTCTGGCTGATCTGCAGCGGCTGCTGACCCAGACGCCGAACGACTACGACCTGCGCCTGCACTACGCGCGGACCCTGCTGGACCTCTCCCGCACCAAGGAGGCGCTGGCAGAGTTCAAGCAGCTGGTGAAGAAGCACCCCGACGACGCCCAGGTGGTCTACGCCACCGCGCTGCTGGCCATGGATGCCGGGCAGATGGAGGAAGCCCGCAACTATCTGTTGAAGCTGGTCAACGAAGGTCAGCGCACGGATGCCGCCTACTATTATCTGGGCCGCATCGCCGAGCAGGAGGGTGACTACAAGGGCGGGATCCGCTGGTACAGCCGGGTCGGCGGCGAATACCGCGGCCAGGCCCAGCTGCGCATTGCAGTGGCGCTGGCGGACCACGGCGAGCTGGAAAAGGCGCGCTCGCGGCTGCGCAGCCTGCGTCGGGAGAATCCCGATATGGCCGTGCGCGGCTATACGGTGGAAGGTGATCTGCTGCGCAGCGCCGGCCGGCTGCAGGACAGTCTGGATCTCTACACCAAGGCCCTTGCCGAACATTCCGACAACGCCGACCTCCTGTACGGGCGCGCGATGACCGCGGTGCAGCTGGATCGTCTGGAGCTGGCGGAGAAGGATCTGCGGCACATCATCGAGCAGGACCCGAACAACGCCCAGGCGCTGAACGCCCTGGGCTATACCCTGGTGGACGAAACGGACCGGGTGGAGGAAGGCCTGTCGCTGATCGAGAAGGCCTACAACATCAAGCCGGACGACCCCGCCATCCAGGACAGCATGGGCTGGGCCTACTACCGGATGGGCAAGCTCGAGAAGGCCGTGGGCTATCTGGAAGATGCCCATGAGGGCAGCGACGAGCCGGAAATCGCCGCCCACCTGGGCGAGGTGCTCTGGAAGCTCGGTAACCGGGATCGGGCGCGCCAGGTCTGGCAGGACGTCCTCGAACGGGATCCGGACAATCCTTACGTCCGGGAGACCATGGACCGATTGATGCGGTGATGGGACGGACCCTTCTCGTCGCGTTGCTGGCAGGCGTGCTGGCCGGCTGCGCCACGGCGCCGCCGCAGGTTTCCCAGGCCGAGCGCGATCGTGCCTTCAGTGCTCACGCCGAGCGCGTGGGCGGGCTCACGCGCTGGAACCTCTACGCCCGCGCCGCAATCAACACCCCCCGGGACTCGGCCTCGGTTTCGCTGTTCTGGAACCAGCGGGGGGCCGCCTACAAGGTGACCCTGCGCGCGCCGCTCGGTGCCGGCACTGTGCGCATCGCGGGTGACGGGGAACGAGTAACGCTGCGGACCTCGGACGGTCGGGAAGTGACCTCCAGCGACGCTATGCGTCTGCTGCGGCGGGAGACCGGCTATGTGCTGCCGGTCACCGAGCTGCGTTACTGGCTGCGGGGCATTCCGGCACCGGGCGCGGATCGGCGGATGGAGCTCAGCGCCCGCGGGTATGTGGAGGCGCTCCGCCAGTCGGGCTGGCGCATGCATTACGGCGACTATCGACAGATCGACGGCGTAGCTCTGCCCGGGACCATCCGCGCCCAGGGACAGGGCATCGAGCTGAAGCTCGCGGTCCAGCAATGGGGCGTCAGCCGGCCTTGAAGTCGCAGGCGTGGCCCGCGCCGGCCAAGATCAACCGCTTCCTGCACATCGTCGGGCGGCGGGAGGACGGCCTGCACCTGCTGCAGACGGTGTTCCAGTTTCTGGACCTCGGTGACCGGCTCTGTTTCGCGCCTCGGGAAGACGGGCTCATTACCCTCACCGGCCACTCTCCGGAAGTTGCGCCGGATGACGATCTCATCGTCCGCGCGGCCAGGCTCCTGCAGGAGCGCTCCGGCGTCCGCCGCGGCGCAGACGTCCGCTTGGAGAAACGGATTCCGATGGGCGGCGGCCTAGGCGGCGGGAGCTCGGATGCCGCCACCACCCTGCGCGCCCTGAGCCGGCTGTGGGGGTTGGGGCTAACGGAAGACGAGCTGGCGGCGCTGGGCCTGGAGCTGGGCGCCGACGTGCCGGTGTTCGTGCGCGGCTTCGCGGCCTGGGCCGAGGGCGTGGGTGAGGTGTTGACCCCCATCGCGCTGGATGAGCCCTGGTTCCTGGTGATCAACCCCCGCTGCAGCGTCTCCACGGCCGCCGTTTTCGGGCACCCCAAATTGACACGCAATTCGCCGAGTATCACAATAACCGGCTTTCGACGGGGGCGTGTGCGCAACGACTGCGAGCCGGTTGTGCGCGAACTCTACCCGTCGGTGGCGTTTGCGCTGGACTGGCTGGACACTCACGCCGAGGCGCGCCTCACCGGTACCGGTGGCTGCCTGTTCGCGGCCTTCGGCGAGCGGGAGGCGGCGGAGGCGGTGAAAGCGCTTGTGCCCGGGCAGTGGGAAAGCATCGTTGCCCGCGGGCTCAACCGCTCGCCGCTGCTGCAGCGCCTGGGTGCGCCGCCGTGAAAGGATAGATCCGATTTTCAACTGGGGTGTCGCCAAGCGGTAAGGCACTGGGTTTTGATCCCAGCATTCCCAGGTTCGAATCCTGGCACCCCAGCCATTTCGCCCCGGTCGGGTGCGGAGCAGTGCATGGCGAAACGGCGGATATCGGGGGCTTCGGCGCGGCGGTGCTCGATTGCACCGGTAAGGACCGCGCCCACTGGCCGCGCCACGCCCCGCAGCCGGCGTATCGACTGACGATTCATCAAGCAGGTACGGCACCGTGATCGAAAACGGACGCATGATGGTCTTTGCGGGTAACGCGAACCCGCCGCTCGCCGAGGCGATAGCCGCCAACCTGAAGACGCGCCTGGGCCACGCCGAGGTGAGCCGCTTCAGCGACGGCGAGGTCAACGCGGAGATCAACGAGCACGTCCGCGGCCGCGACGTGTTCATCGTTCAGCCGACCCACGCGCCGGCCAACGACAACCTGATGGAGCTGCTGGTCATCGCCGACGCGCTGCGGCGCTCCTCCGCCGCCCGCATCACTGCGGTGATTCCCTACTACGGCTACGCGCGGCAGGATCGGCGCCCGCGCTCCCAGCGCGTGCCGATCTCCGCGAAGCTGGTGGCGGACATGATTACCGCCGCCGGCATCAACCGCGTGGTCACCGTGGACCTGCACGCGGACCAGATTCAGGGGTTTTTCAATATCCCCGTGGACAACGTCTATGCTTCGCCGGTACTGCTTGGCGATATCTGGCGCCAGGTTCACCCGAACAAGATCGTTGTCTCGCCGGACGTGGGCGGCGTGGTGCGCGCCCGCGCCATCGCCAAGCGGCTGGATGACGCGGAGCTGGCCATCATCGACAAGCGCCGTCCGCGGGCCAACGAGTCGAAGGTGATGAACATCATCGGCAAGGTGGAGGACAAGACCTGCATCATCGTCGATGACATCGTGGATACCGCCGGCACCCTGTGCGAGGCCGCCAAGGCTCTGAAGGAGAAGGGCGCCGCCAAGGTAGTGGCCTACATCACGCACCCGGTGCTCTCCGGCCCCGCCATCGGGCGCATCAACGAGTCGCATCTGGACGAGCTGGTGGTCACCAACAGTATTCGCCTGAGCACCGATGCCGAGGCGTCGACCAAAATCCGCCAGCTCAGCATCGCCGAGATGCTCGCGGAGACCATGCGGCGGGTGAACAACGACGAATCCGTCAGCGAGCTGTTCGTCGAATAGCCGAGCTGAGACGTTCGGAAAGCAGTTTCATCGTAACGACACGCCGAACCTGGTCGCGGGGGAGGCGTGGGCCGCCCGAAGGGCGGTTTTTCAATCGGGAGCGTGTAACGCCATGAGTGTTGAACTGAAGCTTGACGCTGAAAAGCGCGCGGACCAGGGGAAGGGTGCGAGCCGCCGCCTGCGCCGTGCGAAGAAGCTTCCCGCCGTGCTCTACGGGGCCGGCAAGGATGCGGTTTCCATCCAGCTGGACGAGGAACAGGTGCTGCGCCTGATGCGCGAGGAAGCGTTTTTCTCTCAGATCATCGACATCAAGCTGGGCAGGTCCAAGGAGCAGGCCCTGCTGAAGGACCTGCAGCGGCATCCGTTCAAGCCGCTGGTCAGCCACCTGGACTTCCAGCGCATCAAGGCCGGCGAGAAGCTGACCACCCACATCCCGATCCACTTCCTCAACGAGGAGAAGGCCAAGGGCGTGAAGGAAGGCGGCGTGCTCCACCATGACATGATCGAGGTGGAAATCGAGTGCCTGCCCAAGGACATCCCTGAATATCTCGAGGTGGACGTCAGCGAGCTGGAGATCGGTGAAGGCATTCATCTCAGCCAGGTCTCGGTGCCCAAGGGCGTGGAGATCCCCAGCCTGAGCAACGACCCGGAACATGACCCGACGGTGGTGAGCATTCACGCTCCCCGCGTTACCGAAGAGCAGCTCGAGGAAGAGGCCGAGGAGGCTGCCGCCGAGGGTGCGGCCGCTGCCGGCGAAGAGGTTGGCGAGGCCGAGGAAGCCGAAGAGGGCGAGCCGGAAGGCGATTCCGGCGAGGATTCCGAAGGCAAGGAATAGCGGCGGAGCTTCGTCATGTCCGACGTGCCCGTGCGCGTAGTCGTCGGTCTCGGCAACCCGGGGCCGCGCTACGAGCGAACCCGCCACAATGCCGGCTTCTGGCTCGTGGACGAAGTGGCCCGCCTCTATGGCGGGTCATTTCGTTCGGAGCGGAAGTTTCAGGGGCAGGTGGCGAAGGTGCGCGTCGGAGGTGAGGAGATCACGCTCCTGAAGCCGGACACCTTGATGAACAGAAGCGGCGAGTCCATCGGTCCGCTGCTTCGGTTCTTCAAGGTGGACCCCGCCGCCATGCTGGTGGCCCACGACGAGATCGACCTGCCGCCGGGCGGGCTCAAGCTGAAGCGCGATGGCGGCCATGGCGGCCACAACGGCCTGCGGGACACGATACGCGTGCTCGGCACCCGCGCCTTCGGACGGCTGCGCATCGGCGTCGGCCACCCGGGCCACAAGGACGACGTGGTGCCGTACGTGCTGACCAACGCCCCGGCGGCCGAGCAGCGCGAGATCGAATCGGCCATCGACCGTGCCGTCGAGGTGCTGCCCCTACTCGCCGCCGGCGACTGGGGCCGCGCCTACCAGCGCCTGCATACGGTCGAAAAGACGGAATGATTAGCCACAGATGAACACAGATAGACACGGATAGTTGCCTGCTCGGCGAAGAGGCGCCCTGCTTTTCGGCGCTCAGGGCGGCAAAGCTCAATGGCCGCAGGCTCCGCCCTGCAATCAGTGTTTATCTGTGTTCATCTGTGGCTAGCTTTTACTCGGAGCTGAATCATGGGATTCAAGTGCGGCATTGTCGGTCTGCCCAACGTCGGCAAGTCCACGCTGTTCAATGCGTTGACGCAGGCGGAGATTCCCGCCGAGAACTACCCGTTCTGCACCATCGATCCGAATACCGGCATCGTACCGGTGCCGGATCCGCGCCTGGACAAGCTGGCCGAGATCGTCAAGCCCGCCAAGGTGGTGCCGACCACCATGGAGTTCGTGGACATCGCCGGGCTGGTCTCTGGCGCGTCCAAGGGTGAGGGGCTGGGCAATCAGTTCCTGGCCCACATTCGCGAGACCGACGCCGTGGCCCATGTCGTGCGCTGCTTCGAAAGCTCGGATGTTCATCATGTGGAGGGTCGGGTTGATCCCATCGCGGATATCGAGACCATCAATACCGAGCTGATGCTGGCCGACCTGGAGACGGTGGAAAAGGCCGAGCAGCGCTACGAGCGCCGCGCCAAATCCAACGACAAACAGGCCATCGCCTTCCGCGATGCCCTCAAGGCTATGGCGGCTAGGCTGGATGAGGGCGTACCGATTCGGGCGCAGTCGTTCTCGGAGGATCTCAAGCCGCTGCTGCAGGAGCTGCACCTGATCACCGCCAAGCCGGTGATGTACGTCGCAAACGTGGACGAAGGTGGCTTCGACAACAAC
>Ga0102944_1001325_pt1 | contig 16608 bp, 19 predicted proteins | sample SalPonD_shore_MG_FD_78172 | JGI IMG/M metagenome (GOLD analysis project Ga0102944, IMG submission 78172) | Salt pond soil microbial communities from South San Francisco under conditions of wetland restoration - Salt Pond MetaG... | ecosystem: Environmental > Aquatic > Marine > Intertidal zone >...
GCCGGTTACAGAAGCGAAAGGTAATCACGGCAACAGGATAATGGTTCATGAAAATTCAATCTTATGTTAATTAAATTTGCGGGATCCTCATGGCGTTAGTACACGAACTGGCAGCATTTGTGAAGCAGGCGTCTTACCAACAGCTCTCCTCCCAGGCGATACAGCAGCTGAAAATCCGCATTTTGGATTCTCTGGGCACGGCCATCGGGGCCGTGGAAGGGGAACCGGTCCGGTTGATCCGGGACCACATCGAAGAGTTCACCCACACCGGCACCAACACCCTGATTGGCGGAGGAACCACGTCCCCGGACCTGGCCGCCCTGTATAATAGTGCGCTGGTGCGGTATCTGGATTTCAACGACAGTTACCTGGCGCCGGGGGAGACCTGCCATCCCAGCGATAACCTCGGCGCCATGCTGGCCGCCGGTGAATACCACGCCATCGACGGGAAGAGTCTATTGACCGCCCTGGCGGTCGCTTACCAGGTGCAGTGCCGGTTAAGTGACGAGGCACCGGTGCGGGCCAAGGGATTCGACCATACCACCCAGGGCGCCTACGCCGTAGCCGCCGGATCCGCGAAAGCGCTGGACTTGTCCCCCGAAAAGATTGCGAATGCCATTGCGATCAGTGCGACCCCACTGAACGCACTCCGGGTCACCAGAACCGGCGCTCTGTCGCACTGGAAGGGCCTGGCTTATCCGTACACCGCGTTCGGAGCAACCGTGTCTACGTTCCTGGCCAAGCGGGGCATCACCGGGCCGCCGGAAGTCTTCGAGGGCAATAAAGGGTTCCAGGAGTCCATTGCCGGGACATTCGCCATCGACTGGGCGCGGGAAGACCTGGAACGGGTCACCCGGACCATCATCAAGCAATTCAACGCGGAAATACATTCACAGGCCACGCTGGAAGGGACGCTGGAACTGCAGAAAGAGCATCGCATCCGGCCGGAGCAGATCGACCGGATCACCATCGACACCTTCGACGTAGCCTACAATATTATCGGAGGCGGGGAAGAAGGGGATAAAACGGTGGTGCACACCAAGGAGGAAGCGGATCACAGCCTGAATTACCTCACCGCGGTGGCGTTACTGGACGGGCAGGTGCTCCCGGCACAATACCGGCAGGACCGGATCGGCCGGGACGATGTCCAATCCCTGCTGAAAAAGATTCATATTCAGCCGGACGAAGCATTCAGCCGGCGGTTTCCGGAGGCCATGCCCTGCCGGATCACCGTGCGAATGCAGAACGGAGACGAGTATTCCGTTGAGAAAAATGATTACGAGGGATTTCATACCCGGCCCATGAGCTGGGAGACGGTGAGCGGTAAATTCGAAGCGCTGGCCGCACCGTACACCACCCCGGCGCTCCGGCAACACATTATGGAAACGGTGGACGATCTGGAACATCATGCCGTGAAGGATCTGATGGAATTATTATCACAGGTTCGATTATCACAATGACAAAGCACATCATATGAGCAAAAGGAGCTGACTCATGGCTAAGCAACATCCGTTCGATTTTTTAAAGAAAAATATACGGGAAGGTAAACCCCGCAAGCAGGGGATCACCGAAATCCGTGGTCCGTATTATGCCGTGATGGGCAAGCGGTACCTCCAGGATATTCTGGAGACCATGGGCGAGTATGTCGATTCGTTAAAGTTCTCAGGCGGGTCCTTTTCCCTGATGCCCCCGGAACACGTGAAAGAGCTGATTGACCTGGCGCACGAGCACGATGCGCTGGTTTCCACCGGGGGGTTCATGGAATATGTATTAACCCAGGGGAACGAGGCGGTGCACAAATATATTCAGACCTGCAAGGATTACGGATTCGATATTATCGAGCTCTCCGCCGGGTTTATTACCATCCCCACGGACGACTGGCTGCGGCTCATCGACGCCGTCCAGTCCGCAGGGCTCAAGGCTAAACCGGAAATCGGCATCCAGTTCGGTGCGGGGGGCGACACCCCGGCCGGCGCCCTGGAATCGGAAGGCACCATGGATCCGGAGTGGGCGGTAAAACAAGCCGCCAAGTTCATCAATGCCGGCGCCTACATGATTATGATCGAATCGGAAGGCATCACCGAAAACGTGACCTCCTGGCGGACCGATGTGCCCGCCCGGTTTATCAATGAACTGGGGTTGGAGAAATTGATGTTCGAAGCGGCGGATCCTCCGGTATTCGCCTGGTACATCAAAAATTACGGACCCGAGGTGAATCTGTTCGTGGACCACAGCCAGATCGTCCAGCTGGAATGCCTGCGGTCCGGGATCTGGGGCACCAAGAGCCTGTGGGGCCGGGTGCAGTCATTTAAAGAATAATCAGTACGGGAGCTATCTCCCGGAAGTTGTTCAACATGCGAGGCGAGTTCGTAACAGGTTCATCAGAAAACGAGGAGGTTTGGATGCTGGTTGAACTCTCCATCACCCCGTTAACGGGGAATTCTCACATCAGTGACGAAATCGCGGGAATCCTGGATATCATAGACGAGGCGGACGTGCCGTATCAGCTGACCCCCGCCGGGACCTGTCTGGAAGATGAGTGGGACGAGGTGATGCCCGTCATTCGGCAATGCCATGAACAGGCCCGGGAATACGCGCCCCACGTGATTACCGCTCTCAAAATAGAAGATGAGGATGGGGCGGCAAATCAGCTGGAAGAGAACATCAGTTCCGTTGAGGAAAAGCTGGCGTAGAGACCTCGTTTCGGAGAGTCACTGATGGCCACGATGCCGGCGCACTTCCCGACCAGTCTCTTCGAGAGCAGGAGAGGGCCGGTGTAAAGGAGCCGGATCGGTGGTTTCTTGTGCACCGAAAACAGCGAGTATTTGTGAATGCGATGGTAAACAAGGGAGATCCGTCATGAAAGCGATAAAAAACATAAACTTCGGCAGCGTGGTGGTGGCGGGAATCGTCGCCGGCTACCTGATGTATTTTACCGATAAGATGTTTGCGGGAATGTTCGGCCTGTTCGGTATGTTTCCGGGCACCGATAACGCCTGGTGGATGTTGACCCATCATGTGGAGTCCATCATCTTCGCCCTGCCGTTCGCCTGGACGGCCATCTACCAGAAATTGCCCGGGGCCCGCTGGGTCAAGGGAGTGGTGTATGGTTTCCTGTGGTGGTTGTTCCCGTTCTTCATCCTGAGCCTGATTGCCGGCGCGCTGGGAGCCCAGCCCTTCCGGATGTACGTGCCCAAGTCGGCAGCGATCTTTTTCACCGGGTTGATTCTGCACCTGGTCTGGGGCTTCTTCCTGGGCGTCGTGTATAACCCGCAGGAGGCAGGAAAGTAACCGGGGAACATCCGGATTCCACTTTCGGATGCCGGGAATTCCTAACCACATTGGCACGGAGTTGAACCGGTGGTTTGAGATGGAGGTAACATCGGGCGGGTCCGGTGAAATATCGACCTGCCTGAGAGTTCCCGCACTGTCTTCTTCCCCAGGGATGGATTCCGCCCGGGGCGCTCGCGACAGCATCCCACAAACTATCTCTGTTGGTATTGCCGCACGAAACGGGTGTCCAGCAGATGCTTGAGCCACTGGCTGAGCCGCCCGTACCAGTGGAATTGTCCCCGGACGGCGAGAGATTTTCCTCGCCCCAGATTCAGAATACGGAGCGAGTGTGATTGGGGCCGAAACTTTCGGAGCGGGGTACCATCGATCGTGGCCAGCAAATTGTGTAACAGTACGGGAGCCTCCCGAAGACTGAAGACCCCTAGTTTCGGCAACTGAGAACCCGCGAGTGCGATGCAATCCCCGGCGCCGAACACACGGGAATCCGCCGGAGAATGGAGTGCATTGGTCACTGTCAGCCCATCCGTGTCCCGGAACGGCAGCCCGAGTGAACGCATCACCTCCGGCGCCCGGAGCCCGGTTGCGGCCACGGCAATCTGATAGCTGAATTCCCGTCCTGTACTGTCCACGGCAACGCCGTTTTCCAATCGTTCGATGTGGCAGTCCGTTGTGATCCGGATATCTCTGGCTGAGAGCACCTGCTTCAATCGCCGGGAGGCGCCGGCGGGAGCTTCCGGCAACAGTACGGAACCGCCGGTACAGATCCGGACCCGGGCCGGCGCCTGATACCGGCGGGCCAGGGCGTCGATATTGGCGGCGATCTCACTGCCGGTGGCACCGCCACCGATAATCAGGATGTGGTGAGGCGCCTTGTGGTGTGGCTGCCGGAACCGGTCCTCCAGATGCCGGCGCAGCCGCCAGAGATTGGCGATGGGCTTCACCGGCCACAGGTTGGGCGTTGAGCCGCTAAATCCCGAAAGGTCCACCTGGCTGCCGATATTAAACGAGAGTAATTCATAGGGTACCGTGCGTCCGGAAGCCAGGGAAATGGTCCGTTGTGAGGTATCCACGGAGGCCACCCGGTCATCGATGAACCGCCCTCCGGTGTTCTCTATCAGGGGCCGGGGGTCCACCGTATCCTGGGATTGGGTGTACCGTCCGCCCAGGAGACCGGTGGCCATCCCGGAATACCAGAACGCACCGGGATTGATGAGTACGGGGGCATAGCCTCTACGGACAAACTCAGTGGCGCGGGAGGCCAGGTGCAGATGCGCGTGGCCCGCGCCGACCAGGACAACCTGTGGTGTGCGGCCGGCCATTTGACTTCCCTCGAGGTATCTGCCTGCGTTACTCAAACCGGTGCAGGAAGCCCTCGAATTCGGGCGGCTGATAGTGCCGGCTGAGATGCCCGACCATCCGCCCGTGCAGGGTGTGGATGTCAAGAGCCGCGGTTCCGTCGGGGGTCTTCACGATGCGGGCCTCTTCTTTTGGTTCTTCCAGTTCGTACAATCCGGTCCCGGTGATGGTGCCAATCTCGACCATGGCGCCCTTTCTCTCCCTGGGAGAAGTTTCATTTTTTCGTGACGAGATTTATATTCAGAGTATATCAATGAAAGACCTTATGCCAAATGGAAAAGTGATGGATTGTATCCGAAGGTGGCCGGCTGTAAGCCGACTTACTTCCACAACGTCCAATATCTTCTATCATGATAACGGTTTCGGCGGGGTAGGGGGTGTGGTGGGAGAATTGGAGACGAGAAATTCCGGAATGCCCCGGACATGAAACACGATTACCGCAATTTCAGGATGACGACAGGAGCGCAGACTGGCGTATGGGAACAGTACTGATCTGGCAGTGGGGGCTGGTGATTGGCTCGTCCATCGTGCTGTATGCGATATCGCCGGTGGCTGTGAGCGGCGAAAATTTTTTCGCCGGGACGTCCCGGACTCACGAGCAGCCGGGATTTCTAACCCTCACCTTCAGCCTGGTGATCTCCTGGATTTTTGCCAAATCCATCACCAACGCCTCCAACCTGGGACTGGAATTCGGTTTCGTGGGCGGGCTGGCCTACGCCACCTATTACTTGTCGTTTCTGGTGGCCGGCGTGGTCATCTATAAAATCCGGACCGTGCTGCGTTACCGGAGTATTCATGACTTCCTCATGACCCGGTTCGGCCGGAGTGCCGTGCTGGTCTTTTCAGCGCTGATCAGCATCCGGTTATTGAATGAGGTGTGGTCCAATACCATGGTGATCGGAACCTATTTCGGCGAGAAGGGATCGCCGCAATTTATGGCGGCGGTGCTGGTGTTTTCCGTCCTGACCCTGGCCTATTCCATGAAAGGCGGGCTCCGGAGCTCCCTGATCACGGATATGATCCAGATGGTGCTGTTCGGGGTCCTGCTGTTTGTGATCCTGGGTGTTATTCTCCCCAGGGGAGGGGGACTTGCCTCCATGGTGACCTCGGGACACTGGACGATGGCCTCCGGGTTGAATCTCCTGGTGGCGGCCTTTCTCCAGGTCTTCAGCTACCCGTTTCATGACCCGGTCCTCACCGACCGGGGATTTATCACCGATCCCCGCACGACCCTAAAAAGTTACCTCACCGCCACCGTCCTGGGGTTTGCGGCCATTCTGCTGTTCAGCCTGGTGGGAATCTACGCCCGCCAGCAAGGTTTTACGGGCCAGGCCGCGGTGGCGGTTTCCCGCACCCTGGGGCTGGGGATGATGCTGATCACGAACTTTATTATGATCACCTCGGCCGCTTCCACGCTGGATTCCGCCTTTGCTTCGGTGGCCAAGCTGGGCGTGGTGGACCTGGGTTCCCGCCACCGGCAATCGGTCACCCGGGGCCGGATCGTCATGGGAATTACCGCCGTTGCCGGATCACTGCCCCTGGTGTTCTCCCCGGAGATCATTTCGGCCACCACCGTCAGCGGGACCATGGTGATTGGGTTGGCGCCGGTCTTTCTGCTCTGGAAATGGCACGCGCCCGGGATGTCGTTTCATCTGTCGGTGGGCACGGGGATCCTGTCCGGCGTGATCCTGGTGTTCGGTCTGTTGCCGCACTCCTGGTATCTGACCCAGGGGAAATATGCCGGTCTGTTAAGCATCAACCTCTATGGAACCGGCCTGTGCTTCCTGTTGTATACGGTTCCTCTGCTGTTGTATAAACCCCGGGAGGTTCTCGAACGTGTACCCGTCTGAGACACATACCACTGACTACCCGGCTGTCGAACTGAAGGCCCTGGATCAACTCTGGTTCCAGGTGAGCGGGACGCGCTGTAATATTGCCTGCGAACACTGTTTTATCAGCTGCAGTCCGGCCAACGATTCGTTCGGATTCATGTCCTTCGAGCAGGTGAAACGATACCTGGAGGAGTCGGTGGACCTGGGTGTGAAGGAATATTATTTCACCGGCGGGGAGCCGTTTATGAACCGGGATCTGCCGGCGATGCTGGCATTAACGCTCTCGTACGGGCCGGCCACGGTGCTGACCAACGGGATGTTGCTGAAGGAACACCGGGTTCGGCGGCTGGCCGAAATCGAGCGGGACTCATTGTATTCTCTGGAAATCCGGTTGAGCCTGGACGGCTATACCCGGGAGATGAACGACGCCATCCGGGGAGACGGAGTGTTCGAACGGGCCATGGAGGGCATGGAGACCCTGGTGGAATACGATTTTCTCCCGATCATCACCGTCACCAAGACCTGGGACGATTCGGAAGATCAGCGGGTATTGGACGGATTCGTGGAGACGCTGAAAGCCCGTGGCTATCGGCGGCCCCGGATTAAAATCCTGCCGTCCATCAAACGGGGCAAGGAAATCGCCCGGTCACGGGGATACGATAGGTATGAGTATGTCACCAAAGACATGCTGACCGGATTCGACCGGGATCAGCTGATTTGCCACTCCGCCCGGGTGGCCACCGACCGGGGGGTGGCGGTGTGTCCGATCTTGCTGGATGCTCCGGACGCCATGCTAGGCACGTCGCTCAGGGAGGCCAGCCGGAGCTACACCTTACGGCATCAGGCCTGTTACACCTGCTATCTCTATGGCGCTATCTGTTCGAATTTTGCGTCGGGAGAAGAAGATGTCTGAGAAAATTGCTTTATTCGGCGGTGTGTACAGCAATTACCTGGCCCTGGAGGCCACCCTCAGGGACGCCAGGAATCGCGGAGTGGACGGGATCTACTGCCTGGGCGATCTGGGCGCGTTCGGGCCGTACCCGGATCGGGTGTTCCCGATCCTGCGGTCTTCCGAAATTCCGGTGGTGCAGGGCAATTACGATCACTCGCTTGGCAACGATATGGATGATTGCCAGTGCGGCTACACAGATCCCAGGGATAACTACTTCGCGCGGCTGAGTTATCGGTATACTTATGAGCACACCAACGACCACCATAAACGGTGGATGCAAACGCTGCCCGTGGAGATCCGCCTGGAGCTGGGGGGATACGATATCCTGCTCTGCCACGGTTCGCCCCGCAAGACGAACGAATTTCTCTGGGAGAGCACGACCTCCAGCCAGTTTCTGGAAAAACTCCTCCGGGACCATGACGCGGATATTCTCTGCGCCACCCATACCGGGATTCACTGGGACCGCGCACTGGAAGGACATCGTCACTTCATAAACGTTGGTGTGATAGGCCGGCCGGAGAACGACGGCCACACGCATGTCGGCTATACCCTGCTGGAGGTGAACGGAGTCCCCCGGGTAGAGTATGTGCCGGTGGAATACGATTACCGGCGGCTGGCCGGCGAAATGGCGGATGAACAGCTGCCGGAAGAATTCATCGAAACCATCCTGACCGGATGGTGGACGACCTGTCTGGAAATTTTACCCCAGAAAGAGCGGAGACGGGGGAAATACTGATGGTCTCTCCGATCCTGTGCTCGGTCATCATTCCGGTGCGGAACGAACAGGCCCGCATCAACCGGACTCTCGCAGCGCTGCGTGGGATCGACCAGGGAGAGGATTTGGAGATCATCGTGGTGGATGGAGATCGGAGCGGTTCGACCGTAGCGGAGATTCCGGACCGATGTGGTGTACGCACGCTGACGACGGCGCCGGGCCGGGCGCACCAGATGAATGCGGGGGCCCGGCTGGCGTCCGGTGAGATCTTACTGTTCCTCCATGCGGATACCAGCTTGCCTTCCGATGCGCTGGGGCATATCTTGAAAGCCTTTCTGGATCCGCAGGTGGTTGCCGGTGCTTTTCAGCTACAGATTCACTCACGCCGGTGGGCTATCCGGTTCATTGCCTGGGTGGCGAACCAACGCAGCCGGCTCACACGGATCCCGTACGGAGATCAGGCCATTTTTATCCGGACCGGGTATTTCCGTCGATTGGGGGGCTATGCCGAGCTGCCGTTGATGGAGGACGTGGACCTGATGCGGCGGATAAAAAAAAGAGGAGACCGGATCGCCTTCACCGGGGCACCGGTGGAAACGTCCGACCGGCGCTGGGAGCGGGAAGGACCGGTGTATTGTACCCTGCGCAACTGGACGCTGGTGACCTTGTATCTGGCGGGCGTTGCCCCCGAGCGGTTAGTAAAATGGTACGACCGAGTTCGCCGGGATAATTCTTCCTGCTGACTACTGCGGACTCCTGACAGGAAGCGCCGCCGTATGCCGGTTGGTGCGAGCGAAGTAGCTTCGCCTCCAAAGAGGGGCTTCCGGACGGAACAGGCCGACGTGTGTGACCGAAAGAGGAAAAATCCGGGAAGGATGTGACGGCCCGGAAATTTTGCATAATATCCGCGAGGTTCTTACATATATAGAAGCGTGCAGTTTCCTGGTGCGGGAAACGGCCAAATCACTATCAGTAACAGAGGAAATGAGAATCGGTCAGCCTGGGGCTGGCGACACTCCGGATCGGCTTCAGATACTGGCAGGGGTGTTCGCAACGACGGCGGAAATGCCGGAAAGAGCGGGCATATTTTGATAAACGAAAGTACGGTAATGGAGAATCAAGGAACTGCGAAAACGCCGGGCAATCAGAACCCACGCTGGTGGCGACCGGTCCTCCTCCTGGTGGTGGTCATCGCCGTCGTCGTACTGGCCGGGGTCTTTCATTTGGGCCGGGAGCTGGCCAGGCTTCGCGGGTGGATTGATTCCCTGGGAGCGGTGGGACCCGTGGTCTACGTGGTGATCTATGTTGCGGCAGTGGTCGCCGCCATCCCGGGATCGGCGATCACGGTGATCGCCGGGGCGCTGTTCGGATCGGTATTGGGCGTGATCCTGGTCAGTATTGCCTCAACTATCGGTGCGGCTCTGGCATTCTTGGTAGCCAGGTATTTTGCCAGAGATGCCACCGCCGCCTGGTTATCGAAGCGGAAGAGCTTTCGAAAGCTGGACCATCTGACGGAGCGGCACGGCGCTATCATCGTGGCGCTCACCAGGTTGGTCCCGCTGTTTCCGTTTAACGTCCTGAATTACGGATTCGGGTTGACCCGGGTTCGTTTCCGGACCTATGTTTTCTGGTCCTGGCTCTGCATGCTTCCGGGCACGATTCTGTACGTGGTGGGAGCCGACGCGGTCTCCCAAGGCCTAACCCGGGGAGAAGTACCGTGGGGCCTGGTGCTGATCGTGGCCCTGGTGGCCGGCATTCTTGCCCTGCTGGTGCAGCAGGCCCGGAAAAAACTGCGGGCGAAAGAACACGAATTGGAGAAAGATCAGGAAGAACGGTCGGAGGAGCCGAAATGACTGTTCCCACACAGATAGAGATGACCGGAGAATACGACCAGGAACTATTGGAAAACGTACATCCCGGGGATTATCGGAATCCGGAGCCGGCGGGTCGGTATAATCTGGTGGTGGTGGGCGCCGGAACGGCAGGTCTGGTGGCCGCGGCGGGCGCAGCCGGCCTGGGTGCCCGGGTAGCGCTGGTGGAACGCCGGTTCATGGGCGGGGATTGTCTGAACTTCGGGTGCGTGCCGTCCAAGGGGATCATCCGTTCCGCCCGGTTGGTGGGGGAGCTCCGGCGGGCCGCAGAACTGGGCGTCCGGCTGGACGGCGGCTATCAGGTGGATTTCCGGGCGGTCATGCACCGGATGCGGCGGTTGCGGGCCCGGGTCAGCCGGCATGATTCCGTGGAGCGATTTTCAGAACAGCTGGGGGTAGACGTGTTCCTGGGCGAAGCCCGGTTTCGGGATGAACACAGTCTGGAGGTCGCCGGAACGGTACTCCCGTTTTCCCGGGCGGTAATCGCCACCGGCAGCCGGCCGGCCCGGCCGGCGATTCCGGGCCTAAAGGAATCCGGTTATTTGACCAATGAAACCGTATTCGATCTGGAGGAATGTCCCGGCCGGATGGCGATCATCGGCGCCGGTCCCCTGGGTTGCGAACTAGCCCAAACCTTTCAACGATTGGGGGCCCAGGTGATCCTGATCGAACGGAACGACCGGATATTGGCCAGAGAAGATGACCGGGCCGCCGCGCTCCTGGCTCGTATCTTTCGGCAGGAAGGAATAGATCTCCGCCTGAGCAGCCGGGTGAACCGGGTCAGGGTTTCCGGTGCCCAAAAAATTCTCACCCTGGAACAGGGTGGCGGGTCCGTCGATATCACCGTCGATAGAATACTGGTGGGGACCGGCCGGGAGCCGGAAATCGAGCATCTGGGTTTGGACAACGCCGGAGTCCGGACTTCCCGCCGCGGCGTGGTGGTGGATGACTATCTCCGGACGTCCAACCGGCGGATCTATGCCGCAGGCGATGTCTGCCTGCCGTACAAGTTCACCCACACCGCCGATGCCACTGCCCGGATCGTCCTGCGGAATGCCTTGTTCCGGGGCCGTGAGAAACTGAGTGCCCTTACCGTGCCCTGGTGCATCTACACGGATCCGGAAATCGCCCACGTCGGACTCTCCGTACAGGAGGCGGCACCACAGGGCAGGGAAGTAGAGGTGTTTACGCGAAACATGCAGGAAGTGGATCGGGGGGTATTGGACGGCGCGGACGACGGTTTTGTCTCCCTCCTGGTGAAACCGGGGACAGATGCCATTCTGGGTGCTACAATTGTTGCCCCGGATGCAGGTAATATGATCAGCGAAATCACAACCGCCATGGTGGGCGGGATCGGGATGAAAACCCTCAGTACGGTGATTCATCCCTATCCGACCCAGGCGGAGGCTATCAAGCAGGCAGCGGATGAGTATAACCGGACCCGGTTCACTCCACTGGTAAAAAACTTGTTTCATAAGTGGTTTGCCTGGACCAGAAAGCATTAACTCCATACCAACCTTCGGAGAATTTTATGGATTTCACACCGAGTAAACAGCGGGAATGTACGATTCTGTTCGCCAAGTGCCCCCGGCCCGGTGCGGTTAAAACGAGACTTTCGGTAGACTTTTTGGACAAATCGGTGGCAGAGCTCTATCTGTGCTTCATCAAAGATATCACCGGAACGCTGAAACACACGCGTATTCCATACCGGGTGTACGTACACTCTCCGGGCGGAGCGGCACAATGCCAGGAGCTGGACTTCATCCCGTCCCCGTTGAACTGGCAGCAGGGGAAGGATCTGGGGGAGCGGATGAAAAACGCCTTCGTCGAGACCTTCCGGCACGAATATAAATCGGTGGTGATTATCGGGAGCGATATTCCGGATCTACCCGCCGGAATTATCCGGGAGGCCTTTCAGGCATTGCGGGTCAAGGATTGTGTCATCGGGCCGGCTCACGACGGGGGGTATTATCTGCTGGGATTTAACGTGAATACCTTCCGGCCGGAGGTATTCGAGCAGATGAAATGGAGTACCAATACGGTCTATGAGGAGACGCTGCATATTCTGCGGTCCAAACCGTACGATGTCCATATCCTGCCGGTCCAGCGGGATATCGATACATTGGATGATTTAAAGGACTACCTGGCACGCCACGGGCACGGAGAATCCTTTCACAGCGGATCCCATACCCTGGAGTTTCTGAGTCAGAACCGGATGATCCTGCAGGTATAACCGGCCGGGTATTCCTGATCGACCGGGGCGGCCGGCGTTCCCGGTGGAATGGCAGGCTCACAGTTTCCCGGTCAAATTATAGGCGTCGTGCTCTTCCTCAAAGAACCGGGTGTTAATTGCCAGGTACTCCTTTACATCGAATTCAGGATGCGAAGCCCCTTCCGCCCGAATGGCGTCCACGGGGCATTCCGGTTCACACGCAGCACAATCAATACACTCATCCGGGTGAATATACAATTGTATGCCCTCCAGGTCCGGAATCTCAGTGGCCGGAGCAATTCCTGATTTGTCTTGTATCCTGTGAATTTTTTCCAGGGGAATCGGCGCATAGATACAGTCGACGGGACATACTTCCACGCAAGCAGTATCGCATACGGAAATGCAGGGAGAACCGATGATATAAGTCATAGAAATCTTCCGTTCGTTCCTATCTTTACATGTGCGTTCAGTATAAGATCCAGCGGCATCAGGTGCAACTCGGACTGCAAGTCCATGGGAGGCTCTGAAGAAATCCGGACTTTTCGGCTCCGTTTCAAATGAGGATGGAGAGTGCGGCCTGTATCAGGTATAAATATCCGCCAGCTCTTCCAGGCCGGCGCGATCGGTGATATAGATATTCCGTTTCCGGATGTCGATGAGGCCGGAGCGTTTAAGATTGTTCAGCTGCGTGGTGGTGGTTTCTCTGGTGGAACCGATAAGGTTGGCGATTTCAAGATGAGTGAGCCCCACATCGATTAAAAGGCCGACCTTTTTCTCTTTACCATACTGCCCGGCCAGTTTCAACAAGAGATGGGCCAACCGTGCGGGAACGCTCCGGAACACCATGTCTTCCAGCCGGGATTCGATTTCCCGGCGTCGCCGGCCGATCGCCTTGGTGACACGCAACGCCAGATCCGGTTCCCGTTTGAGCATCTGTTCGAACTCTGGTCGGTAGATAGAACAGATCATGGCGTCATCCAGCGCCTCCGCCATGGTGGAACGGGTCGGCTGTTCGGCATAGAGTGCGCTCTCCCCAAAAAACTCGCCCGGCTCCAGGAGAGTCATCGTCATTTCCCGCCCATCTTCGGATAACCGGGAGACCTTGACCCGGCCTTTCTTCAACAGATAGACTTTATCACTGGAATCTCCGGGGAGATAAATGATCTCTTTCTTTTTGAGGTATTTGTGTATGGCAATCCGATCCACTTCCTCCAACTGTGGTTGTGATAGTTCCTTAAAGATATTGATTTGTTTCAGATACCAGATTTTGTCCATAGGGAGGACTCCGTCAATTTTCTCCGAACTTTTCATTCTAAACTATTGCAGGAAACTCTAAAGTGCAACAGAACCCTGTCTCAGGGCACCAAAAAATTTCTTCCCGGAGAGAACGGGGAGGAGGCTTTCGGACGCTTCTAAATAAATAATCGAATGGAAGGGCGGGAAAAGGCATCGGGGTCGCAATCCGAGCCCCCAAGCCCAAGATTGAGAACGAACTCCGAGATCAGGCAATGTGATATTTCGGGATGAGTGTCTCTTACCTGTTGTGACTCGCAAGCGTGTTGGAGAACTGCCAATCCTGTCGCGCCGCACCGCCGGTTACTATGGCAGGCAATGGTAATGGCGTGATCGGCCGGTGGGGCAGAAAACGGATCGTCCCGGGAGCGCACTCATCCTGTTTCCGCCGGACGGTCAAGAGCGGAAATTAACATCCCTCGCTTCCGGTACCTCTAACCCGCGGGTTGCCTGGAAACATAGAGTTTAACTGGGTTGCGGAGAGAAGTTTTTAGGTGATTGTTGTTCCTGACGAGCGTAAAGTTACTAAAAAAACTGGGACACCTGTGAATGTTAGTCGTTTAATTCCAGCACGGTACGTTTGCCACCCCGTTTTGCAGATGCTGCGGTGAGCAGTGTGCGGATAGCATTCACGGTCTGGCCTTTTTTTCCGATCACTTTGCCCACATCGCCATCTGCTACGGATAGTTCCAGAATCGTCGTTTTCTCGCTCTCAATCTGGTTCACCTGTACTTCATCCGGATGGTCCACGAGATACCTTGCGATGTACTCCACGAATTCCTTCATCATCTCACCTCCGTGTTGTTTGGTTTTCCCGTCATTCATTTCGAATACCCATTTGGAATAGAACCGTTTCTGTTTCCATGTTTCCGTTAACAAGGGTTCAAATCATGACTGTATTCCTGCATTACATACAATCATGTATGTTCGAATGTTATTGATTTGTCTCAAAAAACAAGACGTTGGTAATGTGCATAATAAACAATATCGGTCGTTAAGATAATCAATAATGTAATGGAAGTATAGTAAAAAATAGTGTCATATAAATTATTTTTGTATTCAATTAAATTTCAAAGGGAATTGCACCTTTATCTGTAATAATTTCTTGTCCCTGCCGGATTTCGCGTTCTCTGACGATATGAACTACTTCCCTGTCTTATTTGCAAACCGATCCCTGCTAATTGGCAGGTAGTGCAAGCCACGGTATGCCAGGTTTACCGACATCCCTCCTTGGCACGGGACTTGTAAACAAACAGACCAAATGAAATGAATGAATCTATAACATAAGGAGACAGCCATGACTGTAATACGATGGACCCCTTCCCGGGATTTACTTTCCACCTGGAATGAATTTGACCGGCTTTTCAACCGCCTGTACGGCGGGGAAAGTCCGACCGACGGCCAGGCAACCGATCCTTCCTGGAACCCCGCTCTGGACATGACTGAGAGAGAAGACCGGTATGTTTTGCAGCTGGAACTGCCGGGGATCTCTCCGGACGATGTCCGGATCACCCTCGACGATAACGTACTCACCATCCAGGGTGAAAAACAGCGGGGCGGGGATTCCGACCAGGAAGACCGGGCGTATCGGGAACGCCGGTACGGGAAATTCGAACGCAGCTTCTACCTGAACGATGACGTGGACAAGGACCAAATTGAGGCCCAATATGCCCAGGGGGTTATGACCCTGACGCTCCCGAAAACCAAGAAAAGTGTCCCCCGGGACATCCCGGTACAGTTCCGCAAGTAACAGGGGTTGAAGCCTGTTGATTCGGGGAAAAATCCTTTCACAGAAGCCGGCCCGTCCGGGCCGGCTTTTTTTACTGAAATGTCACCCGAATCACCGCCCGGCAGAATGTTTTGTCGACTCTCGTGCACTGCGAAATCCTGGCGTGTCTGATCGCTGGTTTGCCCTACATCGTCCCTCCGCTTGTGAATGTCTTTTATTTCGGTTAGAATACAAAGTAACAACACTTAATTAGTGTATCCGGAAGAAGGGACATTCATTATGGCAGATAAACAATCAAATGGGAGAAAACCGGATTCTTCGAAGATCTCAGGGTGGTCCTTTTGGGCTGCCGTGGTCACGGGAGTGGCTCTGGTGGTTGCCGCCATGAGTGGTTTCGGGAGCAAGTGGGATCTCTGGAGTTTCGGTTTCGGATTTCAGCTGCTGCGGTGGGGAGTCTACCTCGCGCTCCTGGGAATTCTCTTCTCCGCCATTGGTATCGTACGCACCCAACCATCAACACATCGGCAGGGATTGGTGCTCTCCGTCATTTCATTGGTGGTTGCCATTCTTGTAGCCGGAGTTCCCCTGAGTTATTACAACACCGCGAAGCGGGTTCCGCCGATCCATGATATCACCACCGATACCGATAATCCGCCGCAATTCCAGGCGCTGCGGCCTATTCGGCGACAGGCGCCAAACGGGAGTGAATACGGTGGTGCGAAAGTAGCGAATCTGCAGAAGCAGGCCTATCCGGATATCGGGACGTTCCATGCTGCCGTACCACCGGATTCGTTATTTCGAACCGCTTTGCAAAACGCAAAAAATATGGGATGGCAGATTATCCTGGCGGAGACTGATTCCGGCCGGATTGAAGCCACCGATGAAACATTCTGGTACGGGTTTAAAGATGATATCATCCTTCGAATCCAACCGGCTGCGCAGGGGAGTAAACTCGACATCCGATCCGTCTCGCGGGTGGGACGAAGCGATGTGGGGCAGAACGCCAGGAGGATCCGGGCCTACTTGAAACGGTTGAAGACCGCATTGGCGCAAACATAATACACCTGGCCGGGGTATCCGGAAAAATCTGCTCCCGATTTCTTGTTGGCCCGGATGAACTCGCTCTCACCGTGCATCAGGAGCAGGGGTTTTTCATCTGCGGGCATCCGCTGCTTACGTGGCATCTGTGTGCAATTTTCCTGACAGGATTTACAGGATGAACCGGATTAATCTACGATAGTATTAAGCCTCATCACACCCGTGGTGCCTGCGCCAAAATCCGTCAGTGCAAAGCGTCTATCCGCTGACCCCCTTTTCTCTTATCCGCGTCACCTGATCGTGTAGACCCCAATAC
>Ga0102944_1001326_pt1 | contig 16602 bp, 12 predicted proteins | sample SalPonD_shore_MG_FD_78172 | JGI IMG/M metagenome (GOLD analysis project Ga0102944, IMG submission 78172) | Salt pond soil microbial communities from South San Francisco under conditions of wetland restoration - Salt Pond MetaG... | ecosystem: Environmental > Aquatic > Marine > Intertidal zone >...
ATCAGCCATAGATTGGTGGTTGCTGACTACGATATATGGTTTACGGGGATCAGCAACTTCATAACCGTCTATTTGAAGCTTCCAGGTTGGATTAACCTTGGTTATGGCCACACCGAGGCGCCGAAACCAACGCCCCGTACGGTATTTAACCGGATCACGATCAAATATATAAATAATACCCAAAAGTGGCAGCCAGAATAAAATCAATGCAATGACTGCAAACCAAATGCTTATCGAACTGATTATCTTAAACATGTACGCTTTTGTTTATAAATATTATAAGAACTTATAAGATAATGATTTCAAGTGTTAACCTTTGATAAAAAAAACACAAAACCTTGTACTAACCTCATCTGAAAAAGAGAGTAGATTACTCAATTTTGACTAAAGAGCAAATAGACAGTTTTAATCACTAATACTAATAAAAAAGGAGCTATCTAATGTAAGACAGCTCCCTTTAATTAATAAAATAATGGCTAATTATCAGGCATTACGGCCATGACAGTGTTTATATTTCTTTCCGGATCCACATGGACAAGGATCATTCCGGCCGATTTTTTCACCAACAACAACCGGCTCTGGTTTACGATCGTTGGTCTGTGGTTGTCCATTTTGTTCCTGACTGTTGCCCATTCGGATGCCCATTCCGGTACTCGATTCATGCTGCGTCTGCAGACGGCTCATATCCACTTTCTTCGTGGGCACGGGAGCTGCTTCAGCAAATTGCTCCTGATCAGCACCTTCCGGTACGGCCTTCCAGATCAAGGAAATGATATCACTGTTCATTTCATCAATAAGCTGCTTAAACATTTCAAAAGCTTCACGTTTATATTCAACCAGCGGATCTTTTTGTCCGAAGGCCCGTAAACCGATACCTTCTTTGAGAGCGTCCAATTCACGTAAGTGTTCCATCCACTTATCGTCAATCATTGACAAAACAGCTGTACGTTCGAGAGCTCGGGCAACTTCACGGCCTTTTGTTTCTATCGCTTTCTTAACATTGACAATGATCCTGAGGTATCGCATTCCATCCGTAAATATAATCTGCACGACTTCAGGTTTCTTTTCATCGTCATTCTTTTCAATCTGTTTAAGAACATCGAAAACCGGGTCAGCTATTGCAGCTTCTTTCTTTTTATAAACTTCCAGAGCACGGTTCACAATCAACTCTATCAATCCATCTTCCCCGAGTGCCGCCCATCTTTCACGATCAACTTCAAGATCCACGGCCAGTAATCGTAATGTATTTTCTTTGATATCTTCGAATTCACCATTCATGTAATATTCCATGACGATCCATTCTACGAGATCCTCGAGCATATCCTGAATATCACTTGTTAAACGATCACCCAGCAGGGCGTGCCGACGACGTTTATAAACCACATTACGCTGATTATTCAGTACATCATCATATTCAAGTTGTCGTTTACGAATGCTAAAGTTGTTTTGTTCAACACGCTTTTGTGCCCGTTCTATAGACTTAGATATCCACGGGTGCTGAATAACCTCTCCTTCTTCAAATTTGAGCTTATTCATGATATTGGCTACCCGGTCGGAACCAAACAACCGCATCAATTCGTCTTCAAGGGAAACAAAAAATTGTGACTCCCCCGGGTCACCCTGACGACCGGCACGACCACGCAACTGCAAGTCAATCCGCCGGGATTCATGCCGTTCCGTTCCTAAAATGGCGAGACCACCTAATTCTTTTACGCCTTTTCCAAGTTTAATATCAGTACCCCGACCAGCCATATTGGTAGCGATCGTAACCGCACCTTTTTGCCCGGCTCCGGCTACAATTTCACTTTCCCTTTTGTGATGCTTTGCATTCAAAACATTATGAGGGATCTTATTTCGCTGAAGCATCCGGCTCATTGTCTCTGAGACTTCAACGCTGGTTGTACCTACAAGAACAGGCTGCCCTTTTTCGTGATATTTACGAATCGTGTCAATGGCAGCGTTGTACTTCTCCCTCTTGGTACGGTAAACCAGGTCTTCCCGGTCATCTCTTCTAATCGGTTCATTAGTCGGTATTTCAACTACTTCAAGTTTATAAATCTCAAAAAATTCCGATTCTTCCGTTACAGCCGTACCGGTCATACCCGCTAATTTATGATACATCCGGAAATAATTCTGTAACGTAATTGTGGCGTATGTCTGAGTAGCCGCTTCAACCTTAACCTGCTCCTTGGCTTCAATAGCCTGGTGCAATCCATCAGAATAACGCCGGCCGGAAAGTACGCGTCCGGTGTGTTCATCCACAATATTGACCTTACCGTCCTGAACGATATATTCATCGTCTTTCTCGAAAAGAGTGTATGCTTTTAACAATTGGTTAACAGTGTGAATACGGTCACTCCGTTCGGCAAATAATCTATTTAGTTCCGCGAGTTCATTTTCTTTCTGTTTCGACAGTTCCTTTTTCTTTTTCTCGATATGAGTCTCTTTGAACTCATCACTGAACTCATCATTATTCTTAATGGCTTCAATCTCTTCCTGCTCAAGAGCCGTATATTTTTCTTCAATTTCCGATATAGCGACCCCCATATCCGGTATCACAAAAAACTCATCGTCTTCTTCGGCACCCGTAACGAAATGACGACCCTTTTCAGTCATTTCAATGGAGTTTAATTTATGATCAACCGCGTAATAGAGTTCCTCATCAACAAAAGGAAGATGTTTTGCATTGTCCTGCAAATAAAAATATTCCGTACGTTGAACCAGCTTTTGTATCTGAGCATCCTGCATCAACTTTTGGAACTTATTGTTTTTCGGGAAACCCCGCTGTGCACGGTAGAAAGCCAAACCGGCTTTCTCCTCGTTCCCGTTTTTCAGCTCATTTTCTCCTTCTGCCACAATTTTGGCGACCAGTTTTTTCTGAGCTTCAACCAGGCCTCTTATACGGGGATTCAGTTCTTCATATTTCTTTGACTGTGTATCTTCAGGGACAGGACCCGATATAATTAACGGGGTACGGGCTTCGTCAATTAAAATAGAGTCAACCTCATCAAGAATAGTGTAATGATGGCCTCTTTGAACAAGCTGGTCGTCATCACTTGCCATATTATCGCGCAGGTAATCGAAACCGAATTCATTATTGGTACCATACGTGATATCAGCTTTATACGCTTTACGACGCAACTCTGTATTAGGCTCATAGCGATCAATACAATCTACATGCAGATCATGGAAGTTAAATATAGGCTCATTCCACTCGGCATCACGTTTAGCCAGGTAATCGTTGACCGTAACAATATGAACCCCTCTTCCGGCCAGGGCATTTAAATATGCCGGAAAGATAGCAACCAGTGTTTTACCTTCACCGGTTTTCATCTCAGCAATTTTACCCTGATGAAGTGCAACAGCACCCATGAGCTGAACATCGTAGGGTACCATCTCCCAGGTCATCTCATTGCCGGCCACTTTCCATGATTTGCCGACAAAACGGCGGCAGGTTTCTTTGAGAACGGCAAAAGCCTCTGGCATCAGATCCTCAAGAACATCCTCAAGTATCTCAAGCCATTCTTCGTCCAGTTTTTCAAGTTCGTCAGTCAGTTCCCGTCGTTCATCAACGGAGAGGGTATCTTCTTCCCCGCTTTTATTCAGTTTCTCTTTAATTTCATCAATTTGTTTCTGAACACCGGCGGTGTCATCACGGATGATTTTTTTGAATGTTTCTGTTCGCCCTTTCAGGTCGTCATCCGATAGATCCCGCATCTCGTCATCATATGCATTAACCTCTTCTACCAAAGGTTGTAGTTTTTTCAAGTCTCTTTCAGCACGTGATCCGAAAATCTTTTCGACGCCGTTTAAAAATTTATCAAACATGTGTATCGCTACGCTTATTATTTAAAACTCGTTTAGTTTTTCTGATGAATTTACGACAGCTTTTCCTTTAAGGCTATCTTAATTATTACCTTTTATCAAATTTGAGAACTTAACTGCTGTCATAATTAATGGGGATAATTGACAATGACCAACCAGCAAAAATTAAAACATAATCAAATATTTATATGTTGTAATATGCATAGCCGGTATATCCTCATCTATTACACTCAAATAACGCAAAAAGTTGCGTTTTAATATACCTGTGAAGTAAACAATCCAATTTACACTTTATTCTTCCACTGTACAACTTATGGATTGGTTACGTAAATGAGCAACATTACACGAATATTATTCATTAATTGCCGAAAAATTCTGTTGATAAATAAAAAAATAGAAATTTTCCTCTTATCAATATTTAAAAACTTTGTCATTTTTTGTTATCTTGTAGATCTGTCTATAAAACCCATTAAACAATCACAAACAAGATGAAACGCACATATCAACCAAGTAAACGCAAAAAAGTAAATAAACACGGATTCCGTAAACGCAACGGGAGTACCGGTGGACGTGACGTTTTAAAGAGACGCCGTGCCAAAGGACGCCATAAATTAACGGTAAGTGATGGCAATAAAGGTAAGTAAAAACTTACCTTCGGATGATCCTTCCGCGCAAAGATATACATTGCCTCGAAAGAATATCCTGAGAGGTAAAAAAAATTTTCAGCGAATATTCGGGAAGGGTATTCATCTTCACGCAAAAACCATCGATTTGCGGTTCCTTTTATTTTCCGATTCGAACGAGGGCTTTCGGATGGGGTTTGTAGCCAGTAAAAGGCTTGGCAATGCGGTAAAACGTAATCATATCAAACGGTTAATGCGAGAAGCATACCGTTTAAATCAACATATTTTGAGTGAATTTCGTAATAATGCTCTTGGCCTGCATGGTGTGCTGATTGCCAGGAACGCAGATTCAGACTTCGAAACCGTTGAAAAAGACTGTATCCACTTGTTAAAACAAGTTCGAAAACATATTCAAAATACCTTATAATGAAGGTATGAAGTACATTTTTATAGCAATAATTCGATTTTACCAACTGGCCATCTCGCCTTATTTTCCCTCAAGTTGCCGATTTGAGCCTACCTGCAGCCAATACTCTATTAAAGCTCTGAAGCGTTTCGGAATCTTTAAAGGATCATGGCTGAGTATCAAACGGATTTCCAAATGTCATCCGTGGCATGAGGGGGGGTATGATCCCGTTCCCAGTAAAAATAAAAACGTAACACATTCGTAACCATTTCAATTATAAACGGACACAACAGGAGTAAATTTGGATCGTAACACCGTAATAGGGATAGCACTCATCTTTCTTCTTATGTTGGCCTGGATGTATTTTTCCGCACCCGACCAACAGCAGGTTAAGAAGATGCAGGCCGAGCAAGCCCGAAAAGATAGTATGGTAACAGATACCGTATCCCCAAAACAGGCACAACCCAAGACTGCTTCTAAGGCTCAGGACCTTCAAAGCGCGCAGACTCAAACTCAGTCTCAACAAGGAATTAAGCCTTCCAAAGAACAAAGTAAGGAGCTGGGTGTTTTTGCTGACGCAACTGTAAAAGATACTACATCTTTTGTTATTAAAACCCCTTTGTATACAGCAGTGTTTTCGAACCTGGGTGCAGGCCCAACTCATTTCGAACTGTCGAAATATAAAACATGGGATAAGCAATCCTATCAACTTATTCAGGATACGACCCGCTCAGCATATTCTCTTGGTTTTATCTCAACACAGGATTATAATATTGAAACACACAATATCCTGTTCAGGCAACAGACTGCCGGTAATAGTTTTGATTTAAAAAAGGGAGAAACCAAACAGCTGAAATATACATTACAGCTGGATAATGGTAAGAGCCTGACATACATCTATACATTTCACGGCGGTCAGTACAATATAGATTTATCTGTACACTTCAATGGAGTGTCAAAATACATCAGCAGCCGTACGGTGGATTTGTCCTGGCAGCCACCACTGAATTTCAGTGAAAAATCCGAGAAACAAGAAGCACGAATGAATCAGGCTTATGTCTACTCCGGAGGCGAGACGGATAACCTTCATATCGACAAGCCCGGTCATAACCAGAAAATTCTTAATGGACAAATTCGGTGGGTTGCTACCAAGACGAAGTTCTTTACCCAAATAATCAAGCCTACCCAAAAAACCGAAAGTGCAACGCTTAGGGGACAAATTGCCGGTAAACCGGAAACACCGGGTTACGGCCATAACTATACCGTAAGTGTGGAGTCCAGAATTCCACAAAACAACCAGTTGAATTTTAAATTGTACCTGGGTCCGTTACGCTATAATGATCTGACCGCTTATGATGGTACAACTTATGGCATGGTTTACCTGGGCTACAGTTTCATGCGGTTTTTCTCAGCACCGCTCGTAAAATATATCATCATCCCCTATTTCGAATACTTCGGAAATTTCCTGGGTAATTTTGGTATTGCCATCATCATCTTCGGTATCCTTGTGAAACTTGTGCTGTATCCACTAACAAAGAAAAGTTTCCAAAGTCAGGCAGCCATGCGAGAGCTTCAGCCTGAAGTAAAAGAACTCCAGGATAAGTATAAGAGCGATCCAAAGAAGCAGCAGGAAGAGATGATGAAACTCTACAAGAAGGCGAAGGTGAGTCCCTTCGGGGGGTGTTTGCCTATGCTCTTGCAGTTTCCGATCCTGATTACGTTATGGGAATTTATACAGAATTCAATTCTTATTCGACAGAAATCGTTCTTATGGGCCCATGACCTTTCAGCTCCTGATATCATCCTTCATCTTCCATTTCATATCCCATTTTTAGGGGATCATTTGAGTGGATTCGTATTACTCATGGCTTTGAGTATGGTAGGCCAGATGAAAGTTTCTGGTCAAACCACCGGTGGAGGTACCGGGGGCGCCCAGATGAAGATTTTCATGTATATCATGCCTGTTATGATGTTGGTTATTTTCAACAACCTGGCATCCGGATTAAACCTTTATTATCTCGTCTATAATGTTCTATCCATAGGACAACAAGTATTGATTAACAGACAGATGAGCGAAATTGACCTGCTTGAGAAAGTGGACAAAAAGAAAGCCGAGGAATTAAAACGGAAGAAGCTGATTGAACAGAAGAAACTGGAACGTAAATCAGCGAAATAGCTCAAGTAAGATTTTTAAAAAGCCGTTTCTCGTTTGAGAAACGGCTTTTTTTTGATCTGTGAGTACCCGGATGTTGGTTGTTCCTTAAAAAATCCACATAATTGATCATAAACATTAAAAAGGGCTAAATTTCAACCACATGATCCATTTCAATTCTCTATATTCTTATTAATGGTAATGGGAATAGAATAAAATTGAGCTATGAGGAGCGTAGCATCTCAACATTTTCCAAGAGTCGTTTTCCGTAATGGCGAAAAACTGTTATGGAACCCCCTTGTAAAGCGAAGCTTTGCCAATCGACCTGAGGAACGGGTTCGTTTACGCCTGCTCGATCATTTGTTACTGGAACGAAATTGGTCTCCGCATCGCATAACTACCGAGCATGCCATATCCATTAATCATAAGGAGGCAAAGAAGAGAGCTGATATTGTATGTTTCAACCAGGATTTCTCACCGCGTCTGCTCATAGAATGCAAAGCCGAAAATATTTCTTTAAATGAAAGTACGGGGCAACAAATTGCGCGGTATAATTCGAAGATCAAATCTCCCTACCTTATGCTCTCCAATGGTATCAATGATCATCTTTTTAGCATTGATTCTAAAGAAAATTTAAAGAGACTTGATAATTGGCCCGAAACATTACCCAATGAATCTATTTCCATTAATCGTACCTTTAGTTATTGGGCCGACCGTGGTTTCGTCGGTCAGAAGACGGAACCACATTTGCGAAACTGGATAAGTGATGTTCAATCCTGGTTCTGGATCAAAGCTCCCCTTGACGAACAAACACAAAAAATAACTTATCTCGTTTTAAAACAAAGTCCGACACAGCTTAATATGGAGCATTATTATAAAGTCTTTATTTTATCTCAATACTCCATGAAAGTGGCCGTTAGTTTTATAGCAACTGCATTTGGCGGCAATCGCTTAGTGGCTATTATCAATAAAAATGGGCATAATGAAGGTATCATTGAGGTAAATCTGGATCTGATGGCAAAGGATATCAAACCCAATGCTATTACCTATTCTTCAAACGGAGAAGAAGGTATGGATGTACGTGATTTCCTGTCTTTTGATTTTGAAATATTTGAACAAAATCAGCTTCAGGATTTACCGGAGAAATTTATACAATTATTTAATCATATTAATTCATAAACAGAGACTATTATGGTAGAAACACATCGTGAAAAACTTAGTACCCTTTTTGACCGTGATGATGACGGGGTCATATATATTAAAGGTGCCAGTGTAGCATCCCGCTATGGTACCGATTATGAATTCCCTTTCCGTCAGGAATCCAATTTTTTGTATTTAACCGGTGTTAACGAACCGGACTTCCATTTACTAATTGAACCGGCTAGTAATATCTATTATCTATTTGTTCCTAAAAGAGATACTCAATATGCCGTCTGGAATGGTTACGTTCGCCCTCTTGATGAATATAAGGAGATGTACAATCCGGATTATATTCGTTACGACACCGATATTGAAGAAGTATTAAAACAGTTAAAACCGGATAAGGTTTATTGCCTGAATATTGAACAGGCTGCTGATATCAATAAACTTGGCTACAAGACGAATATAGAAACTCTTCCGGATGCCCTGGTTGATTGTCGCGTAATCAAATCGGAATGGGAGCTTGAGCAGATGCGTTATGCCGGTAAAATTACCAGCCTGGCACATCGCGAAGTGATGAAGGCAATTCAACCGGATATGTATGAATATCAGTTAAAAGCCGTATTCGACTACACACATTTAAAAAATGGTCTTATGCAGGAAGCCTATACTGGTATTTATGGCGGTGGCAAGAACAGTGCCATCCTTCATTACGTGGAAAATAATGACCGGATGAAAGACGGTGACCTGTTCCTGATCGATGCCGGTTATGAGTACAACGGATATGCTCACGATGTTACGAGAACGTATCCTGCAAACGGTAAATTTACAGAACTTCAGGCCGGTGTTTATGATGCTGTTTTAAAAGCCCATAAAGGATGTATCGAAGCTTCCAAACCCGGTATGCAGATGGAAGAGCTTCATATGATGGCAGCAAAAATCATGATGCAAGAGTTACTGGATATTGGCCTGGTTAAGGGCAATCTTGATGAAATCATGGATAAAAATATATTTGCCTTGTTCTTCCCACACGGCCTGGGGCATTTCCTCGGACTCGATACCCATGACGTTGGTGGTTATCCCAAAGGTGTTGATCACATTGATCGACCGGGTATTAAATATCTCAGGGTGCGGCGAAAACTTGAACCCGGAATGGTTATAACGATCGAGCCGGGTCTTTATATGGTTCCGGCGTTATTAGAACCGGCCCTTAATAATGCCGATCAGGCACGTTATTTGAATGGTGACTTACTGAAAACCATGTATGAATTCGGTGGCGTCAGAATTGAAGATAATATCGTGATCACAGAAGACGGTTACGAAGACCTGACCGATGTACCAAAAGACCGGGATGAGATAGAAGCGTTAATCGGTTCCAAACAACCGGATTTATCCTGACTCTCATTTAATTTCCGTAGAAATATTGAAGGCCGGTTCAAACAAACCGGCCTTTTTTGTAACGAGCCTTCCGGATTTATCAAATCTTAAATTGCTATTATTTGACATCAATCCCCTTTCCTGATAAATATTTTTTTACTTTTTGTACATGGTCTCCTTGTATCTCAATCGTTTTCTTGTACCATGTACCACCTGCACCGCATAGTTTTTTCAAATCCTTAGCCATTTGCTCGATGACTTGTGGATTATGTTGAATCCCGGATATCATCGTTACCACTTTCCCTCTGCGTCCCTTATCATCAAGTTTAACGTTTACAACCATTTGTTTTTTTCCTTATACTCTTCATTACGATTTTTCAAAATTATTAGTTATAAAATTAAACACTTTGGTTCAAAACAACAGTTTCAATTTTTAAATTACTTTCAAGTGACTTATTTTCGAGGCATGCTATTTATCTCAATAATAATCATATCTGATTAAATCTATACTTTCAATACGGGGATCTGATGAAACGATTTTTTTTGCTTTTAGGGGGGTTATTGCTCATTCCGGTTTTCACATGGGCACAAAATCTGGATACTTTACAATTAAAAACTATTTTCTTTCAACCATATTTGGCGGGAGTCAGGCCTGATTTCTCTTTTATATCCACGGATGACCGGACCGTATATTTCCAGTGGAATGATTCCAGTTATACTAAAAAAGGCTTATATAAAGTCGATATAAAAGGGAAAAACGTTAAAAAAGCTCCAGAAGAAACTATTAAAAATGGGGAAGTATCACCGGACCAAAAACATATTGCCTACATCAAAAAGAATGATCTATGGATTGCGGATGCTAACGGGAAAAATCGGCATACCTTAATTACCAGCCCGGATAAAGAAAACAATATCGTCTGGTCACCTGACAGCAAACGAATAGCTTTTACCAAAAATGGTAACGTTTGGATTACCAATATTGATAAACCTGAAATCAAGCAGGTCACCAATATCGACACAACAAAACCCGGTTACTCTATCGATGCCTGGGCGGATAATGGGCAAGAACTCGTATTACAACAATACGATAGCTCCAAACTTAAAAAATATTATTTCCCGGAATACGTCCATAAATATGTCAATCCCGGTGGGGTTCGGCGGGGTATATCAACAGTGATTCTTTCGATTGCACATCTCGATACAACAAATAGAATAAAACAACTGGCAAAAGGTCGTTTCTATATCAGAAATATCGATGTCAGTAAATCTGGCCGCTATCTCGCAATAGATAAAATCGATACCCCGATGAAGCACCGTGATATCATCATCTATGATCTGAAAAATGATACTTCAAAAGTCGTTTTTCGTGATTCCACAAAAGGATGGATAACCTGGGATATCACAGAAATGGAATTTGCGCCAACCGGTAATCAACTTATGTTCACATCGGAACAATCAGGCTGGAATCACATTTATACCGTCAATCCGGATGGATCGGGATTGAAACAGCAAACACATGGCGATTACGAAATCCCATGGGCTGCCTGGTTAAACGATCATGAGTTTGTTTATGCATCAACGCAAGTGAGCCCGGGAGAACGTCATATTTATACATTGTCACTTAAGAATAATGAAATAAAAGAACTTACTCCATCAACGGCATTTCGTCTTAAATTTCATCTGAGTCATGATTGCCGGTACCTGATATATCAAAAAACGTATTGGAATCAACCTAACGATTTGTATGCTCTTGATCTAAGGCGTCCACGAAAAGAAATCCAACTCACCCATACAGTCCCCAATCGTTTCAGGAAACTGGATTGGGAAACACCGGTATATCGTCGATTCACAGGCCGGGATGGTCATACCAAAATATCCATGACTATTTTGAAACCGCGTCATTTTCAGCAGGGGAAGAAATACCCGGTGATTGTATTTGTTCACGGGGCCGGTTCATTACAGGATGTATTTAAAGGTTGGTCGGAAAATTATCATCGCGAGCATATGTTTAATCAGTATCTGGCGAATCACGGGTATGCTGTCATAAATGTTGATTATCGTCATAGTACCGGATATGGACGTAAATTCCGTGAAGATGTAGTCGACTGGCTGGGCAGGTATGAAACCGAAGATATAATAGATGGCCTTAATGAGTTGAGTAAAGAAGGTTATGCTGATCTGAACAAAGTTGGTATTTACGGTGGTAGTTATGGCGGGTTCATGTCGCTCTATGCCGTAAGCACTGCACCGGAGCATTTCGAAGCGGCGGCGGCTTTACGTGCCGTAACCAACTGGCGTAACTATTACTATACCAATCCATGGTATACTTTACCACGTCTGGGTACTCCTGAAAAAAATCCTGAAAATTATCGGCGCAGTTCTCCAATAACATACGCCGATTCTTTAAAACGGCCGGTATTGATCCTTCATGGATTGAGAGACAATAATGTGGGTTTTCAGGATGCAGCCGAATATATTCATAAACTAATTGAATCGGGCCATCATAACTTCAAATTTATGATGTATCCAACAGAACGGCACGGGTTTAAGAAAGATTATGACTGGTATGATGAATACAGCAGAATTTACAGATTCATGAACAAGCAGCTTAAATAAAATTTTTTATATTTTACTGTCGTTCTTATCAAAAACGCCTGCCTGAATTTGTAGGCGTTTTTTGTCTCTGTAAAGACGAAAATGGTATACTTTTTTTGTACCTTATATTTTAAACCATCTGTATTCGTGTATTGATACAATTTATAATGACTTATGTCGGAAAATTATAAAGCACTAACCCGAAAATACCGCCCCCGTTCATTTGATGATATTGTTTCACAGGAACATGTCAGCAATACTTTAAAAAATGCAATAGCCCAAAACAGGCTGTCACATGCTTATATGTTCTGCGGTCCGCGGGGTGTTGGCAAAACGACTATGGCACGAGTGCTTGCACGAACAGTCAATCAGCTTGATGCTGATATTGACGGTGAATCTCTTGGCAATACCCTGAACATCATTGAAATTGATGCCGCCTCCAATAATAAGGTTGAAGATGTCCATCGTATAAGGGAAACCGTTCGCATTCCCCCTCAAAACGGTCGATATAAAATTTATATAGTCGATGAGGTGCACATGCTTAGTAAGCAGGCGTACAATGCCCTGCTGAAAACACTCGAAGAGCCGCCGGCCCATGTCATTTTCATCTTTGCTACGACAGAACCGCAAAAAGTACTTCCGACTATCATGTCCCGGTGCCAACGGTTCGATTTCAGGAGAATAAAAGTTGAAGAAATCGTCAACCGGTTGCGTTACATCAGTGATAACGAAAGTATCACCATAGATAATGAATCCCTGCATGTCATCGCACGAAAAGCTGACGGGGCCCTCAGGGATGCACTGAGTATAATGGATCAGGCAATAGCCTTCTGTGGGCTTGAAATAAAGCATGAAGAACTGCTCAGGGCATTGAATGTTGTCAGCTCCGACCGTTTGTTCGAATTAATGGAATTTGTTAAAAATAATGAGTCGGATGCCGGTTTACAGTTAATCGATTCGTTGCTCCAGGAAGGTCATGATATACAGGAATTTCTGGTGAGCCTGACCGAGCATCTCCGGAATCAATACCTGGCAATAAGTGGGAAAAGCATGCATCTGATTGAAGCTTCGGATGATATGAAGAATCGCTACAAAAAGGCTTCATCACATTTTTCCGAAGACGACCTGATGCGGATGCTCCATATTGTCAATGAAGCGCAGTTTAAAGTCAGGGAAGCCCCACAACCCCGTATTCAACTTGAAATTGCCATTCTCAAGTTGATCAATATGCAGAAAACGGATGGATTAAAACAACTCATAACGGAGTTAAAAAAGATACAACCGGATTCAGGCCGGTCTAATAGTTCAAGTTCAAAGTCAGACTCCAAAGAGGCTAAGATAACCGATCGAACCACTTCCCGTTCTTCGAAAATGAACACCGGGGCTTCGCAAAAGACAACAACCAGGGCTGAAGCCCAATCGACGAGTAATGATAATAATGGCAATTCCGTGATGGGAAACTCCGCTTTGAGTAAAACAACATCACAACATAAAATGTCATCCGTCAGCCACAAGCTTCACAAAGGAGCGCTGTCTACAGGTGACACTCAGGATGATAATTCCGATAATGCTACCGTTGGTAACATTTCGGGCAACCTTGCGTTAGCACCACATCCGGCAGAACAGATCAGGGATCACGAATCTACAGTTGAGGATTCAGAACCATTATATTACCACGATATCAAAAACCTTTGGCCAAAATTTTTATCCGTGGTTGAGGAAAAAGGTTACATAAAACAGGTTGCCTTGATTACACTAAAGCGTCTTATTCCTTCAGATTATAATGATGGTAAAATGGAATTTGTTTGTAATGATGAATTCAGCCGGAATATCGTGGAAGAACATCGCCGGGAACTACAAAAGCTATTAAAAAGGTTCTTAAAACGTCCAATAACGATCTCGTGTATATTAGAAAAAAAGGCTGCAAATGATGATTCATTTGATCCGTATTCCCGCTTTAAAAAATTACAACAAAAAGATCCATTGGTCAGAACCATTGTTGAATTATTTGGTGCAGAATTAGAATATTAAACGTATTAACAAGATTTAAGAGGATTGTATAATGCAAAATATGGCAGAATTGTTCGGCAAGTTTAATGAGTTTCAGGAAAAAATGAATCAACTCAAAGAAGAACTGGCCAGGACGGAAGTTGAAGCTGAAGCCGGTGGTGGAATGGTCAGGGTTAAGGCTAACGGTAATAAAGAAATTGTTGGAATAAAATTAGACAAGGATATTGTAGATCCCGATGATATGGAAATGCTCGAAGATTTGATTGTTGCCGGGGTCAACAAAGCACTCAAGGAAGCGGAACGCCTTAATAAAGAAAAAATGGGTGAATTGACTAAGAATATTCTGCCGGGTGGACTGGGTGGCATACCTGGCTTCGATCCCGGAAGTCTTGGATTTTAATTACACCTCTCTTTTTACACAGTTTTAGTAATCATAATTTACGTATTTAAAGAAATATTCATTACCGGATAACATTAGGAACCTACGTATATATCTTACCACATTCTATGCAGTTGATATCAGAAACGCTTGAGCGTGCCATAGAACAATTGGCTAAACTTCCTGGCATGGGCCGTAAATCGGCTCAAAGGACCGCGATGTATTTACTCAAACAAAATGACGATCAGGTACATGATCTTGCTAAGGCCATAATTAATCTCAAGGAATCCATTACCTATTGCTCGGTTTGTTTTAATATCACCGATGAAGATCCCTGTCCCATATGTAGAAGTGAAAAACGAAACACGGGTGTAATATGCGTTGTTGAGGATACCAAAGATGTCTACGCCATTGAAAAAACAAACGAGTTTAACGGTCGTTATCATGTTCTCGGAGGGGTTATCTCTCCCATGGATAATATCGGGCCAAATGATATTCGCATTAAAGAATTGATTGAACGCGTTAAATCAACTGAAAATATCAGTGAAATCATACTTGCATTAAATCCTGATGCCGAAGGTGAAGCCACTGCTTATTATATTCACAAACTTATGAAACCCCTGGATATAAATATTACGCGTATTGCCCATGGAATACCGATGGGGACAGAATTGGAATATATCGATGAAGCCACGCTAAGCCGTGCTTTTGTCGGACGATCATCTTTATAATCAATCAGCCGGTTTTACCCCATGCTTATAAACACACTTCCTATACAATCTTTTTATCTATCCGGTAAATGTAATTAAATTTTTCCGGGTATTTTATCCATCATACAGGGAATATATCGCCAAATGTTGCTCACGCTATAGAAGATATATGTGAAAAAGAATGTTATCAGTATCAATGGACTTGATTCATAATAGGTAATTTAATTCCTTATGTTATGCCTCTTATGATGCCTATAGAATGGATATTTTTAACTCTAGCCGTGGACTCTGATTCCGAAATGGATGAGGTGGATCTATATCGCCGAATTAAAGAAGGTGATAAAGAGGCTTTCAGAGTATTTTACGAGCGATATAATACCGATTTATATTACATGTTAATCGGTAAGGGAATGAGTCCGCCATCTGCACAAGACATTATACAACAAGCCTTTATCATGATTTGGGAAAAGCGTGGTGATATAGATGAAAATAAATCACTGAAGGCTTATTTATTTCGCATAGGTTATACCAGGGCGCTCAACTATTTCCGTGACAATAATAAATTCGATAAAAGTGCCGAATTAGCGGAAGAAAGCTCAACTGATGACCCATCGCTTAATACGGAAAGAAAACTATTGGTGGAAGCAATAGATAAAGCAGTGCAACAATTACCACCAAAAAGAAGAATGGTATTCGAATTATGTTTTTTACAGGGACTTACCTACAGGGAAGCTTCCGAAGCAATGTCTTTAAGTATAAAAACAATTGAGAATCATATGGGTTATGCACTTAAAGACGTTCGAGCTGCTTTATCAGAGTACAAAAAGTCATAAAGTAAAATAAATTAGGGGTAAAACCCCTTTTGATGTGTATAGTATACAGAAAAAACATTTAGATAAAACAACTCGTTTATGACAAGATAGGATCGAGCAGGAGATATAACCGTGCATGCACATAATAAATACATATTAAAATATCCAACCGGTTTATTATGCCTGGCATTTATTGCTTTAATATTCAATGCATGTTCAACGGGTACTAATCCAAATGTCAAGACACCCAGCGAGCAGGATATAACATTAGCCAGCTCAATTGTTAGTCAAACACTGGCAAGTAACAGCGATGGGTTAATGTCGAGTATGTACGACTTGACCGGAACAATTACTCCGAATGGCTTCAAGTACGATGATGAAGCCAATGCTCAATTGAGCGATGACAGCGCTATGGATGGTACAGATCATGTGACTGATAATCCCAATGATAACAATGGACACAACGGCCGTGGAAACGACTCCAACTTCAAGATATCTTATAATCCTGAGACAGGCGTCCATCTAATTGAATTTCAAAGGGAACTAAATAATAAAAATCTGACTAAATCCTTA
>Ga0102944_1001327_pt1 | contig 16596 bp, 17 predicted proteins | sample SalPonD_shore_MG_FD_78172 | JGI IMG/M metagenome (GOLD analysis project Ga0102944, IMG submission 78172) | Salt pond soil microbial communities from South San Francisco under conditions of wetland restoration - Salt Pond MetaG... | ecosystem: Environmental > Aquatic > Marine > Intertidal zone >...
CGCTTCAGGGTGATATTTCCGTACTGGGGAATGCCGGGCATCTTCACACCGGAAAATTCCTTGCTGTCACCATCTCTGTATTCGATGACCTGATTTTCAATATTTAATCCCGACACCTCGGAGAATCCGATTTTATTGCCCCCCCACTCTACCTGAAAATGGAACGCTGCTACTGGGTAATCTGCCATGGTTTTGTCCCTTTATTTTCTTACACCTACATTAATGATTATTCTTCCAAGATCACCTCAGGCCTGCTGCATTTTATGCGAGAACTTGAGGATGATGAATTCGGCCGGCCGAACCGCAGCCATTCCGATTTCAACATTCATCCGGCCTTCCAGGATGTCCACCTGGGTCATCGTGGATCCCAGTCCGACCTTCACGAAGAATGCCGCCTCCGGAGTTGGACCGGCTAAGGCACCATCCCGCCACAATCGCACCAGATAATTTTCGATCATGGATTTCACCTTCAACCAGGTGTTCGCGTCATTGGGCTCGAACACCGCCCAGCTGGTGGATTTTTTCACCGATTCTTCCACCATATTGAATAACCGTCGCACCGATATGTATCTCCACTCATTGTCGTTGCCGGCAAGGGTGCGAGCCCCCCACGCAAGAATGCCACGCCCGGTAAACGGACGGATAGCATTAATCGACTTACCCGCCGTTGGATCCACATTCAAATCCGCCTGCTCTGTGTTATCAATAGTTTCCGTCACTCCGACCACCGAGTTGAGACTCGCATTCGCCGGAGCTTTCCAGACGCCGCGATTATTATCGATCCTGGCGTAGACTCCCACCATCGCTCCGCTGGGCGGAAGGGTGGTCACGGCCGTCCGCAATTTAATTACGATGTTCTTGTAGATGGGATGGGTACTGTACAGATCACTCTCCGCCTGCAATTCCTTGGCTTCGGCATCATTCAGGATCTGGGTCACCACCGAGTTCACCTGATTGAAAATATCGGTGATCGCCGGTTCGGCATTCGCCATTTTCGCATCTTTGGTATCACCCGAGAAGGTCTTCGGGCTGATCTGACCATTCGCCGTAGAAGTTGAGTCAAAGATATCATTCCAGTTGCTCGAGCTCATGGTATACGCCGTGTACAAATCGTAGCTGGCCGTCCCGATATCCGAATCGTCATTAGCGCCTTTATCCCACGCGATCAACTCAGCCAGTGTATCGCGCAGGGTGCTGTCGATTAAGCCATCGATAAATGACTGCAGATCACTGTGCGTGACTTTGGAGGTCCAGTCATCAACCATTTTTGCAATATCATAGATATAATTGAAGAGCGCTTTAAATCGCTGCGTTGCAGTCGAGGAATCCCGATTTTTGAATGTGGTGACCAGTGATTCATAGTGGCGTTTAATGGTGGATTCCGGAGCACTGTTGGTTTCGAGATCTCCCGAGAGCACATTTTTCCTATCATCTATGATGTTTTGCAGATCAGTTATCAGGGTTTGTACTGTTGCGTCATCGGTCAGGTCACTAAGAGTGACTGTCTTCCCATATTTCCGGATATTCCCCCGCACATCCCGGTAATGTATCTCTTTACTCAGACTGCTTTTAAGCCAGGGAGTATACGCAGCGCCGAACTCCAGGTTACTCATGCCGATCCGATTCCGAAATTCCTTATACCCTTCTTCCCAGCCGAAGGTGGCATCACTCTGCTTCGATTCCAGCAGGTCGAATACGGAAAACCGGTCCATCAAATCCCCGCACTGGGTGAGGGCATCGACCTGGACATTATATAATTGCTCGCCCAGCAAGACTGCATCGGGAAAGACTATCAGTGTTGGTTCGTCTTTTTTCCGCAACGCCTTCAATCCATCTTTGAAATGTTGCTGACTGGGGGCGACCTCATACCCCTGACCCTTTACTCCAATGGGAACGATGTAACATTCCCCGCCGCCATTCTGGAAGAAGATCCGGAGACTGTCATACATATAAAACCCGGAGGCTACCGATGTTTTGAGCACAGCGTTATTTTCATCCAGATCCACGCTGTTCACCTGGAGTGGCGGAGCACCTCCGAAGTACTGTCTGTACTCCAGTAACGACGTAATCCTGGTCGGCTCATATAACAGATCATCCGGTTCCATTTCCTGTGCCTTTGCCGTATAGCCGACAAACGCCGGAATGGCTGTGGCTACCTGGGCAACGGATGGGGGAAACACGGAGATTTCCTCCACATGCACACCCGGGGTCTTCGATTGTATCTGTGCCATGGATAGTTCCTCTCTCTTATGAGTTAAACATACACAAAGATTTCTGAATAGATTTTACCCTCTTCGTTATTAACAACCAGGGTTCTCGGTGAAGCATTCGGCAGGTTTTGAATGGCCCGTATCCCGCTGCCCCGATGATTTCCATTGTGTCCTCTGCTTCTCCCGGGTCCTCCTCTGCCCCAGGGAGGGCCACCCTCGGAATCATCCTCTTCGTCATTCTCCTCCTCACGTTTGGTTAACTCAATCCCAGCGATGGATTTATCGCTGAGCGGAAGTGGAGACTCGGAAATGAAGGGGATCGCGAAATAACCATCCGACAGGGCTCTGGCCTGCTGGGGAACGGGATTCATATGCACCACCGGATCAGAGGGATACCGGATTACCCACTCGGCTGGCCAGTCCTCCGGCCATGCGTCCTGCCAGCCGGCCGGCAAAGAATCAGGATAATCGTCGGGCCAGCTGTCGGGCCAATCATCCGCATTCAGCTCGGTCAATCGATATTTGTGGACAAATAAGTACTTCCAATAGGTGGTGCGTCTTTGAATATTGAGCTGATATTTTCTGGGTGTTATTGCAGCGGGATCCCCGAGGTCCGTGAACTGATACTCTGACGGCACCCGGGCGTGCTGATAGATATCGAGAACGCCAAATGGTTTTTGCCGGAATAACTCATCACTGGCGTAGAACGTTTCGGCGAGCTCTCCATCCAGTCGCAGAGTGAATTTTCCCGGTGATAATCGACGGAGAGCCACCGGATAGCTGCCACTGCCGTCATGCACGGGAACCAGAGCTTCTTCGATCGTGCGGCCGAAGACATCCTGAATTTGCAGTGACACTCTCGACCGGGAGGAGGAGAACCGGTACTGGAACGATTGCGGCCTGAGCGAAAGGATATCCAACCCGGATAGAAATTCGTGCCCGGTCTCAGCTGTGAGAAGCACAGCATCCTCCTGCCGGTTCTTTGTCAGATTGTCCAGATAATAAATCTGATTGACCTGGTTCGATAACGGGAGATCCGAAAAGTTTAACAAATCCGGTCGCTGCTGATGCAGTATAAACGAATATTTGGTCTGATCCGTGAGGGGAATTTTCGGATCGTTCCCGTTGCGTGCCTGGTACTGCACCAAAAAGCCGTGAGTGTGGCTTCGGAATATCAGCCCGGCGTCGCGGAGATTTTCCGCGCATCGGTACGTAGGAAGGATATGAAAATCCTCACTCTTGCCCGAGGCATGGTATCGATGGGAGATTTCCAGGCTGAATAGTGACTGATATTGCATATGCATTCTCAGGAAATGTTCGTTCCGGTGATATCAATGGCATGCACCGGTTCCTCTTCTGCGGTCTTCTGGGCTTCCTGAATCGGCAGTAATCGTATCCGGTACAGTACGGAGGGAAGATAGTTCGCTCCCAGCGCACCCCAGAGATGGTTCTGCTGCTCGAAATTCAGCGTATAGAGTTCCACAATGAGTTTCTCGATTTCCGGATGTAAGGTTGGGGCGTTTTCATGCGTGAAGACATTCTTACTTTGAAAAAAACGCACCGCTCCGGACAGATACTGCAAACCGGTTTTGTAGTTCGATGCATTCACCGATACCAGTACAAAGAGGTTCAGTTTGATCATCGGATTGATACGAGAGACCCGCCCTTCTGCAGACTGGTTTACCGCCTCCGGTGATTTCATCACCCGTTCTTCCTCGATATTCACCACAGATAACCCTAATGAATTATCCGGAATCAGAAGTGTGCCGTCCTCTTCTACAATGCCGGACAGATGCACCACATCCTCTGTCCTGATATCCAGTTCCGGGAGACGAATCAAAAAATCAGACATCTCATCTTTCAGCAGTTGCAAAACACTATCAATCATAGAAAGGACACTCACGTACGCTAACAGAGTTCACTTCATTAATGCAATGTTCCGATCCCCGACAGGTCATATCAATTCTCCAAGCTGTAGTGAACGTTCCGTTCGAGGAGAATTACCTATTATTGATGACTCGCTTTGTAATAATTTTATTCCAATGATAAGGTACGGCCGTCCACATGGTCGTTCTTCCGGCGTATCCGGCAGCGATCTTTTTCCGTTACTCCCGGAGATATCCGGATGCATTTGATCTGAATCACATGCGAATTCTGCCCTCACCGGGACGAAAAGAGTGACAATTCGGGAGCCTCAGTGAGGAAAACGGAATTCTTTTACAGGAAGGATCCTGAAACAAGGAGAGACAGTGAGAGCAGGAGTAACAGGTCAGGAGCGCACCGTATACAGATGAATGCACAGAAGTTGCGAGCGGGATTGTATCCCTGGGACGTGAGGAACGTCAACACTAGAAGGGATCATGCTGTCATGAATGAATTGGTGAGCTGCACGGATCTTTACGGCAAATACCCGGTGGAGCAGTGATCTCCGATCCCGGCTAATTTGTTCACTCCGGAAAGTCCGGGCACCGAAAAATGTGAAGCTGCCTTATCCGGAGTACTACCGTGAGGTTTGGTCGAGTTCTTCGCGAATGGCGCTGATTTCCTTCTGGATCTGGCAGAGGATATTCACCTGCAGCTGCTGCAGGTTATTAATTCGCTGCAATCGATCCGACATGGAGTCATTGTTCCGGGACTGTGTGACCACCGGGGATTGAACAAAAGAAGGCACCTGGGAGTGATCGGATTTTATTTGTTCATACAGAATCGTTGTTGGTTCCGAGGGTTCGACACCCAGTTCGTCTTGCAGAGCGACACGGCATTCTTCATATTGACGGAGCGCCTGCGTCCGGTCTCCGGCCAGATGATATAATCGCATCAAATGTTGATGGGTACTCTCACGCGCCCGATCGATTTGCAGACTCCATGTCCCGTATTCCAGACCGGTTTCGCACATCCGGCAGGTTTCACAGTATTCCATGAGTTTATCCAGCATCAGGAGATACATATTATTCACGCGTTCCCGTTCTAACAGGCACCACTCCTGATACCAGTTTTCCAGGAGTTCTCCCTCATGCAGCTGGATAGCTTTCTCCACCTGCCTGACCTCCTGATCTTCCAAATTTGACCCCGGAATATCCTTCACGTTCGTATAGGTGCGCTCGAAGATATCCAGGTCCAGCCAAAAATCGGCTGTATTCAATTCGACCCACTGCCTCTCTGTTTTTATCAGGCCAAACTCATTTAATCCATCATACGAAGCGAGTGCATTTTGCAGCTTCCATAGAATTTTACGCAAATAGGCTTTCGATTGGGTCGTCGTACATTGATCCGCCCAGAGGATGCTGGCAAGTTTTTCTCTGGGATGAGGGCGTTCTCTATGGAGTAATAAGTAACACAGCAGTTCCCGGACCTTCCGGCCACCCAATTCCACAACTTGATGCCCTGCATACTGCATTTCGAATTTGCCGAAGAGAGAGATGTTTACCTGTTCCATCGCTGTCAGTCTCACGTATAGAGTTACACATGTACATGCCACACAGGAAATACATCAGTATGTAATTAGTCCATGTTGATTGAATGCATTGCTGCGTGTTCGGCGATTTGCATCATCACGATACCGTTCTGATACTTACCTGGATAGGTACAATTCATCACAGATGCAAATGTGATTTTTGTTGTCCTATAAACGATGTTACATGATGCCGGGAACACATTCAATATCAAATTCTGCAATGTTATCTATATCACAGCTGATGCAATCTTAAGCAAAAAAGGCAGGATAAAATCAGGCACAGGTTCTGGATAGCCGATTCCCTTGGGTCTCGCGAAGGCTTCGGTGTGCAGCCTGTCGCGATGCACGACACCGGAAATCAGGTACTTCCCTCACTCATCAGGGTTTTCGAAAGTTTCGCCCGGAGCATATCCTCCTCCAGGCTGCGGTTGAGAATCCCATGATGAGCGAGTGAAATTCTTCCGGTCTCTTCAGAGACGACGACAATCATGGCATCCGATTCCTCGGACAACCCCAGCGCTGCCAGGTGGCGTGTCCCCAAATTGGGATCGATTTCCAGGCGTTCTGAGAGGGGTAAGATGCACTTCGCCGCTTCGATAGTATCGTTCTGCAGCACGATAGCTCCGTCGTGCAGTGGTGAGCTGGGGTTGAATATCGAAACAATCAGGCTGCTGGTGACTGTTGCTTTTATCGGCACACCCTTTTCAATGATAGATTTCAGGCCGGTATCCTGCTGGAGGACCACCAGGCCGCCCCAACGCTTTTTTGAGAGCTCCACCGCCGCGTCCACAACCTCGTCCACGGTTTTGGTAACCTGCGACGGAATAATTTTCTGGAATAAGCGGTTCTGGCCGATATAAATCAATACCCGGCGGAGCTCCGGTTGGAACAGAATGACAAATGCAATGACCCAGATGGTTTGAATATTTCGGAGCAGCCAGGACATACCGCTGAAATTCAATGCCTGGAAGAGAAACGATGCCAGCATGATCACAACAAGCCCCAGTAGCATTTGGGCTGCCCGGGTACCACGGAAAATATGATACAGTTGATAAAACAGCCAGGCGATGGCCAGGATATCAATGACATCAATGATCGTGACCGTAATAAATCCGATTCGCAACAGTTCCATTACTCCACCACTTGCTCCCGGCCACGTATCGCATCTGCCAGCATCACAGCACGCTTCGTCTCCTTGACGTCATGCACTCTGAGAATATCCACTCCCTGCCATGCCGCAATCACTGCCGCTGCCAGGCTTCCCTCCAAACGGTCATCGACGGGTAAATCCAATGTTTTTCCGATAAACGATTTCCGGGAAGCCCCAAACAGCAGCGGATAACCAAGCTGTTTAAAACACGGTATTCCCCGGAATATTTCATAATTATGTGCTACCGTTTTCCCGAAACCGATACCGGGATCCAGGATGAGCTGCTCATCTCTCACTCCTCTGGAGTGCGCAAACTCCACCCGCTCCTGGAAATATTTACGGATAGCTTCAACAACATCGGTGTACTCCGGATTCTCCTGCATGGTGCGTGGCGTCCCCTGGATGTGCATCAGTACAAGCGGGCAATCCCACTCGGCGGCAATATCGCCGATCTCCGCATCGAATTGCAGTCCGCTGATATCGTTAATCATGCTTGCCCCGAGGTGCAGCATTTTTTCAGCCACCGATGCCTTGGCCGTATCAATCGAAATCGGAATTTCCACCTGGTCGTGCAACGCTTCAACAACCGGAGCCAACCGGCGGATTTCTTCCCGGGCGCTCACCGGTTCGGAACCGGGTCGGGTTGATTCCGCACCAAGGTCCAGGATATCCGCACCATCCTCAGCCAGTTGTATTCCGTGCCGGATGGCATCCTCGGGATCGAAATACTGTCCGGCATCCGAGAAGGAATCGGGCGTAATATTTACAATACCCATGATAAGGGTGCGTTCACCGAGAGGGGAATCAGTATGAAGTTTCATTTTCTATAAAAATAAAAGCCCCAAACACTTGACGGTCTGGGGCTGTGTGTTCGAATGAGTTTATGATGAATCGTTCAAAATTTTTATTCATCATCCGGTTCGTTTATTTGCGCACCCTCTGCGGATTCGGAGGGCTCTTGCCCCTGGCGGGCTGATTCCTCTGCGGTGGTCCCGTCCGAGTCCCCTGTGGCAGCAGATGCCCTGATTGCTCCGGATGATTTTGCGGGCGTCTGATCTTTGGCCTCGGCACTCGCAGTCGGGGAATCTTTGCCGTTTACACTTCCGCCTTGAATCAGAATATCGATATCCTTCTCATTCAGTGTTTCGTGCTCCAGTAGCGCTTCTGCCAGGGCATGGAGCAGCTCCAGATTGTCCGTGAGAATTTCCCTCGCCTTGGTATGCGCATTATCAATTAACAATTTCACCTCTTTATCGATCTCCTGGGCGGTCTTCTCACTGAAATCCCGGTGCTGGGCAATCTCCCGGCCGAGAAAGATTTCTTCCTCCTTGTCACCGAAGGTGAGCGGCCCGAGCTTATCACTCATGCCCCACTGGGTTACCATTTTTCGTGACATATCCGTCGCCCGCATAATATCGTTCCCGGCGCCGGTAGTGATTTCGTTAAAGGTGATTTCTTCCGCCGTCCGGCCACCCAGCATGATGGTCAATTGAGTTTGCAGATATCCACGGGAGTAGTTGTACCGGTCATCCAGCGGTAATTGATGGGTAACTCCCAGCGCCTGTCCACGCGGGATAATGGTAACCTTATGTACCGGATCGGCATTGGGCAGGAATTTCGCCACCAGCGTGTGCCCGGCTTCATGGTAGGCAATGACCCGTTTATCGTCTTCATTGATCACCCGGCTTTTCCGTTCAATGCCCATGGTGACCTTATCTTTGGCCTCTTCAAAATCTTCATGGTAAATTTTATCGGCGCCGCGCCGGGCCGCCAGCAATGCCGCCTCGTTGACAACATTGGCCAGATCTGCACCCACCATACCGGGGGTACTTTTGGCAATGACTTCCAAATCCACATCATCCGCCAGCGGGACCTTTTTGGTGTGCACCTTCAGAATACCGAATCGTCCCCGATAGTCCGGGACATCCACCACGATCTGCCGATCGAAACGTCCCGGACGCAGAAGGGCATTATCCAACACATCCGGTCGGTTCGTAGCAGCAAGCAGAATAACACTATCATCCGTATCGAAACCGTCCATCTCCACCAGCAGCTGATTCAGCGTCTGCTCCCGTTCATCATGACCTCCGCCGATTCCGGCGCCCCGATGCCGCCCAACCGCATCGATCTCATCGATGAAGATAATGCAAGGCGCATTTTTCTTTCCCTGCTCGAAAAGATCCCGAACCCGGGAGGCCCCGACGCCCACGAACATTTCGACAAAATCCGCGCCACTCAAATTGAAAAACGGCACGCCGGCTTCACCTGCAACCGCCCGACCTAACAAAGTTTTACCGGTCCCCGGAGGTCCCAACAGCAGTGCTCCCCGCGGGATTTTTCCACCCAATCCCTGAAATTTATCCGGATTTTTCAAATACTCGATGACCTCGGTTAACTCCTGCTTGGCCTCATCGCAACCGGCAACATCGTCAAAGGTCACCTGGGGCTTGTCACTGTCAAACATTTTCGCCCGGCTCTTCCCGAACGAAAAGATCCCACCACTGGCACCCCCACCCTGCATCCGTCGCATGAGATAAAACCAGAAGAAAATCAACAATACCCAGGGAAGCATATTGAGCACGTACCCGAACCAGTCCGACGACTTTTCCTTAAAATTATATTCCACGCCTGCGTTATCCCACTGCTCCAGCATGGTGTCGTCGACATAAGGCAGAACCAACACGAACTTGGTGAACGTCACTTCATTACCATTCACCGTCTTCGTTATCGGGGTTTTTAATGTCCCGTGAAACTCATTTTCTATGATGGTGGCTTCAGCTACTTGTCCATTGCTCAGATAGTTTTTGTATTCCGAAAAGGTGATTTCCTGCTCGGAGCTGCCGTTCATAGAAATCATCTGGGCAATGATAATGACACCGATAAGGATTGCAATCCAGATCAACGAAGTCTTGGAAGCCTTTTTCCACTGAATCCGATCGTCCGGATCCTCATCGTTCTGATTTCCTCCACGGTGGCTGGAATCAGAGTCCCGGCGGGAACGATCCTTCCGTTCCTGTTTGTCGTCTCTCCGGTGCTCCCGGTCTCTATACTTTGTCATAATCTTCCTTCGCTCCCGCTAGTTAGTCTTCTCCTTAACGGAGTAAATGGCCGGGAGTTTCCTAAAGTTTTGATCCAAATCCAACCCATATCCGACTACAAATTCATTAGGAATATTAAAACCTACGTAATCGAGATCAAAGTCTAATTGTGCAACTTCATTCTTGTACAGTAACGTCACTATGGCCACAGAGGACGGACTGCTTCCTTCCATCCGATTTTTGAGAAAATTTACTGTCAATCCCGAATCCACAATATCTTCGATCACGATGACGTCCCGATCGGTAATATTACAGCTTATATCTTTGACCAACCGGACGGTACCGCTCGAACTGGTCTTTCCGATATATGACGACAGCTTAATGAAGTCGACCTCACATTCGACATCAATTTCTCGTATTAAATCGGCAATAAAAATGAAACTGCCATTCAATACGCCAATCAGAATGGGCGTTTTTGATTCATAGTCCCGGCTTATCTGAGCTCCCAACTCCTGAACGCGGGTGAGGATTGTGCTTTCGCTTATTAATTCTTCAAGCAGCCAGCCTTCATATTCTCCGTTGACATCTACCACCAATTTTGAGGGATAATTGACGCTCATGTTTTCCTGATTGCTGTGATTGTTAACACCTTTTTCGTTTTGGGAGTCACCCACCCTCTCCCTGATCGCTTCACCCCCGGAATCCACAACACTTCGTTTCTCTCTGACAACAACGGGATCCTGTGCTTCTGCCAGACGGGGACTTTGTTGTCAGTCCATACGTCACTCACCTTTTTCGTTCCGCCGTTCGGAAGCCGAAGCATATCGCCCTCCTTCCAGTTCCGCCAGCATAAATCAAAACCGTGAATCTGTTCCCAATCAAAATACGCTGTCATATCGTTAGGAGACATCAACCTGTCGTTGGTTACAGTGGAATTTATGCTCGACGTAAAAGTGAACTCCTTTACGCGAACAGTCGTATCGGGCTGAAACCTCTCCTGGAATGGTCGTATTATCGGTTCAGTTGTGAACAGGGCCTCTGTCCGATCCTTCAAAATCTTTAACTCCCCAAATAAGCTGAGTTCCGAGCCCGAATCGCCATCCAGTACTATGCTTAATACCTGTTGCATGTGCGAGAAATTGAGGGAGTGTGCCGAAAACCCCAGGTCCGATAGACATTTGAAAATTATTATCTTCTGAATCGCAGTAAAATAGTTCCGGAAGGTACTAATATCAAGAATAATTTCCCCCGGAGCACGCTCAACAACAGTGAGTGTGTATGCCTCATCTCCGACTGACGAAAGATACTGTTCCATCTCACCCTGCACCCGGGCGACGCGGACTAACGTATCGACAACATTCGGATTGAGATTTTCCTGAATCTCCGGGAGCAGCTGGTGACGGATCCAGTTCCTCTGGATAGTCACATCAAAATTAGAGACATCCTGTCTGAACGGCACTTGCTGGTCCCGGGCGAACGCCATGATCTCCGCACGGGAAAAGTCCAGCAGCGGGCGCACTATATACCCTCTTTGCCTTCGAATCCCCTGTAATCCGGTCAGCCCGGCGCCTTTTAATACTCGCATCAGTACCGTCTCGGCCTGGTCGGATTTTGTGTGCGCAGTGCAAATGAATGCGGCGCCGGCCGACTGTCTCATCTTCTCCAGATGGTGATAGCGGAGCCTGCGTGCGGCCATTTCCACGGATTCGCCGGTTTTTTCTCGCTCGTCCTCTAAACTGACTCGTTCAGTCAAAACGTTCAAGTTGCGCTCCGCACAGTACCGGCGCACAAATTCTTCATCTGCTGACGATTCTGCTCGCAGGTGATGATTTACATGGCCGACCGTGAGCATGATGTCGTCTTCCCCGGCCAATTCCTTGAACAGTCTGAGCATGACCATGGAATCCACACCCCCGGAACAGGCCAGCAGCAAGGAAATTCCGGGGTGATACCATTCTGTTTTTCGTAGATGCTCTCTCAACCGATTGTACATAGATAACATTACATATAAATTCCATCCGAATCAAAAAATTTACTTTTGGATCTATGAGACTACTATAGAAACCACGAAAGAACACAGCCTGCCCCGATTCGTCGGGGAATTATCACTAATTATATAAATAAATAATAAACATGATATTATGTAAAAATAAAACAATAGTATATCATATTTCTACTATGATAAATGCAAAAGATTTCCGCTACACTTTTTAGACCAGACTCATCTATATCTGTCAGAAAAAATGAGTAACAGCGGGAGTTAACCTTCACGAAGGAAGGGATTTGTGCGCCTTTCTTCTCCAATGGTGGTATCCGGCCCATGGCCGGCATGGACAACCACGTGGTCTCCCAATGGAAGCAGTTTTTGTTGAATTGACCTGATCAGTTCAGCATAATCGCCACCTGGCAAATCAGTTCGACCGATGGATCCCGCAAAAAGCGCATCACCCGAGAACAGGTCATTCCCGATGACAAATGAGACACTCCCCGGTGAATGACCCGGTGTGTGGAGTACCCTCACTTCAATCTCACTGATGGTTTTCGATCCCTCCTCTAAAAAATGAGTGACATCAGGGATCCCCTGCATTTTCACACCGAACAGTGCAGCCTGCTCCGGATATTGCTCCAGGAGGAATTGATCCTCCCGATGCAGATAGAACGGGAGATCGTATTTCTCTTGAAGCCGCTGAATGGCACCGATGTGATCGATATGGGCATGCGTGTTCAGGATAGCTGTGGGCTTTGATTCCGTTTCTGCAAACAGTGCTTCAATGGTATGCACATCTTCCCCGGGATCGATCAGTATGCCATCGTTCGTATAGCGGTTTACGACATACCAGGTATTCTCCTGGAAAGAGCCTACCACGATTTTATGCACACTGAAATCCATAAGGTTTGGTTTCCTCTGAACGGAACCAGTTACCCGATCACTGTTTTCCTTCAGGATGTGCATGTTTCAAGTGCTGATATTCCTTTTTCAGCTGAGAAAACCGCATGGTCAAGCGACCCAGATACACAGCCAGTAATCCCCAGATAATTGAGTAGGCGGCAAGGACAAAACCAAAATTCTTCATGGGATTCCCCGAATGTTAATCTTTAGTCATTCTGTTGTCGCAGATCCTCCACGGCGGCATCCGCATAGGCCACGCGCACCCGTCTGATCAGCAGATACACATACAGGAGAGTGAATGTGAACAGCGAGACGAAGAAGGCGACCTGCATGTTCGGACCCATCCCGATGCGCTGGGGATGGACCTGGGCCTCCGGGCTCCACCAATTCACACTGGTATACACCAGCGGTACAACCAGAAATCCTACAATGCCGAGCACAGCGGAAAAATTGGCGGTTCGTTGCCCCTGGCCGCTAAAATAGCGCAGGAGCAAATACGCCACATATATCAAAAAGAGAATAAGTGTCGTTGTCAGTCGTGGTTCCCATGACCACCACACGCCCCAAACCGGCTTTGCCCAGATCGGTCCCGTGATGAGCACGATAAGCGAAAAGATCACACCGATCTCAACGGACGATGCGGCCAGAATATCCCATTTTCTGTCTCGGGATGTCAGATATAAAATACTGCAGACGAACACCACCCCGAATGCCAGAAACGCATTCCAGGCCGACGGGACATGATAGTAGAAAATTTTCTGCACGAATCCCATGGTACGTTCAGTGGGTGCGTACCATGCGATCAGCAGGAACGAAAAAAACATGGCGAATAAAAGTGCATAGCCCAGCAGTTTAGTCGCAATGTTGTCCTGCGAGAACACCTGCTCGTATTTTGACTTCACGTTTACTCCTCTATTGCATATTCAAAAACCAATGATGGCACCACCAGAAATATCACATCAAATGCCACTAACAGCGAAAACCAATGCCGATATTCAGCAAAAGCTTCCCCGGCCAAAATATCCCGAACACAAGCAACTCCGGCAAGTAATATAGGCGTCGATATTGGGAACAGCAATAAGGGCAGCATTACCTCCCTCATTTTGGTACTGGTTGCCATCGCTGAGAATAGGGTGCCGACCGAGACAAATCCGATTGTCCCGAGCAAGATGATGCCCAGAATCAACCAGAAATGTTCGAACAGCGGCATATTCAGGAACAGCAAAAAAAACGGCAAGGTACACAACTCGGTCACAAACAGTATTATCAGATTTGCCCCGAACTTTCCGAAAAAAACCAGACTCCGGTCAATGGGGGCCAGCAGCATGCCGTGGATTGCCATATTTTCTTTTTCCAGCGAGAAGGATCGATTGAGTCCGAGTATACCGGAGAACAGAAAAGTAATCCAGAGCAATCCGGGGGTGATTGCCCGCTTCATCTCCGGAGTGGGCTCGAAGGCGAAATTAAATAACACCAGTATCAGAAGCCCGAAAGTCAACATGGAGAGGAAAGATTCCTTGGTCTTCAGCTCGAGCAAGAGATCTTTCCAGAGGATAGCAAAGATGGATTTCATGTCTCAGACTCCAGGATGCCGCGGTAAGCCGAGTGATACTCTTCGAACGACACTTGTGTTTTCTCGCCCCGGAAAGCAATGGTCCCCTTGCCCAGAATATATAGCGTGTCGGCCAGATCATATCCTGCTCTGAGATTATGACTGACGATGATTGCGGATTTATTTTGTCGTTGATGATCACGAACGAGGGTGTCCAGAATCTCTACACCGGCTTCGTCCAAACCGGTAAACGGTTCATCCAGAATAAGAATGTCCGGATCGTGCAATATCGCCCGTCCGAGTGCCAACCGCTGCTGCATACCCCGGGAATAGGTCTTCACCGGATCGTACTGCCGGTGGTATAAGTGGAGTTGTTGCAGCACTTCCGTGATCCGGGAGTGATACTCTTCCATTCCGAACAGCCGGGCGGTAAACCGCAGATTCTCCACTGCATTCAGATCGTCATAGAGATAAATCTGGTGAGACAGGAATCCGAGGGTATATCTCACCGCATCAGATTCCTCCCAGATATCTTGCCCGTCAATACTAATCGTGCCCGCGTCAGGTTTGACTAATTTCGCCAGAAGGCGCAGCAGCGTGGTTTTGCCGGCACCATTACCGCCGGATATAACCAGGAACTCGCCAGGATGCAGCACGAAGGAAATATCACGGATAACCGGACGATTTTGAAAGGATTTTTCGAGATGATGTGCCTGCAAAGAAACGATCACTGCCTTTCGTCAGACCGTTACCAACCCCTCCCCGCAGTATCCACAAAATTTGCTTCCTCTCGGATTTTCCGCCCCGCACTCGGCACACACTTCCTGAGCTCCCAGAGGAGTGCCGCATACGGCACAGAATTTTGCCCCGGGTCTCACAGGTGATGCACATTCCGGACAGTTGGAATTCTGGGGCTCAGAGCGTGAAGCGGTCTCGGAGATTTGACTGGTTTGATTTGTATGATTATCAATTTCATCGATTATTTCTGCCGCCTTCTGCATCAATTCCTGGCGTTGGTAACGATAGTCCCGGTAAGACAACTTGCCCATTTCGTATTCGAAATCCGCCTCTTTGATCTGGGCATACACATTGAATTTTTCCTGCTGAAGATTCTTCAGAATGAGATCATCCGAGAGACTGGTTGAACCTCGCGATCTTTGTAATAGGGGATTTACGATAAAACTGAGTACGCCGGAAAAAACCAGGAGAGTCAATAACGCTTCGACCATATTATAATTCCAGATCCTTCAGCTCTTTTTCAATCTGATTCCGGTGCCGGATAGAAGATGTTCCTGTTGCAGGCCCATTTTCATTCTCGGAGCCATCAACTGTCTCATCCGGTTCACTCGCTCTCTTCCGCCATTTGAGAGCAATCGAATAGACTACCGAACCTCCGATCAGTAAAAACAGAAAAGGCAATACATAGGCTGTGAGATCGAAGCCGGATTTCGGTGGGGCCGCCAGAATTTGTTTTCCGTAGACACCGATCAATGCCTGTTTGACCTCTTTTGGAGATTTGTCCTGATCCAGCAGCTGGCCTACCTGCTGTCGGACCGTACCGCTCATGCAGCCCTCCATTTTACACACAGACACCAATAACCCGCAGCCACACTGACATGAGAGCGAACTGTTAATTTCATCATAGACTTGTTTATCGTAACCGAATCCCGAACTCGGAACACTCAGGAATAATCCGGTCAGGAGCAGGAACGGAATGAGTTTTGTTGGTTTCATGATAGTCGCCGTATTTATTTCGTTTGGACTGTCCTGTGTTTGGTTGGTAACATGGCGATCATCGTCCCGAATGCCAGAATCGCTCCGCCAAACCAGATCCATTGCACCAGCGGGTTTATGTAGATACGTATAGTCGCGCGATTATCCTGTTCGGTCACACCGGCCAGGGTGGCATACAGATCTTCCCGCCAGGTTTGAATAATATCCACCTCAGTGTTCGGTTGGTTGCTCCTGGCATACATCCGCTTTTCCGGATACATTTTCCCATATTGCCGACCTTCCTTCAGGACGGTGAGCTCAACGATCTGTGAGACGTGATTGGGCCGCTGGATCTGCTGGTAATCATCGTAAACGAACGAAAACATCCCCGCCTGAATTGTTTCTCCCGGGGAAACGGTTCGCTCTACCTCTACATTGAAGGCCGAGCCCGCGAATCCGATAAAATAGAAAACGATTGCCAGGTGAACAATATATCCGCCGAACCGGCTCTTGTTCTTCAAAGTCATGTTGACCAACGCCCTGAAGTGATTTTCCCCTGTCATCCGGTGCCGGGCCCTCATCCCCTTCC
>Ga0102944_1001328_pt1 | contig 16591 bp, 14 predicted proteins | sample SalPonD_shore_MG_FD_78172 | JGI IMG/M metagenome (GOLD analysis project Ga0102944, IMG submission 78172) | Salt pond soil microbial communities from South San Francisco under conditions of wetland restoration - Salt Pond MetaG... | ecosystem: Environmental > Aquatic > Marine > Intertidal zone >...
CCCGTTGTCATCGACCGCCCGGGCCCGTAGAATTGCCGGTCTTCTCAGGAGAGGTGACCGAGCGGTCGAAGGTGCACGCCTGGAAAGCGTGTGTGCCCTGACGGGCACCGAGGGTTCGAATCCCTCCCTCTCCGCCAGGTCCCCCCGCCCCCGGCCTGTCCGACGGTCCGGATCGGACCCGGCCGGCCGGGGGCGGGACCATCGCCCGGGCGCATCGACGCCGCGGGGGCCTTCCCGGGGGATGCATCGATCAATGGCGGCGTTGAAGGCAGGCCCCCACGCAACGGTAAGCTGTGAACCCCGTCAGGCCCGGAAGGGAGCAGCGGTAGCAGTGATCCCGTGTGCCGTGGTGCGGCTTGCCCGAGCCGCCTCCAAATCCAGCGGGCCGGTCCGGTCCGCGCAGGCCCGCCCATGAGCTACCTGGTCCTCGCCCGCAAATGGCGCCCCCAGCGCTTCGGCGATCTGGTGGGGCAGGCCCACGTGGTGCGGCCGCTGACCAACTCCCTGGCCAGCGGCCGGGTCGGCCATGCCTTCCTGTTCTCCGGCTCGCGCGGGGTGGGCAAGACCACCGTCGGCCGCCTGCTGGCCAAGGGCCTCAACTGCGAGGCCGGCGTCACCGCCGACCCCTGCGGCGAGTGCGGCAGCTGCCGGGCCATCGAGGACAACCGCTTCGTCGACCTGATCGAGGTGGACGCCGCCTCGCGCACCAAGGTCGACGACACCCGCGACCTGCTGGACAACGTCCAGTACCTGCCGAGCGTGGGGCGCTACAAGGTGTACCTCATCGACGAGGTGCACATGCTCTCCAACCACAGCTTCAACGCCCTGCTCAAGACGCTCGAGGAGCCCCCCGAGCACGTCAAGTTCATCTTCGCCACCACCGAGCCGGCGCGCCTCCCGGTCACCATCCTGTCGCGCTGCCTGCAGTTCGAGCTCGGGCGCATCCCCGCCGACCAGATCCGCGCGCGCATGACCGCCATCCTCGAGGTGGAGGGCATACCCGCCGAGGACGACGCCCTGGAGCTGCTGGCGCGCGCCGCCGACGGCAGCCTGCGCGACGGCCTGTCGCTGCTGGATCAGGCCATCAACTACGGCGAGGGCCGCGTGGCCGGCGAGGTGGTGCGGGAGATGCTGGGCACGGTCAACCGCGACCGCGTGCTCGGCCTGCTGGAGGCGGTGGCCGAGCGCGACGGCGAGACCGCCCTGGCGCGCGTTACCGAGGTGGCCGACAGCGGCATGGACCTGGACTCGGCGCTGGCCGAGCTGCTCGCCCTGCTGCACCGGGTGGCGGTGACCCAGGCGGTGGCCGGGGCCGACGCCGCCGACGACACCCTGGTGGCCGACGAGCGGGCCCGCCTCGATGCGGTGGCCGGCACCGCCGCGCCCGAGGACATCCAGCTGTTTTACCAGATCGGCGTGCAGGGCCGCCGCGATCTGGCCGCCGCCCCCGACCCGCGCGTGGGCCTGGAAATGGCGGTGCTGCGCATGGTCGCCTTCGACCCCTTCGAGGGCGGCGACGGCGGTCCGGACGGGCGGCGTGCCGCCGGCGCGGTGCCGGCGGCCGCGGGCGGCGCGCGCACGGCTGCCGCCGAGCCCGCCGCCGGCGAGCCGGGGCCCCCGCGGGCCTCCTCCGGCGGCGGCACCGCGGCGGTGGCCGAGCCCCCGCCCCCGGACAACGCCGGCGGTCCCGCCCCCGCCCCGCCGGAGCCGGCGCCGGCAACCGCCGTGGACGGCGGCCACTCCCCCTGGGAGGCGACTCTCGGCCGGCTGGACGTGCCGCCGGCCTGGCGGGCCCTGCTGGAGACGGCGGTGGCGCGCGAGTTCGGCGCCGACCGGGTGTGCCTGGCGGTGCCGCGCGAGCAGCAGCTCTCGGCCGAGAGCAGCCGCTTCCGCGAGGCCCTGGACAAGGCCCTGGAGGCCCATTTCGGGGCCCGCCCCAAGGTGGTGATCGAGGCCCTGGACCCCGACGGCGACGGTGAGAGTCCGGCCGCAGCGCGCGAGCGCCAGGCGCGCGAGGCGCAGCAGGCGGCACAGCAGGCGGTGGCCGAGGACCCGCAGGCGCGGGTGCTGCAGGAGCGCTTCGGCGCCCAGGTGGAGTCGGTGCGGCCCGACGACGGCGGGCCCGCCTCGAATGGAACGACGGACCCAGGAGGACTGCCATGAAAGGCGGAATGGGCGGCCTGATGAAGCAGGCCAAGGAAATGCAGGAAAAGATGCAGAAGGCCCAGGAGCAGCTGGCCGAGGAGGAGGTCACCGGCCAGGCGGGCGGCGGCATGGTGTCGGTGACCATGACCTGCAAGCACGCCGTGCGCCAGGTGAAGATCGATCCCTCGCTGCTCGAGGACAACGACAGCGAGATGCTCGAGGACCTGGTGGCCGCCGCCATGAACGACGCCCTGACCAAGGTCGAGAACCGCAGCCAGGAGCTCATGGGCGACATGGCCGGCGGCCTGGGCAACATCCCGGGGCTCGGGGATATGTTCAAGTAACCGCAGTAAACGGCAGTTTTCAGTGTTCAGTAACGGCGACGGCCGGACCAGGAAGGGGGCCGTTTAAACGGTGAGTGAGCGCATACCCGCTCTCGACGCCCTGACCGAGGCCCTGCAGCGCCTGCCGGGCGTGGGGCCCAAGTCGGCGCGGCGCATGGTGTATCACCTGCTCGAGCGCGACCGCGAGGGGGCGCAGGCCCTGGCGCGGGCGCTCGACGGGGCGCTGGAGCGCATCGGCCACTGCCGGCGCTGCAACAACCTGAGCGAGAGCGAGCTCTGCCCGATCTGCGCCTCGGACCACCGCGACCAGTCCTTCCTGTGCGTGGTGGAGAGCCCCTCCGACATCCCGGCGGTGGAGCAGGCCGCCTCCTTCAACGGCACCTACTACGTGCTCATGGGCCGCCTGTCGCCGCTCGACGGCATCGGTCCCGAGGATCTGCCCTTCGCGGGCCTGGACCGGCGCATCGCCGAGGGCGTGACCGAGGTGGTGGTGGCCACCAACGCCACGGTGGAGGGCGAGGCCACCGCCCATTACATCTATGACCGCCTGCAGCCCCGCGGCATCCGCGTCACCCGCCTGGCCCACGGCGTGCCGCTGGGCGGCGAGCTGGAGTTCGTGGACGGCTCGACCCTGGATCAGGCCCTGCAGCGGCGGTACTCGCTGGAGGATTGACTGTCCCGTCCTCGGGACATCCCCCACGAGAAAAGGCGCCATCCGCAGATGGCGCCTTTTCTCTTTGCAAGCCCGGATCGCTCAGCCCAGCCAGCGCGCCAGCTGCGTGCGGGCCCGCTCGCGGGCGGCGGGGGTGACGTGGGCGGCGACGGTGGCGAGGGCGGCGGTGAGCACGCCCAGGTCGTCGCTGTAGCCCACCCCGGGGATGAAGTCCGGGGCGGCATCCCACGGCGTCAGGAAGTAGCCCAGGGCCCCGTAGATCACCGAGCGCGCCCAGCCCGGCAGCTGCGGCTCGTTCAGCGTGTGGTAGAGGGCCAGGGCGGGCTCGCCCACCGTCCAGCCGGCCCGACGCACATAGCGCCGGGCGCGGGCGCGGAAGCCGCGGTCCGAGTAGCTGTCCCGGTAGGCGCCGAGGTCGGGCCCCGAATCGCCGGTGGTCGTGGTCATCGCCAGCCCCCTCAGGTCTCGTCCAGGGTGAAGCCCACCTTCACCGTTACCTGCCAGTGGGCGATGCGGCCGCCCTCGATGTGGCCGCGGGTGTCGGTCACCTCGAACCAGCGCAGGTTGTGCAGGGTCTTGCCGGCCCGCTCCACGGCGTTGGTCACGGCCTGCTCGATGCCCTGAGGGGAGGAGCCGGTCAGCTCCACCGTCTTGTAGACATGCTCGCTCATGGGGTGCTCCTGCGTGGGGGGATGGCGCCCCCCATTCTACTCGTCCTTGGCCTTGAACAGACCCGTCATGTGGTCGAGGTCATTGATGACCCGCCACTCGCCCCCGGCCTGGGTCACCCGCTTCTGCCAGGCGTCCAGCCGGCCCATGTACTTGCGGGGGTCGACGATGTCGCTGCGCAGCTTGGTGACGTTGAGCGCCACCACCTCGAATCCGGACAGCTCGAGGGTGATGTCGTCGCGCACGTAGCCCTTGGGCAGGTCCTCCTTGAGGTCGGAGAAGATCAGGATCACCTTCTGGCCGGCGTTCACCTCGCTCAGCCACTCGGTGGCCTGCAGCACCCCGCCGGTGATGTCGGTGTACTGCGAGGGCTTCACCTCCTCGACGAAATTGTTGATGGTCCGGCGGAACTGCCGCTTCTGCTGGTTGGCGGTGCTGGGCCGGTCGTCGAAGGTGGTCCGGGAGACGATGTCCTTCTCGCTGAAGCTGCCGGTGTCGATGCGCGCCACCGCGAAGTGGTCGCCCGGGTTCATGCGCGACAGGATGTAGTTGATGATGCGCTGGGCCTTGTCCAGCTCCTTGGTGTAGGTGCCGGAGGTGTCGATCAGCAGATAGACGCCGCGCTCCGGCGGCGCCTTCTGGGGGCAGCCGGCGACGAGCACGGACACGGCCAGGACGGACAGCGTGAGCAGGCGCTTCATGCCGAACCCTCCTCGGTCTTCTCCTCCGTGCCGGTGGCGTTGCCGCCGCTGCCCGACTTGCCGCCGCCAGACCGGCTGGTGCCGGACTTGCCGGAGCCCGAGCGTCCGCCGCCGCGCGCGCGGCTGCCGCCCGCGGAGGCGCTGGCCCCGCCGCCTGCGCTCCCGGAGCCGCCGGTCGCGAAGGCGGCCGCCGGGGCGCCCTCGCGGCGCTCGCTGAGCTTACCCTCCACCCACAGCGGCGCGAAGATCAGCAGGTCGTACAGGTCCACCAGCAGCTGGCCCAGGTAGCGCGAACCACTGGCCACCAGCCGCAGGGCGAAGGCCAGGGTGCGCAGGGTGCCGATGGCGATCAGGCCGAGCACCGTGCGCAGGGACTGCACGAAGGTCTCCAGCGGGATGGCCACGAACACCAGCGCGAAGGGCAGGACGAAGCCCAGGCCCATCTGCGCCGCGGTGGTGATCCAGCGGATGCTGGCACCGGCCTCGCCGCCGTCGCCGCTGCCGCTGAGGATGGCCTGGGTGGCCAGCTCCTGCTGCATGAGGATCTCGCGCATGTAGGCCAGGCCCGCCTCCACCGAGGCCAGGGCCAGCAGGATGGCGAAGGTGACGCCGATCATGCGGTGGCGCTGGCGGTCGCTGAGGGCCCCGATCACCGGGAACAGGCGCGTGACCCGCAGCGATTCCATGAGGAACAGACCCATGGAGACCTCCACGAAGATGATCACCAGCGCGGCGATGTCCGCCGTCTGGTAGCCGGCGATGCTGCTGGTGCCGCCCACCATCTCGGCCATGGGGCGGGCGATCAGGTAGAAGTTGATGGTGGCGCCGCCCACCGCCACGCCCATCACCAGCAGCGAGATGAAGAACTGGCTGAGGGAGGAGGAGGACAGCATGCGCACGGCGCGGTCGGTGCCCTTGATGGTCTCCTGGTACTCGTCCATCTGGCGGTCGATGACCTTGGAGCGCTCCAGCAGGCCCTCGATGTTCTTGTCGACGAGGTTGACCTTCTGCTGCAGGCGGCGCCAGTGCGGGCGCATGCGCTCCAGCAGCTTGTGGCGCTGGCTGGTGGCCTTGCGGTACTCGACGGTGGCCTTCTCGTGCGCCTTGACCAGGGACTTGTGGATGTCCTCGAGGACGTTGGCGACCATCGGGTCGGCCTTGGCGGGGATGCGGGCCACGGCGTCGACGGCCTCGGTCCAGCCCGGCGGCGAGGGGGGCACCTCGCTGCTGTTGTGGTGGTCCTCCTCGATGGCGGTGATCTCCTCGCTCATGCGCCGGTGCAGCTCGGGATAGCCGGCGAGCTCGCGGTGCACGGTGGCGTCGACCCGGTCGAACTCCCGCTCCACCATGCGCTCGGCGGCCTCGCGTCCCGCTGCCAGCAGCACCTCGCGGTTGCGCTGGCTGAGCCGGCCCTCGGCCCGCATCACCGAGAACGCCGCCATGCGGAAGGCGCGGTGCAGGGCGCGGCTGGCCGAGAGGATGACGCGGTGCACCGGGCTCCGCGCGAGATAGAGCAGGACTGCCAGGATGATCAGCCAGATCACCGCCGACAGGAACGCATTGGGCACGATCATCAAGACCTCGGAAAACGACATAGCGGCCTCTTTCGCTGGTGTGGCGGCCGAAGGCGCCATTAAAAAGGCGCGCTTGCCGGCCATTCCCCTTTTTGTGTTGGCTGGTCCGGGCACGCAATGCCCGGACGGTAACTATCGCGTCTCCGGTTGGCACATGCAATACGCGACTACAAAACGACGCCATGCGGCGACACGTTGGTCCCCTGCAATGGCGGGCGCTGTCCCCGCGCGGAGACACCAGGAGGGCTAGCGGGGGCGGAAGCGCAGGCGGGTGCGCAGGACCCCGGAGAACCAGGCGTCCGCCGTGACCCGGCCGGGCTCCTGCTGCAGGGCGAGGCCCGGCTGCGGGGAGGGCTGGATCGACCGGAAGCGCAGTTGGTCGGCCGGGTAGCGCACCTCGAGGGTCACGTGCATGGGGAAGTAGCTGTCGAGGAAGCGGCGCATGAACGGGCCGTTGCGGACCACCACGCTGGCGTCGGGGCGCCGCTCGACGCTGCGGGTCTCGGCGCGCAGGCAGATTGCGGCGCCGTGCTCGACGCCGTCGAGCAGGACGCGGTCGTCGCGCACGCGGATGCGGGCGATGTGGCTGCTGGATACCACCTCGATTTCGCGGATGCGGCCGGCGTTGAAAACGATCTGGGTGGCGCCGAGCGCGTCCATATGGGTGTGGCACTGGCGCAGCCGGGCCCAGCCGGTGCGCAGGGCCTGCGCATCGATGGTGATGCGGTTGGTGTGGTGATGGACCGGGTTGGCGGGCGGCTCGGCCAGGAAACGCGGGCCCGGCTCCTCCGGCGCAGCCCCGGCTGCCCTCCAGGCCAGCAGGAGGGCGAGCCAGCCGGCCGACCGCCACCCCTTCAAGGCACCACCACCACCGGCGGACCCACCGCCTCGATCAGGCGGGAGCCCGCCTCGCCGGCCAGGGCCGGGCTGGTGCGGCTGACCACCAGGGCGCGGCCGTTCCCCGAGCGGACCGCCTGCGCCACCGTCTCGGCGGCCAGGCCGCCGAGCACCTGCACCTTGGCTGCCAGGTCCCGGGCCTGCAGCCAGGACTCGGCCTGGCGGCGCAGACTGTCCAGGGTGTCCGGGTCGGCCGGGGGCAGCAGCACGGTCAGGATGCGGCTGTCCCGGTGGGCGATGCGGGCAGCCATCTCCAGGGCCCGCAGGCCCGCTTCCGGGTGGTCGAACAGCACCATTGTGGGCTGGGCCTCGGCCCCGCCGCCCTGCTCCATGACCATCACGGTCAGCGAGGCCTCGCCGATCAGGTGGCGGGCGGTGGACCCGAGCCGGCGGCGGCGCAGCGAGGACCAGCCGGTTTTTCCCACCACGATCAGATCGCCGGGGCTGATGTAGGCGAGTGCCTGGGTCACCACCCGGCCGCGCGCCACCTGCAAGGAAGCGGTGATGGCGTAGCGCCGCGTCATTCCCTGGAGCAGGTGCTGCAGCTCCCGGGCCTGGGCGCGCAGGCGGCGCTCGATGCGGGCGGGATCCAGCGGCCGCAGGGCTCCCGAGGTGGGGCCCAGCTCCCGGGCGAAGGGGAGGGCCGCCGAGCGCAGCAGATCCTCCTCCTCCACGAACAGCCCGATCAGCTCCGCACCGCTGCGCGCCGCCAGCTCCGCCGCCTCCACCAGGGCGGTGCGGCTGGCTCGCGAGGCATCCAGCAGGACCACCACCCGGCGGATGTCGCCGCCGCTAGGCGGGGTCGTCATTGCCGCTGTCCTCCTTGCCGCCCCGCTCGTGCTTGTGGATCCGGCTGAGCTCCTCCAGGCGATCCTCAACCCGGCGATTGACGGTGCCCTCGGGGAAGCGGCCGTCGTCGCCGCGGCTGCCGGCCTCCAGGCCGGTGAACAGGGCGACGGCCTCATCCACGCTGGTCACCGGGTAGATGGCGAACTGCCCGGCCGCGGCCGCCTGGCGCACGTCCTCGCGCAGCATCAGGTGGACCACGTTGGCCTGCGGGATGGCCACGCCGTGGCTGCCGTCCAGGCCGCGCTCGCGGCAGATGTCGAAGAAGCCCTCGATCTTCTCGTTGACCCCGCCGATGGCCTGCACCTCGCCGTGCTGGTTGACCGAGCCGGTGACCGCCAGCGACTGCTTCAGCGGCGCCCCGGCCAGCGCCGACAGCAGCGCGCACAGCTCGGCGGTGGAGGCGGAGTCGCCCTCGACCATGCCGTAGGACTGCTCGAAGGTGAGGCTGGCGGCCAGCGACAGCGGCCGGTTGGTGGCGTAGCGCGCGCCCAGGAAGCTGGACAGGATCATCACCCCCTTGGAGTGGATGGGCCCGCCCATCTCGGTCTCGCGCTCGATGTCGATGACCTCGCCGTCGCCCAGGCGGGCGGTGGCGGTGATGCGCTGCGGCCGGCCGAAGGCGAAGCCGCCCATCTGCAGCACCGCCAGACCGTTGATCTGGCCCACCTCGGCCCCGCCGGTGTCGATCATCAGGATGTCGCGCTGGATGGCGTCCTGCATGCGGTCGCGCACCCGTTCGGCGCGGTAGCCCTGCTTGTCCACCGCCTTCTGGACGTCGGCCGCCTCCACCCGCTCGCGGCCGGCCTCGCCCGCCCAGAAGTCGGCCTCCTGCAGCAGGTCGGCGAGGTCGCCGGCGTGCAGCGACAGGCGCTCGCTGTCCTCCACCGCCCGCGACGCCTGCTCGATGGCCCGCGCCACCGCCGAGCGGTGGAAGGGGCGCAGCTCGGCACGGCGCACCAGGGTGCCGATGAGCCGGCCGTAGAGGGCGTTGTTGTCGTCGCTGCGCGGCAGGTCCTCCTCGAAGTCGGCCTGCACCTTGAACAGCTCGCGGAAGTCCGGGTCGTACTCGGCCAGCAGGTAGTACAGGAAGCGGTCGCCGAGCAGCACCACCTTGACGTCGAGGGGCATGGGGCCGGGCTCCAGCGACACCGTGGACAGGAAGCTGTAGATCTGGTCGAGCGACTCGATGCGCACCTCGCCGGCGTACAGGGCGCGCTTGAGGGCCTCCCAGGCGAAGGGCTGCATCAGCACCTTGCGCGCATCCAGGATCAGGTAGCCGCCGTTGGCCCGGTGCAGGGCGCCGGCCCGGATCAGGCGATAGTCGGTGAACAGCGCGCCCTGCTGGGCGCGGTGGTCCACGCGGCCCACCAGGTGCTGGTGGGCGGGCAGGTCGGCATAGACCACCGGCGCCCCCTCCAGCTGGCTGTTGTCCACCACGACGTTGGCCCGGTAGCGCCGCAGCAGGGCCTCGTAGCCGCCGCCGTCGTCCTGCTCCTCGTGCTGGTGGCGGTCGCGAAGCTGGTCCACGTGGTCGATGACGTCCTGCTGGATGGCGTCGAGGTGGTCGCGCACGCCGTCGTGGTCCGGATAGCTCTCCTTGAGCCCGGCGATCAGGTGGCCGACGGCGAAGTCGGCCATCTCGCGGTTCACCTCGCGCACCTTCTCCTGGCTCTCCTTGCGCCACTTGGGGATCTGGCGCAGCACCCACTGCAGGCGCTCCTGCAGGTGCGAGATGTCCGCCTCCACCCGGCGCCGCTCGTCCTCGGGCAGCTTCTGGAAGTCCTCGGGGCCGATCACCTCGCCGTCCCGCACCGGGGCGAAGGTGAACCCGGCCGGCGTCTGCAGCAGGGTGATGTCCTTGCCCTCGGCCTCCTCCTGGATCTCCTGGAAGGCCTCCTCCTGGCGCTGGTTGAACTCCTGCTGCAGCTCGTGGACCCGGCTCTGGTACTCGTCGCTCTCGAAGGTGGCGGGGATGGCGGCGTGCAGCTCGTCCACCAGGTTGTCGAGGTCGTCGCGCAGACGCTTGCCCGAGCCCACCGGAAGCTTCAGCAGCTGCGGGTGGTTGGGCTCCTCGAAGTTGTGCACGTAGCACCAGTCGGGCGGCGTTTCCTCGCCGGCGGCGCGCTCCTCGAGGAAGCGCCGGACCACGGTGTGCTTGCCGATGCCGTTGGGGCCGAGGACGAACAGGTTGAAGCCGGAGCTGGACATGCCGGCGCCGAAGTGGAGGGCGTCCAGGGCCCGGTCCTGGCCGATGATCTGATCCAGATCGGTGATCTCGTCGGTGGTCTCGAACGGCAGACCGTCCGGATCGCAGCGCCGGTAGAGCGCGTCCGCGGCAAGGGGGGTGGGTGCGGGCATGGTCTCCCTCGGAGGCTGGGTTGGTGCAACGGCTGTCCGATCAGCATAGCGACAGCGGGCGTCTTCTTGGAAGACGCCGGTTCTTGGAAGACGCCGGGCTTTCCCGGCACCGTTGTGTGTGTACCCTGGAAGGCGGCCCCCGCAACCCTCCGACCCCGGAGAACCATGGAAACCACCTCGCTCCAGGACGTGCTGGTCCTGCTCGCCCTGTCGGTGCTGGCGGTGGCCGCCCTGCGCCGCGCCAGCCTGCCGCCCATCCTGGGCTACCTGTTCGTGGGCCTGGTTGCCGGCCCCCACGCCCTGGGCTGGATCCACGACAGCGAGGCGGTCCACTACCTGGGCGAGATCGGCGTGGTGTTCCTGCTGTTCACCATCGGCCTGGAGTTCTCCGTGCCCCAGTTCCTGGCCATGCGGGGCACGGTGCTGGGCCTGGGCGGCACCCAGGTGGCCCTGGTCACGGTCATCGGCGCGGGGGTGGCCCGCCTGCACGGCCTCGGCTGGGAGTCGGGGGTGGTGTTCGGCGGTGCGCTGGCGCTGTCCTCCACCGCCATCGTGGTCAAGCAGCTGATCGAGCAGGTGGAGCTGCAGTCCCGGCACGGGCGCAACGCCCTGGGCATCCTGCTGTTCCAGGACATCGCCGTGGTGCCCTTCCTGGTGCTCATCCCGATCCTGGCGGATGCGGGCGACCAGCCCATGCTGCAGCCCATCCTGTGGGCCCTGGCCAAGGGCGCCGCCGCCTTCGCCATCATGTTCGCCGTGGGGCACTGGGCCCTGCGGCCGCTGTTCAACGAGGTGGCGCGCGCCCGCTCCGGGGAGCTGTTCACCCTGTCGGCGCTGATGGTGGCCCTGGCCGCCGCCTGGGTCACCAACCAGATGGGGCTGTCGCTGGCCCTGGGGGCCTTCCTGGCCGGCCTTATGCTGGGCGAGACCGAGTACCGCCACCAGGTGGAGGCGGACATCCGGCCCTTCCGCGACGTCCTGCTGGGCCTGTTCTTCATCACCATCGGCACCCGCCTCGATCTGCTCCTGCTGGGCGAGCTGTGGCCCTGGGTGGCCGAGCTGCTGGCCTTCCTGGTGGTGGGCAAGGGCCTGCTGATCATCGTCCTCACCCGGCTGGCCGGCAACGAGACCGGGGTGGCCCTGCGCACCGGCATGGTGCTGGCCCAGGGCGGCGAGTTCGGCTTCGCCCTCATGGCCCTGGCCATGAGCCACGGCCTGTTCGAGCCGGCCACCAGCCAGGCCCTGCTCACCGCGGTGGTGCTGTCCATGGTGCTGACGCCGTTTCTGGTGCGCTACAACGGCGCCGCCGCCAAGCGGCTGCTGGCCGGCAGCTACCTGGGCCAGCGCGCCGACCGCCAGGAGGAGCTGGCCCAGGCCGCCACCGAGCTTGAAGGCCACGTGATCCTGTGCGGCTTCGGCCGCATCGGCCAGAACCTGGCCAAGTTCCTGCGCGACGAGGGCCTGGACTTCGTCGCCCTGGACCTCGACCCGCTGCGCATCCGCGAGGCGCGCGATGCCGGCGAGCGGGTCTTCTTCGGCGACGCCACCCACCGCGATCTGCTGGAGGCCGCCGGTGTCGGGCGGGCGCGGGCGCTGGTGGTGACCTTCGACGACTACCACGCCGCCATGAAGATCCTGGCGCGGGTGCGGACGGCCTATGCACACCTCCCCATCCTGGTGCGCACCCGCGATGACTCCTACATGGAGCAGCTGACCCAGGCCGGGGCCACCGAGGTCCTGCCCGAATCGCTCGAGGCCAGCCTGATGCTGGCCACCGACCTGCTGCTGTCCCTGGATGTGCCCACCGGGGAGGTCATGCGGCTTCTGGAGAACGCCCGCGCCAGCGGCTACCGCCAGCTGCGCGGGGTGTACGCCAGCACCGAGCCCGCCGAGATGGAGCGCGGGGCGGCGGCACGCCTGCACTCGGTGATCCTGCCCGCGGATGCCTACGGCGTGGGCCGCACCCTGGCCGATCTCGACCTCGCCAGCGGCGAAGTCACCGTCACCGCCGTTCGCCGCGGCGGCATCCGCGGCGAAGAGCCCGCTCCCGACCTGGAGCTGCGCGCCGGGGACACCCTGGTCCTGCAGGGCCCCCCCGAGCAGCTGGAGTGGGCCGAGAAGCGCCTGCTGACCGGCTGAGCGCCGCGCTGCGCGCCCGCTGCCCAAAAAGGGGGCAACGCCCCGCCCCGGGGCCCCATTTTGGTGCGGGCGCACCCGTACGGGACTGCCCGCCCCTTTTCATCTCCTTGTTTTTGCCCGATTGCTCAGGAATGGTGCGGAAATTGCCCGCCCCTGCCCCGAAACGGACCATCATTCGGATCCAACCGCTTCGGACCCGTCCCAGTCGGATCAACCGGGAGGACCCATGGACGCCCATTCCGCCGCCGCCGATACCCTCTTCGTCCTGCTCGGCGCCATCATGGTGCTGGCCATGCACTCCGGCTTCGCCTTCCTCGAGGTCGGCACGGTGCGCAAGAAGAACCAGGTCAACGCCCTGGTCAAGATCCTGTCGGACTTCGCGGTGTCCACCGTGGCCTACTTCTTCGTGGGCTACACGGTGGCCTACGGCAGCGGCTTCCTGGTGGGGGCGGACGAGCTGGTGGCCGCCAGCGGCTACGGGCTGGTCAAGTTCTTCTTCCTGGGCACCTTCGCCGCCGCCATCCCCGCCATCATCTCCGGCGGCATCGCCGAGCGCGCCCGCTTCGGGCCGCAGCTGGCCGCCACGGCCCTGCTGGTGGGTCTGGTCTACCCCTTTTTCGAGGGCATCACCTGGAACGGCAACCTCGGCATCCAGGGCTGGCTGGAAGGCACCTTCGGCGCCGGCTTCCACGACTTCGCGGGCTCGGTGGTGGTGCACGGCGTGGGCGGCTGGATCGCGCTGATGGCGGTGCTGCTGCTGGGACCCCGGCGCGGGCGCTACGGCCGCAACGGCGTGGTCTATGCCCACCCGCCGTCGAGCATCCCGTTCCTGGCCCTGGGCGCCTGGGTGCTGTCGGTGGGCTGGTTCGGCTTCAACGTCATGTCCGCCCAGTCCCTGGACGGCATCAGCGGCCTGGTGGCGGTGAATAGCCTCATGGCCATGGTGGGCGGAACGCTGGCGGCGCTGCTGGCCGGGCGCAACGACCCGGGCTTCGTCCACAACGGTCCGCTGGCGGGGCTGGTGGCGGTGTGCGCCGGGTCGGACGTGATGAGCCCGGTGGGGGCGCTGGTCACCGGGGCGGTGGCGGGGGGGCTGTTCGTGGCCACCTTCACCCTTACCCAGAACCGCTGGAAGATCGACGATGTCCTGGGAGTTTGGCCCCTGCACGGTCTGTGCGGCGCCTGGGGCGGCATCGCCGCCGGCATCTTCGGCGTCCGCGCCCTGGGCGGCCTCGGTGGCGTGAGCCTGGCGGCCCAGGTGGTCGGCACGGCCCTCGGGCTGGCGGTGGCCGTGACCGGCGGGCTGATGGTCTACGGTGGCGTCCGCGCCCTGGTCGGGCTGCGCCTGAGCCAGGAGCAGGAGTTCGAAGGCGCCGACCTGTCGCTGCACCGTATCGAGGCCGAGCCGGAGCTCGACGGGGGGTTCCCGGGCTGAATGGGGAGTTGCCTTTCTGGAAGACCGCCGCTAGGGTGCTAGGGAAAATCGGCCGGACGTGAGTCCGGCGGCCCGGCCGGGGGGGAGCGGGCACGGTCCTGTCTTCCACCGGTTTCGAGGTTGCCATGCGGATTCCTGCCTTTCTCCGGCCCGCCCCTGTGTGGGGCCTGGTCCTGATGCTGGCCGCCGCTCCCGCGGCGGCGGGCCTGCCGCCCATCAAGACCCAGGGCGGCTACACCAGCCCGGAGCGAATCGAGGGCGCCACCACCGTCTCTCCCGAGGAGGCCCACCGCCTGTGGCAGCAGGGGGTCACCTTCGTCGATCCGCGCAGCGGTACCGACTGGGTGGTGGGGCACATCCCCAAGGCCGTGCACATCGTCAACGATCCGGGCGGGGAGCCGGAGGAGCTTTCCCCGGAGACCCTGGCCAAGGCGGTGGCCAAGGATGATCCCGTGCTCTTCTACTGCAACGGCCCCGAGTGCGACCGTTCCAGCAACTCCGCCGCCAAGGCGGTGAAGTGGGGCTGGACCCGGGTCTACTACTTCCGCGGCGGCTTCCCCGCGTGGCAGGACGCGGGCTACCCGATCAAGACCTCGGACAAGTGGCCCGACAAGACCCGCGGCACCGAGTACTACAAGACCCATCCCCAGAAGGCGCGCTGGATCTCCAACCAGTGCGACCGCATCTCCGCCCCGGCCATGACCGACGCCCAGCAGAAGCATTGCACCGAGGCCAAGATCGGCCTGCTGCAGTTCCTGAGCACCCATTCCGGCGGCGGTGAGTAGGGAGGGCCGCCGGCGGGTCGCCGCCGGCGGTTAGGCGGCATGGCGGAGGTGGGCGAGCAGCTGTGGCTGCCCTTCGGCCGCGAGGGGGTGTTTGCCCTGGTGGCCGATATCGAGCGCTACCCCGAGTTCGTGCCCCGCTACCGGGAGAGCCGGATCCTGGATCGGGACGGCCGCAGGCTGGCGGTGGAGCAGGTGGTGGGGATCGGCGGCGCGCTCTACCGCTTCCGGTCCTGGGCCGAGCTGGAGCCGCCGCGGGCGCTGTGGGTGCGCACCACCGACTTCCCCTTCCGCGAGATGACCGTCCGCTGGCGGTTCGAGCCTGCCGGCGAGGGCTGCCGGGTGGCCTTGCGCATGGCCTTCCGCCTGCGTCTGCCGCTGGTCAGCGGCCCTGCCGGTTCCCTCGCCGGGAGAGCGGCCCGCCAGACCTTGGGCGCCTTCGAGGCCCGGGCCTACGAGCTGCTCGGCCCCGGGGGCGGGGCGGCATAGGGCGCGGCCGCTTCAGTCGTCGTCCTCGCGCGCCCGGCGGAAGGCCTCGGCCAGTGCCCCCTGGGGCTCGGGCTTCCGGGCGCGGCCCTTGCCCTGGTCGCCGCCGGGCTGGCCGCCGCTCGCGCGGCCCTTGCCCTTGCCCTTGCCGCCCCGGGGCTGGTCCTTCCCGGCCTTGCCGCCGCCGGTCTCGCCCGCCTCCTTCTGCATCTTCATGGACAGCCCGATGCGCCGGCGCTCGCTGTCCACCTCCAGCACCCGCACCTTGACCACATCCCCGGGCTTGACCACGTCGCGCGGATCGGAGACGAAGCGCTCGGCCATCTGCGAGATATGCACCAGGCCGTCCTGGTGCACGCCCACGTCGACGAAGGCGCCGAAGTTGGTGACGTTGGTGACCACCCCCTCCAGGATCATGCCCGGCTCCAGGTCGGCCAGCTCCTCCACGCCCTCGCGGAAGCTGGCTGTCTCGAACTCCGGGCGGGGGTCCCGGCCGGGCTTTTCCAGCTCGCTGATGATGTCGGTGACGGTGGGCACGCCGAAGCGCTCGTCGGTGTAGTCCTCGGGCCGCAGGCCGCGCAGGAACGGGGCATCGCCCAGCACCCGGTCGACGGGGCGGCCGGCCGCGGCCAGGATGCGCTCCACCACCGGGTAGGCCTCGGGGTGGACGGCGGAGGCGTCGAGCGGGTTGGTGCCGCCGCGGATGCGCAGGAAGCCCGCCGCCTGCTCGAAGGTCTTGTCGCCCAGCCGCGGCACCTGCTTTAGCGCCTGACGGTCGGGGAAGGCGCCGTGGGCGTCGCGGTATTCGACGATGCGCCCGGCGAGGCTGGCGTTGAGCCCCGACACCCGGGTCAGCAGCGGCGCCGAGGCGGTGTTGGCGTCCACGCCCACGGCGTTGACGGCATCCTCCACCACCGCGTCCAGGGCCCGCGCCAGCCGCGTCTGCGACACGTCGTGCTGGTACTGGCCGACGCCGATGGATTTGGGCTCGATCTTGACCAGCTCGGCCAGCGGATCCTGCAGGCGGCGGGCGATGGACACCGCGCCGCGCAGCGAGACGTCGAGCTCGGGCAGCTCATTGGCCGCCTGCTCCGAGGCCGAGTACACCGAGGCGCCGGCCTCGGACACCATGACCTTCTGCAGGCCCAGCTCGGGGCGTGCCTTGAGCAGATCGGCGGCGAGGCGGTCGGTCTCGCGGCTGGCGGTGCCGTTGCCGATGGCCACCAGCTCGACGGCGTGACTTTCGGCCAGCCCGGCCAGGGCCTGGATCGACTGATCCCACTGCTTCCTGGGCTGGTGCGGGTAGATGGTGGCGGTGTCCACCACCTTGCCGGTGGCGTCCACCACCGCCACCTTGCAGCCGGTGCGCAGACCCGGGTCGATGCCGATCACCGGGCGGGTGCCGGCCGGGGCGGCCAGCAGCAGGTCGCGCACGTTGCCGGCGAACACCCGGATGGCCTCGTCCTCGGCGCGCTCGCGCAGGCGCCCGGTGAGCTCGGTCTCGAGCTTGGTGAGCACCTTCACCCGCCAGGTGAAGCG
>Ga0102944_1001329_pt1 | contig 16587 bp, 14 predicted proteins | sample SalPonD_shore_MG_FD_78172 | JGI IMG/M metagenome (GOLD analysis project Ga0102944, IMG submission 78172) | Salt pond soil microbial communities from South San Francisco under conditions of wetland restoration - Salt Pond MetaG... | ecosystem: Environmental > Aquatic > Marine > Intertidal zone >...
AATTTGGAAGGATTGATGTTTAAATTGGAGCAAGCGAATGCTGTGCATGATGTTGCAGATATAATGCGTAATATTGCAGGTTCAGTCGCAGCTCTCAAAGCAAATTTATCTATCCCTCAAATTACTGAAATGATGAGTCAAATTGATTTGGATGTTCAAGATTTTGAAGTGACTCAAGAGATTACTTCCGAAGGAATGGATAGTATGACGTTGGATACTCAAGTCACTGATGACCAGGTGGATGATGTTTTAGGTGAGATCGATGCAGAGATAAACGTAGAAATGACGGGATCATTACCAAGTGTCACTTCAAATGAAAAAATTGATGAGCTTGAAAAAGAATTAGACAGATTGAAATCTAAAGATTAAATCTTATTTCTTAATCCAATTCCTTAAATTTATTTCATTTTCTAATTGATTTTTACATCAATAATCTAGGTTTAAATCTTGATTTTTTAAATATATTTTTTAACGTAATCCTCTATTGATAGATTAATCCATAATGAATTTAAAAAATAGAGAATGAAAAATTTGAAACCTGAATTAATAACAATAGGTAGTTGCACACTCGATTGTATAATAGAAATTAATGATATATTACGATTTGAATTACTTGATAAAGATGTCGTTAAAAAATATACTGCTATCGAATATAGTAGAAAATTAAATATCAATGATGTAAGATTTGTACCTGGAGGATCTGCTGCTAATATCGCATCGAATTGCTCTATGATTGGATTAAGAAGTACATACATTGGGATACTAGGAAATGACTTTTCTGCTCAAATATGTATGGAAGATATGAAAAAACGCGGAGTGGATTTAACAAATATAAAACAAACAAATGAAGATAGAACTGCGTTTTCTGTAATCTTGAAAACCGAATGGGGCAAAGACAGAAGTATTTTAGCATACAAAGGAGCAAACAACCTTTTAGTACCAGAGGATGTAAAAGAAAGTTTATTTGATAATATAAAAGCATTTGCATGGACATCCTTAACCGAAGATAATGCATGTAAAGCTATAGAAAAAGCTATCACTCTAACTAAAAATAATGGGGGGAAAATATTTGCAGCACCTAGTATGTCTATTATCAAAAACAACCAAAAATATGCTAAAATTCTCATCTCAAGTTCTGATGTGGTCTCATTTAATAAAGAAGAGGCTCAAGAATTTACAAAAAAGAAAGACACGGTAAATATTGTGAAAGATTTGAAAGATTTAGGATTAGAATTAATATGTATTACTGATGGATCAAATGGATCTGTAATTTCTGATGGAACTGAAATGATTAAAAGTACTGTATATGGTGGAAAGGTTGAGGATACGACGGGGGCTGGAGATGCCTTTTTAAGCGGTATTCTTGTTTCCACTATGCGTAATATAGAATTAAAAAAGATGGCAAGAATAGCCTCAGCAATGTCATTTTTGGAATGTCAAGAATCTGGTGTTAGAGAAGGATTACCTGACAGTTTTGCTGATTTAGAAAGATTTATCCAAGAACATGAATTGCACCAAGTCGTTTCTAAAATTGTGCACTAATAATCATATTTAAAAAACTATTTTTTCATATTATTTATGATTTTTATGGGATTTAAAAAATATTTAAAACCGTTACTCTTATTTCTGATTTATGAAATATTCTGGTTTTCCGTTGCATCTGTTATAAGATCCTTTTTCCCCGCTACATTTGCTTTCTCTTTGAGTCCATTCATTCCAACAGAATCTATAATTATAGAATTACTTATGATATTTACTATTATTATTCCATTCGGAGGATTATTAGGATATATAATGGGTGGGTATATATTAGCCCCATTTTTCCTTTATATTCATAAGAAAGTTTTTGGCTCCAAATTTGTTTATGCTATTCAAGAGAAACCTGAAGTTCGATCAATTAATATCTTTTATAAAAGTTTTTTTCCAATCTTACTCTCAATAAATATTACATTTATGATGTTATCTCCTGAGGTTATGCAAGTTATATTATCTTCTGAGTTTTTATCAATTATCACTTCTTTATCAATAGAAAGTATACAGAAAATTGTTTCATTGTTTATATTATTACCCATATCTTTCACTATAACAATGTTTCTATTTTCATCAATTTGGTTTTTAAAAAATTCTGGTATTTTATATTCTAATGAAAAAAAGGTGGAATCGATTTCGGAACCCTTTGTTATTCGATCTGTGGGAGGATGGTTTCATACGCTTTTAAAAGGTTACGCAGGGATTGGAGTTTTGATAACTTATTTCTTAGTTATAATTGATTTAATTAGATCCTTTTTAATCACAATAAATACAATTTTTTTAGTTATTTCCTTACTTTTATGGTTTCTCGTCTTAATTATGCTATTATTGGCAACCATTCCAAGCTTGATATTAAACGAAATAATTCGAATTAAAAGTGGCAATTATGTACGTAGATTTGGAGAAAGACTTGGGATTAAAGAAAGAGTGCGGGTTCAATTTAATATGGCATTCGAATATGAAAATAAAACAGAAAAAGATAATCTAAATTAAATCTCTTTTTTATTTCATAGGTGAAATATGTCTAAAGAAGTTAATAAAAACCTTAAACAATATATTCCCAATACATAGATTAATAAATAAATTCTTTTATAAATAAATTGAACTAATTTTAACAAAATATAGTTATTAGGTGGATATTTTTGGCTATAGAATTAAATACATTACAAATTTTACAAGGATCCTTTACTTTGGTATTTGTACTTATTTCGCTTGCTTTGGGATTTCTCATTATTTCAAAATATTTTAAGTATGAAAAAAGGGAATATCTTCTTGTTGGGATTACATGGATCTTTTTAGTAAGTCCATATTGGCCAGATGCTATTAGTTTTTTGTTAATTCTGTTTACTGGAACAAAATTAAATGAACCCACATATTTTTTCTTAGCAAATGGATTCATCCCCGTCATTCATATTACATGGATTATTGTTATTACTGATTTCATGTATAAAGACAAGCAAAAATACCTTCTATCAGTGTTTATAATTGAATCAATTGCATTTGAGATTATTTTCTTAACTGTCCTTTTCATGAATCCTTATTTAATAGGAACTCCTCAATCCAATCCTTTTGTCGTTGAATGGAATATATTTATAGATTTATATTTGATAATTTCGATTGCTCTTTTTTTAATTACAGGACTTTTATTTGCAAGCGAATCTTTAAAATCCGACTCGAAAGAACTCAGGTTTAGGGGTTGGTTCTTAATTTCTGCATTTATATCTTTTACCATTGGAACCTTGATTGATGTAATTTTAGAGATAACTGAAATAACAATTGTTATTGCAAGACTGTTCGTAATCATTGCAGCTTTTTGTTTCTATTTAGGTTTTACTATGCCTAATTTTATTAAAAAGATCCTTATTAAGGAACAATAGCATCTAAATAATTATTTTAATTTTTCTTTAACTTTTTCTCTTTAAAAATTCTTATGAATCCTTCATAGTAATTTAAATGATTACTGCTCTTTTTAGATACTATTAATTGACTACTTAAGACCAATTCTAGTATTTTCATTAAATTTTAATTTCTTAATATATTCTCATATGTATCTATCTCTTACAAAAAGCGTTCGTAGTATAGTGGCAAATTCGTGGAATTTCCGCGCCTCCATAAATATTCGTGGTTGCCATCCACGTGACCCGGGTTCGAATCCCGGCGGACGCATCTTTTTATTTCACATTTAAATCTTGTTAACTCATCATTATTTAATAAATAGGCAGACTATTATAGAAATAATTCGTGAAATATGCGTTTCATGATCTATATTATATATCTGGGTATATATGAGGGTGATAAGATGGTAATACCAAGAAATTTTCAAGCAAACATAAAATGAGAAAAAGATTTTAAAGAAAGCCAAGAAAATTGCTGATATCGGAAGAAATGGGAACTTTCACATTGAAATAATTTTCCACGATATCTATTAAAAATCGTAAATAAGGGATTTTAATCACAATATTCTCTTCAGTTGAGAGATAATCCAGAATCTTTTTCGATTGAATTTCTTTACCTTCAAAATTATCAACAAATTCCATAATTTTTTCTGATAATCTATATGCTTTTTGAACCTCATTTTTGAGAATAATCAAACTTGATCTCTCATCTGCTTCAGAAAGAAATTTTTCAATAATAGTTCTTTCCACACTTATTTCTTTGTCTGTTAAAATCTTATTTTTATCATTTAGAACTTCATTTCCTTCAAATACAATATAATCCTTAAGTTCCTTTTTTTTGTTTAAATATTCTTCTCGCGGAACTATTTCATAATTCGTTTTAAATGAATTTTCTGTGAGATATTCTATAAATAATTCAATATGTTCATACAAATAATTTTGATCATTTACAATAACAAATTTTTGTCCAAATAAGATAGATTTTAATACATAAGCAATTAAAGAAGCAGGCATATTTAATTTAATTAATACTAAATCAATTTTATCAGTCTTAGAAATATCCTCTCCTTCTATTGCTTGAGTTGAAGCCATATCTGGGATCTCAATGTGGAAATCTGCTATAAAACAGTCTCGAACATTGAGATTCTTATCTACATAAGCCACGAAAGTATGTTGGCAAATTATATCTTCGGAAACATTTACAGCTAACAATCCACGAGACACATTATTTAACTCCTCTTCAGATACCTCGATAAATCCTATTGAATTACACGCTGGACATCTTAATTCAACTTTCATAACAAATTTCCCATTTCTTTAGGTTTTGAAAAGTACTTGATAGGAATAAAATCAAGTAAACTAAAATAAACTCAATCAAAACTCTTATTAATAATATTATAATACCTTGTTGATATAAATTTTGCTATAGCTCGGGAATTAATATCTTCTGATCTTCGCATAATATCTTTCGACTGCGTTAGCAACTAATAGAAGTATTATAGCGGCAAGGTTTTCAGAAATTAAAAATGATAATTGATTATTTAAAAATGTAGCAAATATGGCATAAATCAAAGAAAAGAATCCTATGAATACAAGAAAACTAATTAATAACGGGAATGTAATTGGGAAATTGAGAAACTTTTTTAGGATTTGAGTCTCTTCTTCTTTTTTTTTAAATTGGCTTTTTAATTTTCTCTGACGCTTAACTTCAGCAATACTTTCAAAAATAATTATAGACGCATAAAACAAGGCTAATGTACTTCCGATTGGGATTATAATAATTACAAAATAATTAGCCACAAGCAAGAAATATTGAGCAAAAAGAATAAAAAAGGTTTGAAATAATCCACAGCCTCCTAAAAGCATAAGAGCTATGCCAATATAGTCTTTTGATCTCCATCGAATCCTGATAGGCATTTTATGACCTTTTTTATTATTATTGAGAAAGTGGGCCGAGGGAGATTTGAACTCCCGACCTTACGGGATATCTATTATTCAAGATATCTTTCCGCACGTCAAGCGGACGTCATTCCAGCTAGACCATCGGCCCATATAAGCGTTTTTATTTATTTTTTTTAAGATCTTATTTTACTATGAACTAAAAGTTAAATTAAATATTATATCAAAAAATAAATAATTTATCAAAACCAATCTCTTCAAGATCTTTAAATTCTAAAACATCGGATTATTCATAAAATATTTTATAAAATCTTTTGTATATCTCCGATAATTTAGATATCATATTTGAATCCTCGATACTAAGATAATATCTTATAAATCCGCTTAATCCCTCTGGGTCTTTTATCCATTCTAATAAATTTTCAATTTCTTTTAATAGGTAGGGATCTATTTGAGGATTTTGTTGTATAAGAGAAGTATTTTGGTTATAATCAGATTCGATGAATGGAGTAAAATTATCTTTCTTCAGTGAACTATCATTTAATTTATTTTTACGCTTAGAACGTTTTTCTTTCCTATCGTCTTTCCTATCAATTTTAATTCCAGATTGAACTATAGCAGCTGCTCTAGCAACGGTAGGATAAGCACCAAGAAACCAATTCTTAGATTTTGGGCTTATATGTGTGATAAGGAACTTATCTAAACTTGGAGTTGCTGCTCCAACCAAATGTCCCTTTTTACTTCGATTTGTTGCCACAAAACGTTCAGGTTTCATCTGAAGGATAGAATATCTTATTCCATTAAGATTAACATATTGACCATTTTGGCTAAACCATGTTGATAATAAAGCTCTTAAATCATTTTCAATGCTCCAATTATCATTAGAAAATAAAATCTTTCCCTCTCCCGATACAAATGCTGTCTCCATTACATCTGGAAAAGATTTTTTCAAATATTTAATTGCTGATTTATAATTTGTCATGATTCTATATTAAATTATTTCTGGGGATCTAACTTTAACTGATTTTTATTTGAGGGAAATTTAATCCAATTGCGGACCTTTCTTAACAAATCTTCTTTTTCCTTTAGACTTAAACCCAAATTCGGATTTTTTCTCTTATAAATATTGGCTAATTTACTCATTTCCCACATATAATCAACATATAAAGCGATATTGCGTAAATGTTTATGAGCAAGTTCAAAGGCTTTCCCTATTGAGGGCATATCATAATCTTCTTCAATTACTAAAATTAAATAGTTTAGAATCTCATTAATACTATCCATATTAGATTCGGGGAGTTTCTTTTCAGTAACTATTTGAGGTCTCATGTTTCGAAGAATAAAGTCTTCTTGTTTTGGAGCATTATACATTTCCACATCCTTATTTTGATTTGTAGAATTTTGTTTTGGATTTACTTCCCCACTTTTCTTATTTTTTCTCTTAATTTCAAATTGAGGTTTTAATAAATCTTTTTTAGTCAATCTCAATTTATATGGCCATGAAGCAAAATCATTCTGCCTTTCTTTGGCTGATAATAGAATTGTCTTTTTCAAGGGATTTGAGCCATTTTTTCCTATTAAAGAATTTTGGAATATAGTCGAATCATCTTTATTTATTAAATGCTTAGATGCATTTTCAATTATCGAAAATAAATAAGATGGATCAAATTTTATTGTTGAATAGACTTCTTTCAACTTGTCGATATTTTCTTCTATTTTTATCCTTTCCGACTCATTAAAATAATTTTTTAAATAAGAACCAACACCTATACTAATATTATTGATGCCAGCTGTAGGATTAATATACTCATTCTTTTTTTTTTCATTCATATTTTCCGAGATTAATATGGAATTAAAATGATCCCAGTTAGCACACAAAATCTTATGTCCATTATTATCAGTTCGATAAGAATCTTTTTGTTTTATATTATCCATCATTTCTAAGAAGATATTCTTATATGGAATAAATAGATTTCTCATTAAAGTTCCTTTAATAAATGTTTTTTTTGTATTTGATTTTGATGATAAATCTATCGGAACTTTTACAATCAGATCAGTAAAAATGATATCCCCCTCATTTTGGAAAGTAATACTTTTTGAAGTAGCTAAATAATCATACACAAAATCAGATAAAACCATCCCTGTCAATTCTCTTTTGTCTGTTATATAATTCCCAGATTTTATTTCAAATTTATTATAATAATATCCTAATCCAAAAAGACAATGAAGATATCCCTTTTTAGTTGAAACCGAGCATTCTGAACCACTAAAAAAGATAATTATGTCTATATCGATTTTATTAACATTTTGATTCTTATAATAGCCAGATAGTTGGGATTGTACACATTTCCCCCAACTTAGAAAGACTAATAAAATATTATTATCTAATATAGGTGTGTTATGATTAGTAATTTCACCCAAATTAGAAGTCAATATATTATACCTCAATTATGATAATAATTATAATTCGAATTTGATCTCGCTATTAATCGTTTAACATTAAAATTGATCTTAAACAAATATTTAAATTTTTTCCGAAGATCTTCAGATTTTTAAAAAATCCATTTGAATTTATAATGAGATGATATCTTTATGCCCTCAATTCTGCAATATTTTCTTGTGATAATTTCTTAGTGAAAAATCTATATTGAATTAGCTCAAGTATTTATAAAAAATTATAATTAGACAAAAAAAAAAATAAGAATGAAAAAAATAAAAACAAAATAAATAGTTATTTTAAGGTTTTTTTTCTCTTAGTGCTTTTACTAAGGGCACATCTTTACCACTTAAGATTTCCAACATAGCTCCACCACCCGTTGAGATAAATGATACATCATCTGCATATCCAAACATTTCGGCTGCGGTTCCCATTTCTCCTCCTCCTATAACAGTGAGTGCATCATTTTTCTTGGTAGCTTTTGCCATAGCACCAACCATCTCTTTTGTACCTTTTCTAAATATTTCTTTCTCAAATATACCTGGAGGGCCATTAGCTACTATTGTTTTACATTTCGTCATTAATTTTTCAAATTCTTTAGACGTCTTTTTCCCAATATCACCAGTAACTTTATTTAATTTACCAACCTCTTCAATAGCTACGTTTTCCCTTTTACCATTTTCTTCAACAACAAGATCTTTTGGAAGGATAATCTTATCTTTGAATTTTTCATAAGTCTCAACGATATCATCTTTCGCTTTTTCTAAATCCTTTCCTATAGCCTCTTTATTAGGCTCTCCTGTATCTATTCCAAGGGCTTCTAAAATAAGAACTGCAGTTAATCCTGCACACAAACCATAGTCTAGTCTGTCATTTTCTAAGTTATATCTCATTGCTTTATATTTATCGATGGCTTTAGCTCCACCAATGAGCATTGCAACTGGTTTTTGGGGGTCTTCTAATAATTTAGTCATATATTCGAATTCTTTCACAACGGTAGGTCCTGCCACAAGTGTAGGCCAACCAATTATAGAAGGCTGTGCGCGATGTGCCGCACCGAACGCATCTGCAATAAAATAATCGAATAATGGTGATAGAGTTTTGATCATTTCAGATTGCTGCGCTTCAGAAAAATCATCAAATATTTCATTCTCAGTATCCCATTTTCTCACATTATCTAAGACTAAGACTTCACCATTATTAAGATCTTTAATTGCTTGGACTGCTTTATCCCCAAAAATATCATCAACGAATTTGACGGGCATATCTGTGTATTTCCTTAATTCATCTGCATGAAGCTTTAGGGAGGTAAAATCTTTACTTCCAGGACGAGATTGATGTGCCATAACCACAACTGCGCAATCTTTAAACTCTTCCAAAGCCTGACCTAGAGCTTGTATTCTAGGAGACTCTCGGATAGTGTTATTTTCAACATCGATGTTTGAATTAATATCAGGTCGAATTAGCACTTTTTTACCTTTTAAATCCACATCTCTATAAGACACATAGTCAAATGACATTAAATTTCAACTCTTTAGATTTTTTATATGAAAATAATTTATGAATATGAATAAACTTTTTCTATATATTATAGATCTTTAGTGAATCTTGTATCTAGGATCAAACAATTCTTGAAATATTAGACTTATAAAAATTGGTAATTTTAATAAATTTTAAAATCACTTATTCTTTATCAAGAAATAAAATTAAATGGATTGATTGAATGTCATATGATAATGATATAGAAGAAGCTATCTTATGGGCACTTGAAATGAATGGAATAAATGAAACTATGACTTTATTGAATTTAATAGGATGGATAGATCTTCGTCTAAGAATTCTGGTATCGCTTCCAGAGCTTAATGATGCGTTGCAAACGCTTATCTCAGAAGGTAAAATTCAAGAAATTAAACATTTTAAATATTCATTATCTCACTCAGATAATTCAAATAAAAAAGAATTTACTTCAATTTCAGAATCAGAATATGAAAAGGCTGTTGAGAATTATAAAATAAAATTGGACAAAGCTCTTGCTGAACTTGAAGAGGAAGAAAAGAAATTTGGGGTTAGCCGAAAATTAATAACAATTATCTGGACGATAGGAGAAAGAGAGTTTAATAATGCTATGGAAGATATTTTAAATCGATTAGCAGAGAAATTAGAGTTAGTACTTGAAAAAGAGCGACTAAATAAAAAAATAATCAAACCAGAATCTTTATTACTCGATGGAATTGAATTAAGATCTTCTCCACAAGGAAATGAGATTATTATATGGATCCAAGGTTATGATGAGGATAAATCAATCGATATTTATAATAAAGTGAAAGATATTCTGCGTAATTTTGATCCACCTTTCGGAGCTCTTAAAGCAATAGTCCATCCTTTAAATAAAGATGATATTCTTTTTGAGTTCGGTTAATCTTTAGAATTGAGAAATTATTTAATAAATATATTTTAAAAAATTGGGTTATAAGCTTAATATGTAGATTTTAACGCGTTTCATTCAAACTTAAATTTTATCGAAACCAGAGATCATTTAGGTATAGAATTCGATAATTAGAATAAATTATCTTACAAAATAACTATAAACATTTAATTGAGCATTAATTAATATCATCGTATATTGTAGAATTTTTTAAGGAGATATATTTCGATGGATTCTCAATTAAAATTCATAATAATTGATGGATTGGAATTAGTAGAAGAGAAAGGATTAAAAAAGCTTATTTTTGTCCCTGAACCTAAAGAAATTATCATTGAAAATGATCGTTCATTCAAAATAGAATCAAATTCTCCAATTTCTTTTATAAATGTGAAAAATCAAGAGATTCTTTTTAATAATTTGATGGAATTTATTGAGGAACACACTTCAATATCTTTTAATAAAAAGGATATTCCCCTTTCAGATTTAAAAATATTAGAAGATTATGAAGTGCCTGATCTATTTCAAACTGAAAATGAGGAATCCTATAATCTTAATATCGCAGAAAATAAAATCATAATCTATAGTGTCCATGAAAAAGGTTTGTTTTATGGAATTCAAACATTAATTCAAATTATTAAAAATTCTATTCTTCAAAAAAATATGAAGAATCCATTCGAAATCGTAGTCCCTTCTATTTTAATTAGAGATATACCAGATTTAAAAGTAAGAGGAGTTGCACAAGATATATCCCGCGGTCAAATATGCTCTGTAGAAAATGCGAAACGATATATCAAATTAATAAGTCATTACAAAATGAATTTCTATTGTCTTTATATCGAGGATGTATTTGCGCATCCAAATCATCCGCTTATAGGGAAGGAACGAGGGGCCTTAACATGTGAAGAGATTAAGGAAATAGATACATATGCAAGAAACCATTTTATTGAACTCGTCCCAATCTTTGAATGCTTAGGGCATATGGATAATATTTTACAACATAAGAAATATCGAAATTTAGGAGAATTTCCAGGAGCTCATTCATTGGATATTTCAAATCAGGAGATTTATCATTTCTTAAAAGATTACATTTCCGAGATAAGTAAATGTTTTTCCACAGATTATTTCCATATTGGATGTGATGAGAGTTTTGATGTTTGGAGATATAATTCAGAAAAATATATAGAGAGTATTGGAAAAAGCGAGGCATTAGCAAATTTTTATAACAATATATATGATATCACATCTAGTTATGATAATAATAATATTATTATGTATGATGATATCGTAAGAAAAGACGATAATGTCCTTGAAAAGTTGAATAAAGAAATGATATTGATGTATTGGGAGTATAACCCCAAAATAAAAAATCCTCCTGTCGAAAAATTCCTAAAATCGGGTCATAAAGTAATAATTAGTCCATCCATGTTAAACTGGAATAGGAATTTTCCTGATAACAAGAATGCGAGTGAAAATATCATTAATATGATTGAAATTGGCTTTAAATTTAGAAACGATGGATGTTTAGGAGTACTTACATCTACATGGGGCGATCAGAGATACTTTTCATTAAGAGAGAATGAAATTTTTGGAGCAATTTTAAGTGCAGACAAAGCATGGAATGTAAAACATTTTGAATATGATTACTTTAAAGAAAAATTCGGATTTTTATTTTATGGAATAGAAGAGCATTATTTAAAGGATTTTAATCAACTATATACTCTTTTAAGCTCCTCGGCAGAGAAATATTATAGATTAAGATTAATTCTACCTCCTCTATTCTACACTGATTTTTTTAAGCACCCCTTTCCCGCCAAGAAATTCAAGCCCGGTTTGAAAAAATATAATCAATTATTGGAATTAGGTACTAATTGTCTTAATTTATATAATAAATTACTTTCCAAAATAAAATTAGAAAAAAAAATTTTTGAATATATTGGATTTGGCGCAGAATTGGCAAAATACTGTGGGGAAAAAATTAAATTATCTGTTGATATTACAGATGATCTTAGAAGATCTAAATTAAATGAAGTAAAAAAACAGAAGATAATCCAAGATATTGAATACATACGAGACAAAATAAAATACCTTAAGGAAAAATATCAAAGATTATGGCTCAGGGCCGCTAAGAGACCTTGCCTTGATTATAATCTACGTATGTTTGATTATTTAATTGAATCTTATGAGGAGAAGATTTCTCAACTTACAAACAAAATATATTTCAGAAATCCATTTTTAGAATCTGAATGGATATGGGCAGATGAGAAAACTTGTCCCAAAAGACCTCGTTTTTTTAGGAAAGTATTTACAATTGAAAAACCTATTAAAAAAGCTTTGATTCAAGCAACTGTATGCAATCATATGAAGATTTATATAAATCAAGAATATGTAGGAGATATATTAGGGAGATTTTCATTATCTCGATTACCGATAATATTTAGAGTTCGAGTATTTGACATAACTGAATATTTGAAAGAGGGAAAAAATATTATATCAATAGAAGCTACTAATTATGATGGATTAAAAGGTGCGTTTAATATTTTTGCGGAAATCGAACAAGAAGATGGATTAATCATAGAACTTATATCAGATAAAACTTGGCTGTATACAAAAAATCAAAAATTGGATTCGTGGGATCATTGGAAAACACTCGAATTTAATGATAATGATTGGAGAAATGTCAAGTCTTATGGTCCACCACCTAATCTTAATGGAGATCTTAAAAAACCTAACTTACTAAAAGGAGAAATTTCTCTCACTCAGAATTATTTTGGTGCTCAAGGATATTATTTTGCGGGAATCGAAATATTTTTTGGTAAAATTATTAGATTTTTCTTAAAATATTTAATCGGTTTTATAGTTAAAAGAGCAAAATTATTTGGATGATATAAAATGGGAAATATAAGAAAAATTTTAGAAAAATTGTTAAATAAAGAAATTGAACTTTCAGAGGCAGAAAAATTACTAAAAGCTAATTTTATAAAAGATGTAGAAGGATTAGCACAATTAGATATTTTTCGCCAGATGAGGACCGGTGTACCTGAAGTAATTTTTGCAGAAAAAAAGAATCCTGATCTACTTTTAAGTATTGTAAAATCATATTTGGAGGAACATCCCTATGTGATAGTGTCTAGAGTGAGTAAAAATCAGAAGAAAGCATTAAAAGAAGTTTATTCAACTCAAGGAAATTATAATATAGAAATTAATGAATTAGCAAAAACAATTATTATAAGAGAAATGGATGCACTCCCGGAAGAAAGAAAAGGCATCGTTGGATTAATTACCGCAGGCAGTTCAGACATACCTGTAGCGGAAGAAGCTAAAATCATTTTAGATGTCATGGGATGCGAAGTCATGTCTAGTTATGATGTTGGAATCGCTGGAATCCATCGTATTTTTAAGCCACTCAGAGAGATGATAGAGAGTGGAGTGGATGTTATTATTGTCTGTGCTGGAATGGAAGGAACACTCCCGGGCGTAGTGGCGGCATTAGTAGATGTTCCAATTATCGGAGTTCCTGTCTCCAGCGGTTATGGAGTTGGGGGAAAAGGAGAGGGGGCTTTAACTACCATGCTGCAATCGTGTAGTCCTGGGTTATTAGTAGTAAATATTGATAATGGGTTTGGCGCAGGTGTTTCAGCAGCTTTAATTTCAAAGAGAATAAAAAATAAATAGATAATTCAGAATAATTATTTGCTTCTACTTGCTAAATTGTTTACACAAGTAAAAACCAATAATATTAAAATCTTTGATCTCTAATTTTTAAGAAAATTATAAATAACAAATAAACAAAAATAATAATAATATAAATATAAAAATGAGATTATAACTTATGGAGCCTACACCTGCTTCATTAGAAGCTCTTAGTAAACTAAGAATATTAAATCAAGATTTTGGTTGGTATATCATCCCTTTATTAGCTATAGTACTCTATATTTATGGGGTTGAACTGAAAAAAGCACGAGAAACCGGTAACTGGAGCACTATTTTCGCTGGACTAACAGTTTTAGGCTTAGATATGATCAATGAGATTTGGAATGCATTAGTGTTTTTCTTTACCAATTATTCTGCATTCTGGACTACCCCTGGATCTAGTGCATATATAATTTTAATTGGATGGAATATTGAAATTTTATTTATGTTTTCAATTGCGGGGATCATCTTTGCTAAATTTTTACCAGAAAACAAAGAAGAGAAGGTCTTTGGACGAATCTCAAATCGATGGTTTAATGCTATACTGTTCGCTGCATTTTGTGTTGTTGTTGAGATTCTTTTAAACTGGGGAAACTACTTAATCTGGGAATATCCATGGTGGCATTGGTATTTTCCTCCCTTGATTTTCATAATTGGGTATTTAATTTTCTTTGTTGGAGCTTTTTATGTCTATGATATGGATGATAAGAAAAAACAACTCCAATTTGTTGGGACTATTTATGCTATTGGAATCGTTGCTTTAGTCGTATTCATTCCGTTAGGATGGATTTAAAATAAAATTTCTCTTTTTTTTCTTTTTTAGAGTATGATCATTCCATACTAGATCGTGGATCCTATTAAGTCGTTCTACCGACAGAATTTGTGGCTCTTTGTGGGAAACGATGGAGTATTGCAGAATGCACGGTAGGTTAGGACTTCTATCCATTCAGAGCTTCCATGAATAAGCCCCTCTCCACGAGTTACTCGCTTAAAACATAATCTTTATATTTTTCGAATCCAATCTTTATATATGAAAGCATTAAACGACCGTGGGGTAGAATTAGAAATACGTGAATATTCGGATGCTGATTTTTTTCCAGAACGGTGTCCCATTTGTAATAAGCGAGATATAATCAGACATACGTATAAGATCCGTACGATCCAGGATCTGGGCGCACCCCATCTCTGTCGTAGAATTCGATACGAGCGGGTCTATTTTAAATGTAAAGCGTGTGAAAAAGTATTTGCCATTGACCATCCTCTTGTCGGAAAGAATTCAAAATATATGCCTGGAGTAATTGAATATGCCGCGACTCGCGTATTGGACCGAGAAGATTCGATTCGTAGAGTTACACGTGATTTAAACGATTTACATCATGTGGAGGTTTCGGTGGGTACCGTAGAGAATTGGATAAATGAGTGCGGAGAGAAAGGGGAGATCCCGGAAGACTTTACGGAAGAGGATCCTCCCCCCAACTTTTCCGGCTTTATATCGGTTGACGGGACTTTTAAATCCGTGAAACTTAAAAAAAACGATCTCAAAACGGGCCAATAAACGGTGGGTTGTTGCTGGCAACAGACAGCATAAATAAAAACCCAATAGCGGGAGCGTTAGTTGCGGGAGAATCTAAGGAAGAGACCCTCTTTTTTCTGACCCATTTAAAGCAATGGATTAAGAAACCCCTTTCACTGGTGACGATAGATTTTTCTACTCGTATTCTCTCGGGGTTAGAAGAGGTATACCCGCATGTGCCCATCCAAAAGTGTGTATTTCATGCAATTCAGCTGCTCACTCGCGGGTATATTAAAGAACTGACGCGTATTAAGCGAACACGACTTTTGGATCATATAAAAGAATTCACACTATTGCGGAGGAAGTCCTTGGATATAGAAAAGGGAAAAATGTTAAAGATAGAACTCAACTTGAACTTTTCTGACACACAGCACTCACGCTCAATGTATAAATCGCTTCACAAGATTCTTTCTAACACATCTCCGACGATTATTGAATCGAAACTTATCGAGTTCTTTGCTCAGCAGGACTTTCGCGCATGGAAAGGGCACGAACTCTTTTTAGAGTCATACAAGAAGATCTTTATCGAACATAATTTTACTTTTAGCAGAAAATCACTGAAATATATCATTCCTAAACTCTATAAAGCGTGGAGAGCGGCGATCCGAGGATTACGAAAAGACCTCGAACGCACAAAAACCATTTTTAATAAAGCAAAGTATCTGGTCCTCATGAACCCCAAGAATATGGAACCATTCCATCGCAGAGAGCTCCGTAAATGTTTGAGAATCTTTCCTTGGCTTCGAATCTATCGCAAAACATTGGTAAAATTTTACTATCAATTCAACATTTCTCCCGAAAAAAGACGACCGCTTAAGTTCTTAACGGCGATACTTTCAGAACATTCTCATCCGTGGTTAAACAGCGCCGTGCATACCTTAATTGAAAACGAGGAAAATATCTTTCGGTATCAAACATTTCTTTCCCCGAAAACCCATACTCTTCCCAGTAAATCAATTAAAGTTGTAAAGGAATCGGCAAATAAGACATTGAATAGATTATACCGGACGCAATGCGGGATGCGCACCATCGAAAATCTTCAAATGCGTATCTCTCAGCGCCTTTCCTGCCCGATCATTGTCTCACCTTCATTAAAAGAAAAACTAAATTACCAATCTAAATTTAACTGATCATACTC
>Ga0102944_1001330_pt1 | contig 16586 bp, 19 predicted proteins | sample SalPonD_shore_MG_FD_78172 | JGI IMG/M metagenome (GOLD analysis project Ga0102944, IMG submission 78172) | Salt pond soil microbial communities from South San Francisco under conditions of wetland restoration - Salt Pond MetaG... | ecosystem: Environmental > Aquatic > Marine > Intertidal zone >...
ACGTAGGACCGCCGCGTGCGGCGGCTGTTGGCGGCGAAGCAGGAACCCATCGGCCGGTGTCGGCATGAGCGCCGCCACCGGGCCGGGAATCTCCGTCCTTCAGGGCGGAGAGGACGTCAAGGGGCACTGAACGTCATCCGCCTGTGACCGGGGCGTGCTATCCTCGACCGGTTACTCACGGGGCAATACGAGGCGATACGCATGCTGTACAGGGGCCGCGGCCGGCGGAGTGCCGGTTTCACGCTGATCGAGGTCATGGTGGTCGTGGCGATTCTCGCCATCCTGGCCGCCGTGGTCGTCCCCCGGGTCATGGACGAGCCCGCGAAGGCGCGCGCCGCGAAGGTCAAGCAGGACATCCGGGCGATCGAGAGTGCCCTGGATCTCTACAAGCTCGACAACTATCGCTACCCGACCACGGACCAGGGGCTCGAGGCGCTGGTGAGCAAGCCGAGCAGCGGGCCCGAGGCAAAGAACTACAAGGAAGGCGGCTACCTGCGTGACCTGCCGAAGGATCCGTGGGGCAATCCCTACCAGTACCTGAACCCGGGCGAGCACGGCGAGGTGGACGTCTACTCGCTCGGCGCCGACGGGGTGCCCGGCGGCGAAGGCGCGAACGCCGACGTCGGGAACTGGGAAGTCGACAAGCAGGGGTAACCGGCCGATGCGCTCCCCGCCCCGGGGCAGCCGTGGGTTCACGCTGCTGGAGCTGCTGGTCGTGGTCCTGCTGATCGGCCTGCTCGTGTCGCTCGCCGTGCTCGGCGTGCAGGGCGAAACGCCGCGCGAGCGCCAGCGCGGCGAGGCCCAGCGCCTGCTGGCGCGCATGAAGCTCGCGCACGAGGAGGCGGTGCTGCGCGGCCGCTCCCTCGGGATCCGCTTCACGCACGACGGCTACCGCTTCCTCGCCCTCGACGAGAACCAATGGCGCGTGCTGCGTGACGATCGTGTGTTGCGATCGCGCGAGCTGCCGGAAGGCATCCGCATCGAGGTCGACCTCGACGGCCTCGACGTCAGTCTCGCCGGGGACGGCGGCGACGACGGGCCGACTGCGGATGACTCGGCGACGGACGAGGACGGGCCGCGGCCGCAGATCTTCTTCCTCCCGGGCGGCGAGATCATGCCGGGGTTCGCCATCCACGTGCTGGCTGATGCCACCACCGACGAGTACCGCGTGCATCCCGGTGACGAGACCTGGCTCGCGCTGACGGAGCACCGGTTCTGATGCGTCGCGTGCGGGGGTTCACACTGATCGAGGTCCTCGTCGCGCTCGCGGTGTTCGCCGTCGCCGTGACCGCGTTGGTCCAGGCGGGCGCGCAGCGAGCCGACAACATCGGTTACCTGCGCGATCGCACGCTGGCGAGCTGGATTGCCGCCGACCGCATCACGGCGTTGCGCCTCGAGGCGGACTGGCCGGACCCGGGCACGCGTGACGGCGAGGTCGATATGGCCGGGCGCACCTGGTATTGGGAGGCCGAGGTCAGCAAGACACCGGAGGCCGCCGTACGGCGTGTCGACGTTGCGGTGCGTCTGGAGCGTGACGGCGAGCCGGTATCACGCATCAGCGGTTTCCTGGGCGATCCGCAGGATCGGGAAAGCGCCGGAGGGGCAACATGAGCGCGCGGCGCCAGCGGGGCGTAACGCTGCTCGAGCTGCTGGTCGCGCTGGCGATCTTCGCGCTCATCGGCGTGGCCGCCTACACGGCGTTGTTCTCGGTGCTCGACGCGCGCGAGGCCACCGAGCGCCAGTCCGAACGCCTCGCCGCCGTGCAGTACGCGGTCGGTGCACTGGTAGCCGATCTGGAGCAGGTGGTGGACCGCCCGGTTCGGTCGATTCAGGCGGCGCAGCGGCTGCCGGTCGTGTCGCAGCCCGGCGCGGGGCCGGTGCTCGCGGTCACCCGGGGCGGCTGGTTCAATCCGGCCGGGCTGCCCCGCAGCACGCTGGTGCGGGCGCAGTGGTCGCTCGATGGCGATCGCCTGGTCCGGAGCTGGCGCGGTCGGCCGGATGCGCTCGCCGGCGTGGAGCCCGAGCGGCGCGTCCTGCTGGAGCGGGTCGATGGGATCGAGCTCCGCTTCCAGGACGACACCGGCGAATGGCGCGACCGCTGGCCGCCCCTGAATGCCAACCCGGCGGGCGTCGGCATGCCGCGTGCGATCGAGCTGACTTTGCAGTTGTCCGACTGGGGCGAGATCCGGCGACTCGTGGCGCTGCCGCAGGGGCCGGGGCCATCGACGGGCGGGGCGAACGCGAACGGCGGTGGAGGTCAGGGTTGAGGCGCCGCGAGTCCGGCGTGGCCCTGATCACGGTGCTGCTGGTCGTGGCGCTGGCCACGATCGCGGCCGTGCAGATGACCGCGCAGGGCCAGTACGATCGGCGCCGGACCGCGAACCGCCTCGCGCTGGAACAGGCCCACGAAGTTGCGCTGGGCGGCGAGCGCTGGGCGGTCGCCGTGCTCGCGCGTGATCGCCGCGGCAAGGGGGCGGACTTGCAGCAGCAGTCCATCCGCGACAAACAGGGTGGCAACGCCAACGTCGACAGCCGTGACGAGGCCTGGGCCCAGACATTGCCGCCGATCCCGATCGAGGGCGGGCAGGTCGCCGGCAACATCGAGGATGCGCAGGGGCGGTTCAACGTCAACTCGCTGCTGGATGCGCAGGGCAGCGTCGATGCGGTCGCCCTGGCGCGCTTCGAGCGCCTGCTGCAGTCGGCGGGCGTCGACCGCCGGGTCGCCAATGCCGTGATCGACTGGCTGGACGCCGACGCGGAGACCACCTACCCGGCCGGCGCGGAGGACGATTTCTACGCCGGGCTGGAGAGGCCGTACCGCGCGGCCAACACGGGCATGGCAACGGCCAGCGAGTTGCGGCTGGTGCGCGGCATCGATGCGCAGGTCTGGGCGGCGCTGGCGCCGGCCGTCACCGCACTGCCGGGCAGCACGCCGATCAACGTCAACACGGCGAAGCCGGCCGTGCTGGCGGCCATCGTCCCGGGGCTCGAACCGGAGGCCGCCGAGCAGATCGTGGAGCAGGTCGCCGACAAGCCGTTCGATTCGGTGCAGCAGTTCCTGGAGAGTCCGCTGGTGAAGGGCAAGGACGTGCCGGCAGACGGATTGGCCGTGCGCTCGAGCCACTTCCGCGTACGCGTCGACGTGGAGATGGGGCCGCTCACCTACACGCTTTATAGTTGGCTGCAGCGCGCGGATAATGGCCGCTCGCGCGTCCTGCGCCGCAGCCGCACCCCGAACTGATCGAGGTCTCTGAGTCCCGTGGCCGACACCCTTGTCATCCGCCTGTCCGCGCCCGATGCGGACACCTGCGAGTGGACCGTTGCCGGCGCCGCCGACAGCGGCACCCTGGACCAGGCGGCCGAGCTGACACCCGGCCGGCGCGTGGTGATCGTGATGCCCGGTGCGGATGTCCTGCTCACCGAGGTGCGGCTGCCGGCGCGCAACCGGGCGAAGGCGCTTGCGGCGATCCCCTGGGCGCTCGAGGACCGCATCGTGGGCGACGTAGAGGACCAGCACTTCGCCGTCGGCCCCGTGTCCGCCGACGGCGCGTGGCCGGTCGCGATCATCGAGCGGGCGCGCATGGATGCCTGCCTTGCGCTGCTCGCCGGCGCCGGCATCCATGCCCACGCAGTGCTGCCTGCCCCCCTGGCACTGACACCGCCGGCCGAAGAGGGTTGGACCGCGCTCGAGGAGGCCACCCAGGTCACGCTGCGCACCGGCCGTAGCGCGGGGCTGGCGTGCGAGCCGGAGCTGCTGGATGTGGTCCTGGCGGCCGAAGCCGTGCCCGCCCGTATCGATCGGTATCGGGTCGGCGACGTCGATCACGCCGATGCCTGGCCGCCGGCACTGGCCGACGCGCTGGCCGCGGGCACCGCGGAGTGCATCGGGCACGCGACCGAGCTGTTCACCGCGACCGTCGGCAGCACAGCCCCGATCAACCTGCTCCAGGGGCCCTACAGCCGGCGCGAGCGCGCCGGACGGCACTTGCGCCGCTGGGCCGCGCCGGCGGCGCTCGCGGCCGTTTGCCTGGTGATCGCGCTGGCAGGCGGGGTCGTCCGCTACGTGGAGCTGGGCGCGCGCGAGACCGCGCTCCGCCAGCGGATCGAGCAGGTGTTCCGCGACACCTTCCCTGACGTGCAGCGTGTGGTGAACGCGCGCTCGCAGATGAAGACACGGCTGGACGCGATGCGCAGTGGCGGGCACACGACCGGCTTCGCCGAGGTCCTGGCGCGTGCGGGCAGCGTCATGGTGGAGCGCGATGATACACGGATCACCGGTCTGACCTGGCGCGCCGGCACGCTCGAGATCGATCTCGACGCGGGTGGCCTGCAGACGCTCGACAGGATTCAGCGCGCATTGCGGGACAACGGGCTCAACGCCGAGATCAGCGGCGCCGAGCGCCAGGACGAGCGCGTGGTCGGAAGCATCCGCATCACGGAGCAGACGGGATGAAGAACTGGTTCCTCGGCCTCGCACCGCGCGAGCGTGCCATTGTCGCCGGTGGCGGTGGCGTCCTCGTGGTGGTGCTGGTCTACCTCGCGCTCGTGGAGCCCGCAGTGCAGGCCTGGGGCCAGCGCGTGCGCCGGGTGGAGAGCCTCGAGCGGCAGCTCGCCTGGATGCAGGAAGCGGCGGGCGAAGTGCAATCCCTGCGCGCCGCGGGCGCGACCGACAGCGGCGGCGACGGCCGCGCGCCCTACCTGGTGGTCGATTCGGTGCTGCGCGGCTCGGGCCTGCCCCAGCCCAAGCGCCTTGAGTCGGTCAACGACGGCAGCGCCCGGCTCGAGTTCGACGAGGTGCCATTTGATCCCCTGGTGCACATCCTCGGCCGCCTGCGCTCGGAGAGCGGCATCCGCGCCACGCGGGTCCGCATCACCCGGGTGCGGGAAGGATACGTCGACGCCAGCCTGTCGCTGGAGCGCCCCCAATGACCCGGCGCGGCTGGATCGGCTTGGGGGCGTTCGGCGTGCTGGTGTACCTCGTGGCCTTGGTGGCGACCTTCCCGGCCGCCCGGGCGCTGGCACTCGGCGACCCCCCGCAGATTCGGGCGGACGGCGTCAGCGGCTCGGTCTGGGCCGGCTCCGCGCAGCGCGTGGCATTCGGTGGGCCGGTGCCGCTCGATGACCTCACCTGGGACCTGGCGGCCTGGCGTCTGCTGACCGGCCGTATCGGGGGCGACGCGGATTTCCACGTCGCCGGCGCGCACGTGACCGGCACGTTCGTGGCGTCGCCGGGTGGGCACCTTGCGGCCAGCGGCGTCACGCTCAAGGGACCGATGGCGTCGCTCGTGGAACTGGCCCCGGTTCCCATCCTGGCGGCCGAGGGCGAGATGCTCGCGCACGTCGACGAGGCCATATTCGACGGGCGGCGCCCGCGCCGGCTGCAGGGGCAGTTCCAGTGGGAGAACGCGGCCCTCGTCGCGCCGGTACAGGTGGCCCTCGGCACCGTCCGCGGCCAGGTCACGCCAGTGGATGACGGTGCCCACAGCTTCGAGATCGAGTCGAGCGGCGGGCAGGTCGTGATCGAGGGGGGCATCCGGCTGCTGGCGGACGGCCGCTATCGCGTGGACCTGCGCCTGACGCCGGCGCGCGATGCGCCGCCCCGGATCGCGGACACGCTCGGCATGGTGGCGCAGCGCGCCGGCAACGGCGCCTTCGTGATCCGCAGAAGCGGTCAGCTCACCGGCTTCTGAGCGACCGTCGGCGGCGGCGCGACGGCGTCGAAGTCATCGACCGCGGTGAATCCCTCGAGCGTGTTCGCCGGTCTGCGGCTGTCCGGCCGGCGGATGCCGAGCAGGTGGCCGATGCCCCAGTCGCGTGCGGCCGCGAGCACCTGCGGATTGTCATCGACGAACAGCGTACGTCCCGCGTCGAATCCCTCGCGCGCTGCCAGGCCGTCCCAGAATGCCGCCTGCTCCTTCGGAGCGCCGATGTCGTGGGCCGTGTACTGAGCCTCGAACTGCCTGCCCAGCGCGATCTGCTCGAACTTTACGCCGAGGCTGCCGGGGTGCGCGTTGGTCGCCAGCACACGCCGCTTGCCGGCGGCCCCGAGCGCTTCGAGGAACTGCGCGGCGTGCGGCCGCCAGCGCACGAGATCGACGATTTCCCGCTTCAGGGCAATCAGGTCCAGCCCCAGCTCCTGCTCCCAGAAATCGAGGCAGTACCAGTCGAGCGTCCCCTCGACCGCACGGTAGCGCCGCCGCAACTCGGCCTGCGCCGCCTGGAACGGGATGCCCTTCGCCTCCGCCAGCCGTCGGGGCAGGTGCTCGAGGAAGAAGTGGTTGTCGAAGTACAGATCCAGCAGCGTGCCGTCCATGTCCAGCAGGACGGTGTCGATACGCTCCCAGGGCAATTGCACTCGGTCGTCGCTCATGGCGCGCAATCTAGCACGCCCGGCCGGAGCGCCGCGCGGACGCCTCCGTGTCGTCTGCGTCCATCCGTGGTTCCCGTTCCAGGCAACGAGCATGCAACTCCGGCGCCCGCCCGCGGTCCCAGAGGCCGGGTTCTACCTGATCGTGCCGGGCAACGGCAAAACAACGACGCTCTGGTACACTCCACGCCATGTTGAATCTCGCTGAGCGCCGCATTCTGCTGGGGGTTACGGGCGGTATCGCCGCCTACAAGGCCGCTGAGCTGACACGCCTGTTGACCGGGGCCGGTGCGCAGGTGCGCGTGGTGATGACGCGGGCCGCGCAGGACTTCGTCGGTCCGCTCACCTTCCAGGCGCTGTCCGGCGAGCGCGTGCGCACGGACCTGCTCGATGTCGACGCCGAGCAGGCGATGGGCCACATCGAGCTGGCGCGCTGGGCCGAGCTCGTGCTGATAGCGCCGGCGTCGGCGGACACCATGGCCCGGCTGGCTCACGGGCAGGCCGACGACCTGCTGACGACGGTCTGTCTCGCGACGGAAGCCCCGGTGGCCGTGGCGCCCGCGATGAACCGTGTCATGTGGGCGCACGCGGCGACGCAGGACAACGCGCGCACGCTGGCGGCGCGCGGCGTCACGCTGCTCGGGCCGGACAGCGGCGGCCAGGCCTGCGGCGAGACCGGCGCGGGGCGCATGCGCGAGTCGGCCGACCTGGTCGACGACGTCGCCGGCCTGCTCGGCCCGCGCGTGCTCGACGGCGTGCGCGTGACAATCACGGCCGGGCCGACGCGCGAAGCCATCGATCCGGTACGCTACCTGACCAACCAGAGCTCGGGGCGCATGGGCTTCGCCATCGCCGAGGCCGCCGCGCGCGCGGGCGCGCACGTGGCGCTCGTCGCCGGCCCGGTGGACCGGCCGACGCCGGCGGGCGTGGAGCGCATCGACGTGGAGTCGGCGCGCGACATGGAGTCCGCCGTGCTCGAGCGCATCGGCGAATGTGACCTGTTCATTGCCACGGCGGCTGTGGCCGACTTCCGCCCGAGCGACATCGCCGAGCAAAAGATCAAGAAGGGGGACGAGAGCGGGCGCACGCTAGCGCTGACGCGCAACCCCGACATCCTGGGCGAGGTCTGCCAGCGCCAGCCGCGCCCGTTCGCGGTCGGCTTCGCCGCCGAGACCGAGTCGCTGGCCGAGCACGCGCAGGCGAAGCGGCGCGCCAAGGGGGCGGACGTGATCTGCGCCAATGCCGTCGGGCGGGGCCGTGGCTTCGGCGACGTGGACAGCACCCTCGATATCTTCTGGAACGACTCGACCCGCCGCCTGGGGCCGGCGCCCAAGCCGCTGCTGGCACGCGAGCTCGTGGCCCTGCTCGCCGAGCTCCGCGAACATCGGGGCCAAGCGGCCCGCACCGGCTGATCCGGGCGACTTCCCACCGGCACGACGGACGCCCTGCATGACGCCCGAACCCTTTCGCGTACGCATACTTGACCCGCGCATCGGCGATGCGATCCCGATGCCCGGCTACGCTACCGACGGCGCCGCGGGCCTCGATCTGCGGGCCTGCATCGATCAGCCGGTGACCCTCGATCCGGGTGCCGCCGAGCTGATACCGACCGGGCTGGCGCTGCACCTGGGCCGGACCGACCGCGCCGCGATGATCCTCCCGCGCTCGGGCCTGGGGCACAAGCACGGCATCGTGCTCGGCAATGGCGTCGGCCTGATCGACAGCGACTACCAGGGGCCGCTGTACGTTTCCTGCTGGAACCGGGGGGCGGCGCCGTTCACCATCGAGGTCGGCGAACGCATCGCGCAGCTCGTCATCGTGCCGGTCGTGCAGGCCGCGTTCGATCTCGTCGACGAGTTCGAGGAGAGTGAACGCGGCGCCGGCGGCTTCGGCTCATCGGGCAGGCAATAGGTTCATCAACGACGGAACGCAGCACATGACGGACGACAGCGGGAACACCATTGCGGCCAGCCTTTTTCGTGCCTACGACATCCGCGGGGTCGTCGGCGAGACGCTCACGACCGAAGCGGTATACACGATCGCGCAGGCCTTTGCCGCGGAAGCCGCGGCGCGCGGGCAGGATCGCGCGGTGGTCGGGCGCGACGGCCGGCTGTCCGGTCCCGAACTGCTCGGTGCCCTGCGCGACGGCCTGATCGCCGGCGGCATGCAGGTGATCGACATCGGTCCGGTGCCGACGCCGGTGCTCTACTACGCCACCGTGGCGCTACGCACCGGAACCGGCATCGTCCTGACGGGCAGCCACAATCCGCCGAACTACAACGGCATGAAGATGATGATCGACGGCGACACGCTGTCGGGCGATGCCATCCAGGCGCTGTATCGGCGCATCGTCAACGACCAGCTCGCGCACGGCGAGGGCTCGGTGACACAGATCGGCGATTTCGCCGAGACGTATCTCAAGCGCGTGTTCGATGACGTCCACCTCGCGCGGCCGCTGCGCATCGCGATCGACTGCGGCAACGGCATCACAGGCGCGCTGGCGCCGCAACTGTTCGAGGGGCTGGGCTGCGAGGTCCACCCCCTGTATACCGAGGTGGACGGCAACTTTCCGAATCATCACCCCGATCCCAGCAAGCCCGAGAACCTGGCCGACCTGATCGACTGCGTGCGGACGAACGGCCTGGACGTCGGCTTCGCCTTCGACGGTGACGGTGACCGCCTCGGCGTGGTCGACAGCCATGGCCAGGTGATCTGGCCGGATCGCCAGATGATCCTGTACGCGCGCGCCGTGCTGAAGGAGCGCCCGGGCGCGAAGATCATCTACGACGTCAAGTGCTCGAGCCATCTGGCGAAGGCGATCGCCGACGCCGGCGGCGAGGGCGAGATGTGGAAGACCGGCCATTCCTTCATCAAGGGACGCATGCGCGAGGTCGACGCTCAGCTCGGCGGGGAGATGAGCGGACACATCTTCTTCCGCGACCGCTGGCCGGGTTTCGACGACGGGCTCTACGCCGGCGCGCGGCTGCTCGAGCTGCTCGCGGCGGACGAGCGATCCTCGGAACAGGTCTTCGGCGATCTGCCCGACAGCGTCAACACGCCCGAGCTCAACATCCCGTTCGCCGAGGAAGGTGCGCACTTCGCGTTCATGGAGAAGTTCGGCGACGTGGCCGAGTTCCCCGACGCTCGCTCGGTCATCCGCATTGACGGCTTGCGCGTGGACTACGCCGACGGCTGGGGCCTGGCCCGCCCGTCGAACACGACCCCCGTCGTGGTTACGCGCTTCGAGGCCGACACGCAGAAGGCGCTGGATCGAATCCAGAACGCCTTCCGCGAACAGATGCTCAAGATTGACCCGAACCTGAAGCTGCCGTTCTGACCGTCCGTTCCGGACTGCTGAACCACGAATGGGCACGAACGCAGATGAATCCGACCACGGCATCTGGTGGCGTTGGTGGAGTTGCGCTGGCGTGAATCGGGCAGGTTCCGGGCGACTGTATAACCACGAAAGATCCGCTGGGAGCGAATCTTTCGTGGTTGTCCGCGACGTTCAACGTCCACGGGCGTGACAACGAAGTTCCGCCGGGCGAACCGAGCCTGCCAGGGTTCGTCCTTGCACATCTGTGTTCATTTGTGGTCCCGAGTCATGGACAATACGCGCCATGAGTGATCGCAGCGGACACGAGACGGCGCGGGTTCTCAACGAGGCGTTGCCGTACATCCAGCGTCTCGCCGGGCGCACCGTCGTCATCAAGTACGGCGGCAACGCCATGGTCGACGACGTGCTGAAGAACAGTTTCGCGCGCAACGTCGTGCTGATGAAGCAAGTCGGCCTGAACCCCGTGGTGGTGCACGGCGGGGGGCCGCAGATCGGGAAGATGCTGGCGGCGATCGGCAAGGAGACGCGCTTCGTCGCCGGCATGCGCGTGACCGACAGCGAGACCATGGATACCGTCGAGATGGTCCTCGGCGGCCAGGTCAACAAGAACATCGTCAGCCTGATCAACCAGCATGGCGGGCGTGCCGTGGGCCTGACCGGCAAGGACGGCGGCCTCATCCGCGCGCGCCCGCTGAAGCCGGTCGCGGACGAGAAACAGCCCGACGAGATCATCGACCTCGGGCACGTGGGCGAGGTCGCTTCGATCGATCCGTCGGTCGTGCACACGCTCGACAGTGGCCATTTCATTCCCGTCATTGCCCCAATCGGCGTCGATGAGGCCGGGCGCTCATACAACATCAACGCCGATCTCGTCGCCAGCCGGGTGGCGATCACGCTCGGGGCGGAAAAGCTGCTCCTGCTGACGAACACCGCCGGCATCCTCGACGACAACGGCGGACTTATCACTCACTCCAGCCTCAGGTCGATCGACGAGATGATCGACAGCGGGCGGATCTACGGCGGGATGCTGCCCAAGGTGCAGTGCGCGCGCGAGGCGCTCGAGGCCGGCGTCGGGGCGGTGCAGGTGATCGACGGCCGGGTCGAGAATGCGGTGTTGCTCGAGCTGTTCACCGATGCCGGCGTCGGGACGCTGATCCACCTGTAGCTCGCGGGCGCGATCAGCGATCGGCCTCCGCGCGGGTCGACTGCAACTCGCGATAGCGCGTCAGGTAGGTCCCGAACTGCTGTGCCATCTCGGCGCGGCGGAACCGCTCCTCGGCGAGGTCCGCGCGCCGCTGCTCTAGCCGCTCACCGATCCTCTCCAGTTGACTGTGTGCCTTGCGGCGCGCCGGCGCGTCTGCCGTCACACTGTCCGGCAGGGCGTCCAGGTAAGCCGTCCACTGGGCCCGTTGCCCCTCGAGCTGCTCGACCTGGTGCGCGATCAGCTCGATGCGCCCTTCCTGCGCCTCGAGCCGCCGGTCGCGGGTCGCCGCCAGGTCGGCCCGCTGGTGAAAGTCTCCAGCAGCATCCGGTCGCGGCGGTGCTGCTCGCGCTGCCTCGCCTGGCGCTCTGCCTGCCGCGCGCGTTTGGCGCGCTCGCGGCGGGCTGCATCTTCCGCTTCTGTGGCGGACGGAACCTCCGCGCGCACGCGTCCCCGGGAATCCAGCACGCTGTGCCGCTCGCGCGAGGCGGACTGCGGCATGGTGTCGGCGTAGTGGACGTTGCCGTCGGCGTCCTTCCAGCGGTACAGGCGGGCGCCGTGCGCCGCGGTTGCCGCCAGCGCTAGGCAGACGAGGGTCGCCAGCGGGGTCGCGCGTCGGGGCGCCCAGGGCAATGCCTTGTCGTGTTTCACGCTCGCGTGCCTCCTCGGACCGCGCGTCGAGCGGGCCCGGAGGCAGACTACGCAATTGGCGCGCCGCTCACGTGCCGTAGCGGCGCCGGTACGCCGCGATCTCCGCGCGGTCACCCGGCCGGTCGCCGCGTTCGTCTAGGTAATCGAGCACGTTGTCCAGGGTGACGATGCTCAGCACCGGCGCGCCCAGCGAGCGGCTCGCCTCGGATGCCGCGGAGCGCTCGCTGCGGCCGCGCTCCTGGCGATCGAGCGCGGTGAGGATGGCCGCCACCTCGGCGCCGGCACCACGGATGAGCTCCGCGGCCTGGCGCACGGCGGTGCCGGCGGTCAGCACGTCGTCGACCACGAGGACGCGGCCGGCGAGCGGGGCGCCGACGACGTAGCCGCCCTCGCCGTGATCCTTCGCCTCCTTGCGATCGAAGCACCAGGGCAGGTCGCGCCCGTGGCGCTCGGCCAGCGCTACCGCGGTCGCCGACACCAGCGGGATGCCCTTGTACGCCGGGCCGAAGAGCATGTCGCAGTCGACTCCGGAATCCTCGATCGCCTGCGCGTAGGCCTGTCCGAGGCCGGCGAGCGCGGCGCCCGTGTGCAACGCACCGATGTTGAAGAAGTAAGGGCTGATGCGGCCCGATTTCAGCTCGAAGCGACCGAAGCGCAGTGCCCCGCGCTCGACGGCGAGATGAAGGAAGTCGCGCTGGTAGTCCTGCATGGCTCTGGGTCGTTGCGTGGCGGGTCGGCTATCATACCCGCCGCCATCGCCGCATCACAGGGATGCGCCGCCCGCGCGGCGGGAGCATCCCGGCGTACCGAACATCACCCCGTGCCGGTCGCGTCCGGCCGAATGCCCGCGGCGTACCCGCGGACTGGAGCATCCATGCGTGTCATGAGCCTGAACGCCAACGGCATCCGCGCCGCCGCGCGCAAGGGCTTCTTCGAATGGCTGCCCGGCCAGCAGTCCGATGTCGTGTGTATCCAGGAGACCAAGGCCCAGCAACACCAGCTCGCCGACCCGCAGTTCTGGCCGGAAGGCTACTGGTGCTACTACTGCGATGCCGAGAAGAAGGGCTACAGCAGCACCGCCCTGTACGCCCGGCGCGAGCCCGACGAGGTCGTCAGGCACCTCGGCTTCGACGAGTTCGACCGTGAGGGGCGCTGGTGCGAGGCGCGTTTCGGCAACCTGGTGGTGGCCTCGCTCTACCTGCCGTCGGGTTCCTCCAGCGAGGAGCGCCTGGCGGCGAAGATGCGCTTCCACGACCAGTTCCTGCCGCACCTGCAGGCACTGCGCGCGAGCGGCCGCGACGTGATCATCTGCGGCGACTGGAACACGGCGCATAAGCCGATCGACCTGAGGAACTGGAAGAGCAACCAGAAGAACTCCGGCTTCCTGCCCGAAGAGCGCGCCTGGCTCGACACGGTGTTCGACGAGATCGGCATGGTCGACGCCTTCCGCGTCGTGCACCCGGAAACGCCGGATCTCTACACCTGGTGGTCCAACCGCGGCCAGGCCTGGGCGAAGAACGTCGGCTGGCGCATCGATTACCACATCGTCACGCCGAGCCTGCGCGACAAGGTGAAAGACGCCTGGATCTACACCGACGCACGCTTCTCAGACCACGCCCCGCTGACGCTCGACTACGACATCGAGTTCTGAGGCCTTGCCGCTACGAATGACTCCGGAGAGTGCCGCAGGCTGCCTGTGCGGTTGGGGAGCTGCGCTTGTGCGAGTCCGGCGGCCTTGCACCGACTGGATAACCGCGAAAGATTCGCTCCCGGCGAATCTTTCCTGGTTATGGTTTCCCTCGCATCCGCGGGTGAATCCGGAAGCTTCCTGACTACCCACAACAGGTTACGGCGCCAACTCCGCCGATGCTCGCCGTCGCCGCCGTCAGTCACTCCGGTTTGTTCGTGGCCTTCGTTTCATTGCACCAACGGTGAATCGGGCACCTCCAGATCGACCCCCTGGATCTCGGCGTCGGCGGCGAGCTGGCCGATGTACTGGCTCACGGCGCGGCGCCAGGAGCGCTCGCGGACGTAGTCGGCGATGAGGTGGCGCACGGACTCGTAGGGCAGGGGCTCGCCGCCTTCGCGCCCGAGCACCTCGACCACATGGAAGCCGTAGCGGGTCTCGACCGGCCGGTCGGCGAGGCCGACCTCGAGGCGCAGGACGACGTCCTCGAATTCGGGCACGGTCTGGCCGCGGCCGATTGCGCCGAGGTGCCCGCCATCGCTCGCCGAGGGGCAGTCGGAACGCTCGGCGGCGAGCGCCGCAAAGCGGCCCGGCTCGTGCTTCAGTTGCTCGACGAGCCCGTCCGCCCGGTCGCCCGCCCGCGCACGGGCGTCGGGGTCGTCCGGCGCCGCCGCGAGCAGGATGTGGCGTACCTCCGCCGTCGCCGGCGAGCGGAACCGCTCCCGGTTGGCTTCGAAATAGCGGCGGCAGGAGGCCTCGTCGATCTCCGGGAGCGCCACCTCGTGGTCGACCGCGGCTTCCGCCGCCTCGGCCGGGTCCTCGACCTCGATGCCGAGCTGTTGAGCGCGCTGGCGCAGCAACTCGCGGATGACGAGTTGCTGCGCGGCTTCCTGGCGCCGGGCCTCGACGCCGCGCACGTCGACCTGCGCGGACTCGCGGGTGATTTCATTCTCCGGGATCACCACCCGGTTGACCGTGACCAGCATGCTTGCCTCCGTCCCTCAGGCTTGGCGCTGCCGCACGACTTGGTACTGGCGCGTGAAGTAGCTGAACGGCGCGCTCCAGATGTGCACCAGGCGCGTGAACGGGAACACCAGAAAGGTCGTCACGCCGAGGAAGATGTGCAGCTTGTAGATCCAGTGCACGTTCGCCAGGTACGCCGCCGCGCCGGGACGGAAGGTCACGATGTGCTGCGCCCAGTCCGCGAGCACGAGCATCACCGAGCCGTCGAGGTGGTGCATCGAGATCGGGATGGTGAACAGCCCAAGCAGCAACTGCACATACAGCAGCACCAGAATGAAGATGTCCATCCGCGTCGAATGCGCGCGTACCTTCGGGTGGGTGATGCGCCGGTGCAGCAGGATGCCGCCGCCGACCGCCGCGAGCAGGCCGAAGAAACCGCCCGAGGCCATGGCGAGGATCTGCTTCGATCCGGGCGTGATGCCGAGGTACGGGTACAGCGCGTGCGGCATGAGCAGGCCGATCAGGTGGCCGAAGAACAGGAAGATCACCCCCACGTGGAACAGCACGCTGCCCATCTGGAAGCGGAATGAGTTGTCGAGCAGCTGGCTCGAGTTGGTCTTCCAGGTGTACTGGCTCATGTCGAAGCGCACGAGGCTGCCCAGCAGGAACACGGTCCCCGCGAGGTACGGGTAGTACGCAAACAGGAGGTTGTTGAAGAAATCCATGTCGGTTCTCCGCCTTACGGCTGCTGGGGGGATGTGCCGCCGCGGCCCGCGCCGCCGCTGCAGGCGCCGAGCGCCGAGCCCGCCTCGAAGGTGACCGGCGCCTCCTGCCAGACGCTGTCCAGAGCCTCGCGCGTGTCGTCACGCTCCTCGCCCGTGAGTTCGGCGACGAGGTCCGGCGGAGCCGGTTCGGCATGCGCGATCCGCAGGAGCAGCCGGAACGGCAGCGCATAGCGGCTGCCGCGATCGGCGAGCCGGACATGAATCCGCTGCAGAATGTGGGCGACGTCGTCGAGCCAGGCCTGGGCCTCGTGCTCTTCGATCTGGGTGCAGAACTCGAGGAACATCGGCAGGTAGTCCGGCAGCTCCGTGCAATCCAGGTCCAGGCCGCGCTCGCGGTACGCCATGCGCAGCTCGACCATCGCCGGGCCGCGGTCGCGCGACTCGCCGTGGACGTGCTCGAACAGGTACAGCGAGACCTTCTTGCTGCGGTCGAATGTCTCGACGTAGTCGGCCTGGAGTTCCAGCAGATCCCCGTGCGTCAGCTCCTGGACGAAGCGTTCCGCCGCGGAGCGATCTTCCGGTGTGAACTCCGGGTACATCGCCAGCGCGTCGGCCAGCTCGTCCGCGTGGTCCTGGATGCTTCCGTCCGGATAGTGCAACAGCACTGCCAGTGCCTTCAGCGGCATGCGCAGCCCGTTGTTCGGTTGCGCGATACTCATTGCTCGTGCTCCTTGATCGTCGGCGGCTGGTGCTCGCGCTGACGCGGGCTCTTGCTGCCGAACAGATTGACCCGCGTGGTCACGCCATGCGTGTGGCAGCCGTCGCCGAAGCTGAAGCCGCAACCGCTGCGCTCGCCGTAGGGGTCCTCGGTGGACAGTTCCTTGTGGTTCGTCGGGATCACGAACCGGTCCTCGTAGTTGGCGATCGCCATGTAGCGATACATTTCCTCGACCTGCGCCTTCTCGAGGCCGACCTGGTCGAGCACCTCGGTGTTGTCCACGCCCTCCACCGTCTGGCCGCGTTTGTACACGCGCATCGCCAGCAGCCGCTTGAGGGCGTGGATCACGGGGCGGTCATCGCCGGCGGTGAGCATGTTCGACAGGTAGCGCACCGGGATGCGCAGTGACTCGACGTTCGGGATGAGCCCGTCGAGGCCGATCTTGCCGACGTCCGCGGCCGACTGGATCGGCGACAGCGGCGGCACGTACCAGACCATCGGCAGCGTCCGGTACTCCGGGTGCAGCGGGAACGCCACCTTCCAGTCCATCGCCATCTTGTAGACCGGCGAGCGCTGCGCGGCCTCGATCCAGGAGTCCGGCACGCCATCGGCACGAGCCTGGCGCTGGACGTCCGGGTCGTTCGGGTCGAGGAAGATGTCGAGCTGTGCCTCGTACAGATCCTTCTCGTTCGGCACGCTGGCCGCTTCCTTGATGCGGTCGGCGTCGTACAGAAGCACGCCCAGGTAGCGGATGCGGCCCACGCAGGTCTCCGAGCACACCGTCGGCTGGCCCGCCTCGATGCGGGGGTAGCAGAAGGTGCACTTCTCCGACTTGCCCGACTGCCAGTTGTAGTAGATCTTCTTGTACGGACAGCCCGATATGCACATGCGCCAGCCGCGGCACTTGTCCTGGTCGATCAGGACGATGCCGTCCTCC
>Ga0102944_1001331_pt1 | contig 16570 bp, 41 predicted proteins | sample SalPonD_shore_MG_FD_78172 | JGI IMG/M metagenome (GOLD analysis project Ga0102944, IMG submission 78172) | Salt pond soil microbial communities from South San Francisco under conditions of wetland restoration - Salt Pond MetaG... | ecosystem: Environmental > Aquatic > Marine > Intertidal zone >...
CGGGGGAAGTGCCCCATCGCCGCGGAGAGCCGTGACCGGAAGTCGGCCAGCGCCCGGTCGGTGAGCCGGTCCTCGACGCTGTCCAGGACGCGGAAGGTCACCCCGACGAGGAGTCGCCGCTCGGTTTGGGGCGGTGCCGGGATAGACGTCCCGGGGGACCTGACGTCGTAGTCCTCGCGGAGCCGCGTGGCCAGCTCGATCATGACCTCCCGGTTCGCATCGGGGAGCTCATCGAACGGGACGGACGTCCCGTCCTGGGTGTCCCACCCGGCCCCCGCCGCGATCTCCTCGTAGGTGTCGTGGAGGTACTCGGCGAGCCCGCGCCGGGCGAGCTCTTCGGCGACCGCCTCACCGTCGACGGTGTCACCCATCGTCCCTCCGCTCGGCGATCTTCAGGCACTGGCCGCAGGGGTAGCAGCCCTTCCGGATGGCCTCCGACCGCGGGCCGATGTCCGAACCGCCGTTGTACTCGATCTCGTGAAGGGGCTCACCGCCGGGCCCGAGCTCGTGGTAGGCCCAGGCCCCGTTCTGCGACCGCCCCAGGGGGTACAGGACGTCCTCGTCCATCGGGCGGTCGTCCTCGGCCGCCAGCGCCGCCCGGTCAGGGGCGAGCTTCTTGTTCGCCCGTTCCCGCGTCGGGCAGGTGTGCTGCTTGACGCTCACGACGATGGTCTCGCACTCGTCGCAGTACTCGAAGGCCTCCCTGACGTCCTCCGGATAGGTGTCGGGTGGCCTGGCCATCGATCTCACGGACTGATCCCCTGGCTCGTCGCCTGACCCGGTGACCACTCGCCCTCCGGGGCCCCCGCACCATCGAACGGCGTGGTCTCGTAGTCGATCACGTCCAGGACGGTCTCCGTCGACGCCGTCGGCTGCTCCGGGAGGAAGTCACCGATGGTCGCCTCGCTGATCGCCCAGTGGTCCGTGACCGATGCCTCGATCACGACGACGCCGTTCTGCAGCGTGGGCCGCCGCCGCGTGGTCAGCGCCTCGTACTGCTGAAGCGCCGGGTGCCACCGGAGGTACGTCGTCCAGCCCATCCCGTGATAGGCGAAGCACACGTACCCGCCGGAGGCCCGCATGGTCTCCATGACCTCCTCCTGGGAGAGGGTGAGCGGGTTACTCGGTGACCCCCCGGCTTCAGGTGGAACCCCGTCTCCGTCGCTCATCTCATCTCCTCGAGGTCGACCAGGTCAGCGTCGCCCGCGGTGAAGGCATCCAGGAGCTCTTCGTCCTCCGGTGAGAGCTCACCCGCCAGCTCGATCTGCGTGGGCTCCTCGTTGGTGAGGCCGAGCTTCTGACTGATCCGGACGTCCTTCACGACGAGGTCCGCGATGGTCTTTCGGAGCTTCCGTTGCTCCGGGATGTCCTCGTCGCTCGCGGCCTGGAGGGCCAGCTGCTCGAGCTTCTGCCGTTGCCTACGTAGCTCACGGAGCCGGCTTACCCCCGTGTAGTAGCTGATATCGAGCTTGCCCACCCAGGTGTCCATCCGGGAGATATCGGACTTGATCGTCCCCTCGGCCGTGTCGAACTCCTGGGCCAGCCGGCTGACCGCGTCGCCGTAGTCGACGCCGAGTGCGACCAGGAGCTCCCAGGTCCGCTCGCGCCGTTCGCGGAGGTCGTCTCTCATCCGGCGATCTCCCCGTTGTCGTACACGTACTCGGTGCGGCCCTCGTGACCGTGGATGGCGACCGCCATCTTCATCGACGGCCGGAAGTCCACCCCGCTGTCCTGGGGGCCGTCAGCCGGGAGGTTGCTGTTCACCTCGTTACGCCACTCCTGGACGACGGTCCCGTCGGGGAAGCGGACGAAGTCGGCGACGACCCCGGTCCCGCTCACGCCCGACTGGTCCTCCTTGCGGTACAGGACGCCGGCTCGGGTGTTCGGCGGGAGCGAGCCGTTGTCCTTCTCGGCCGGGCATCGCTCCTCACTCTCGTACATGAGGTGGGTCCCGTAGGCCTGCATGACCACCCGGCCGGAGGGGAAGGTCGCCGCCGCGTACTCGGTCCCCGAGGCGGTGACCCGCCAGTGGATGTGGACCTCGCTCTTACGCATCGGTCGCCGCCCCCTCGTAGGTCCAGCTGACGATCAGGTCGCCGTCCTTGTTGACGTACACCTCGTTGACCTCGTAGGTGCCGAGGCCGCTGACGTCGCCGAGGGCGGAGCCGACGGCCGCCGCGATCTGCGAGGAGCACTGCCCGCAGAAGTGGCCATCCATCAGGGTGACGTCCCGGCCGCACCACTCGCAGGTCATGAGTCACCTCGCGGGTCCTCGGCCGGTGTCGACACGACCGTTGCCTTCCCTCGGTCGTCTCGACGGTAGTCGATCTGCTCCCACTCGAGGCCGGCGTCCTCGACGTCAGCCAGGAAGTTCTCGGTCCCGGGCCCGACGGCGAAGCCGACTTCGGCGAGGTGAGCCGCATCGTTCTCGGAGGGCTCGGTCTCCCAGTGGCACCACCAGTCCCACACCCCGTCCCTCACCTTGTAGCCCCGGCCGTGCGTCTGCCACCACTGCGCCCGGTGACGTTCCGCCGGGTCGGATAGGTCGGCGTACTTCCGCATCTCCTCCTTCACGGGCTCGGGCCACTCGCTGATCGGGTGCCACACGACTTGGGCCAGGTTGAGGTCCTCGCCCATGTAGTAGGCGAGCTCGTAGTTCGGGGCGTACGACCGCCCGCCGAGCGCCTCGAGGAGCTCTTCCTCGGTCGCGTGTACCCGGATGTACACACCCTCCGGCCGCGGCCGGCCGAACCGCTGACGCTTCCAGGTGACGTACCAGCGCCTGATCGCGTCCCAGGGGACGTTCGTGAGGCTCATCGGTTGACCACCCGGTCGACGTCCTCGACCTGATCGCCGCCGACGAGGTAGGCCGCCTCCATCTCCGAGCGGGTCAGGTCTCGGTCTCTCATGAGCTCGGCCAGGACGCCGTCGACGCCGTCCCGGAACTCGCGGTCGATGCCGTCGGGCTGTTCCTCGAGGCGCTTTCGCTTGGCCACCCCCGCCGCCTCGCAGACGCCCTCGAAGGTGAGATACTCCGCCCGGTACTCTCGAAGGGCGTACCGAGCCAGGGCGATCTGCACGCCGAGGCCCAGGAGGATCACCGCCGACGTCAGCAGGTCAGGCATCGCCCTCGCCCCCGACGAGGAGCTTGGCCTCGTTCCAGCCCTTGACCGCCTCGGGGCCGAAGGCCCACACGATGCCGATGCCCACGTAGGCGATCAGCGCCGCGATGGCGTACCAGGGGATGAGCGTGAGGTCGATCACCCCGAGGGCCGCCGCGGTGAGCAGCCCGAGGAACCCCAGGACGAGCGCCCCGAGGATCAGGTCGTTGGTGTACTTGTAGCGCGTTGCCGTCGATTCCGTGTCGTCTCCGTTGGTGTCACTCATGGATCAGTCGGCCTCCGCCTCCGCTTCCTCCTCGTCGGGGTCCCCCTCACCGTCCGAGTCCTCGAGGGTGACTTGGTTCGTGGGCGTCACCTGCTGACGCTTCGCCTGGTGTACCCGCGCCTCGATGGTCGGGATGTACTCTTCCTCGAGCTCCCACAACCGGACCTCACGGCCGAGCTTGCAGGCCGCCTCTCCGGTCGCCCCGGAGCCGGCGAACGGGTCCAGGACGACGTCCCCCCGCTCACTCGACCGCTCGATGAACTCCTCCAACAGTGCCACCGGCTTTTGGGTTGGGTGTTCTATTTGCTGGTCGTCGACGTCAGCCCACCGAGCCTCGGTGTACTCAAACACGTCGTCGGGGTAACCGTCGAGCGGCCGCGAGGACTCCCTCACCGCGAAGAGGATGAACTCATGCTTGTATGCGTAGCGTGGCCGGTCCCCGGTCCCAAAGATGGCTATCTGGTTAGCATCCTTCTTAATCCAGACAATGTAGTTCACAACCTCCCAGTCATACGACTCGATGATCCGCCGGAAGTCGTCGGCCGTTTTCCACGAAGCGAAGCAGTACAGGTGGGCCTTGTTAGTAGCGACTCGATCAAACTGCGGCATTGCGGATGCCCATAGGTCAAGGGCTTCATCTGGGTCCTTGTCCCCCTCCACGAGGTCGGCGTGGGTCCGGTTAGTTGTCCGCCTGTAGGAGTGATCGGACATATCGATGTTGACGCCGTAGGGCGGGTCGGTGAGGATCAGGTCGACGGAGTCGTCCTCGAGTCGGGTGGCCATCCCCTCGATGCAGTCCTCGTTGTACACCTCCGGTTGAGGCGGGGCGCTCGGAGGGTTGTCCCGGCGGTCCCGCACCCGGATCATGTCCAGGTAGTCCTGGAGGTTCTCATCCCGGGCGTCGAGGAGGTCCTCGACGGCCTCCCGTGACTCCTTGTCCTGATCGATGAGCCAGTCGAACTCGAGGGCGTCAGCCTTCGGGTCGTGCTCACCGTGGACCTTGTTCATCCGCTGCCGGATGAGCCGGCGTTGGGCCTCCGACCAGTCGTCGCCGATCAGCGCGGGGACGCGGTCGAAGCCGAACTCGCCCTTCGCCGCCTTCCACCGGTGCTCGCCGTCGGCGATCACGTACTCGCGGGGCTCGCCCTCGTGGGTGAAGCCCTCCGGAGCCGGCGTGAGGAGGATGGGCTGAAGCCAGCCGTCAGCCCGGATGCCCTTGATGAGCTCGGAGAACTGCTCGTCGCTCATCTCGTTGGGGTTGTCTCCGTCGACGCCGATCTCGGTCACGTCGACGGTGAGCTCATCCGGCCAGTCGGGCCCGGGGAGCTCCGTCCCCCAGGTCATGACTGATCCCGGAGCTGGACGCCCACCCGGAGGACCTCCTCATCCATCGACGCCGACAGCTCGGCATCGGGGAAGTCGTCCTGGAGCTCGTCCATCAGCCCCGCCGCGTGTTTCGCGTAAGCGACGATCTGGTCCTCGCCGTCCCGAGGAGTCACCTCATCGGGGTGGAAGGTGAGGCTGTACCGAACGTCGCCGCCCGCCCCGGACGGTGTATCGACGTCGGCCCTCGTCGCTGCGTATCTGCCCTTCAGCTGGTCGCGGACCTCTCGGACGTTACGTGAGAGGTCGGGTGGTGGTCCTTGGCTCATCGTGGCCTCGCGGGCGCACGCCCATGAAGTTGCAGCCATCCCGACGCCGTCTGTCGGTGTGGGTGCAACCGCCGCCGAGCATCGGTCGGGCGGCATCCCGGTCAGACGTGTGCCTTACCGGTCACCACGGTTTGCTTACAATAAGAAGGTTCGGGCGTCAGGGGGAGGGGGTTAGTCGGCCGTGGCGGGCTCGACGTTGGAGAGGAGGATGCCGGCTCGGTGATCCTCCCACTCGCGTCGGGCCTCGAGCTCGCGGACGCCTCGTTGGGTGAGCTCGTAGGAGTTGGTCCGGTCGTCAATCCGGCCCTTCTCCACGAGGCCCTTGTCCACGAGGGTGTCGAGGTTGGGGTACAGCCGGCCGTGGTTGATGGGGCTCGAGTAGTACTGGTCGAGCTCGTCTTTGATTGCCAGTCCTTTCGGTGTGTTGAGACCAGCGAGCGCGTACAGGACGTCCCGCTGGAATCCGGTGAGGTCGTGCATATTGTGACCCGTCCGTCCCACGACGTACCGGTTAGATAATACTTGTGGTTGTCAGGATATCGTCGGACGGGTGGCTGACGGATCAGGCCTTCAGGTAGGCCTGCTCGAGCGTCCCCGGGGCGTACTCGTTGACGATGGGCTCCTGGGCGTGGCGCTTCCAGGCCCACACCGTCTGACGGGTGGAGCCGTAGGCGTCGGCGATCAGCTGCGTGTCGACGCCCCATCCGCGGAGGATGGTCGCGGTGTTGGCCGCCCGGGTTTTCCCCTGACCGTACCAGTCGAAGTAGGTCTCGTCCAGGTCACGGATGATCCGGGAGGCCTGCTTGTCGCTTTCGAAGCCGAGGCGTCGCTTGGCGACCGGTTGCCTGATCCGGAGGTTGCCGGCCTTCCGGAGCCAGGCGACTCGGCGATCATGGAGACGTCGACGGGCTTCCTCCTGGCTCGCCGGTGAGCATCCCGGGTCGTGGTTCTGTACGGGCCCGCGGTCCATGTTGAGGCCCTTCCCGTAGCCGTAGTGGACCCGGCCGCACTCGCAGGTCTCCCGGAGGTCGCTGTACGCCGCCGCGTGTACGTACCGGGGGTTGACGTACCGCTTCACCTTCGAGCCGTTGTACCACTCGGGTTGGGGCCAGCTCCCGGTCATGAGCGCGAGGTCGCCGTACTCGAGGACCTCACCGGTGTCGAGGACGTCCGACGGAGACCACAGCGCCTTCGTCGGGGCGAGCGCCTCGACGTGATCGCGGAGCCGCGCCGCGATGGACGGGAGGCGGGCGGGCTGGTTCTGATCGAGGAGGTGCTCGTGGACGTACGGTGAGCCACCATCGGTCAGGGCCTCGGTGAGCGTCCGCTGGCCGTCCTCGCGGCTGACGACCTCGAAGCCGTCAGGGAGGCCGGACTCGATCTGTACCCGTTGGGGGTCGCACTCGGGGCACTCCCACTGGATCAGGTAGCCGGTGTCGGTCCCGTTGGGCTGGATGGTGTGCAGCTCGGTCGTGACCCCGCAGTCCCGGCAGGGCGGGGCGTGCTCGGTCTCGAGCTTCCGGGCCGCGTCGTTCATGAGAGGCGCTCCACGACTCGGTCGAGGCCCTCACGGTCCATCGCCTGGATGTTCCCGCCGATCTCCGCGATCATGTCCGGGTAGGGGATCACGTCGACGGTGTCGAAGTCCACCTCCACGAGATGCCGGCGGGTGTACTGCCGCGGGTGATCGTTCTCGTGGCCGTCGTTGAGCGGGCCGACGGCGATCAGCCGGTCCTCGAGCTGGTAGGCCCGCTCGAACACGAGGGCGACCTCCCGCGGCTCGGTCTCGCCGGTGTCAGCGTTTCGCGGGTGACGGAGCCGGACGATGCGGACGCTCATCGGAGCAGGCCCTCCGCGGCCATGTGAGAGAACATCGGGTCGCCCGGGGCGATGGCGTTACCGTCGACCAGGAACCAGCCGCGGAGCCGGCTGACCACCCTGATCCCGCTCGGGGGCTCATCGACCATCGCCGAGCACCTCCTCGAAGGCCGCGACCATCGCGTCGAGGTACGCCTCACGGTTGGGCGTCTCCTCGGCGATGAAGTCCTCGGCCGCGTCTCTCATCTCCTCGAGTTGGCCATCCTGGCTGTACTTCTGACGGAGCGCCCGGAGCTCATCCGGGGGGAACTCCGTCTGAAGGACCAGCTCGATGTCCGCCTGGAACTCGTCGGGGGTTCCGGCGGGGATTCTGACGTTCTCCGTTTCGGGCTCGGTGCTCATACCCACTCCCCGGGCGTTCCGAACGCCGCGTGATCGCCGTACAGTTCGCGGGCCTTCCGAGACCAGTGGACGAACCACAGGACTCGCTGGCCCTGGGCGTGTTCTCGGTCACCCTCGGCATCGGTGAGGTGCTCCTTGGCCGCCTCCTCGAGGGCATCGAGGCGGTCCTCGTACACCTCCACGGGGATGAACTCTCGCTCGTCCCGGGTGGCGTACTCGTACAGCTCCTCCATGAGCTCGTTCATCGCCGGGATGGCCTCGAGGGTGTCCTTCCAGGAGTGGTAGCTGATCGACCGGTGGGCCGAGGAGGCCCGGTCAAACCGGTCGTAGTGTACGTCGGACGGGTTGTCGACGTCCTGGTGGGCCGGCTTCACCTCCGGCCGTAGCTCCGCGGGGAAGGTGTCCCCGGTCGCTGACGAGTAGGAGACGTGGGCCTTCCCGATGTCGAGCCAGTAGCCCATCAGCCGGCCCCCCACTTGCCCATCTCGCGGTACGCCTCACGGACCGGGCAGTCCTCGGCGTGATCCTCCGCCCGCTCGTCCCGGGCGTCGTAGGTGTTGCCGCACCCCTCGCACTCCGTCTCGAACAGGTGGGCGTGCTCGTCGGTCTCGCTCATCGCGGGTCGCCTCCCTCCATGAGAGCGCCGACCGGGATCACGGTGGCCTTCCGCGCCTCGTACTCTTCGACGGTGGTGGCCGGCTCGAAGTCAGGGTCCGGTAGGCCGCGCCCGACCTCGAGGGGCTCACACCCGGGGCAGTAGGGCTCGCCGCCCTTGACCCGGTGGTTCCCGGTGAAGGTGTCTCCGCACCCGGCGCAGGTGTGCTCACGCCTCATCGTCGGCCTCCTGATCGTTGCCCGTGTGTAGATACTGCCAGATGTCCCGCGCCATCTCGCGGAAAGAAAACGCCTCCTTCCGCGCCCTGGCGTACCGGTCAGGAGAGGTTTTGTAAGCGTTCGGGTCCCGCGCCGCGCTCGCCTCACGGTCGGACTGTCGAGCCTTGAATATGTGCTCCTCCATCAACTCCCGGAGCTCGTCGTCCGTCGGCTCTACTGGCGGTTCCGGGTCGTACTCTCGGGTTCTCATGGCCAGACCAACACCGCCAGTGTGGCGAGGAAGACCCCCGCCAGATACCCCACGTCTCCGAATCCGAGGTAGGCAGGGGCGGGGGCCATGAACAGAAGCGGGAGCGTGAACGCCACCCGCTCCTCAGCGTACCGGCTCATGGCTTCACCCCAGGGGCCTCTGGGTCCATCCCGACGATGAGGCCGTTTCTCGGTCCGATGGCAACCAGGAACCGGACCTCTTTCCAGAAATCCGAGTAGCGCACGGACTGATTCAGATACCCCTTGTGGATGTCCCGGGCGTTCGGGTTCGTCCGGTAACTAACGCTGTCCTCGTTACCGCTCATCGGCTGGCCTCCTCGACGGGGACCTCACTCGGCCGGGAGTCCCCCCGGATGGTCACGAGCGCCATGTCGGCGACCTCCTGAAGCCGGGCTTCGTCGTACTCGTAGTCGGCGTCGGAGCCGAGCCGGTCCGGGTCACCGATGTATGCCTGGATGTCCATCGGGAGCCGGACTCGGGTGTACAGCCCCTGCTCGACGCCCTCGTAGTGATCGAGCTCCTTCAGCCGTCGGTGGGTGACCTTGTGGACCTCACCGACGACCTTCCCGTCACCGTCCGGGACGAGCGTCGGGTAGCACCCGGTGTCGTCTTTTCGGAAGCCGTGGATCACGGCGTCGTAGCCGCTCCCGTTTACGAGAGTCCCGTAAACGAAAACGTGCTCGTGCTGTACCTCCTGCTTGCTGTCGGGTTGGGCTGACATTTGCCTGTTACCTCCGGTGCGTTTAACTCCACGAGGTCGGGGGGTATAAGGGTTGTCGTACGTGTACAACCGTAAGTCGTAGGCGTCGCCGCGTCTGACGTGCGGCTTACCCGAAGGATGAGAGGTCCGCTTGATCCGCGCCCTCGATCTCACCGAGCGTCGACGGGCAGGTGCCGAGGGGGCACTCGCCGTAGTGGCCCTCCTCGAGCGCCTTCAGGTCGCGGGCCTTGTGCGGCTTCACGAAGGGACCGGACCACCCGGAGGGCCGCTGGCATCGCTGACCGACGTCCCGGCCGCAGGTCGGGCACTCCACCTCGAGGACCGGATCACGGCCCCAGGTCTTTGAGCACTCCCGGACGTTGCAGTTGGCGGTCACGGGTCAGCGCCGGGGCGGGAGGCCCTGCCGCATCCGCTCCCGTTTCGCCTCGGCGTTGTGAGAGGGGCAAAGGTCCGGGTTCTCCGGCTTCCGGCCGCCCATCGCGTCAGCGTAGCAGTCCTCGTGAGCGCAGGTCGCCTTCGGCTCGTACACGGCCAGCCGGTTCTTCGAGCCCCATCCGGCCCGGAGGTGAGCGCGGTCGATCAGCTGAAGCAGGTACAGGACCGCCGGGCCGCTGACGTCCTCGACCCGGATGTACACCTGCCCCTGCGGGTGGATGGTCACCTGCTCCTCGTCAAGCTGCTCGATGTCGTCCGGCCAGTAGCCCTCGGGGTTGAGTAAGAACGCTCCGAGGTCGGCCGGCGTGTCGACGTTGTGAAACCTCATGCCTGTTACCTCCTACAAGTAGTGGTTGGACAGCCGGGGCTAAAAGGGTTGTCCTTCGTGTTTAACGGGGAGGCGGTCAGGCCGTGACGTTGAGCCGGCCGAAGTAGGCTCCCTCGATCACGACCGTCCCGAGCTCGAGGCGGCTGGTCCCGTTGCCCTGGTCCTCGGCCTTCTCGATCAGGTCCCGGTAGTCGTCCCGGGAGCGGAGGGCCGCCTCCGCCCGGTCGAGGATGCTGTGCTTGATCCCGGACCGTCCGGTCTCGAGTCGGAGGAACGCCCAGTCGGTGTCGTGCTCGTAGATGAGCACCGCGTCGACGTGTCGGGCCATCCGATCAGGCCCCCAGGCTGACCGCCAGCACCTCGCCGTCCTCCTTCCCGGGGCTGTACCTGACCGTCCCTGCGGGCTCCGCCGGGAGGTCCTCGAGCTTGCCGCCGTACAGGTCGACCTTCTTCTGGATCACGCCGAGGATGCCCTGGGGCATCTCCGGGTCCTCCTCATCCATGACCGCGTACGGGCCCTCCGGGTCGGGGTACACGCTGAAGGTGACCTCCCGAGCGAGGACCTCCTCGACCTCGCCCTTGCCGACGGTGAAGGTCTCCTTCTCGGTGCTGACCATGAGCAGGCCGCCGGACGTCTCCCGGTCGACGGTCACCTCTCGGGGGAAGCCCTCGTTCGAAACCTTCTCGATGAGCCGGAGGTGGTCGTTCTCGCGGTACATCTTAGGGCTCCATGTAGTAGTCCGTGAATTCCTCGGCCGACTGCATCCCGTCCTCCTGGGCGATGAAGCTGATCCAGCTCGCCCGCTCGCTGACGAGGTAGGCCGCGACGCCCGTCAGGTTCTCGGCGACCAGGTCGCCGTCCTCGTGAGCGAGCAGGTCCCTCCACGTCATGAGGTCCCGGCCGTCCGCCCGGGCCTCGAGCCGGCGGAAGCGCGGGCCGGCCAGGTTCTCGATCTCGTCCAGGAGCTCTTCCTCGTCAATCGTCTCGATGTCAGCGTTCTGCATAGCCTGTTACCTCCTACAAGTAACTGTTGGGGAGGGGAGGGTATAAGGGTTGTCCTTCGTGTTTAACGGTGGAGCCCGGTGACCAGCGCGACGATCAGCGCGACCACCAGCCCGTGCAGGCTCCACATCGCGGTGGAGACCATGACCCCGTACAGGCTCGTGAGGTACAGGGAGACGAAGCCCCCGCCGAGTAGCCAGGCGAGGATCAGCAGGAGCGCCTGGGCTCCCATCGGTGCGGTCGACAGGTCGTGGGTGTGTTCGGTTGCCATCAACGTATCGGATGGATGAGGTTACTTAAAACGCTTGTCGTGAAAGTGAAGCGAGAGTTAGGGGCGTGATCGGCCGACGTACTCGAACTCGACCACCCACACCACCTTCTCCGGGTCCCACGCGCCCTCACCGTACACCCGCTCGTAGCCCTCGCGGAAGTCCTCGAGGTCCTCGTAGTCGCCCTCCGCCCGGGCGTCGGCATCGGTCATGTCACCGAGCGGCTGCTGGTACACGTCCAGGACGCGGATGTAACAGTCGCAGTCGTCGTGACCGATGAAGATTGGCGGGACGTCCGGGTTCATCGATGGCGAGGTGGCCATGTACACGTTCCCGGGGACGACCTGCCGGCGCTCCCACTCCCGCCGGGTCTCCGTCTTAGACCCCGTTCGGATCATCGGGATGTGGTAGTTCTTGAAGCCGGGCATCGTCAGGCCTCCATCCCGAAGTGCTCTTCAGCGCACGGCGGGCAGAAGTACACCTCACACTCGAAGCATCGGAAGGTCTCGGTGACCGGGAGCTCCTTCCCGCAGGGGCAGGTGACGTCGGCGTCGACGTCGGAGAGGTCCCGCGCCTGATCGCTGATCGTCTGGAGGAGCGCCGTCCGCTCCCAGGCCTCGATCACGTTGGAGAGGCTGGCCGCGCAGATTGGGCAGTTGGGGAACGGCCGTCGATCAGCCGAGACCTCCGCCGCGATGCGGCCGTTCTCGTCACCGTGACCCTTCGGGCAGGTCCCGTACAGGGCCCCGCCGCGCTTCTCGACCGCGGTCAGTTCACGCCTCATCGGTCCTCCAGTCGCGGACGTGTATCTCGTCACCGGTCACCCGGAGGTAGCCGCCTCGGTCGCTGACCAGCTCGAGGAGGTCGGTCGGGAGGTGGAAGCTCTCCGGCTCGATCACGTTGAACACCACCTCGTACATGGGCTCGCCGTTGAGGTAGCCCGGCTGCTGTACTCGGACCAGCTTGAACAGCTGGCAACGGCCGCGGTCGTCCTCCGGGCCCTCGACGTAGTCCTTCTCGTTGAGCGATGCTCGCAGGTCGGCCGCGTCGTCGTGGTTCATTCGATCACCTCGTACAGCACCCGGTCGCCGTCCTCCACGTAGTAAACCGTGAGTTGGTCGCCCTCGAGTTCCGGGTTCATGGGCTCGCGGTCCTCCTCACCGTTGCAGTAGCTCTTCCCGAGGATGTACGGATAGACGCCTCGCCGCCGGTGATCCCACCCCGGCTTCGTGAACTTCTGTTCGGTGAGGTAGCGGGTCCGAACGACCGCCTGACCCTCGTACTCCACGAAGCGTTCCGGGGCCTCGATCTTGCCGTCGGGGAGCCGCTCCAGGTAGAACGGTCCGGAGTCGATCTCGCGGGTCATGCAATCACCTTGATGAGACCGCCGCAGTTCCCGCACAGCTTCTCCCGGCTGACCGTTCCCTCCGGGGCCCCGTGGGTTATCTTCTCCTCACGAATGTACGGGTCCCGCTCGTGATCCGGGCAACGGCAGTGCGAACTCATGCGACCACCTGCTCGGCGAGGTCCGGGCGGGCGTCAGCGAGCTCCGGCGTCAGCGCGTCGGGGAGCTCACGGTACGGCTTGGCCTCCTCTCCCTGGAGCCGCGCCATCTGCGGTGACTCGTAGGCCTCGGCGAGCACCCGGTCGGTCTCGTTCCGAGAGGCCGCCGACTGCTTGAAGAAGAACGCCGTCCCGGTCTCCCGGCAGGCGTCCCTGATCGCCCGGGCCCAGGCGTGATCCATCGGCCGGAAGTCCGGACCGGACTCCCCCCCGACCGCCGCCCAGTCGATGCCCTCGAGGTCGAGCGTCGTCACCTCACCGACCAGGGGCTCGAAGCTGATCCACTTCGTCGCCGCGCCGGTCTCCTTCAGCTGCTCGTAGCGGTACGCCCGGTTCTCGTTCTCGACGCTGACCCCCATCCAGAGGTTGTCAGGCCACCGGCCGTACTCCCGGTCCCACCGGAGGAGCCGGGGGACGTCGCCGTGCTTGGCGGTGGTCTCGCACCCGTGCTTCGTGAGGCCCTGAAAGACGTGTCGCTCCTCTTCCTCGATCACGTCCATGATCCGGTGGAGGTACTCGTCGGGGAGGACCTCCTCCGGGAGGAACAGGTCGGACATGGAGTTGACGAAGATACGCCGGGGCTCCGCTTGTGAGCGGGGCCAGTCCATGTGGTGAGATTGGAGCTTCAGGTTGGCCTCGAGGTTGTCGACGGTCCAGGGCTCCGGGGTGTGACCCCAGTGCTCGTGAGAGTCCCGGGCCGCGTAACAGTTGGCGCAGCCCTCGCTGACCTTGAAGCACCCGTGCGACGGGTTCCAGCTGTCGTCGGTCCAGCCGATGGCGGTGTTCTTACTCGGCATCGATCTCGTACACCTCCACGTCCTCCTCGTCCCTGATCCGCTCCAACTGATCGTCGGGGAGGTGACGGAACTCGACGGCCTCCGCGTTGTCCTCCGACCGAGCGAGGACGTACCGCGTACCGTTCAGGACCACGATGGCGTCGACCACCGCGGGCTCACCGCGGACGTAGAAGCCGTCGTACCCTGGACCCTCGCAGGGCTTGTCGACTATCGGTTCCGGGAGGACCGAGTTGAGGGAGTTGTTCCGGTCGGTCAGCGCCCTCGAGGCGGCCAGCCCGCACTCCTGGCATTGCCACAGGGCCAGCCCCATCCCGGAGCCGGAGGCGGGGATAGATGCCCCGCCGCCCTTGAGCTCCCAGTCGTGATCGTTACGAGCCATCGGGCTCACCTCCGTCGGCGATCTCCGGGACCGGTCGGTTGTTCGGGTCGAGGACCTCGTGAGGCCGGGCAGACTTATCATCGACGTACCCGGAGGCCCCGCCCTTCTCGCACCTGATCCCGTGGTACGGGACGCCCCACTCGGTCAGCCGCGCCGCGATCACGGAGGCCTGGCTCCAGGGCCGGGCCGTCCATATCACGACGTGAGCGCCGGCGAAGTACTGCTGCCGGGTCCACTCGAGCATCTCCTCGACGGGCTCTTCGACCTCATCCATCCAGTAGCGGGCCTCGCCCTTCGTGAGCGTCCCGTCGAAGTCGACCGCGACGAGGTCGCCCGCCTCGTATTCGGTCATGGGGTGGCCATCGACCGCCTGCCAGGGGTACTCCTCTCCGTCAGCCATCGGTCACCCCCTCCTCGGTGACGTCGATCTTCGGAAGCAGGGCGAACAGGCCGCCGGCCTCCTGGACCCGGCGGGCGAACGCCGCCCGCTCCTCGAGAGTCGTCACCGCGTCAGCGTAGTCCGGGACGGGGTACATGGCCTCGAACCGGTCCATGACCGGGTGACCGTCCTCGTCCCACGATGAGAGGATGTCCGGGTTGAAGCCCTCGCCCGACGCCGCGAAGCCGGAGAGAAACCACGCCCGGGCCCAGGACTTGGCGAGCGCCCGCTCCTCTTCCCTGATCCGCGCCGCGAGGTCGCCCCAGGACTCCCCTTCTCCGCGTGGAACCCCGGGCTGATCGGCCCCGAAGTCGTACTCGTTCTCGGGCTCTTCAGTCGGCATCGGCCACACCTCCCTCGTCGGACCGGATGAACTCCGGGCCGTCCTCGATCATCTTTTCGAGCAGCCCGTCCAGCGTGTCAGGCTGATCCGTGAAGGCATCGAACGTCGCCTGGTCGGGCTCGGTCAGGTCGTGTCGCTCCCTGAAGTCCTCCGGGTGGTTGATCCGCCCGGGCTTCGCCCCGATGTGGAGCTGCGGGTTGCCCTCCTCGGGCAGCCCCATGACGTCGACCCGCTTGCCGAGCATGATAACCCGGCGTCGGTGTTGGGGGACGCCGTAGTCAGCCGCGTCCAGGATTTCCCAGGAGACGTGGTAGCCGCCGGCCGCAAAGGTCTCGCACACCTCCATGATCGCCCGGCCGTCCTTCATCGTCGCCAGCCCGGGGACGTTCTCCATCACGAAGAACACCGGCTTGGCCTGGTGGACGATGCGGGCCATCTCGAGGTACAGCTCGTTCCTCGGGTCGTCCTCCTCCCGCTTGCCGATATGAGAGAAGCCCTGGCAGGGCGGGCCGCCGGAGACCGCGGTGAGGCCGCCGACGCCGACGCCGGCCGCCTCGAGCACCTCCCAGGTGGCGATCTCCCGGATGTCTCGCTCCATGAGCACCGGGGGCTCGTCCTGGGTGAGATGGTCTCCGTCGATCAGGTTCCGCCGGTAGGTCGCGGCCGCCTGCTCGCCTGACTCGATGGCGACCAGCGTTTTGAAGCCGGCCCCGTCGAACCCGAGGTCGAAGCCGCCGATGCCGCTGAAGGTCGAGACGTGGGTCGGGGGTGACGTGTACCCGATTCGCTCCTTCAGGTCCTCCGGGCCGGCGTCGTGCGTCCCGAGGTAGGCGCTCGACTCGAGCATCGACTTAGCCATCGTCGGGAGCCTCCGTGTACACCCGCTTGATCCAGCCGGCCTCCTCGTCGCTGATCCGGATGTGGATGCTCGCGTCAGCGCAGTGGTCGCGGTAGTCGTCCATGATCGAGAGCGCCCACACCCGCTCGGCGTGCTCATCCTCCCACAACTCGAGGAACACACCGTCCGGGTGATCGAGCGGGTCCTCCGGGTCCTCCGCCTTCACGAGTCGCTCGCGTCTGACGAGCTCCTTCCGGGTCGTGAAGTTGGTCGGGTCAGCCCTCATCGTCGGCCTCCTGATCGTCGGCGGCTTCCTCGAGGGCGCGGACCAGCGCCTGCAGCTCGGGCTTGGTGAGCGGGCCCCCGCAGTCGAACGGGTCCCGGAGCTCGACGTCGGTGTCGAAGGGCCCGTTCGCGGTGTACTCCAGGAGCCGGTAGCTCACCTTCCCGTTCGAGGGATCACCGTCGAGCTTCTCCCCGGTCAGGCAGTAGTAGGCCCGGTGCTTCTCGTACTTCCGCAGCGGGTGGTAGCCGCCGCCGGTGTCCGACTCGATCAGCCGCCGGACCCGCGCCCGGAGGTCCTTCGTCGTGAGGTCCTGGACCGGGGGCTCGGCCTCGCTCACCATGAGTCCTCGAGCACCTCCTTGGAGCCGTCGGGCTGTACGATGTACTCCTGAAGCGGGTCGGTCGCTGCGAAGCCGTCAGCGCAGGCCAGCCGCTTGGAGAACACGCCGATCAGGTCGAGCACCTGGGCCTCCGTCAGGATGGTGAACTGTCGGTCCATCCCGCGGCCGACGGTCAGCTGGACCGACCGGCCGTGACCGTCGTGCTCCTCCTCGGGGACGCCCTCGGGCCGAACCCGCGGGTCACCCATAACCGCGGTGACCAGCATCGGCGTGGCGTCCTCGAACCAGTCGTTGTCAGGGTGGTACTCGCGGATGTCGTTACTCATCGTTGTCCTCCTGTTCAACCGTCTCCGCGTCGACGGTGTCGTTCCCGTTGACGCTCCAGTCCTCGTGACCGTCAGCGCGGACGCGGTTCTCGGCCGCCCGCTCGACCACCTCCTGGATGTCAGCCTGGAGCGCCATCAGC
>Ga0102944_1001332_pt1 | contig 16566 bp, 17 predicted proteins | sample SalPonD_shore_MG_FD_78172 | JGI IMG/M metagenome (GOLD analysis project Ga0102944, IMG submission 78172) | Salt pond soil microbial communities from South San Francisco under conditions of wetland restoration - Salt Pond MetaG... | ecosystem: Environmental > Aquatic > Marine > Intertidal zone >...
ACCTCATGATGATCCGCAAGAAGACGGGCCGATTGATCTCTCTGAGCTGTAAGATTGGCGGCTTGATAGCTGACGCTCCCGACACTGATCTGGAAGCCCTGGAGCAATTCGGACTCTCGCTGGGAAAGGCGTTCCAGGTGCAGGACGATTTGCTGGAATTAACGTCTACCATGGATGTAATGGGTAAAAGTCTGGGCAGTGATTTTTTCGCCCAGAAGAAGACATTTGTCCTGCTCAAAGCCCTGGAACTGGCGAACGGCAAGACACGTCAGGAAATTCTGGACATCCTGGAGAACAGCGAACGGAGCGATGCGGATTTCGAGCAGTTAAAATCGGTATTGTATCGAACAGGGGTTGTCGAAATGACGCAGCGCTACGTGGAGGCAGAAATCGACAAAGCGCATGATTTTCTGACACAGTTATACGCGGATGTTGCACATCTCCAGTATCTGACAAATCGGCTGTTGACCCGGAAATCATGAAACATACCGGAGAGATGGTGATTACGAATGAATTCGGACTTCATGCACGGCCGGCAGCCGCACTGGTTTCACTCGCAAATAAATTTCAAGCTCAGGTTTTTTTGATCAAAGATGATACCAAGGTGAATGCGAAATCAATCTTGGGAGTGCTGGTACTCGCTGCGGAGAGCGGCAGTAAGGTGACTATCGAAGCACAGGGAGAAGATGCTGAAGAGGCGGTGAAGGAAATTATTGAATTCGCCAATAACCGGTTTGGAACGGAATGAATAAAGCGACTGTCCAAACGAATCCTCAGGAACATTTCACAGGAATTAATGCGTCTCCCGGTATAGCCATCGGACCGATCCTGAAATTCGATCCGGAGAGAATCGTGGTGTCGAAGCGCTCGATAGAGCCAACAGAGATCGACAGGGAGATAGATCGTCTGGAGTTCGCCCTGAAGCAGACCAAGAGAGATTTGCGTTCCATCAAGCAAATGATCGCCAACAGGATCGGGGATAACTATGCAGAATTAGTCGAGGCTCAGCTGCTGTCCTTAAAGGATGAGTCGGTGCTGGATGAAGTCCGCAACCGGATTCGGAAAAACCTGGAGAACGCGGAATATGCCTACCAGCATGTACTCTCTGCTTACAGAGAACAGTTAGAACAGTCGGACAACATGTACATGCGGGATAGGGCCGGGGATGTGTACGATGTGAAACAACGCGTACTCCAGCATATGCTGACAGGTGAACGGGGATTATTAGAGGAGCTGGAAGAGCCGTCCATTCTGATTGCAAAAGAACTGAGGCTGAGCGACCTGATCATGATGGATCGATCAAAAGTAATGGGCCTGGTATCCGCAACCGGTGGTCGGACTTCCCATGTGGCAATCCTCGCCCGGGCACTCCAGATTCCCGCTGTGGTAGGGGTGTCGGATATTTTCGATGATGTGGAAGATGCTCTCACGGCCATTATTGATGGAACGCATGGCGCGGTCATCCTCTATCCGGACCAGGAGACCCTGGAGCATTTCCTTGGCGAACAGGAGCACATCAAGGAAGTCGAGCAGAGCCTCTATGCCCATAAAGAACTTCCGGCAGAGACGCTGGATGGCCGCCGGATAGTCTTGTCTTCAAATATCGGATTACCCGGCGAACTGGAAAATGTGCGTGCTTCGGGATCGGAGGGAATCGGCTTATACCGAACCGAGTATCTCTATCTGGTGAAAAACACATTCCCCACGGAAGAAGAACAGTTCGAGGAATATAAACACATCGCTGAAAGCTGTGCGCCGGATCCCGTGATCTTCCGAAGTTTCGATCTGGGCGGGGATAAAATCTCGGCATCCATGGAAATTGACGGTGTTCAGGAGTCCAATCCCTTTCTCGGCTATCGGGCCATTCGTATCTGCCTGGATAATCCGCAGCTGTTCAAAACCCAGCTTCGCGCTATATATCGGGCCAGTGCCTCTGGCAATATCAAATTGATGTTTCCGATGATCTCCGCCCTGGAGGAAATTTATCGGGTAAAGGAATTCATAACAGAAGTACAGGAAGAATTGCAGAGGGAGGGACGAGAATTCAGAGAAGATATCGAACTGGGAGCGCTGATCGAGATCCCCTCCGCCGTGCTCATTGCCGATCAGTTGGCCAAGGAACTGGATTTCTTCAGTATCGGCACCAACGATCTCATTCAATACACTTTGGCAGTTGACAGGGGAAATGATCGGGTTTCGTTTCTGTATAAAACTCTGCATCCGAGTATAGTGCGATTAATTCAGATGACGCTGCAGGCAGGCCATCGACATGATATCTGGGTGGGCATGTGTGGAGAAATGGCTGGCGATCCACTTGCTATTCCGCTGCTGGTGGGATTGGGTATTGATGAACTCTCCGTATCGCCCGTTGTGCTCCCAAAGATTAAGGAGATCGTTCGCGGCCTGGAGAGTCAGCAGTGCCATCACCTGGCGGAAACTGTGATGGAATTTACCAGGGAAGCTGACATCGAGCGCTATCTGAAACAATTTATGCAAAACCATTTTCCTGAAGAACTGAACCTCTGAGAGGGTATGATGAGACTACGAAGCATCCGGGATATTCGAGAACAGCTATCCACCCTCGATCCGCAAAAAATGTGGGAGGCCATTGCCGGCTTCGACAGGCAGCTGGCGCAGGCAGCGGATATATCACTGCCGGCGCCGGACACCATCGACGTCGATGGCATCGAAAACATCATTTTTTGCGGGATGGGAGGCTCGGCAATCGGCGGAGACTTATTGCAAACCTATCTCCGGGAAGATCTCCGGATTCCCATGGTTGTCAATCGGCATTATACACTTCCACGCTTCGCGGATGAACACTCCCTGGTTATCGTGAGTAGCTACTCCGGGAATACCGAGGAGACCCTGAGTGCCTTTCGGGAGGCCCTGGACTGTCAGGCACAGGTTCTCGGGATTTCCTCCGGGGGCACAGTCCGGGAGTTGTTGACAAAGGAAGGACTCCCCCTTATTCAAATCCCCGGAGGTATGCAACCCCGGGCGGCACTGGGGTATTCTTTCGTGCCGATGGTTCGGATGTTCCGCCAGCTCGGTTTCACCGAACGGGACGTGCAATCGGAGATTGATGAAACAATTGGTGTGATAACCAATTTAAGTAGGAAATATCAGGAAGAGGGCACAGCATACCAGTGCGCCAGAAAAATACTTGGCACTATACCCATTATTTATACAGATCCGGAACTGGCGGTAATCGGCACTCGCTGGAAGACACAACTTGCAGAGAATGCAGAAATGCTCGCCTTCACCAATGAACTGCCTGAAATGAATCATAATGAAATTATGGGATGGAATGACGGACAGGATATTCAGGACAAGTTGAGTGTGATCTGGCTGACGGATCCTCATACCCATCCGCGTGTGCAGAAGCGAGTCGAAATCACCGGGCAGCTGGTAAGACAGTACTCAAATAATATGCAGTATTTTTCCACAGAAGGTACCAGGCTGATGAGTCGCTTCTTTTCTTTAATTTCCCTGGGAGACTGGGTGAGTTTGTATGCGGCACTCCTCCGGGAGATTGATCCTACGGCAATTGAACAGATTGCACTGTTGAAAAAACGCTTGAATGATTCCTAGGATATGTGTGATATTACAGAAAATGCCCAGGAATGAATCTTGACAATCGAAAGCGACGATTTGTATATTTCATACCAATTCTAAAGGAAGTGACGGATTATGGTTGAAGTTGAAGTAGCGAAAATAGCATTTTATCCGCCGAGTAAGGGATACGCCGTTCTCTTGCACGAAATGGGGAGCGATAGACAATTACCGGTCATCGTCGGCGCATTTGAAGCACAGGCTATTGCCTTGGCGTTGGAAGGGATGAAGATGCCCCGGCCGATGACTCACGATCTCATCAGTACCATCCTGGATGATCTGGGCGTGGATGTCAGAGAAGTGGTGATTACGGATCTCATTGACGGGACCTTCTATGCGAAAATATTTCTTGAGGGCTATGATTATGAAAATAAATCCATTGATTCCCGGCCCAGCGATGCGATAGCTATCGCGCTGCGAGTCGGAGCAACAGTGTATGTCGAAGATACTGTAATGCAAGAAGCAGGTGTAATCGCAGAGGACCTGGACGAAGTTACCGAGGAAAGTGAAGAATTCACCGAGGAGAGTATACCGGAGAAGAAGTCCACCGAGCAAACGTTGAGTGAGTTGCAGGATGCGTTAAAAAAGGCTATCGATGCAGAAGAGTATGAAAAGGCCGCGAAGCTGCGGGATAAAATCCAGCAGATCGAGGGGCAAAAGAATTAAGAAATACCGTGAACGTAATGTGTTTGAGTTCTACTCGCCGTTTGGTTTAGTCTAATCCCATTTTTTCTTCCAATACATGAAGGGTCTTTCGGGCAGCAATTTGTCCTGCTTTTTTCTTTGAGCTGCCCTCACCGATGCCGTACGTTTTTCCCTGCAGGCTGACTCCGATGGTGTATATCCGTGAATGGTCAGGCCCGGACTTCTGCAGGGTGGTAAATTCGGGGGGCGGTAAATGATGTTCGTGACAAAATTCGATGAGTTCTCCCTTATAATTGATCTCCCGGGAGACACCATTTTTATCTTTCAGTGGAGTGAGGGGGAAGAGATCATACACCACCTTCTCTGTTACTTTCATACCTCCGTCCAAATAGATGGCCCCGATAATGGCTTCCACCACATCACTGAGGACCGATTCGGAATGTTCGATGGGATTTTCCACCACCGTTTGACTGCGAATGAACCGGGGCAGGCCAAGGTTCTGCCCGATGGCGGCCAGCGCCGACTTATTCACCAGTTGTGCTCTTTTTTCCGTCAGCTCACCTTCGGAATCGGAGGGGTAGGTTGTGAATAAGAACTCCGAGATAATGAGTTCCAAAACGGCGTCCCCCAAAAACTCGAGTCGTTCATAGGAACGGAGATGGTTTGTTCTGTTGTTGTCCAGTGAAGCGTGTGTGAGGGCTTTTTTCACATATGTTTCATCGTGAAATACATATCCCAGCTTCGTATACAAAGGGACCAGTTCGGTGGGTTTTTGCGACGGGAACAACATTCGTAGCAGTGTATTCAGAGCCACAGGTCGAAATCGGTGGTTAAATTTTTGAAATGAGGGCCACAGCGTTATGTCCTCCGAAACCAAATGTATTGCTCAGCGCGTGATTGATGACTTTCTCGGTCGGTTCATTCGGCGAATAATTCAAATCGCATTCCGGATCCGGTGTGGTATAATTAATGGTCGGTGGGATGACTTGATCGCGCATTGCCAGAACACTCGCCAATAGTTCCACGCCTCCTGCCGCTCCGAGCAGATGGCCGGTCATCGATTTCGTAGAGCTGACGACGAGTCCGTCTCTCGCGTACTCGCCAAACACGGTTTTGATCGCGGCGGTTTCGGTTTTGTCATTCGCCGGAGTCGAGGTGCCGTGCGCATTCACATAACCGATTTGTTCCGGATTCAGGCCGGCCTCCTGAAGTGCGCGTTTCATTGCAGACACGGCGCCTTCCCCCCCGGGAGCAGGCATGGTGATATGGTGAGCATCTGCGGTGAATCCGATCCCTGTGAGTTCGGCATACATATTCGCTCCCCGGGCTTTGGCCGCCTCGTATTCTTCCAGGATAACCAGCCCCGCTCCTTCGGCGATAACGAAACCGCATCGATCCGCATCAAAGGGACGCGACGCCGAAGCCGGATCCCCAGCCCATTTCGCCAGTGCTTTCATGTTCATAAATCCGCCGACTGCTATCGGGCTAATGGAGGCCTCCGAACCGCCGGCGATCATGATATCTGCATCGCCGCATTGTATATGCCTGTACGCATTCCCGATAGCGTGGGTAGCAGTAGCACACGCCGACGCGACCGAATAGTTCGGCCCTCTGAGATTGTAGTGCATGGAAATATGTCCGGCCGCAATGTCGGAAATCATCATCGGGACAAAGAAAGGGCTGATACGCCGATGGCCTTTTTTAATTAAGACGCGCATCTGGTCTTCGAACGTGCGTATCCCGCCAATGCCGGATCCCACGATCACTCCGGTTTGTTCGTGATCGATCCTGTTTTGATCCAGGCCGGAATCATTAAAAGCCTGGATGGCAGCGATCATTGCATACACGCTATATTGATCCATGCGGCGAGTTACCCGGTGGTCCAGATACTGCTGCGTATCCAGGTCCCGTACTTCTCCGGCAAAGTCGATGGTGTAATTGGAGGCATCGAATTTGGTGATCGTATCGATACCGGATTTTCCGGACAGCAGGTTCTCCCAGAATGTGGCCACATCATTACCACACGGGTTAACCGTACCCAATCCGGTGATGACAACTCGCCTTTTCGTTGCTGGATCTGCCATTGGTTAATTATGCGACCTTCTCTTCGATATACTTCACAACGTCACCTACTGTGGTGAGTTTTTCGGCTTCCTCATCCGGGATTTCCAGATTGAACTCCTCTTCCATCTGCATAATGAGTTCCACTGTGTCGAGGGAGTCGGCCCCAAGATCATCAATGAACGAGGCGTCTTCCGTAATTTTGCCGGGTTCTACACCCAACTTATCCTGAATAATCTCTTTGACAGTGTCAAAGGTTCCCATTGTGTTCACTCTCCTTCCGTTTGTTCTACCGTTTAACTCATGACCATACCGCCATCAACCCTGAAAACCTGACCGGTAATATATCGGGCGGCCGGCGATGCTAAAAAAACCGCGACTCCGGCGACATCGTCTGGCTGGCCAATATATCCCAGGGGAATGCGGGCAGCAAGTTGTTCTTTTTGCGTGGCTGTTAAATTTTCGGTCATCTCTGTTTCAATATATCCCGGGGCAATTGCGTTCACCGTTATGCCACGGGAAGCGAGCTCCTGGGCGGTCGATTTGGTGAGCCCAAGAATTCCGGCTTTTGATGCGCCATAGTTTGTTTGGCCGGCGTTGCCGGTGATTCCGACCACCGAGGAAATGTTGATAATTCGCCCGGCACGTTGCTTCAGCATTTGCCGGGAGACAGATTTCGTGCAGAGAAAGGTCCCTTTCAGATTCGTATTCAGCACATCGTCCCAATCTTTCTCTTTCAGCCGAAGCAATATATTATCCCGGGTGATGCCTGCATTGTTCACCAGCACGTCAATGGTGTCGTGGTGTTCCAGGGTGGCGTCGATCAGGTGCTGGGCGTCGTCGGCCTGAGAGATATCGCCGGGGATCGGAGTCACATCTGCTCCCGAGATTTCCGATTGAATTTGTGCAGCGGCCTTGGTCAGGATTTCCTCGGTTCGGCTGCTGATCACCACACTTGCCCCATGCTCTGCGAACGCTCGCGCAATGGCATACCCAATGCCTCTGCTCCCGCCAGTGACAATAACCGTGTTATTCTCCAGCTCGTACATGTGCGTTTACCCTTTGAATTTGACAATATCCCGGTAGGATGAAATACTCTCGCAGTCAACCGCTTTATCGATACGCTTCATCAGTCCGCCCAGAACCGTGCCCGGTCCGACTTCGTAGAACTGGCCGGCGCTATCCCGAATCATATTCTCAATGCAATGAATCCAGAGGACCGGATGATCCAGCTGATCGATTAATGCCTGTTTCAGGTCTGCGCTGGTGTCCAATGCCTTTGCTGATACGTTGGCATAGACGGGAACAGTTGGTGTTTTGAATTCCGGGTCGGCTAACGTTTCCTGCATCACCTGTTTCGCCTCATTCATCAACGGAGAATGAAACGCTCCGCTGACTACCAGCTCGATGGCTCTCCGGGCTCCCATTTCTTTCGCCTTTTCCATGGCGCTGCGAACCGCGTCCACCTCCCCGGAAATCGCAATCTGCCCGGGAGAATTGTAATTGGCAGGTTGAACAATCCCTTCCGAGGATGCGGAGGTACAGGCTTCAGCGACTTTCGCTTCTTCAAGTCCGATGATGGCGGCCATGGTTCCGGGGTGCTTCTCTCCGGCGTCCTGCATGGCCTGACTTCTGACTTTCACCAAACGCAGGCCTTGTTCAAATGTGAAAGCGCCCGCGGCGACCAGTGCACTGTATTCACCCAGCGAGTGCCCCGCCACCATATCGGGGGTGACCTGCGCCTCGCGCAGAAGTTCGTATAAAATAACACTGAGCGTGAAGATAGCCGGCTGGGTAACCTGAGTCTCAGTCAGTTTCTCCATAGGACCTTCAAAGGATATACGGGAGATAGGGATGCCCAAAATTTCGTCGGCTTTCTCGTAATATGCTTTGGCAAGGTCGAAACTCTCGTAGAGATCTTTACCCATCCCCACGTTTTGTGATGCTTGCCCCGGAAAGATAAAGGCTGTTTTACTCACGATCCTCCTCGAACTTTATTTCCCCCATCGCAGTAATGTGGCTCCCCAGGTGAAACCAGCGCCGAATGTAGAAAAGACGACATAGTCTCCCTCCTGCAGGCGACCATCCTTGATAATCTCATGTAAGCCCAGCGGAATGGTGGCAGCAGTCGTGTTCGCATATTTATCGATGTTGATGACCACTTGATCTTCAGACAAACCCATCTTTCTTGCGGTGGCATCGATAATACGTTTGTTTGCCTGATGTGGGATAAAAAAGGCGATGTCCTTGCCCTCGAGATTATTGCGCTCTAAAATTTCCACCGACACTTCGGCCATCCCATTTACTGCGAATTTAAAGACCGATCGCCCGTCCTGGCGGAGATAGTGCAGCTTTTTCTCCACCGTCTCGTGTCTGGCAGGGTTTTTACTGCCGCCTCCCGGCATCGTGAGATACCGTGCGCCAGAGCCATCGGTATATACCAGGCTATCCAGGATACCATACCCGTCTCTTTCGGTGGGTTCAAGAAGCACGGCGCCCGCCCCATCTCCAAACAGAATGCAAGTGCTCCGATCGCTGTAGTCCGTGATGGAGGACATGGTATCGGCTCCAACAATAAGCACCCTGTCGTAGCATCCGCTTTCTACAAATCTGGTGCCGGTTTCGATGGCGTAAACAAATCCGGAACAAGCGCCCGATAAGTCGAAAGCCCAGGCATTTGTCGCGCCGATGGCATCCTGAGTAAGGCACCCCGTCGACGGGAAAAACATATCGGGTGTTACTGTCGCAACGATGATACAATCGATGGTTTCCGGATCGATCTCATATTCATCAAGCATATTTTGAATGGCGGCAATGGATAAATCGGACGTGGCTTCGTCCTCGGCGACGATCCTCCGTTCAGAAATGCCGGTCCTGGCGCGGATCCACTCATCATTGGTGTTCACCATCTTCTCAAGATCGAAGTTGGTGAGGACATCTTCCGGGACGTAGCTGCCGACGGCGGTAATAGTTGCTCTCTTAGTCATCTGTTATCCCTGCGGTATCAGTGGATCATCCACCTGGGGTATATGGGGAGAAGGAATTTGATGGATTTCTACTTCTTCCCGAATTATCTCGTTAATCCGTTTCCGTACCATTTTCCGGGCGACGCCAATCGCATTTTTGATGGCTTTGGAGGTTGAACTGCCGTGACTGATGATGGACACGCCGTTAATGCCTAATAAGGGCACCCCTCCGTATTCCTCGTAATTAAATTCGCGCGCTATTTTTTTCACAACGGGCTTCATTAAAAACGCACCCAGGGTCGCAAACGGTTTATTGGTGATCTGGTATTTCGCTTTCTCCGTGAGGACATCAACCACACTTTCTCCGAATTTTAGTAAGATATTTCCAACAAAACCATCACAAATAACCAGATCCGCTTTCCCGCGCAGAATGTCCCGGCCTTCAATGTTGCCGATAAAATTGGCGACTTCCTGCTCAAGCATTCCGTAGGCATCGATCACCACATTGTTGCCCTTCGTGCGTTCTTCGCCGATATTCAACAGGCCGACCTTCGGATTGTCAATACCGAAAATTTGTCTGGTATAAATCGCCCCCATAATCGCAAATTGCAGAAGATTCACCGGCTTGGCATCCGGGTTGGCTCCGACATCAAAGATGACACAGCCGCCTCTGATACTCGGGAGGTAACTGCCGATGGTCGGGCGATGTACACCGGGAATGCGTCCCAGTGAGAGCAGCGACGAGGTCAGAACAGCCCCGGTGTTCCCTGCACTGACGAAACCTTCGGCCTCGTTGCTTTTCAATAGGTTCATCCCGATAGCTATGGAGGAGCGTGGTTTGTGCTTGACCGCTTTGGTGGGGGATTCCTTCATCGTGACTACTTGCTCCGCAGGGGCAATCTGCAGGCGCCTGGCGGGATAGTGATGGTGTCGCAGCTCGCCGCGGATGGCCTGTTCCGGTCCCACCAAAATGATCTCCAGATCCTCAAATTCCTCATCGGCGAGGGCCTTCAGGGCTCCGGCTATTGTCGCAGCAGGAGCGTGATCTCCACCCATGGTGTCTACGACAATCCGCATAACGGTTCTACAACTCAGCTAAACTTTAGTATTCTTTGGGTATATAGACCGGGCGGCCTTTGTAATATCCACAATTGGGGCAGGCGCGGTGGGGTAATTTGGGCTGGTGACATTGCCTGCATTCCACAACATTCGGGGCTTTCAATGTCCAGTGTGTACGCCGTTTATTGCGTCGAGCTTTCGATGATTTACGTTTTGGAAGTGCCACAGTTACTCCCCTTCTTGATCAAAATTTAATTCCTTGAGTTTTTCCCAGCGAGGATCAATGGTATCCTGTGTGCAATCACACGTATCATAATTGAGGTTTGTTCCGCATGAGGAACACAAACCCCGGCAATCCTCTTTGCAGAGAATTTTGTAGGGGATATCCAACACAATGGTATCGGAGATATACTTTGTGATGTCGATCTCATCACTCTGCGGAGAGACAACAATTATCCCGCCTTCCCCTTCAAACTCTTTCCGCTGTTCAAACGTGATCAGCGCACCAAGTTCCAGATCGAATGGGTAATCGAACTCACTCAGACAACGATGACATTGGAGGACAGCAGTTCCGGTAAGCCGACCTGCCAGGTAATATCCGTCCTCGGCCTCCAGCAATCGGAGACCGATATTCGTGTCATTGACAGGGAACCCGGTGCCCTGTAAATCCAGATCACTTTGTGAGCCGTGAAAATGGAACTCAGAACCTTGTGCCTTGCCAATTTGGTCAATAGGTATTTTTATCATGAACTTTAAATTTAAAAGAGGTGTCTTTTTGAGTCAAGTCCTAATCAATTATCGATTATCCCACGTGTTCCCAGTTGCACACTTCTTACTTAGTCTTCCTTCTCAGGTTCCGAATTTCTATCGGTCTCATTTTCCGGACCGTCTTCTTCGTCTTCGGGCTCGAATTCTTCCTCGAGCTCACCTTCTTCCTCTTCTGCCTCTTCCTCCTGCGCCAGTTCCTCCTCGTCCTTACGTTCCAGGAGATTTTCATCATCCTTCTTTTTCCGGAGTATCAGATAGATAATTTGCTGGCCGACGCTATCCAAAGTCGTGGTATAGGCCAGAATGAGAAAAATGATCACAAAGAAGCCCACGGCCAAAAATCCCGAAGCGATTGCTTCGGTGACATTGAGTTCGGTCAGACCGGTAAACAGATATCCGGAGGTGATAAATGGCGTGGTGAACAAATCCAGGAACTGATAATAAACGCTTGATTCCCCGCCCAGATAAAACAGCGCTGCCTCAAACATCCGAAATAGTTTATCGCCCATGAGCCAGGGTTGACCGAATACGAGACCAATAAAGGAGACGCCGGCAGACATCACCAGTCCAAAAATGTAGACAGCCGCTGCTATTAACACTGCCCAAATCCCTTCATAGATTACGATTCGCCACGGTTGGGACCACAGCAGTGAATATCCCTGAAACACGGCTTCGAGGGTATCTTCTTCACTGGAGGCAATAATGGCAGGCGTAAACGTAATTACAACAAGGAAGACGGCTGCACTATATAAGACGAAGACTGCCACCGGAAAATACAGGAGAAACGGTAAGGAAAAAATAAATTCACCAACGTACGGAATCTTGCCCATCAGCGCTGTGATAACCGCCATGATCAGAAAGAACGCAATGATTCCGAGGAGAGAAACCGGCGCGAAAATTAAGGGGTGCCAGTGCTTCTTCACGAAACTCCAGCCATCTCCGCTGGAGTAGAAAAAATCTCCCTTGAATTCTTTATATGTAATTCTGGCGACAGCAAGATTGGCAAAATAATAGGCGATAATCCAGACCAGAGAGCCCATACTGTAGATAATCCAGCCGGGTACTGTCAAACTGATGTCGTAGGGGAAGGGGAAAAAGTGGTATCGCGCCAGGGCATCTCCCAGGGCGTATCCGCTGACGACAATTCCTACATACGATAAAACCATAAATCCGATATATCCGATGATATTGGCTATAAACAGGGTCCAAATCTTTTTCCCGCTGAGCGCAACACGCGGAATGCGGAATACATCACGAAAATCCATATACAGTTCCTGGTTCATATGGTCTTCCTCCTTGGATAGATTAGAAGTTACTGGTCAAAGATGCTGGCAACACCAGTCAGGTGTCCTCTCGCTGATAGTCAATCCAGATTTCCCTCGCTCGTAACAGGGGTTCACGCTGTAATTTTCCGGCCAGGGTTTGTGCCGCTTCGTAGGTTCGAAACGAACCGATCCGGACCCGGTACCATACTTGATTGTTTCCGGGTACCTCCGCCCGCTGAATATAGGGGTCATAGCCGAGTTCTCGCAATTGGCTCGCTGCAGTCTCGGCATCACTGAACATTCTGAAGGATGAGACTTGCACCGTGTACCGATCGGATTGCCTTGGGATCTCGGCCGGAACATTCCCCTGGGTGGTAGTACTCCGCCCGCTCCTGTCGGCCGGGGCTGTTGGACCGGGAGTTCCCCTTAAGGCAGAACCTGCTCTGTCCTCTGAAGGCGCGGAGGGTGATGTTGTAGCAACCTGTGCGGAGTCGGCAGCGCCTGCAACTGTCAGTGAATCGGTTACTCGAACGATAAACGGTTGGATGAGTTGCTCCTGGCCGTTTTCGTGGAGGATCGTATAATTCAGCTGATACGTGCCGGTATCCGGTGGAACAAAAGAGACCTGCGGACTGCTGTGTACCGGTTGAAAATCGTACTTCGTCAGGATAACTCTGGGAGGGAGCCTGGCAAAAGACCATTCGACCATCTCGTTGTCGGTAATATCCTCCGATCGGACTTCCAGTTGCACCGGTTGGTCGGTGACCCCGGTTTTCAACACGGCTTCCCGTTTTTCAGGGCCACAGCTGACGAAGAAAACGATTAAGAAGCAAAGAAGCAAAGCCCTACACTTTTGCATCACGGTCACCTTTGTAGGAGATGTTGAGTATCCTGTACAACCGGGAAATTACGGTATAATATCCCGTGTGCTGAAGAAAAATGCAATCTCTTTTTCGGCATTCTCCGGGGAGTCTGATCCATGGATGGCATTAATTTGCAGGGATTCGGCATATAATTTTCGAATGGTACCCTCTGCCGCTTCTTCCGGATCAGTGGCTCCGATAATTTCCCGAAAATATTCGACGGCGTCTTGATGTTCCAGAACCAGCGCCATACAGGGGCCGGAGGTCATAAAGGCAACCAGATCATCGAAGAACGGCTTGTCTCGATGGATTGCATAGAACTGTTGGGCATCTCTCCTGGTGAGTTGTGTCAGGAGACATGCCCGGATGGCAAGCCCTTTTTGCAGCATATGGTCAATTATTTTTCCCTGATAATTGTTCCGGATCGCATCCGGTTTGATAATGGCAAGTGTATGGCTCATCCCGCTGGTCTCCTTCGTTCCTTCCGCTCTCGATTAGTTCCTATCTGCAAGATTCTTTTTTGTCTCCGCCGCTCGTACTGGTCGCATTCACCACTGACTAAATCTATTGCCTGGTATTTATGCCAGCACCTCCGCGACTTGTTCACCGATGACGGCTGGACTCTCACAGACGGTAATTCCCGCTTCGCGCAGCGTCTGAATTTTTTGGTCAGCGGTTCCCTGCCCGCCGGAGATGATCGCCCCGGCGTGTCCCATCCGGCGACCGGGCGGTGCGGTCCGACCCGCAACAAACGCAACCACGGGTTTGGGGAAGCCGGTCTCCTGAATCCACCGGGCCGCTTCCTCTTCGGCGGTGCCACCGATCTCGCCGATAAGCACCACCGCCTCAGTAGCCGGGTCTTCGGCAAACAGGGCCAATAAATCGGTGAAAGTCGAGCCAATAATGGGATCTCCTCCGATGCCAATTGCGGTGGATTGTCCCAACCCGTGCTCTGTCAGCTGATGCACTGCTTCATAAGTGAGCGTTCCGCTCCTGGAGATGATACCCACCGAACCGGCGCTGTGGATGAAGCCCGGCATAATCCCCACTTTGGCCTCACCGGGAGTGATGACTCCCGGACAGTTGGGCCCCACCAGCCGGGTCGGTGTTCCCTGGAGATAGTGATGGACCTGGATCATCTCCTGAACCGGAATCCCTTCGGTGATGCACACCACCAGGTTCAGTTCCGCCTCCGCGGCTTCCAGAATCGCATCGGCGGCAAACGGCGGCGGAACGAAAATAACCGAAGCATTGGCTTCGTGGCGGTGTACGGCTTCCCGCACGGTATTATACACGGGAATCTCCTGGTGTGTTTGCCCGCCTTTTCCCGGCGTAACACCGGCGACGACATTCGTGCCGTATTCTACCATCTGCTCGGTATGAAATGATCCTTCGCTGCCGGTGATACCCTGTACTATCAGTCGTGTGTCTTTGTTTGCCAGAATGCTCATGCCTGACTCCTTCGTAAAGTTATGTCACAACCGCAACGGATTTTTCGGCTGCTTCCCGTAAGCTCTGTGCCACAGAGAATTCCAGGGGCGAGGCTTCCAGTAGTTCGGCCGCTTCCCGGGAATTCGTCCCTTCCAGCCGAACCACCACCGGAACTTTGACGTCCATACCTTCCAGCGCATCGATGATCCCCTGTGCCACCCGGTCGCAGCGGACAATCCCTCCAAAGATGTTGATCAGAATCGCTTGCACTTTCACATCCCGGAGGATGATCTTAAACCCCTGCTGCACCGTTTCCGGAGAAGCCGCACCCCCCACGTCCAGAAAGTTGGCAGGTTCACCTCCGGATAATTTAATAATATCCATGGTCGCCATTGCCAATCCTGCGCCATTAACCATACAGCCCACGTTCCCATCCAGATTGATATAATTCAGATCGTATTTTGATGCCTCGATTTCGGCCGGGTCTTCTTCAGTGACATCCCGGTAATCCAGGATATCCTGATGCCGGTAAAGGGCATTATCGTCAAAATTCATTTTTGCATCCAGGGCCAGTACATCTCCGTCCGATGTAACCACCAGGGGATTGATTTCTGCCAGAGAAGCGTCCGTCTCCCGGTAGGCCCGGTAGAGGCTCCGGAAAAATTTCACCGCGGATTTCACCTGGGAGCCGGTCAAGCCTAAACCAAAGGCTAACCGGGAGGCCTGGAACGGTCGAAAGCCCACGGCCGGGTCTATCCATTCCTTCAGAATTTTTTCCGGTGTCTCCGCCGCGACGGCTTCGATTTCAACCCCGCCTTCCGTGGAAACCATGAAGGCGTTTCGGGCGACGCCACGATCCAGTACGATACCGGCGTACAGCTCGCGGGCGATATTCACGCCTTGCTCGATCAGCACCGTATGCACTTCCTTGCCCTCCGGTCCGGTTTGATGAGTCACCAAATTCATTCCCAGCATCTCAGCGGCAAATTCCCGCGCTTCCTGCGGAAATTTCGCCAACTTCACACCGCCGCCCTTGCCCCGGCCTCCTGCATGGATTTGCGCCTTGACAACGACGGTATCTCCCCCCAGGTTCTCTGCAATGGTTCGGGCTTCCTCAGGAGATGCGGCTACCTGCCCTTCCGGAACGGCAACGTCGTATCGTCGCAGAATTTCTTTCGCCTGATATTCATGAATTTTCATGGTACGCTCCCGGTTTCGTCCTCAATTTGTTTCCTGAAATTAATAAAATTTCGCTTGATTATTAATGAATGATTTAAGGAAATATAACCGTGCCACGATCACCGGTGAGGGTTTCTGCCAGGTGTTCAATGGAGGTAATAATCACCCGTTCCCCACCTTGATCCAGAAAGGCGATGGCGGCTTCTATTTTCGGTCCCATGGATCCCGGGGGAAATTGCTCCTCCGAATAGAGGGTTTTCACCTCCGCCAGGTGAATTTCCCGGAGCGGTCGCTGAGTTGCTTTCCCATAATCCAGATACACCTCCGGAACATCTGTAATAATGAAGAGCTCGCTGGCACTGATATCTCTGGCAAGAATTGCTGCCGCACGATCTTTGTCAATCACTGCATCCACCCCCTCGTAATCGCCGTTCTCATCAATATACACCGGAATCCCACCGCCGCCGGAGGCAATCACCATAGTGCCGGCTTCTACTAACTGCCGGATTGGTTTCCAGTTGATAATTTCCTGGGGTTTGGGGGAGGGCACCACCCGGCGCCAGGACTGGTGGCCCGAATCGTATTTCACAGTCCATTCGTTCTGCGTCGATAGCTGCTTCGCCTCGGATTCCTCGTAGAATTGTCCGATGAATTTAGTCGGATTTTGTATCGAAGGATCGTTACTGTCCACGATGACCTGAGTAACAATTGTGA
>Ga0102944_1001333_pt1 | contig 16562 bp, 33 predicted proteins | sample SalPonD_shore_MG_FD_78172 | JGI IMG/M metagenome (GOLD analysis project Ga0102944, IMG submission 78172) | Salt pond soil microbial communities from South San Francisco under conditions of wetland restoration - Salt Pond MetaG... | ecosystem: Environmental > Aquatic > Marine > Intertidal zone >...
AGAAGCAATTACCCTTATTAAACGGTTGAAAATCCCTAATATAAAGGATATTCTATTAATTATTAATACAAATAAAAACTTAAAGAAAGAGGTTAATCTCTAAAGGATGAAATTAGTTGAAACAATTCAATTAAAAAAAACAAAGGAACTTAGTTTGCTTTGTCATCGATGTAAGAATCTTTATAATATGGGTCTCTTTTACATAAAACATTTTGGAAAGTTTATGAGAGATGCAACTCATTTGGAGAACCTTCCAAGAGATGTGCAAAATTATATGAAAAAAGCATTTAAAAGGAAAGTAGAGCAATGGAAAGAGAGATATAAGGAATGGAGGGGGGGTAAAAGAAAGAGAAGCCCATCACTTCCATCTTCATATCTAAATGGGTATGATGCCCAATGGCTTTTAAAAGACATAAAAGAATACAAATGTTTACCTTCTCAAGTCTCTCAAAATGTTCTGAAAAACCTTCACAAATCTTGGAAAGGCTTTTTTATATCATTAAAGGATTGGAAAAAAAACCCTGAAAAATATGAGAAGAGGTAAGTATTGGAGAGAAAAGGGAAATGAAATGTCCAAATTGTAATTATAAAACCAATAAAAACAATTTCATTAAATTAAGTATATCTTCTCCCTCTTATGGAAAGGAAATAAAATATCAATGTCCTAAATGCGATAAGATATTCACTTTGTTTTCTATATCTTCTAAATTAGAGAGAAAAAATTATACTGAATTAGAATATCAAGATGCTGTTGGTTATAATTGGCAAGATGATTTTAGTTTTGATTCTATTTATGGAAAGGAGGAAGACTTACCTAAAGCAATTTTGGAATCTTCTCTCTATAAAAAAGCAAAGCAAAAAGAGAGAATATGTTTTAAATGTCATACTAACCTTGATCTTGTGGAGTTTTTGAAAGAGAATACTTTTGGTATATCAGGAAAAGAACTCATAAAGAAACTTATTCATCTATTAAAATTATGGGATAGTAAATACATTGAATTATATTGTTGTATATGTTATTATAGTCTTAATGATAAGATTGAAAATACAAAAGATACAGTTCCAAAAAGTTCATATGAATGGGATCCAGTTATTGGTTTATTGTCTGCTTATGAAACTGAAATAAAAAGAAAAAGAGGCAATGAATCATTTGAATTAGAAAGGGATGCAATGTTAAGGGAAGAGCAAAATAAATATAAGTGGACTAGCTTGATAGATACACAAATGGAAGACATAAATATAATAGAAGAGATAGACACAATAATAAAAGAAAAGAGGAGAGAGACCTTCTTAGACTGGTGTAAATATTTATTCTTAAAATCAATCCAAAAAATTATAAAAATTATAAATTATAAATTATAAAAAAAAGAATGAGAGAAAAAATAGAAACTAAAAAAAAGAAAGAACACTTTAAAAATAGAGTTTTTATAAATTAATAAAATTAAAAAATAAATATAAGAAGTGAGAAGAGATGATACCTTATAAGGTTACAATTGAGATAAATGGTCTATGGGATGATAGAGAAGAATTATTTGGGGAATTAGAACAAATAATTCAAAGAACGAATGCAATGAGAGAATTAAAAATAATAATTGAAAGTAAGATCCCCATACCTGATGAATATAAATTAAAAAAGGATAAAAAAACACAGTATGAGTAAAAAGGAAGTGAAAAAAGAAATGAAGAGATCATCCTTGTGGTATGGTTTTTTCCTAATGGCAAGTGTCTTGATTTTAATTGATCTATGGACTACTCTATTTAGTCCTAAGGTAAGGTTTATTATGTTAATGGTAATAATATTAATAGGCTTTACTGCAATTATTGATGGGTTATCACAAGTAATAAGAGAGTTAAAAAAGCTAAAAGGATAAATAAAAAGGAGTGAATAAGGAAAATGGATTGTTTTAGCATAGGACATCATAAGATTGAAATAGATAAATATGGCATAAAAATAACTCATAAGAAATATAAAAATATTCATATCAATATTCTTAATGATGTTATGGAAAAGATTATAGAAAGATATAAGATGTTTCATAAAGAAAGCAAAAATATAGAAGAAGATATTACAAAAAATCTTTATATTCTTGAAACAAAAGGTATTAGGAAAACCTGTGAAATCAATTCAAAATATAATATAAATTTAGACCAATTAAAAGAAAAAGGATATAATGATAAAAAAATAAAAGAAATAATTGAAAGGAAAAAAAAAGATTATCAAAAAGAAATAAATGAATTTTTTAAAGAATTTGGAAAAGAAATAATATATTTCTTAGTTGGAAGAGGATTAGAAAATATTTGGCTTTCAACAAAACATCTTTCAAGGCTTGATGTATTTACAAAAAAAGAGAGGCAAGAGGAACTAAAAGATGGAGAATAAGAGAAAAAAAGATTATAAATTAATTGATGGAATCAAAAGGAATAAAAAACATCCACTCACATTTTTTATTCCAACAATAAAGGAGAAAAAAGAATTAAATGTTGGAGACCGAGTTAAATTAGGCTTTGCAAATAATAATGGGAAATGTGGAGAAAGAATGTGGGTTAAAATTATAAAGATAAAGGGAATTTATTTTCAGGGAGAATTGGATAATAGACCACTTAACCCAGATTTTGGGATACAAGTTGGTTCTGAAATTGATTTCAGTTTTAAGCATATAATAGATATATGGTGAGAAAACAATGAAAGAAATATGGGTTATACACTATGATCATGATGGATTAGGTCTTAAATATGCATTTGCTAGTCGTGAAAAGCTTCTCCAATTCTTAGAAAAACATAATTGGAATATTGAAACAGATAAGATAGTTTCCCTTACTCTCATTGAAGAAAATGATAATTTACCTGATGAATTAGGAATATATGAAAGTGATTAGAAGGATACCTAATTATAAAAATAGAAAACCAACAAAATAAGGAGTGAATAAAGAAGATGGGAAAAGAATTATCAGAAAAAGATGCTTTAAAAATATTCCATTCAAAAGTATGGAAGGAATGGACTCATGAAGAAATTGTAAGATTTCAATTATTTGAAGAAAGATTATGTGTGCCATTTCATTTATATCATAAAGCTATAGAAAAAGTATTAGATAGAAATGTATGGACTCACGAATTTGTTTATCTTAAACGATTACAAGAGGAATATTTAGGAAAGAGAAAAAAGCCAACCATACAAGATAATATAAATCTGCTTCCAAAGGATAATCAAATAATTCTTAATCTTTTTAAAGGATTAGAAAACTGATTTTATTATTATAGAAAGAAATTAGAGAAAAAAGATGAATATAACAAAAAGTAAGATAATTTTTCTTATATGCTTGTTTGTGTTTTAACATAAAATCCAAATCGTAATAGCTTAGAAAATTATTCAGATTAAAGAAATCTTGTCTAAAATACCAATTAGCCGAATTATAAAGGTTTTTAGCTAAATGACATACCTTTGATAATTCTACTGATTTGTTTACTTGAATTGTTTCAGTTAATTTCATTTGGTCGTATCAAATCCTCTATTACTTTTTTTTTCCTTTTAGAATATAGTTTCATTGAATTTCTTTTAGCCTTTCCTCTCTTTTCTTGAAACCTCTTTTTCATTTTCAGGTTTGAATAAAAACAATCCTTTTTGACCATCAATTTCTTTAACAAGAATCTTAATTGTATCTTTATGATTCCAAAATAGGTTTACTGCATCTAAAATGGCTCTTGGAATGGTTACCATACTATTTTTACTATCTTCATAAAACAGATATTTTGTTTTATATCCATTCATTTTTTTCATCTTTTTAACTTTTATGATCTCAATATGAAAACATAAATTTAAATATTAGTTTTTCTTTTTTAGTAATTATATACCATAATGATTTCCCAATGATCTCAAGGGAAGATCATATATTAAAAAATAAAATGATGAATATATGAATGAAATAGAAATTAATGAAAAGCAATATTCTAAATTAGAAAAGGTTTCAAAACAACTTGGAATGCCTATAAGTGAAATAATAGAGATTCAAGTGGAGAAGTTTTTGGAAGCATTAGAACAAGATCCTTTAGAGGAACTTGAGTATTTAGGCTATAAAACGAAAATTAAAAAACTTTTTTAATAAGATTTCAATTTTAAATCTTTTTTTTATTTTTATTAATTTTATTGATTTTTTAAGAAAAAGGTAAAGATTTCATTCGAAGCCTCATTTATGAATTTAAATGAATAATAATAAACAATTAATACATAACCTTTTTATTTTTAAAAAGAAATCATTATATAAAATTAACTAAAAAAGATAAGGAGAGAAAAAATATGTGTATAACAGAAAGGGATCTTTCTATGCCAAGATTTATGATACAAATATTAAGAGAAACAAATTCAGTAAAAGCTCTTTTATATGATACACTTTCTCATCTTAAGGAAGACAAGGAATATTTTATTGCACAATCATATGATTCTCTTTTACAAGATTTTACATCACTTCAAGACATTTTATCAAATGTAATTAAAGAGATCCAAGAGAGAAAAAAAAGAGAGGCTAAGAATTGAACCCTGAAACAATTAGACTAAAATTAGATGTGAATGAAGTAGAAGAATTATTGGGATATATAAATATCCAACCCAATAATAAAATCGTTTCAAAATTATTATACAAAATCGTGAAAGCAATTACTAATCAAACAAAGAATAATGAATTTCTAGATCTCTTGACAAGAATAAGCCAAACTATATTAAAAAAGACTTTAATACAAAAAACTAGTCTTCATAAATGACCAAAAAAATGACCAAACAAAAAAAACATGAAAAATATGAATTATTAGACAAAAGAAATAATACATATAAACATGTTTCAGGAGATTATGAAATTGAGTTTAATGACCAAAAGTCTTCCCTAGAAAAAATTAACAAAGCATTACCGATGAATCTTTCAGGAATTATTATTCACGAAAATGGAACTATTGATTTATTATTTACTGGACTTTAATCAAAAAAGAAAGGAGAGATAACTAAATCCAAGATGATTAAGAAAAAAGACAACTCTAAAACGATTGAGTGTAATACTTTAGATGAATATGCAATAAAAGTAATTAGTAATAAAATAATAGATCGGAAGAGCATAGAATACAAAGGATTGATAGATCATTATGACCTTATTGTTGAATTAGAAAATAAGGGACTTGTTGAAGGAGACCTTTTTAAGGATCCCCTTTCGTATTTAATAAAAACTCTGAAGGAGAGTGAAAAGAAAGCACAAAAGGAATGGAGAGAATATCTAAAAAATGTAGAATCAAGTCTAAAATCAAATCTATAGTCCCTAAGTCATAAAGGGAAAAATAAAAATGGAAAGATGTTTCAAAGAAAGAACGGAAAATAGTAAAGATCATTGGGAAACTCCAAATCGGATTTTTAAATTAATAGAAAAAACACTTCATTTGAGATTTACTCTAGATCCTGCTTCCTCTCATACAAATCATAAATGTGAAAAATATTATACCAAAAAGGAAGATGGTTTAAAGCAATCTTGGAAAGGGGAGAAAGTCTTCTGTAACCCTCCATATAAGAATAAGGATCTATGGATAAAGAAAGGATTTGAAGAAGGAGAGCATAGAAAAACTATAGTAGTTTTATTAATACCTGTAAATTCTGATACAAAAATTTGGCATCAATATGTTATGAAAGCACAACAAATCCTATTCGTAAAGGGAAGGATCTCTTTCGAGCTTGATGGTGTTCCACAAGGATCCCCTACCTTTGCTTCTTGTATTGTTGTTTTTAATAGTGTCTCCAAGAAACCCAAAATCTGTAGTTTTTATCATAAAGAAAAAGACTTAATCAAACAATTTTGTAAAATAGAAAAATTCCTATAACCTTTTTTCTCAATAAGGTTTCATATTAATCATTCAATAAAGATTATCTAAAAGTAAATAAATCTTTAAATCTTAAATGGTATAACTATGAAAATAGATTTTTCTCATTTCCATTTTTTTGGAAGCATATATATTATCTTAGGAATAATTATTCTCACAAGCCTCTTTTTTCCCATTTTAACAATCTGGGTATCCACTCCGATCCTAGCTTATGAAGATGGTAATATCACATCAATGATAGCTCTTACAGATCCTATTTCAAATTACCTAGAAATGAAAAGGGTATCCCTTATCTTTCTCATTTTCTCTCCTATTCCTGATTCAGATTTTCTAACTTACATTGGATTCGTTCTTTTTGCTTCGATAGTCATAATTATCTTTTTAGGCATTCTTCAAGTAGGAATAAAAGATACCGTTTTTCCTTCTGTTTTGATTTTGATTATTAGTGGTTTCCTTATATTTTTCCTCCAAAGTCAATATATAGCGATAGAAGAGGGATACAAATATAATTTCCTAACTCTTGATTCCTTGTCCCTTTTAGAAACATCCTTTCCTATTTTATATTCAACTGATAATGCTATTCTCTATTTTACACTTTACTCCGAAGGACTTCCCTGTTTATCTTATTATGATATTTCTTTAGAATCTGGGTTTTTTATGCTCTTAACTCTTATGATCACTACTAGTATCTGTAGCATGGTTTATATTATCATTGCAAGAAAGAAACTAATAAAAGAGCTTCCAAAAGGAAAGAGAAAACATCTTATTTCCCTTTCAAAATAATTAATTTTGCCTTTTTCGTATGTGTTTCATATTAATCATTCAATAAGGCTTTCCAATTTACTTTAATACTTTTGAATCCATACTTAATTTAACTTAAAAGGTGATCTATTATTACTCACTTATTTGGATTTAGATTAGATGATACTTCTGGAGTCATCCTGTTTATCTTTAGCATAATAACAATGACATTTGGAATCTTTTTTATCTATCATGGAATAATCTTTTATAAAGAATATATGGAATTAAGTTCATCCTTCTTTTTACCTTATTTTGAGCTTATTGATCCTTCATATATTAGGTTGATGGAATATAATAAAAACCATGCAATTCTTTATTTTGCTATAGCAGGAATCATTGAACTCTTCTCACTATATATCCTAGCAAAGACTCTACAACAACAAAAAAAATACAAGAAATCTAAAACACTTTCAACTTAATTTTTTTCTATTTTTATCTTTTTCTTTTCAAAAATGGTCTTTTCCTAGGAATCTTCATTAGTAGTCTAATAAAGATCTTTTATATGTATGGATTCCTATGAATCTTAAATTCATACATAACCATAGAAAATTTTTAGAAAAATGAGAAATAAGAAGTTATTTATCCTTTTCTTTACACTCTTAATCATATTCCTTAATTTTATAAAGACACAACCAATAAATTTAAAGGCAGGAGACCTAATTCTTCAAAAAGACAATGATAACCCATACCTTGATAGGAAGTATGGACACAGTCAATTATATATTGGCTATGGATTTGTTATTGAAGCAGAGCCTCCAATGGTTCATCTTGATAAAGTCTCAGGAGGGACTATTTATAGAGTAAAAACTGACACCTTAACTCGGTCTCTTGCTGTGGGATGGGCAATAAGCAAGTTAGGATTCCCATATGATTACAATTATACATACAAAGAGGTAAATGGAGGATCCTATTATTGTAGTGAATTATGTTGGAGTTCCTATTCTATCAAGGGAATTAATATTGATGCGTCTCCTTTTTGGGAAAGTGAATTTGGGTTTGGAGTATCTGTAATGGAAATCGCAGAGGATGGAGATACTTATTTTGTTGGAACAATTTAGATCTTAACTCTTTTTTTTCCTAATTAAGTAGTGTTTTTCTCCATCTTCTCGTTTAGTCCATACGATTTCCAATCCACATCTATCAAAAAAAGTTCTCATTTCTTTATCTTCACTATCTATTTTTAGGCTCATATTTTATCACATTCCTTTTAAATAACTATTAATCACTTAATATATATACTATCAACTATTTAAACTTTGCGTTAATATTATCCTATTTCCAAAACTAGGTTAGAATTATTACCCAAATCACAATCAGAAAAAAGAACAAAAAGATCTAATAGTGACTAAAATGATTTTAGAGATCACTCTCCAGACTTATAGAGGAGAGAGGCTCTATTCTCCTTGCTCAAAAAGTGATATCTTTTTGAGAATGTTTGCGAGACACAAACATTTAAATAAGCAAATACATTCTATAATATTAACAAAATAAAAAGTGAAAAAAAATGTCTATTAGAATTGAAAAACTAAAAGCACTTAACGAAAAAAAAGATACTTTTTTTATGGGAAGAAACCACGAAAAGCTTTTTGTCTATACTCCTTATTGGGGCAAGATTGAGAAAAAAAGGATCATAAAGAAAATGAAACAGATAATGAACATAGTTGAACTGAATTTTCCCTTTGCTAAGTTTCTTGAATTATGGGAAAATAGGCAATGGAATCAAGAGGAAAAAAATAAAGAGATGCAACAGCTATATAATAAATTTAGGCATCTCTTAGTTGAAAAGATTAATGAATTACAAACTCCAGATAACAAAGGGAAACAAATGTGGAAAATTGCGTCTTGGCTAGTTAAAAAGAAAATGCTATTTCGAGACAAAAAGGGATACACTCCTATTGAGGTAAAAAGAGAGACTGAAAAGGCATATTTTGTTAAAACAAAAATGCAACTAAAGACTACAACGAAGAACCATAAGATATGGATTCCCAAAAGTCAAATAGAAGAGAAATTAGACTTACTTAAAGAAGAAGAATAATAAAATAAATTAAAATAGAAATAAAAAAATAAAAAAATAAAAAAATAAAAAGTGATAAAAAATGAAGATAAAGGGAAATAAAAAAGGAGAAAAAGAATTAAAAAAAATAGTAAAAAATTATGAATTATCTCTAAACTTAGAGAGCATAGAAATCCTAGATCAATTAGAGCAAACAAATGCATTTGAGATCAAAATTACCCCAGACCAAGAAATCTATGGATTAATTGCAAGTGCTTCATTAACTCCAAAAATTGATCCTGATTTTCAATGTCAAGATTGCGATCTTTATCTTGTTGCATCATCTTATTTTACAAAGATGACCTCTGGAGGATATATTGATCTTGAGGACTATATATTAATCCATTCTTATAAAGATAATGGATTAGTGGAATACTATGAAGATCCTCTTTTAGAGGATCAAGTAATTATGATTACTGACGATGAAAGCACTTGGGTTCCATTATCTAAATTTAATACAGAAGATCCAAATGATAAAATAGTGTTAGACTTTATGCACTATTAATTTTTTTTATTTTACTCAGGGTTTAAATGGTTTGCGTTAACCCTGTTAAAACCCAAAAACCATTCAAATAAAATTAAATTAAATAGAAATTAAAAAACTAAAAACAAAAAAGGAGGAAAAATAAAATGATAAAAAAATGTCCCCTCTGTGGGGAATTATTTTACCAAGCTCAAGAACAAGTGGTAAAACACCACGGGGAAATACATAGTAGATGTAACAAGTGCGACCATAAAGCACCAACGAGCGGGAGACACAGGATTCGCAGACTTCACCCCGACAGTAACTTATATCTGACGGAAACATGTCAGATATTAACAGAGGATAAAGGGAAAACAGTTTGGGTGTATCTTCCCCCACTCTTTAAAAACGATTATTTTAGAGAGTATATAAAACAGTCTAGAGATTAACCTGTTTTTTAAAATCTTAATTAAATAAAATAAAATTAAATAAAAAGAGATAAAAAATAAAAATGTCAGAACAAAAACAACAAATGCAAGTAAAACACATAACCAATATAAATGATTTGGAATCCTTAGAGGCATTTATAGAGGCTCTTGAGAGAGAGTTTTCCTTAACCAACTTTAGTTTTGTTAAGGAGACTCTTAAGTCTGGAGCCTTTTACTCCTTCAATACTCAAATAGAGTATGAGGAAGAAGGTTCCTATAAAGCCCTCTCCAAACAGACTATATCTTTTAGTGGATATAGTAGTTGGGGAGGAGTTCAATCAAACGATCCAACAACAACCCAGCGAAAATTTAATTGGATGTGGATAACTTCAAGCGATCATTTATTGATGATCGATATGGAGTTTTATAGAGAAGGACAAGGAGAACCCTTTCAAATTGAGGGTTCTGTTTATATTGGCACAGATGAAAGTAAAGGGTTTTATCCAGCAATAAGATCTATAATAAAGGACTTAGGATTTCCTATTTTTTAAAATCCTAATTAAATAAAATAAATTAAAAAAATAAAAAAAGGAAGAAACTAGAAAATGTATAAGAAAATAAAACATCGAAACATAATCAAATACTTCGATGAAGCACATTGGAGCAATGTGTATCGGATTGAAGTATTTGGAGAGGAAAGAGAGGAGTTTAAAAAACTTGTTTCCCTTTTATCTCCAGAATTGAGATGTGTTTTGGATCCGAAAGCAAAATCCTTTACTAGTTATATAGTAGAGGAATACTATGACAAAGAACGGTTATGTCTTTTCTTGCAAAGTGTTCTTTTTCCTAAAGTTGAAGGATTCAAAAAAAGGTTAGGAAGGATTTTTAATGCTGACCATTTTAAAACTAAAAACGAAATAATAAAATAATATGGAGGAAAATAAAATGGGAGAAAATATTAAAGCAAAAAGGTTTAAAAAAATAGAAGGGAATTCTTCTATAAGCTTTCTTCTTGAGCCTTTTCAAGAAGAGGGAACTCTTCTATACGAAGGATTAATAAACTTAAAAAATAATTATAAAAAGTTCGTGCGAAATACAATTCGTGCGAATCTTTTAGATTATACCATCAAGAAAATAAATATAGTTACTGATCCAAGAAGTATTGAGTCTCTCATCTCTGCAAAGGGGTGGGGAATAAAAATTGGTGACCGTAAACTTGTGAGAGTTTATGGTAAAGAAATAAAAAAATCGAATGAAATAAAACTTATTCAATTTTTTAATAAAAAAAACATACCAAAAAGGTTTATTGGAGATCCCTTTAGAAGTGGAGAGGGGTTCATTCCCTTACCTATAAAATGGGAACTTATCCCAAGCTCATTGCAAGATTTATTAAAAAGAAGATTTCTTAAAGAGAATTTCTTAATTAAGAAAAAGGTTCAATTCTCTCCAAAAGAAAAGGATCTTTTTTTTAAATATAAAATCTTTGTCTAATAATTTTATAAATAAAACAATAAATGATCTATAATAAAAGGTTTAGGGATCATCCTATTTTTTAAAACCCTATTTATGTTAAAATAAACTAAAACAAAAAAGGTCTAGATCAAAAATGGAAAACAAAAACCATAATGAGTTTATTGAGACAGAATGTCTCAATTGTGGAGAAGAAATAAGTCTTTTTGAGGGAGATTTATTAACGAAATGCAAGAATTGTAATTTCTATAATACAATTCTTCCTGAAAAGACTTTTGAAGCATATATTGAAGATCAACAGGGAGAGAGGATTAATGATCCTCGATTTGATATTCTTGTTCTAAAAAAGAAAAAGGTCTCGGAACAACAATATCATTATGCTTTCCCAGATTTAACAAAAGAGGAGTTTGAGTCCTTTAGAGAAAGAAGTCCTAGGAGAGCAGAAATCCTATTATCCTTCCTCAAAGGATCCACTCTCTCAGAGAGAGGGGATAACACTTTCAGGTGTATGAAATTCGAATTTTTGGAAGGTAAAAGAGAATATATTGACAAAATCAAATATCTACAGATAAAGATAAAAATTCTAAGATTAATCAAATAAATAATTGTTCTTTCTTTTTTTTGAAAAAGAATTGGAAAAACTAATCTTATTTTAAACATATTAAAGAGATAATTAGATTGATCTAAACCTTTTTTAATATTTATCTCTATTTTTAACATAAAATTAAATCCTTTTCAAAAGTATCTAAAAAAATGGAATTTTGTCTTTTTGTTGGAAACAAAAAGGAATGTAAAGCCTTAAAAACTCAATTAAAAAATCATCAAATTAGTTCTGCTAGAATACAAACACTCCGAACCTTTAACAATTTTGAAGTTATTATAGATAATTTTGAAGACTATAAACGATTTAAGGAAGTTAAGAATAAGATTTTAATTAATTGGTAATAAGGGTTTCCTATTTTGAGAACCTTACTCTTTAAAATCTTTTTATTTCTTTTTTCCTTAAATTGAATCCTTTTCTTATGAAAAGTTTTTAGAAAAAGAGAATGAGATAGGATTAATATTGAACATATTAAAGAGAAAATTAGATTGATCTAAACATTTTTAAATGACCTAAACTATCTTCTATTTAATATACAATCTACTAAAAATTTTTCAAAAAATCTAATACAAATTAAACAAAATCAAAGGTTCAATTTATGAAACTTAAAAGACCAAATGTAGATGTAGATATATCGAAAAAACAAACAAAGATCCTCTTGGCTCTAGTTGTGATTGGTTTATTGGTTGGATTGGGTTTCCTGATTCCTTACTTGGCTGGAACATTCACTCTTGGGGGAGAGAAGATCTCTACGGATCGAGACCTTGCTATATGGTATTGGTTTGGTGGAGCTCCTCCTGAAGAAGGTGAAGTAGGATATGCTCAAGTTCGTTTAGTATTAATAAATGGAACTGAAGTGAACGGATCTGTTGCAGTATTGAATACGAATGGATCTGCTTTACGAAGCTCTATTGGGACTGGTATTGACAATCCTGTTCCTAATAATACTACATTCGAGGCACCTGAGTATGCTATGGTTACAGTTCATAATATTTCTGGTGTTGATGCTACTAAAATTCTTCCTGCTACGATTAATCTTGCAATAAGTTTTGATGAATCTAGTCCTCAAGTAAACACAATCACAGTTCCTGTAATGAGAGATAGTGGTGATATTAGTGTAATAATTGATGAACTTGATGGTGTTGCAGGGGATTATAATGAAAGTGATTTAAGTGCCGATACTGAAATGGCTCTCAGATACAACGTGACAGCATTTAATCCAGACAACGAATACGATGGGTATGGATTATCTTGTATGGTTCCAGAACTGTATCTGCCTGAACTTTCTCAAAATGAAAGTATAGGAGGATATAGCTTATTTGCATATTTCATTAATGCAAGTATAATTGGAACAACCAAACTTGATGATTATCCAACAGGTGCATGGAATATAACTTCTGGAGATTTTAATGGTTCAATTGCATTATTAGATCCAGTATTTATAGAAGGATATGCTCAAACACTAACATTGAAATTCGATGAAATTCCCGATGGAATCGGTATTTCCGAAGGATTCTTAGGCAACTACACTGCAAACAAAGTCCAAATAACCTGAAGGTGATGACAATGAAAACAAAAGCAAAGTTCATCTCATTGTCATTAATAACTTTTCTCTTAGTTTTCCCTCTCTTTATTTTTATTGTTTCAATACCTGCAAATGCTATGGAAGGTTCTATTCAAACCTCTGGACTTGGTTCTATTGGAACCTCATCTACTTCCGAAGACTTTAATCCTACTGATACTATCTTTTTATCTCCAAATGCCTTGATCAAGGATTTCAGCTTTGATGCGATTGATAATTTATCTATTTCTGGTAATCAAGCATTTGGGGGACGATTACAAATGCAACGAGGTGCTAATTGGATAATTGATAAGGATGATGTCGAAGTCATTCATTCGTATAAGTCTGGTAATAGAACCGTTTCTTATTTATCAGTTCCTGCTAAAATGAATATCACATTCTTCACTAATATTAATCTCGATAAAGCAAGTAGGAAAATGGTAAAGAAACAAGACGAATACCAAGTTGGATACCTAAAGCATCTAAATCAAATTGGCTTTACGAGATATAAAGAAGAACAAAATATCTATTATTCATACTATGATTTTGGAGACATACAAGAATACAATAGCTTATACAACGATTTTTCTGGCTCAATAGATATGACATTCAATCTCGTAGATACAGGTTTACCACAAACAGTTGATTTCTCTAATACTACACATGAAAAATCGTTTCAATATGTTGGAGTAAGTTCTGCTCAAGTGAATAGCTATTATACATATAATCTAACTCCTTCCGCACCAAACCTATACGGACAAGCACCAAACTCTCCAGAATCGGATGAAAGAGCAAGTTGGGAAACTGACGATCAACCAATAGCAGAAGATGGTTACACTCTTCATTGGGATCATAATATATCTGTGGATCCTATCACACCTGCAAGTGTGAGCTTTGATGGAGGGATTATTCCTCAAGCAGAAGGTTCTTCATTATCTCCTACATTAGCAAATGGCTCTGATACGTGGTCAGGAGAATATAGATCTATGCCTGATTGTAAGCTATCTTATAGTTTAAGTTCTATCTCTCCTATTGTAAAAGAGTATTATTCCGAACTTCAATATACTAGCTACAGAACAATATTGAAGGATGGTGTTGTTGATTTTCTTAAGATCGGTCCAAAACTAGTAGGTGAAACAATAGATACGAAAACAGTAAGAAAGCCAATGGCTCTTCATGTCATTAATAGAGGTATTATGACTGAATTGCAAGTAAACATTGGAATCCTTACTGCATATGAAACAGAGATAGTTGAAGATCCAAACGAAAATATAATATTTCAAGATCCTGAAGAGATCGTTGAGGAACGCTCTTGGACAACAATAGTTGATGGTATGCAAAAAACTACTCTTGCAGGGCAGGGAACGGATCTAATGCCTTTAGTTGAATCCCTTTTATTCTTAGATGCAATGGCTCAAGTAATGGGAACTCCTGATAATCCAATAGCAAAAGCATTAGGAATTGGAGAGGAAAACGCAGAATTAGGAGGAGATGATTGGGACAATTTATCTCCAATGGGAAAACTAAAGAGATTTGGATGGTACCTCTTAATTGGAGGCATTATTCTTCTTGGAATCATTATAGCATATTATCTCATTCGATTTATCATTCGACAACGCAGAGAATCCAAGTATCACAAGACGATGTATTCTACAAAGGGAAAGCAATCATAAAACAGAGTAATTTTAATTTCAAATTTTTTATTTTTTTATTTTTTCAATATCAAATTAAATAAAAGAGGAATACTATGTTTAGTAAAGCAGAACAATCACATTCAAAAAAAGAAGTAAGAAATAAGAAAGGGGTTATCATCATACTTATATTTGTATTTATTTCAATCACTATGTTATTTTTCAGTTTAGTAGTTTTACATGTTTTATTAAATCAAAAAACCTATATAATTACTTATGAAAATATGCCGATTCAATTAAAAACTCAAGTAAACTTTATAGGTTTTATTGTAGATAAGACCAGAGTTGTGGATATTTGTATAGGAATGCTCTTCACAAGCTCAATTATTGATTTGTTTATTATTTTATATATGTTATATTTAAAAAAGAATTAAGAGGAGAGAAAAAGCGAGAGGAATACTATGTTTAGTAAAGCAGAACAATCGCATTCAAAAGAGGAAGGGAACATAGAATCATCCCTTAAACTCTATTATTTCAATTATATTTTAATAATTATGAGTATCTTTGGTTCTATAATTAATATTATTATTACCTATTTTGCTTTGTATTTTTCGTTTAATGTTAGCGATGCAAATCTATTTGCAGATTTTCTCATTCAGAATAAAATGTTTGTTGTATTATTTATTTGGCTTTTCATAGATGATGTTTTATTTATAATAACGAATCTCTATTTGAGAAGACAACAACATAAAGATGATTTAGAATCAAAAATATATTTATTACTCACTATTCCATTAATTATTTATCTTATAGCATTTATTCCTATTCTAACTAATGATTTTATGTCAGTTTTACGATCTATTGAGATAATGGAAGATTATAGAAGGGGATATTGGTTTATGTATTTTTTATATTTGAATTCATTATATTAAGAAAAGATCAAAAATGGATACACATTGGAAGAGAAGAATAGAAGAGAAGGAATTAAAGGGAATAGAAATAAAAACTATTAGATGGTGTAATAATGTTGTAATTCTTTTATTAATATGTGGATTATTTTCTCCTCTTTTTGTTCTTATTGTTCCAATTTTAATTAATGAAGTTATATATGTAAGGTTTTTATTATTATATTTTATCTTAATGTTTCTTGTTCCATCAATTTTTATTTTCTCAATTAGTTTATATTTAGATCATATATGGGAATTATATTTAGGAAATTAACATAAATAAGAATCAAAATGAATAAAAAGTATAAGAAAGTATGGGTATTATCAGTAGTCTTACTCTTATGCAGTTCCTTTCTTCTTTCTCCTTTTTTAGTTATTTTTTTTTCCCAAAATCAAGACCAACAACAAGATTATTCCAATTCCAATTTTAACTTAAGAGATTACTTTCAGCACGATAATCCACTACAAATCTATTCTTCTGCATCCCAATGGGGAACTGGTTCTTTTTTCCCAACCGAATCAGATAATTTGTTTGAGGATCATCTTTACACTTTTTCAGGTCTTTATTACAATGATTCCGATTATACCAAACAATTTTCTGAAGCTTATTTAGAAACAAATAATCCAAGAGAATTTGAAGCCAATTATTCCATTTCCGATTTGGATACCCTCTATAACGAAAATCCCGATTCCTATTCTATAAGTGATGGTTCTCTCAATAGGACAGGAGAATGGGATACTTTAGATGATGATTACTAT
>Ga0102944_1001334_pt1 | contig 16543 bp, 12 predicted proteins | sample SalPonD_shore_MG_FD_78172 | JGI IMG/M metagenome (GOLD analysis project Ga0102944, IMG submission 78172) | Salt pond soil microbial communities from South San Francisco under conditions of wetland restoration - Salt Pond MetaG... | ecosystem: Environmental > Aquatic > Marine > Intertidal zone >...
AACTCACAACCTCGGGTCGCCCCGACGCTGCTTCCCGACGCTAGAAAGGTGTACGGACAACTCCTTTCGCGGGACTCTAACCCGCTCGAAAAACAGCCGTTTACGGCATACGGTCAGGTCTTGCATTGCCACAGGCGGCTGAGGCCCCATGCTCGATTGCAAGACCTGACCCGGCAGCCCGCGGAAACTTGGTAGGAATAACCACTTTCATGCTGGATGATGGCCAGAACCTGAATTTCGCAATTGCCGCAGACGAGTTCTTGGCGGACTGAAGCGAATGTCAGCAGCCCAAGTCGCAAACCTACGTGATACTTGGGGATGGGCTCTGGTCCAGCAATCGAACATACATGCCCGGAAACTGTGGGATTGCTAGACTTGTCGCCGGCTGCCACAAGAGACTGCGCGGCCGTGGGTGCAAGGGTTAGTCGCATACGGTGATACGGCTGTTGAGGATCACGTCCGGGGAACAACCATGGACTGTCCTTGGTGGCACGTGCCTTCAACTCCGTCAAAAGCGGCCGGAGGCTCTTCGATATCGGAACGGCCCGTTCCTTACCACTCTTAGTCGTTTCGCGTAGTTCTCCATCGAGCACCGTTTGACGGAGACGGAGAGTACCTCCCACTAGGTCCACATCGCGCCACTGCAATCCTAAGACCTCGGACGCACGAAGTCCTGCAAAGCAAGCGAGACCTACCATCGCCCGGTCCCGAGCTGTAGTTGCCCCCGCTAAACCGGACACCACCCTTTAGTCACTGCCGGTCTTCCCCAGGCTCTGGCGGTATTCCCACGGTGAGCGCATCTTGAGCTCCTTGTGCGGATGCCAGCGATTGTAGTCCTCGAACCACGCCGGTAGCTGAGCCATGACGGTGGCCGCGTCCGTCAGGTCGTTGAGATAGACGTAGTCGCGCTTGAACGTCTTCACGAACGCCTCGGCCATGCCGTTGCTCTGCGGACTGCGCACGGCGGTGGTGCAGACTACGAAGCCCAGATCCTTGGCGAAGGCGCGCGTCTCCCGGTCGGTGTAGCAGCTGCCGTTGTCGGTCAGCCACTCGATGGGACGCTCCAGCTTGGTGACCGCGCCGAAGCGGTGCTCGAGGCTCTCCGTGAGCAGGTCCTGGATCATCTCGCCGGTGACACCGCCGGTGGTGGCCACATAGCGCATGGCCTCGCGGTCACAGCAGTCCAGGCTGAACGCCACCCGCACCGCCTCGCCGTTCCAGCAGCGGATCTCAAGCACATCCGAGCACCAACGCAGATCCGGCTTGAGGGTGATGATCTTGCCCTCATGCGAGCGCTCGTCGGGTCGGCCCGTATAGCGGGCCAGCAGCAACCCGTCGGCCTTCATGATCCGGTAGATGCGCTTGGGGTTGACCCGTGCCTCCCCGCGCTCGTGCAACTGACGGTTGAGATGGGCGGTGACCCGGCGATAGCCGTTGGCCGCCCGCTGCGAGCAGATCTCGCGGACCTGCGGCAGTAGCCGCTCATCATCCGCCTTGCAGTAGCGTGGTGGCCGCCCACGCTGGCGGCCGGCCAGCCGCTCGATCAGGTTCGAACGGGCCACCCCCAGCACCTCAGCCACCCGCTTCACCGGGTATCCTCCGGTGGCAGCAACGGCATGCGCGAGATCAACTTTTTTGCCTGAGCCACCTCCAGGGCTTCCTTGAGGATCTCGGTCTCCATGGTCTTGCGCCCGAGCAGCCGCTCCAGCTCGCGCACCTGGCGCTTGAGCGCCTTCACCTCCGAGGCACTGACCACCTCCTCGCCCGCGCCCACTGCCGTCATCCCGCCCTCGTGCATCAGCTTCCTCCACCGAAACAGTAGACTTGCCGATATACCATGCCGGCGGGCGACCAGCGAGACCGACATCCCCGGCTGCTCACACAGCGCCACCAGCTCCGCCTTCTCCCGCGGCGAATACCGCCGCCGGCGCTGCACACCCGTCACCACTTCGATGCGTTCCACCTTGGTCACTCCTTTGCACTAGGCTCATGCCTAGGACTTATCAGCTCCTACCAAGGTGTCCGGTCGAAATGGGGGCTTCTACACGAGCCGCTTCGTTGATCTTCGGGTCGAGCAAGCGCTGAATCTGTTCGTCAGTGAAAACCTCGATCTTCTTCGGTTCAGGCCGAAGCTTACGTAAACCCCGAGTCGGGTTCTGGATGCTTGGGTCTGACTGGCGGGCATACTCGAAGACGTTCGACATCAAGCTGACGATGCACTTAACGGTCGACCGGGACAGCTCCGCTTCTAGCACGGCGACGCGAAGGTCTTCAACGTCGCCCGCGGTAATTGAACCGAGCGTCCGTTCCGAGAATCGAGGCAGCAGATGCTTCTCCATCCGGCTCTTGTTGTGTGTGTAGTCACTGTGATGGGCTTCGCTCCACTTGAGGAAGCTCTGTGCGGCCGTCTCAAAGCGTTCATTGCCCAGAGGGCTGCCACTGGTCCTGGTCTTCACGATCGGCGCTTCTAGCGTCGCTTGCGCATAAATGCGCTGATACTCGGAACGCGCTTGGCTAAGAGTCACACCGTGCTTCTCCCTTCCGAGCGTCCCTTTGTATCGGTGACCGTTGACAGTGAAGTCATACCGCCATACGCCGGAACCGTCCGAGAGCTTACGCCAGACGATCTCCCCGTCTGTGATCTCTTGTCCCGTTCGGAGAGCGTTCTTCTCCTGGTTCGTGAACCGTGTAGGTTTGTTGTTGCCTGCCATGAATACCTCCTTTCGCGTTGTTGGCGGAGGTATTTAGGAGCGGCGTTCAGGGGGAACTCAGGGGGAGACAACCAGCGTGCTCTAGCGTAAATCAGCGTCTTAGAGCGTGCTGACGAGCACCCACAAAAAAACCCGGCACAGAGACCGGGTTGCGTAAGCCGTTGACTAAAAGGCGAATATCTGGTGGCCAGGGAGAGAATCGAACTCCCGACACGGGGATTTTCAATCCCCTGCTCTACCGACTGAGCTACCTGGCCAGCGGGATCGCCATTCAACCCGATTCGCGCGGGGGCGTCAAGGCCGCCCGGGCCGCGTCACTCGGGCTGGTAGTCCGGCGGCCGGGCGGAGCCGTCGCCGAAGAAGAACTTCTCCATCTCGCTCTCCAGAAACTGCCGGGCCTTGGGGTCCATGGGCGAGAGGCGATACTCGTTGATGAGCATGGTCTGGTGCTGCAGCCACATCTGCCAGGCCTCCTTGGAGACATTCTGGAAGATGCGCTCGCCCAGCGGTCCCGGGTACGGCTGGCGGTCCAGGCCCTCGGCGTCGCGGCCGAGCTTCACGCAGTGCACGGTGTTACCCATGTCCTTCTCCTCGCAGGGCGTCCAGCAGGCGGCTCACCGGCGCGGCGATGCCGCCCGGCGGGGTGTGGTGCGGGTTATACCAGACGAGGCCCTCGCTATCCATGACCCCGTCTGCGCCGATCACCCACAGCCGATGAGGCTCGATGTCGAGCTGGAAGTGCGTGAACGTGTGCCGCAGCGTGGGCCAGACCTCGCTGTGCTGCGCCTCCAGTCCCAACATCGCGCGGCAGTGGGCCGCCGGGTCGGCATCTTCCGGACACTCGGGGAAGCTCCACAGCCCGCCCCAGACGCCCGTCGGCGGACGGCGCTGCAGCAGTACCTGGTCGCCGTCGCACAGGACGAGCATGCGGGTGCGGCGGGCGGGCACGGTGCGCTTGGGTCTCGGGGACGGATACGCGTGCTCGGCGCCTTCGGCGTGGGCGACGCAGCCCGCGGTTAGCGGGCAGGCGCTGCACAGGGGCCGGCGGCGCAGGCACACGGTGGCACCCAGGTCCATCATGGCCTGGTTGTAAGGGGCCACGTCCCCGTCGGGCGTGTTGCGCTCGGCCAGGCGCCACAGCTCGCGGGCCACGGCAGTGGTGCCGGGCCAGCCGGCGACGCCGTGAAAGCGGGCCAGCACGCGCTTGACGTTGCCGTCCAGAATGGCCTGGCGCTGGTCCCGGGCCAGGGACAGGATGGCGCCGGCGGTGGAGCGGCCGATGCCGGGCAGGTCGGTGAGCGCTTCCAGCTCCGCCGGCAGCTCGCCGCCGTGCTCCTCGACGATCCGGCGGGCGGCCCGATGGAGGTTGCGGGCGCGGGCGTAGTAGCCCAGGCCGGACCACAGCCCAAGCACCCGGTCCTGGTCCGCCACGGCCAGGGCGCGGACGTCAGGGAACTCCGCCATGAACCGCTCGAAATACGGAATGACGGTGCGGACCTGGGTCTGCTGGAGCATGACCTCCGAGATCCATACCCGGTACGGAGTGACCGGGCGCTGCCACGGCAGGTCGTGACGGCCGTGGCGGCGGTACCACGTCAGGACCGCTGCCGCGAAGTCCTCGGGGTCGTGCAGGGCGGCCCCGGCCGGAGCCGCCGCGTTCTCCGCCATCGTCATTGCTTGAGCAGGTCCTTGAGCTTGTTCTGCAGCTTGTGCTTGGCCTTGTCGGCCTCCTCGTCGCGCTGGTCCTGCAGATCGTGTTTGAGCTTCTCCTGCTTCTTCTCCAGCTTCTGGCGCTGCTGGGCGGAGATGGCCTCCTTCAGGTCCAGGCTGATACCGGGGTCCAGCAGCTTGCCCTTGAAGCGCACCGGTATCGGCAGGTGCTTCAGCTCGTCCAGGGACTCACCGCCCTGTCCCTTCAGCGTGCCCACCAGGTTGACGGTGAGCAGATAGTCCACGGTCTGCTCCCTCAGGTTGGCCTTGCCGTCGCCGGAGACGCGGAACAGCGGGGATTTGGCCGACAGGTCCTGGTTGCGGACGATGCCGTCGTCGATGTTCAGGGTACCCTTCAGCTCCGTAAAGTCGGTTTCGGCCTGCTCGACGTTCTGTACGGACTTGCCCTTGAGGCTCTGCATCGCCGCCCGCAGCCGCGCTGCCAGGTCGAGGCCCTTCACCGCCCCGTCCTGGAAGCTGAAGTCGGCCTTGCCGACGGCCGTCTTCAGCCAAGCCTGGGTGTCGGCGCCGCGCGCCTGGAGGTTAACCGCCACGCTCCCCAGGCCGCGGATCACGTCCTTGCCGGTGAACGCCTTGAGCAGCGGCTCGGCCTGGATGCCTTTGAGCTTCTCGTCCAGGTGGAACACCGGCTGGTCACCGGTGGCGTCCACCCGCACGTCGCCGTCGTACTGGCCGCCGTAGACCTGCGCCTGGAGGGGATGGATGCGCAGCTGCCCGTCCCGGGCGCGCATGGTGGCGCGCAGATCCTGCAGCGGGACTCTTGTCGCCGTGAGCTGATCGGCTCGGAAGTTGCCGTCCAGACGCAGTTTCTTGAGGGGACTGAAGGCCGCCGTGGCGCTGGCGGCGGCCGCTTCCCCGGGCGAGGCCGGCGTCGGTGTCCCGCCGCCCTCGGATTCCGGGGGTAGGTAGCGGTCCAGGTCGAGCTTGTCCAGGTGCAGGTTGAAGGCCACGTCCGGCAGGGAGAAGTCGTTGACCACGACGCGGCCCTGCAGCGTGGAATCGTCCAGTTTGGCCTTGAGGTCGTTGAGCGCCAGCTTCCCGTCGGCAAAAGCGATTCCGGTGCTCATGGAGGCGCTGGTCAGGACATCGTTGTCCCGCGTGTCCGGCGGCTCCCGGTCCAGGGTGTTGAACAGCTCGCGAGGATCGAAGCTGGCCACGTCCAGCTTCCCCTGGGCACGGGGCGCACCCTGGGCAGTATCCACACTCAGCTGCCCGTCGGCGTTTACCGGCCCCCATTTGATGTGCAGGGGCTGCAACCGCGTCGAGCCCCCCTTGAGGTTGGCGTCCACGCCGCCATCGAGGGTGACGGTCTGACTGTGGCCCGGTACCGGACCGATGGCGGTGCACTCCAGATGCAGCGACTTGGCCTGGGCGGTGGCGAGGTCGGTCGCGACATTGACGCGCGTGCCGCCCTCGTAGTCGAGCTTGAGCCCATTGCCCATGTCCGCCTCGCCGGCCACCGTCACCGGCACCGATCGGCCCAGAGCGATGTCGTCGGCCATCAGGTTGAGGCCGTAGACCCGGATGTTCCGCCCGCTGGCGGCGTCCTGCCAGACGATCTCGGCTTTGTGCAGGTAGAACCCGCCCAGGTAAGCCTGCCGGAGCCAGTCGGGGACGGCCGCCGCCTGCTGCCGGGTGCTTGCCACCGGCACCACATGGGCCCGGGAAGTGCCGGCCTGGGCTGTGAGGTCCTGCCAATTGGTCCGGCCGCCGGCCGAGCGCTGCAGCAGCAGGTGGAGCCCCGTCAGCGTGACCGAGTCCAGCTCCACTTTACGGCTGAACAGAGGCAGCAGCTTTACCGCAAGATGCACGTGCTCGATGCTGGCCATCGGCCGGTCGCCGAAGCCCTTGGCGTTGCCCAGGCGCACGTTGTCCATGGACAGGCCGAGCCAGGGGTACACTGTCAAGGCCATGTCGCCGTCGATGCGGAACTGGCGGCCTGTTTGCTGCTCCACGGCCGAGGCGATCTCCTGCCGGTAGGCGTTGGCGTCGAACGTCCAGACGAATACCAGCAGGGCCGCGACGGCGACCACCAGCACCCCGGCCACGACCAACAGCACTCTATTGAACACGCGCATATTCGCACTCCCTGACACCGCCCGCCGAGCGGTTGCTGCGGGCGTGGCTGATATTTCTATACTGGGGTTGAGGAAGCTTGCCCTGCGACCCACCGCTACGGGTAGGACATACGGCTTGTAGCGAGCCTAGACAACACCAGGGACACTTTGATTCACCGAAGGTAGCCGCCCGCGCCGAGACGCCGTGCAGCGCGGCTCGCCATGGCCAAGCCGAAAGCATACGCCGGCACGGGGGCCGAGTCAGGGGGTGCCTGGTGGGACATCAGCACAGGAGATACTCCGTATGAGCGATTACTGCGTCGTCGTCGCCGAAGGCGCCCGCGCCCGCTTCTTCACCCTCGAGCCAGTAGAGGTACCCGAGCTGGAATCCGGACCCAACCTGAAGGAATGGAGCACCCTCACCAACCCCGAGCACAAAGCGCATCAGAAAGATGTCTTCACCGACGTCCGCAGTGGCCGCAACCGCGGCAATCCCGGCGAAGCCCATGCCTATGACGACCATCGCGACCAGCACGATGTGGAAATGGAGCACCGCTTCGCCCGCACCATCGCGGGGGAAATCGAGCAGTTCACCAATCAGCACGGCAAGTCCAAGGTCGTGCTGTGCGCGGAGAAGAAGATGCTTGGGTTCCTGCGCGGCGCGCTGAACGGCCACACCCGCCCCGAAATGCAGATCCAGGAGGTCGCCAAGGACCTCACCCGCCTGTCGGCCCGGGACCTGCACGAGAAGCTGGCGAAGGACGGCAAGCTGCCGCGCAGAAAGGCCCGCGGGACCTGAACCGGCCCCGCGGCCACGGCTCCGACGCGGCCCGTTTTCCGGGCCGCTTTCGTGTTCCCCTCGGGTTTTCGCGCACGCTCCACAACGAGAAGTTCGTCACATCATGAGCCGGCCTCCCTTGACCGGCGCGGCAACGTTATGCGAGGTGACTCACTTGTCATATCAGGATAGCGGGCGCACCGGCCGCTGGAGGAGCCCGGCCGGTCCCGCCGCCTTGATGAGCAAGGGAACAGGGGAGGAGGTTTCATCATGTTCGGGCATCGATCCCCCGGCCTGCCGGGCCGGCTTGTCGCGCCGCTTCTCGCCGCGCTGCTGCTATGGGGAGCGGCCGCGCAGGCCGCCATCACCGACGGCGAGGTCCGCATCGCCGTGCTGACCGACGTGGACGGACCCTACTCGGCCTCGGCCGGGCAGGGCTCGCTGATCGCCGTGGAGCTGGCGGCGGAGGACTTCAACGATACCGTCGCCGGCGCCGACATCCAGGTGCGCATGGCGGACCATGACAACGATCCCAAGGTTGCCGCCAAGCAGGCCAAGGCCCTGCACGCCGAGGGTGTCGACATGATCGTCGGCATGCCCTCGTCGGCGGCCGCCCTGGCGGTACAGCGGACGCTGCGGGGCACGCCCGTGGTATTGATCCACAACGGCGCCGGCACGACCCTGCTGACCGGCAAGGAATGCAGCCGAACCAGCGTTCACTGGCAGTACAACACCGCCGCGCTAGCCGCCGGCGTCGGCCGGGCCGTGGCCAAGGATCAGGGCGGCGGGCGCTGGCACGTCATGACCCTGGACCATCCGTTCGGAAAGGGTATCGTCGACGGCCTGCGCGAGACCATCGAGCCGATGGGGGGCAAGGTGGTCGGCGTTACCCTCCATCCGTTCAACCAGATGCGCTTCCTGCCACTGCTGCGCAAGGCGCTGGAGGATAAACCCGACGTGCTGGCCCTGGGCAACGCGGGCAGCGGCCTGGTGGCGGCCATCCGCCAGAGCAAGGAGCTGCCGATGTCCATGAGCCACACGCAACTGGTCAGCGTGATGACCCTGCTCCAGGACATCCGCTCCGTGGGTTTGTACGCCGCGGCGGGCCTGCAGTTCGTGGTGCCGTACTACTGGGACGCGACGCCGGCGTCGCGGGCGTTCAGCGAGCGTTTCCGCAAGCGCGACGGTACCGTGCCCTCCTCGGCCCAGATCTCCAACTACGTGGCCACCCTGCACTACCTCAAGGCGGTGGCTGCATCGGGTCAGGATCGGGGTGCGGCGGTCGTGGACACCATGAAGCAGCTGCCCATAAACGACGGCATCACCCAGAACGGCTTCATCCGCAAGGACGGGCGCATGGTGCACGACATGAGCTTCATGGAGGTCAAGTCGCCGGAAGACTCCAAATACCCCATGGACTACTTCCATCTCATCCGCCGACTCGACGGCAAGAGTATCTTCCCGCCGCCCGAGGCCCATCCCTGTCCGCTGACGCAGTAGGGCCTGAGCGAGGTGGGGCGGCGTAGCTGTTCTCGGCCATGGGCCACTCCTACGAGTCAAAACGAACCCGCGTAGGAGCGGCCCATGGCCGCGATCCGCCACCCGCAACCGGCGAAACCTGGAATTCCGCCGCCCGCTGAAACCGTGGCTTGAAGGCCTGCGCCCGCGGCCTCAATATCGCCAGTGTATGGGGCTTTACCGCGCCCCGCCCCAATCCTCTTCAGACAGGAGCGCGATAAATGGCAAGCGGAAGTCAGAGCTACCACGAACCGTTGGAAGAGCTCAGCGCGGAGACGCGCCTGATGCATCAGGCGATCGTCTCCCTGCAGGAGGAGCTCGAGGCCGTGGACTGGTACCGCCAGCGGGCCGATGCCTGCGCCAACGAGGAGCTCAAGGAGATTCTGCTCCACAACATGCGCGAAGAGCTGGAGCATGCCTTCATGACTCTGGAATGGCTGCGCCGCAACAACCCGGACTTCCACGAGCAGATGAGCACTTATCTGTTCACGGAAGGCCCCATCATGGAGGCCGAAGAGAACGCGAACGGCGGGTCGGGCGGCGGTTCCAGCAAACACGACTAGGGCGGCCGTCCGCCCATGGACACGATCACCGCCGGGATCACCCTGTTCCTGATCATGGACCCGATCGGGAACATCCCGGTGTTCCTGTCAATTCTCAAGGACGTCTCCCCGGCGCGCCGGCGCCGGGTCATCGCCCGGGAGATGGTCTTTGCCTATCTGGTACTGCTGGGCATGCTGTTTCTCGGGCCGGAGTTCCTGCGGCTGCTGCAGCTGCGCCCCGAGGCCATCAGCATCGCCTCCGGGGTGATCCTGTTCATCATCGCCCTGCGCATGATCTTCCCCACGAAAGGCGGCGTGATGGGCGAGGAAGCCGAATCGGAGCCATTCTTCGTGCCGCTGGCGGTCCCGCTGGTCGCCGGACCGTCCACCATGGCCATCCTGCTCCTGCTCGTGCAACAGCAGCCCCATCGGCTGTTCGACTGGTTCCTGGCCCTGTCCGGCGCCTGGCTGGCCGCGGTGCTGATCCTGCTCGCCGCCGGCGTCGCGTTCCGGGTGCTGAAGCGGCGTGGCCTGATTGCCCTGGAGCGGCTGATGGGGATGCTGCTGGTGGCTCTGGCCGTGCAGATGCTGCTCGACGGCATCGAGAAGGCGCTGGGCGTGTGAGGGCGACCGAAGCCGCATCGCGCTGGGCTATGCTTACGGAAACGCCGCATCTCCCTCGGAAGGCGCGGTGTTTCAGTGACTTCGACAACCGGGAGCTTCGCCATGGAACAGCCTGACCGCCAGTCCCTCGTCGACCCAGACCGGATCCGCGACCGGCTGGTCGATCTGGTGCGCATTCCCTCGATCACCGGCGACGAAGAGGCCGGCATCCGCCGCATCGCCGACTGGCTGAACGAGTGCGGCGCGGAGGTGGACTACTGGTACGACGGCATCGGTGAGCTCCTCACGGACGAAGACTACCCCGGCCATGAGGTGCAGCGGGCCTGGGTACCCGTGGCGGCCGGCGTGATCCGCGGCACCCGGCCCGGGCCGTCGGTGCTGCTCACGGGTCACGTGGACGTGGTGCCGCCCGGCGACTACGAGCAGTGGACCCTGGAGCCGTTCTCGGGGGTGACCGAGAACGACCGGGTCTACGGCCGCGGGGCCGCCGACATGAAATCCGGCCTCATCTCCGCACTTGAGGCGTTCGAGACGTTCGCCCGCGGGCCGCGGGATTTCCCCGGCCGCGTGATCTTCATTGCCGTGCCGGCCGAGGAGGACAGCGGCCTGGGCACGCTGGCAGCCATCCGCGCCGGCTGGAAGGCCGACGCGGCCATCATCCCCGAGCCCACCACCCAGGACGGAGAAACGAAGCTCATTGTGGCCCATGCCGGCGCCATGTCCTGCGAAATCGACATCCACGGCCTCGCCGCCCACGCCAGCAAGCGCCTCACCGGCGAGAGCGCCCTGGACCACTACTTCACCGTCCACGAGGCGCTGCGCCAGGCCGAACGCGCGCTGAACGACGGCGAGACCCATCCGCTGATGAAGGCCCTGGGCTTCCCCTACCCGACCAACGTGGGCGTAGTCCGCGGCGGCACCTGGTCATCCAGCGTCATGGACAAGCTCACCGTGGAGGTGCGGGTCGGGGTCACGCTCGGCGAGACGGTGCAGGAAGCGAAGGAACGCTTCGAGCGGGAGTTGGCCGACGCCGTCCGCGACGATCCCTGGCTCAGCCGCAATCCGCCGATAGTGCGCTGGAAAGCGACCGGCTTCGGCTCGGCCCACGTGGCCGAAGACCACCCACTAGTCGCCGCCGTCTCCGAGGCGGCAGGCCGGGTCTTTGGGCGCGTCCCCGCCTGCTCCGGCGCCCCCTACGGCTGCGACATGTCCGCCTGGGTGCGGCTCGCCAGCACGCCGACCCTGCTCTACGGGCCCGGAGAGATCGAGCAGGCCCACGCCAGCGACGAGTGGGCTTCCCTGTCCCAGACCACGGCCGTCGCGCGAGTGCTGATCGACGCGGCCGAGGGGCTGCTGGCGCTGCCCCAGGAAAGTTTCCAGACCGCCGTCACGGCCTGAGACGCCTCCCCGTGCTCATCGCCCCGGTTGACTGCCGGCGCCCGCCGCGCTTTGCTCGGGGGCAACAAGCACATAGAGGAGCCATGCATGGAGGACAACGCGGGCCTGATCTGTGCCTATGTGACGGCATCCGACGGCACAGTCTCGTCGCTCGACTGGCAGGGGGTGCGCGCCTGGCGGCCGGAGCAGGGTTTTCTCTGGCTGAATCTCAACCGCCTGGCCGCGGAGACCCGACACTGGCTGGAGACGGAGGCCGGGCTCGACGATCTTACCGTGCAGGCATTGCTCCAGGAGGAGACCCGCCCGCGGGCCGTCGTCAGCGAGGATCACGCCCTGATCTTCCTGCGGGGCGCCAACTTCAATCCCGGCACCCAGCCCGACGACATGGTCTCGATCCGGGCCTGGCTCGACGAGCACCGGGTCATCAGCCTGCACGGCCAGGATCTGCGGGCCGTCGATACCGTCCGCGAGGAGATGGGATCGGGGCAAGGCCCGAGGTCTCCGGGCGAGCTGATCACAGCCATCGCGGTGCGTCTGGTGGACCACATGGCGCCAGTGCTCCACGGCCTGGAGGACCAGCTGGACGGCCTGGAAGAGGCATTGCTGGAGAACCAGCCCCGCGGGCTTCGCACCGGCCTGTCGGCCCTGCGCCGCCAGACCATCAACTTCCGCCGCTTCGTCGCCCCCCAGCGGGACGTCATGACCCGCCTGACCCACGAGCGTCCGGCCTGGCTGCCCGACTACGAGCGCGAGCGACTCAGAGAGGCCGGCGACCGGCTGACCCGGCTGGTGGAAGACCTGGACGCCATCCGGGACCGGGCGGCGGTCAGCCAGGAGGAGCTGGCCAGCCGCCTGTCCGACCAGATGAACCGCAACATGTATGTCCTGTCCCTGGTAGCGGCGCTGTTCCTGCCGCTGGGCTTCGTGACGGGGCTGCTGGGGATCAACGTGGGGGGCATGCCGGGAATGGAGAACGCCGAGGCGTTCTGGATCGTCTGCCTGGCGCTGCTCGGGCTGGCGGGTGTGGAGGCGCTGTTTTTCTATATGCGCCGATGGTTTTAGGGAATCGCGCCTTGCGGCGCCCCTGTACGAGTATGCGGCCTCGGGCTGGCTCGGGTTTCCGCAGGAGCGCCGCAAGGCGCGATTGGCGCAGGGGCTTCACCAACCATGGACTCGCGGCGGGGACGCCGCTCCCACAATCTTCGCCAACCCGCGGCGACGGAAGAAGCGAAGCGGCCTGCGGACCCGATTTGCTTCCGGCTACATCGTCCCGAGGACGGGCTTCCCTCAGCCCTTTGAGCAGCCGAGAACGCTAGCGAAGATTGTGGGAGCGGCGACCCCGCCGCGAATCCATGATCCTCGAAGCCATCGAACCAGCTCGCCGACCCCGGCCGTGCCAAGGCTCTCGCCCCGGAAGTCACCACCGCCCGAGGCCGATCCCATCGCGCGTTGCTTCGCTCCTACATCGGCTTCGGCGGATGGGGCATCCGCGGCCGGAGCAGGGTCTCGGCCGCCTGCCACTGCTCGTCGGCATCCAGAGCTCCCAGGAAAGAAACGTCCGTACCGGCGGCCCAGGCCGTCGGCACCCCGTTCCGGTACAGCACCCGGTTGCGCGGCTGGGCGGGAACGCGCTCGCCGGCGGTGACCACGCCGGTGAGGTTCAGGGGGTCGGCGGCGGAGACGGCCACGTACTCGCCGGGCGCCCCATCCCGCCGCAAGCGCCGCAGGGCGCCCACTGCCTCCGGCAGGGCGAACTGCTCGCCGGAGAAGCCGTCCACGAAGCGCCCTCCGCGGATCTCTCCGCGAGCCTCCAGGCGCCGCAGCACGTACAGCAGCTCCCGCCAGGGCGGCAGCCCGGCCTCCCGGTCCAGCAGGCGGCGGAAGATGACCCCGTAACGGCACAGCAGAACGTCCACCACGTGGTCCACCAGAGCGTCGCGGTCCTGCTCCGGAGCACGGTCCGGCGCGGTGAGTGACCAGCGGCCGCCCTGGTCCGGGCCGGGCCCGCGGGCCCGCCCGCGCCGGCGGCCCCGGCGGCTGAATGGAGCCCGCCGGCTGGGCGGGGTCACCAGCCCGCGCAGCCCCTGGAACGTGTCCGACGTGGCGAGCCCCCAGCTCACCAGCTCCGCCAGCGCTTCTTCCACCTGGGTCCGCAGGAGGCCGGTGCGCTGCACCAGGTCGACGAAGAACAGGGCGCCGCCCTCGGCCATGGCCCCGGCCACGGCGGCGGCCGGACCGCTCAGGGGGAGCTCGTCCGGCTGGGGCGGAGCGCTAAGGCTGCGCCAGTGGACGGCGGCGCCGCGCTCGATCAGCGCGATGGGCGTCTGGCGCACCGGCGGGCCTCGGCGTTTCGGCGTATCGGGATCGGCTTCCGGCAGGCGGCCGCCCCAGCGGCGCAGCCAGGTCACCTCGCCGCTGGCGCAGAGCTGGTCCAGCATGTAGGGACGGTAGTCGCCCACCCGGGCCGGGAGGATACCTTCCTCCCAGCTCACCGCGGGCGCCGCGAACCCCTCCAGCTGGCCGACGGCGGCGCTCAGCGCTTCCGTGCCCTCGGCGGGCTCTCCGGCAAGCCCGTGCCACTCGAACAGGAAGCGCATGAATACCGCCTGGCTGACGGGCTGGATCTCCGCACGCAGCCGCCTGAGGGTGTAGCGGTGGATCCGCGCCAGCAGGCGCCGCTCGCACCACTGCTCTTCAGCGGTGCCGGTGAAGCGGCCGCGCATGGCGAAACCTTCGGTTTCCAGTGCCAACAGCGCGGGGGCCAGATCGTCCCCGGCCATGCCGAAGGGCGCCGCCAGCGCTTCGGGCGTTACCGGCCCGAGGGTTTCCAGGCGGGAACGTACCAGCTCCCGGAGGGCCTCGGCCTCGTCGGCGGGCGGCGAGACGTCAGCCGGCGGATCTATGGCGGGCCGCGCCGCGACGTCCGGCAACAGGGCACGCAGATCGGGCAGACGTTCGGCGGCGACCCAGAGCACCGCTGCGCCGGTGTCCAGGGCGCATGCCCGGCCCTGGAGGCACAGGTCCTCGAACTCGCCGCCCCAGGCGCCGGCCTCGTCCCGGGTGAGGAAACCGCTGATCACCAGGGCGTCGTGCAGCTCTTCACGGTCCCGCGGTGCCGGGAAGGCCTCTTCGCGGACCCGGGCGATGGCATCGGCGTCCAGCCGCGCGCCCTCGGCGGCATCGGCCGGGCTCCACGCGTCCCGCCCGATGACGGCCAGGGTGCGGCGCTCCTCCTGGGGAGCGTCGTCCAGGAAGGCGTAGGGGCGGGCGTTGACCACCTCGTGGGCCAAGGGCGAGGGCGCGGTCAGGTCGCGGCCGGTCACCAGGATTTCACCGGCGGCGAGGCGCCGCAGCACCTGCTCCAGCCCGGCCGCATCCATGGTCTGTTCCAGGCAGTCGCGCAGGGTCTGGCTCACCAGGGGATGGTCCGGGATCTCCCGCTCCCCGGCCACGTTCTCGATACAGGCCAGCTGGTCCGGGAAGACCACTGCCACCAGGTCCTCGGCGTCGTTGCGCTGGAACTGAGGCGGGGCCTTGCGCCCGTTGATGTTGCGCCGCACGGCCAGGGCGATGGTGGCGTTCCAGCGCCAGCGGGTGCCGAACATGGGCGCGTCCAGCAAGGCCTGGGTCAGCACCCGGCGCACGGTCTCCGGGCTCAGGTAGCGGGCCGGCTCCTCGATGGGGAAGCTGTGGGTGCTGCCCAGGGAGAGCACGATGCTGTCCTCCAGGGCTGCCGCCTGCAGCTCGAAGTTGAACTTGCGGCAGAAACGCTTGCGCAGTGCCAGCCCCCAGGCCCGGTTGATCCGGGAGCCGAACGGGGCATGCACCACGAAGTGCATGTCGCCGGTCTCGTCGAAGAAACGCTCGAATACTACGTGCCGCTGGGTGGGCAGCGCGCCGAGCGCCGCCCTGGCAGTGCCCAGATAGTCGGCCAGCTGGCGCGCCGCGGCCGCCGGCAGCCCGTAGCGGTGTCCGGCCCATTCCGCCGCGGCCTCCAGCCCCTGCTCCAGGGCCTCGTCCATGGCGGCACGCAGGTCGGACACGGCGGACGAAAGCTCCCCGGTGCGCGCCGGCGCCTCGCCGAACCAGAACGGCAGCGTCGGCGGCGCCCCGTGGGCGTCCTCCACGTGAACCCGGCCGTTCTCCACGCGCAAGATGCGGTAGGAGAGGTTGCCCAGCTGGAAGATGTCGCCGGGCGTGCTCTCGAAGGCGAAGTCCTCGTTCAGGGTGCCTACCCGGTAGCCTTCCGGATTGAGGATGACGTCGTAATCGAACTGGTCCGGGATGGTCCCGCCGTTGGTCAGGGCCACCAGCCGGGCGCCGCGCCGGGGCCGCAGCACACCGTTGACGGCGTCGCGGTGCAGGTAGGCCCCGCGGCGCCCGCGCCGGGTGGAGAACCCGTCGGCCAGCATTCGCACCACCTGGGCATGGGCCTCTTCGCTCAGGCCGCGATAGGGCCAGGCCCGCCGGAAGACCTCGAGGAGTGCCTGCTCGGACCACTCGCCGGCACCTACCTCCGCGACGATCTGCTGGGCGAGCACGTCCAGAGCGCCTTCCGGTATCTCGATGGCGTCCAGCTCGCCCCGCCGGGCCGCGTCCAGCAGCGCCGTGCACTCCACCAGGTCGTCCCGCGACAGCGGGAACAGCCGGCCTTTGGCGACGCCGCCCACGGAATGCCCCGAGCGTCCCACCCGCTGCAGCAAGGCCGCGATGGAGCGGGGCGAGCCCAGCTGGCAGACCAGGCCCACGTCGCCGATGTCGATGCCCAGCTCCAGGGACGCCGTGGCCACCAGTGCGCGCAGCTCGCCGCGCTTCAGCCGCTGCTCGGCCGCCAGCCGGTGCTCCTTGGAAAGGCTGCCGTGGTGAGCGGTGACGGCCTCCTCACCGAGACGCTCGGCCAGGTGGCGTGTGGCCCGCTCGGCCAGCCGGCGGGTGTTGGCGAAGATCAGGGTCGTACCGTGGGCGGATATCAGCTCGGCGAGCCGGTCATAGACCTCGTCCCAGACCTCGTTGGCCATCACTGCGGTCAGGGGCGATCCGGGCACTTCCAGCGCCAGGTCCCGGTCGCGCCGATGACCGACGTCGACGATGGCGCAGCCGTCTTCCCGGGCGCCCACCAGGAACGAGGCCATGGTTTCCACCGGCTTTTGGGTGGCGGACAGGCCGATGCGCACCGGCGGGCAC
>Ga0102944_1001335_pt1 | contig 16502 bp, 12 predicted proteins | sample SalPonD_shore_MG_FD_78172 | JGI IMG/M metagenome (GOLD analysis project Ga0102944, IMG submission 78172) | Salt pond soil microbial communities from South San Francisco under conditions of wetland restoration - Salt Pond MetaG... | ecosystem: Environmental > Aquatic > Marine > Intertidal zone >...
CCTTGAGGAGGGTGCCTGAATTCCGTGAGTTTCAGGATTCGGGGGGAGGTGTTAGCCGGATTACTCTCCAAAAAATTGTTCTCCCTAAGCTTAAGCTTTGGTGAGCAGACTATGGAACAGGATAAAAAAAGGTCATCTCGAATCGCGCTTTGCGAGGTGAGAGATCTGTTTCTAAAGGAGAATATTAAATTAAGATAACCTACTCTTTTAAACTTTTATTTTTGCTAGATTTGTGATAAAGTGGAATTTAGAAGGACATCTTCCATCAAAACAAAAAATATGACTTTACAAAGGGCTCAGGGGTTGCAGGCCGATCAAGCGATGCACATGCTGTTGGTATTTTTTTTCCTGCTCCCTTTTGTCGGATGGGCCCAGAAATCAGCAGATACGCTGCGGGCGGCCAGGGCGTTCAAGAAAGCGGAATCCCTGCGCGAGGCTGCCCAATACGATTCTTCGAGCACCTATTTTACAAAAGCGGCAAAGCTTTTCGAACAAGCCAGAGCATGGAAAAGAAAGGTGGATGCCCTGTATAAGCTGAGCCTGAATAAGTCGGACCAGGGGCAGCTGGATGAAGCGTCCCAATACATAAACCAAGCGCTGGCGATATGCAAGCGCTACCGGCTGGGCGATCACTCCTTTCAATTAAAGGCGCTTTACCAGAGAGGCGCGATAGCCTCTTCACGGGCTGATTACAACTCGGCTCTTCAATGGTACCACCAGGCGCTGGTGCGGGTCGACTCTTCGGCGAGCGACATCCCTATAAAAATCAAGCTGACGGTCGGTATTGGTGACGTTTATGACGGACAGGGCAAGTACGCGGAAGCGCTTCGGCAGTATCGTGAGGCAGAGGATTTGTACCTGCGTCATCATCTGCGCGATCAAAAGTTGCTTAGTCGTATCTACAGCGGTTTCGGGATCAGCTATCACCATAACGGGCAGGAGGATGCATCGCTGACGTATCATCAAAAAGCATTAAAGATCGATCGTAAGATTTTGCCGGCCGAACATCCCGACCTGGCGAAAGATTATAACAATATTGCCATCGTATATTATTACCGCAGCGATTACCAGCGCGCACTCGATTATATGAAAAATTCGGTGAATGTGTTGCGAAAATTTTATGGAGAGGATCACAAGACGGTGGCGGCCGGGTATAACAACGTAGGCGTGGTTTATTCGGAAATGGGCAAGCTAAAAGAGGCCACCGAATATCTTAAAAAAGCGCTCGCCATCAAGAAGAAGATACTGGGACCCGATCATCCGGATATTACGGTAGGCTATCAAAATTTGGGAGCCATCTATTTTGATATGAAAAAATACGATGAGGCTATTGCGTATTATGAAAAGGCCAAAGCGCTAAGTCTCAAACATTTTCCGAACGGTCACCCAAAACAGGCAGACATTTATAACAATCTTGGTCAGGCATATGCCCGGAAAGGCCAATATCAGAAGGCGCTGGATTACTACCGGAAGGATTTGAATACCAATCTAAAATTTTTGTCTTCGACGCACCCGTTGATCGGAGATACCTACAATAAGATCGGAGAAACATATTCGAAGCTAAAAAACTACACGGCAGCTTTGAATTATTTCAAGAAGGCGCTGCCGATATTTGTTAAGGGCTACAGTGCGGAGGCCGGGCTCCAAAATCCGTCGCTGGAGCAGATTGTCTATCCCGAAAAACTGCTTAAGACACTGGAACTGAAAGCCGGAGCATTAGAGAGCTATTCCGGGCAACAGGGAGAAGCTACCCTGCTGGACCAGTCGCTGCATACCTACCTGCAGGCGGTGCAGCTCATCGAGAAATTGCAGTATTCGCTGACCCGGGAGGGATCGAAGTTTGTACTGCGGAAGCGAACCCATGACATTTATCAGAAAGGCTTCAGGGCAGCCTTTACACTGGCCAGGCAAACGGGAAAATCCGACTATAAAGAATATGCGCTCTATTTTGCGGAAAAGAGCAAGGATCAGATTTTGCTGGAACAGCTGCAGGAGACCAATGCCGAGCATTTTGCCGATATCCCGGACTCGTTAATCCGGCGGGGCAATGTGCTTGAAACACACCTGACGAAGCTGCAGGAGAAATTAAGATCACTGACCGGTTCGCCTCAACAAAGTGATTCGCTGAAACGAATAGCGTTGGAGGATTCGCTTTTCGATACGCAACGGGCGTTTGAGAAGCATGTGCAAGGGCTCGAGCAATCTTACCCCAATTATTACAAGCTGAAATATCAACATACGGCGTTTCCGAGCTGGAAAATTCAACAGCAACTGTTGTCGCAGGATCAGACTATGATCGAGTATTTTATGGGGGCCGATTCGCTGTATGCTTTGGTGATTTCTAAAAAAAGGTTTGATCTCCGAAAAGTTGGCTCCGACTCGCTGCTCGGCAAGGAAATTCACCGTTATCGTAAAGCCATTACGCAAAGTAGCAGCGTTGCGGATTTTGCGACCCAAAGCCATCGTTTATATCAAAAGCTTTTTGCACCGCTGGCCGATATTATCAAAGGTCGGCGACTGCTGATCATCCCCGACGAATCGCTGAACCTGCTGCCCTTTGAGAGCCTAGTGAGCGAGTATCACCGGAAAAATAAACCGGGGCGTTTTAAAACACTCTCCTACCTGGTTGACAACTATGTAATCAGTTATGCTCCCTCGGCGGCCTACCTGGATGTAAGCAGACAAATGAAGGAGCCCGATCATCAGAAGGCATTTTTAGGTTTTGCCCCGGTGTTTAGTAATCTTTCGGCCTCAAAGCAACGGTCGCTGTATCCCGATCTAAAGCGCTCTCTGAATGCATTGCCCCTGAGCAGGACCGAGGTGGAAGATTTGGGGAATCTGTTTAATAAGCCGCATGGATTTTGGTTGTTCCTGAAATCCGATAAAGATGAGGCCAGAATTTTCGAGGACAGTACGGCCACCGAGACTCGTTTTAAATCCTTGTCGCTTACGAATTATCGATATATTCACCTGGCAACGCACGCTTATGTTTCTGAGGATCGGCCCGGGCAGTCGGGCATCGTGTTTGCCGCTTCCGCAGACGGAAAGGATGACGGCATCCTGCATGCTTCAGAAATTTACAACCTCCGGCTTGCCGCCCGGCTGGTGACCTTGAGCGCATGCAACACCGGCATTGGGGAAATGGCCAAAGGAGAAGGCATTATGAGCCTGAGCCGGGCCTTCCAGTACGCCGGGGCCAGGGATTTGCTGGTTTCGCTTTGGAATGTGGATGACCGTTCCACGGCTAAGCTGATGGTTGATTTCTATGACCGAAACGAACAGGATAAATCGATGGCCAAGGCGCTGAGAGATGCAAAGTTAAGTCTTATAAAGAATAGCAGATTCGCCCAACCGAAATACTGGGCGCCCTTTGTTTTTATCGGCCCATAAAAAAGGCCACTTGCACATGCACGCGGCCCTCTTTAAAATTGAAGTTATTCATTTAACGATTATCCGCCACCGGTTGAGGTGGAATTATCGCTTTTATCTGTATTTGAACTATCACCTTGGTCTGGTATTGCGGCAAAACGAGCCATAATGATCTCCTGATTTTTTGACTGTTGTAATGAATGTACTTTATTACAGTACGCTATAAGATTCTATAATTTGGGACCAAAGCCAAACTTTTTAACTTATTAAGGGTTTAGCAAAACCACGCATGTCATCCTGAATTTATTTTAGGATCTATGTTTATATGTTGTAAAACCTTTAGATTCTAAAACAAGTTCATAATGACACATTTTATAGAGTTTTGCAAAGTCCTCTTATGGTCAGTAAGTTAATTAATTCACGGCATAACGGGGCCTGTTTATACAGCTATATTGGTAGAATGATGGACATGAAACGGCTTTTTTTATTGGGGGGACTGCTCCTGCTTCTCCCGCTCGGCAGCCTTTGTCAAAGTGCGCAGCTGGCCGACTCGCTTTTTACGCGTGGCAAACAGTACGATAACAGCGGAAATAACAAGCAGGCCGAATTCTACTACCGCGAAGCCTACCGCATGTACCGGCAGGTGCAGGATACCGCCGGCTGGCTCAAGGCAGGCAAGGAATATGCCAGTGCATTAATGTACAGTTCCAAAAATCCACAGGCCATGAAACTGTACCATAGGTTACTAAAGGTACAACATCCGGCCAATAACGCCTATAACAGAGCGGATATTTATAACAGTATGGGACTGTGTTCCAAGAAAACGGGACATCTTGATCATGCTATGAAATATTATCAACAGTCCATGCCACTCGCTGAAGAATCCGGCGACAGTTTGCTCATTGGGGTAGTTTACGACAACATTGGAGGGGTGTACCAGAGCATGGGACAGTTAGAAAAATCCCTGGAGTTTAGACGGAAAGCCCTGCCCTATATTAAAGCATCGGGAAAGCCAAGTAATTTGGCCAGAACACTGGGTAGTATAGGTAGCATATATGAAACTTATTCGTTGTATGACAAGGCATTGGAATATTACAACCGAAGTTTGAAGATCCGGAAGAAGCTGAGAAATGTTAATTTATTATCCAATGGTTACAATGCAATTGGAGGCATACAGCAGGAATTTGGGAATTACGATCAAGCCTTGGTGGCCTACAAGAAGAGTCTGGATTACAGTCTGCAGGCCGGGTTTCCCAAGAGTACGGCTACAATCCTCAACAATATCGGCCTGCTCTATAAACATTTGGGAGAATACGATAAAGCCCTGGATTACTACCGCCAAAGTTTGACGACAAAAAAAAACTCAGGACCCCAGTCGGTTGCCACCACTACTAATAACATCGGCAAATTGTTCTGGACACAGGGCAAGTATGATGAGGCTGCCCCCTTTTATCATAAGGCTCTGGAACTACGGAAAAAGGTGGGCAATCCCTATGATATTGCTTCTTCGCTAAGCAGCCTGGCCCAGCTGGAATTCGAAAGAGGCCATTACGAGCAATCCGAACAATATGCCGACTCTATTGAGACTATTGGAGATTCTACCGGCAGCTACCAAATTCTGGGTGATGCTTACACCTGGGAAGGGCACGTTGAGGAGGCCCGGGGAAACCATACACAGGCGCTACGCCAATTTCAAAAAGCATACGCCTACAGCCAATACCTGCCGCCCGAGGACCGGCTGGATCAGCTTAAAAACCTCGCGTCAGAGTATAAAAAAATGGATTCCGACAGTGCCATCTATTACGGGCAAAAGGCGGTAAATATCATTGAACAAACAAGAGCCAATGCCGGTGCGCTCTCAGAGCTGAAATCGGGCTATTTTCAGCGCCACTCCGATTTTTATACGCAGCTGGCCTCGTGGGTGTTAAATTACCATCAAAATACGTCCCGCGCCTTCCACCTGGCGGAGCAGGCCAAAGCGCGCTCATTCACCGATGAACTGGCCAAGGCCTCCAAAAATATCGACCAGAAACTGCCCGATGAAGCGCGCATCAAACGTCATGAAAAGACCAAGCATATCGATGACCTTTATGATAGGCTCGAGAAGACGAAAGATGCAGACAAGCAGGCGGCTATCAAGAATAAAATTCGTTCGGCGGAACTTGATTACGCAGCCTACGAAAACAGCCTTCAGGATAAATATCCCCAGCTGAAGTCGTTCAAGGCCCCGAAATCAATCACGCTGGAAGAGGCCCGTCAGATGACCGATGACCAAACGGCTGTGCTCGAATATGCACTGGCCGGCAACGAGCTCATCATGTTTTTGATCAGCCAAGATAAGGTGCGCGTGCAGCAGTTTTCTCTTTCCGGCGATCGGCCCCTGGACAGCAAGCTGACCTCGTGGGTGTCCGATTTTAAGGATGCGATTTTGTCGGAGGCGCCCAAGCCGGAGCTTAAGGTGAAATCCCAAAAGCTGTATAATGCGCTTCTGAAGCCCTTTGAGGATGATCTGACGTCCTTTTCAAAGCTGATTATCGTGCCCGCCGGCGCGCTGGCATATCTTCCTTTCGAGGCGCTTTACCACGACGGACAGTACCTGATTCAACGCTACCAGATCAAATACGAGCCTTCGCTGACGAGTCTCAAAATGCTGAAAGAGCATGACGAGCGTCACCCCAAGGATTTACTGGCGGTGGCCGGATCGAATGTCTCCGGGGAAAATTTCGGCGGCTCAGTGAAAAACCATTCGCTGGCAGCCCTGCCCTCGACGATTATGGAGGTCGATTCGATTGCCTCGCATTTTAAGCGGGTGTCATTGCTGGAAAAGAACAAGGTTTCGGAAAGTGCTTTTAAAGATTCGGTTCGGAATAACAGTTACAAATACATTCATTTGGCAACCCATGGCATTATCGATGAAAGCGATCCGCGGCGCAGCGGGCTGGCATTGTCGGCCCAAGGCAAGATCACGGCTTCCTCGAAAGATGACGGGCTGTTGCGCAGTTCCGAAATTTTCGGCCTTCACATCAATTCCGACATGGTGGTGCTTAGTGCCTGCAATACAGGGCTCGGCAAGGTAGTGCGCGGCGAAGGCATGCTGGGGATGCAGCGCTCGTTCTTCTATGCCGGCACGTCCACGGTAGTGGTGAGCCTGTGGAGTGTATACGACCGTTCCACGGCTTACCTGATGAATGAGTTTTACAAGAATCTGCTTAACGATCAGTCGCAGGAGGATTGGTCGGACACCTTCTTACGCTGGATCGGATGGGATACCTCTGTGCCCTTCGGACGCAAGGCCGAGGCGATGCGGCAGGCGAAGCTCAAGATGATCCACAGCCCGCTGTTTAATCATCCGATCTACTGGGCGCCCTTTATTGTGGTGGGACGATAGGCGGAGGGAATGTCGAATGTAGAATGATGAATGTTGAATTACGAAATTTGGTCTTTCTTAAACCATGAATGAAAAATCGCTGTCCCGAACTGTGGGTAAGCTGTCAAACGGCATGAGCAGTCTGCCCTTAACAAGCAGTAGAGTTCTCATGCTGCTCTGCTCTAATCGAAATGACCGGTTTTTAACTAAAGGATTATTTTCCCGAACACAAGCTTCTATCCTGAAAAAACTAAAACCGTCATCTCGACCGCAAGGGAGAGATCTTTTGTTTCCTAAGGCTCCCGGTTAAGAGGATGGTTTTCAATCATAGAAAAGAATAAAAATTCCTTTCACTTTATTAAATTGTAAAAACTGAAGTTATGTAATCTAATGACATCATCATGAAATTTGGCAGTGTTGATAACCCGGAACAGTTAGACATTTCGATCCCTGAAGATCATCCCGAGACCAAGCGAATTCTTTCCGAATCACAACATGACGGGCCGCCTAATCTTTATGTAGGGTGTGCCAAATGGAATCGCAAGGATTTAAAGGATTTTTATCCCCGGGGTACCAAAGATGAATTGGAATATTATGCCTCCCAGTTCAATGCTATCGAACTGAATGCTACTTTTTACCGCAATTTTTCCAGGGACCAGGTTAAAAGCTGGGCATTTAAAGTCCCGGATCATTTTCGCTTTTTCCCGAAAGTAAACCGCCAGGTGAGCCATCGCAAATGGTTGTCGGACGTTAAAAATGATACCGAATATTTCTTGAACAGCGTTACCGCTTTTGAGGAAAAGCTGGGCACCGTCTTTTTGCAGTTGAACGATAATTTTGCGCCTAAATATTTCGACCGGGTTTCGGACTTTATCGATTTTTGGCCCAAAGAACATCCGCTGGCTATCGAGTTTCGGCACACGGACTGGTATAATGATGAATCCATGGCCGGGGAATTGTACCGGATGCTGGAAGAAAATGACATCGCCAATGTGCTTGTGGATACGGCCGGGCGGCGGGATCTGATGCATATGCGTCTGACTAACGGAGATGCTTTCATTCGTTATGTGGGCGCGAATCATCCCACGGATTACCCGCGGCTGGATGAATGGGTGCAGCGCTTGAAATTGTGGAGTGAGCAGGGGCTGGAGAATATCTACTTTTTTGTCCACCAGAATGAGGAACAGGAATCGCCAAAGCTGGCGGCTCATTTTATCGAGCTGATGAATAAAGAAGTAGGCACAAATTTAGCCATCCCCAAAACATTGAGTGATCAGCGAGATTTGTTCTAGGAGTCTGTCGTACTTAACTAGTAGGCAGTAGGCGGGATTGCTTCGCCAGATCTTAATTCCCCAATTAAATAATCTTGTAACATATTGTCGCCCAATTACTCTTAAACAAAAGGCTATTAAATTCGGGGTACATATTGGGAAAGATTTTAAATGAAATCGAGTAGACACTATGGCATATCTGTATTCTGGCTATTTTTTTGCTATGCTCACCCTTTGCTGTTCAAGGGCAGATTGTTATTAAAGAAAAGATGGAGCTCGGAAAGCAGACTGAGAGTAAGAAGGTAAATACAAAAGATATAACCACTTCTGCCTTAAGCCAGTATCAACATTTCCATTTGTTTTTAACGCAAAGTGCTCAAGTGACGTTAAACACAAAATCGAGTACACGATACAATCTGGATAATTGGGTGCTATATGATGAAAATTTAGGCAGGATTGCCAGCGGGCTTTATTTTTACCGGGTAGTGGCAAAGGGTAAAGGAATGAATAAAATCGTTAAGCAAAAAAAGATGATGCTGATCAAGTAACTTCTCATTTCCGGCTTTAAGTTTGGAACTTAGACAATTCCAGTCAGGGCATAAGTTGCAAACCTGCGCAGTTAGTACTGTTCTAATTTTTTTAAATCTTGTCATTTCCCCAATTTATTATAAGTTGTTTTAATAAGCGGTTATTTTTAGTAACCTTAGGTGTTCCGTGTCAGGCATTCAACAACATATTCGGTTTTGCACCGCCTCTGATGGAGTTCAGATAGCTTACGCTACTTCGGGAGACGGCCCGCCAATCATTCGTGTAGCCAATTGGCTAACACATCTTGATATGGATTGGAAAAGTGCTATCTGGAAACATTGGTTTAATAGTTTTTCTCAGGATCATATGCTCATCCGATACGACATGCGAGGCTCGGGCTTGTCCGATCGCTATGTCAAAGAACAATGTGTTGAGGCTTGGGTCCGGGATCTGCATGCGGTAGTATCTGATTTACAACTTGACCAATTTGATTTGCTGGGACTCTGCCAGGGTGGAGCTATTGCCATCGCCTACTGTTGCTGTCATCCCGAGAAAGTACGAAACCTCATCCTGTATGATACCTACACCCGCGGGGCGCTTGTGGATGGTGCCGATAAGGAACATCAGCGGGAAGCATATGCGTTGGCGCAGATGATCGAGGTGGGATGGGAACGTGATGATAATGCGTTTCGGAAAGTCTTTGCTGACTTGCTGATACCGGAGGCTTCCGATGAAGAGCGCGACTGGTTGGCAGAGCTTCAACGTAAATCAGCTTCTCCTAAAATGGCTGCTCGTCTGTGGACAGCCTTTCATGAAATCGATGTATTGGAACAGGCTAAGAAAGTGAGCGTACCGACAACAATTTTCCATGTTACCGGCGACCGGCTGGTCCCTTTTGAAGAAGGACGCAAACTGGCCGGGCTTATCGATCACGCTCGATTCATCCCGCTGGAAGGGAATAATCATATCCTGATGAAAAATGAGCCGGCCTGGGAACAATTTCTCCTGGAAGCTAAAGCTTTCACCGGTACTTTTAACACCCCGTCCCTTAAAAATTCAGAAAACTGTTGTAGCGACTTCCATGAACTTACGTCGCGGGAACAGGAAGTGCTGGAGTTGCTTGCCCGCGGGTTTAATAATAAAAAGATTGCCGATACTTTATATATCAGTCCCAAAACCGTTCGTAATCATGTGTATCGAATCTTTAATAAGTTACAAGTCAATAGCCGTGCAAAGGCGATAATTATGGCAAGGGAAGCCGGATTAGGAAAAAATGGAGTATCTTCTACTTAGTTTTCCCGGCAATATTTAAGGCATTGATTTTCCATTGATACAAAGCCCGGTGCCTATTCATATCGTTGCAATAATTGTTTTTATCTGATACCTTTTCACCGCCAGCAATTAAAGAAGACTATTACTTATCTATCGTAAGAAGGTGAAGTTATGAGTCATGTACTGTGGGACCGGTTGCAATTCGCATTTACAATCAGCTTTCATTATTTATTCCCTCAACTTACTATGGGCCTTGCCCTGCTTATCCTTATACTCAAGTCGCTGGCCCTGCGGAAAGGAGACGAACGCTACAATAAAGCTGCGCGGTTCTGGGCCAAAATATTTGCCGTAAATTTTGTAATCGGAGTCGTAACCGGAATCCCCATGGAATTCCAGTTTGGAACCAACTGGGCACAATTTTCAGATCTCACCGGGGGTGTCATCGGGCAGACGCTGGCCATGGAGGGGATGTTCTCGTTCTTTCTTGAATCCAGCTTCCTGGGGTTATTTTTGTTTGGAGAAAAGAAACTCGGCCCGAGAATGCATTGGTTGAGTTCATTTTTGGTGTGGCTGGGATCATGGCTGAGTGGATATTTTATTGTGGCTACCAATGCCTGGATGCAACACCCGGTGGGATATAAAATCCTGGATAACGGCAAGTTTGTTCTGACCAACTTTTGGGCACTGATTTTCAATCCCTGGGCCTTCTGGCAATACCTGCACACCATGATAGGTTCCGTTGTAACCGCCTCATTTGTTATGGCTGGAATCGGCGCCTTCTATGTTCTAAGCAATAAGAACGACACGGAATGGGGCAAAATGTTTGCGCGCATCGGTGTCATTGCCGGCGTCGTTGCCAGTGTGCTGATGGCCTTCCCCACGGGCGACCAGCAGGCCCGGATGGTCGATGAACATCAGCCTGCGACGATTGCAGCTATGGAGGGCATTTTCCATACTCAAAAACGGGCCCCAATCTACTTTATCGGGCAGCCCAACATGGAGCAGAAAAAGCTGGATAATCCACTCTATATGCCCGGCATTTTAAGTTTCCTAACATACCGGCACTTCGACGCCGAAGTAAAAGGCATGGATGCTTTCAAAGAAGAAAATCTGCCGGATAATATCCCGCTGCTCTATTATGCCTACCATATCATGGTTGGGTTGGGGACCATCTTTATTGCGGTGTTACTGGGAGCGGTATTTCTGCTTTGGAGGGGAACGCTCTTTGAGAACAAGTGGATGCTTTGGCTTATCATACTGTGTACGCCTTTCCCATTCCTGGCAAATACGGCCGGGTGGATGACGGCCGAGCTCGGACGCCAGCCCTGGCTGGTTTACGGCTTGTTGCGAACCGCCTCCGGGGCCTCTCCGAATGTTACGGGCGGCAATACACTGTTCACCCTCATTGGTTTTATAGGGATGTACTTTCTAATCGGTGTTCTATTCCTGGTGCTCGTCGGCACGATCATTCGAAAGGGACCTGAAAATAGAACTTTAAATCTCGGTTAATTATGGAAACGCTCTGGCTTATCCTCATTTCATTGATGATTACGATGTACATCCTTCTGGATGGCTTCGATCTGGGGGTCGGAATGGTGTATTGGCTGATTGCCAATGATGAATCCGAACGACAACTCATCAAAAGCAGTATCGGCCCCTTCTGGGACGCCAATGAGGTATGGCTGATTGCGGGGGGCGGCACCCTATTCTTTGCATTCCCGCGCGTATATTCCAGCTCTTTCAGTGGGTTCTACTTGCCTTTTATGATCCTCCTCTGGCTACTTATGCTTCGGGGAATCAGTCTGGAGCTGCGAAATCATGTGGAGCACGATATCTGGAAAAATTTTATGGATTTCTGGTTCGGCATGTCGGCTCTTCTAATCGCATTATTCCTGGGGGCCGCACTGGGTAATATCGTTCGGGGCGTTAACCTGGGAGGAATCGTCGATGGGGTCGCTCAGTATAAGCCGCATTACTTTTTTGCCACCCTGTGGACCGACTTTTCACCGTACGGCAATGTGGGTGTCCTGGATTGGTTTACGGTCACAATGGGGATAACCGGCGTCATTGTTTTGTTCTTCCACGGCTCTGCATGGATTATCAAAAAGACCACCCTGCCGCTCAACAAGCGACTGAGAAGTTTCGGAGCCCGGTGGTCATGGGCTATTCCCATTCTGGTCGTGGTCACTTCCTGGATGATGTATTTCGTGCGTCCCTCCTTCTATGCGAATTATTTTGATCACATTTACTGGTATGTTTTTCCGCTTATCGGGGTGGCTTCGAGCCTGCTAATTCCCCGTGCCTTTAAGTCGGGTTCGGACGGGCAGCCCTTCCTATATACTTCGGTCTTTATTGCCTCGATGCTTATCTCTACCCTTATCGGAATGTATCCCATGCTGCTTCCATCAACTAACAGCGTAAATCCGGCTCTAACGATTTATAACAGCTCTACCGGTCATTATGGAATGGTTGTTGGGCTGGTGTGGTGGAGCATAGCGCTCATTCTGGTCGTCATTTACTTTACGTATATCCACAACATTTTCAGCGGCAAGATGACGGAAGAATCGGCTCACTACTGAATCCGTATATATGCAGCATAATGCCATACTCCTATCCCAAACCTTCTCACAGGGTCCGTGTATAGAAATGAGAATTATATTTATGGATAAATAAGTTGCCCCAATATTTTTAATCTCAGACAGAAATTTTTCTTCCCTTAACTGTCGAGGGATAAAAGACTGTAACACAATTGCTCACAAGGTTACCTTAAAGCTTTAAGGGTAACTTTCCACATAACAGGATGGTATTGACCATTCAAATCGTAGCTATATCCAACAATCTGGTCATTATTGTTAATAGCTCTCGCCATGCTATTGCCCCCTAAAGTAGGCAATTCAATCATGCCGTGTTCTTGATCCCAATAGAAGGCCCGGTACTCTTCAGGGGCTATACTGCTGTATCCTACCACCTGACCGTGATCATTGATGTCCCACGCCGTACTCCATCGGCCTCCCAAAGTACCGAGGTCTTGTAATCCAGTTTTTTCATCCCAAACAAAAGCTACTGAGCGGTAATTACTATTAATAGCAGTTTCAATAATTTGATCTTGTTCTTCGAGATTCCAGGGAATCGTTGTCACACTACTATTGAAACCACTACTTTTAAATTTAGATTGAACTTTCGATGGAAGCGCTTCCGATTCGAACGTTGAATTTCGGATCATTTCAACTACATGGCCAAAGTCATACCTGCCGGAGGTATGGGTCAACCTAAGGAGTTTCTCAATGATGTTAAGATCCTGATAATTTTTATGGGCTTTACTCGCAGCAATTTTCTGACTGGATTCATCCTGTATCTCATCAATCGAACCCACTATCTGACCTTCATTATTGATAGAACTCGGTTGCCCGTAACTATAACCGTCAAAAGGTCCAATAGAGACAACATCAGAAAGATAAATCCCGGGTGGTGGATAAAAAGCGGCCATCCCGGTAATTTGTCCGTAGTTATTTATTGAATAGGCTGTACTATACCATTCAAATGTACGAGTTATTCCATTTTCTTTATTCCAAACCATTGAATAAAAACCGTAATCATCATCTTCTTTATCATAATAATCGACCTCTCCCACAACAGTCCCCAAATCATTAATATCATAAGCCCTACTATAACTGTAGTCAACAAATGGGTAACCAAGTGTGTCAATTTTTATTAAACCATCTTCTTGATCCCAATAATATGCGTTCCCGACCACTTGTTCATAATTATTTATAGACTGGGCAGAGATATTTCCCATATTAGTCAGGCCTTCCTGCTTGTCCCATAAAAGGTTCCCCCCGACAATTTGACCCTTGTCATTTATATCCGTAGCGTTACTTAAGCCATAGTTGCTGAGGTCGACTATTTCAAAGGCTGGTAATATGTTTTGATGCTTATTTCCTCCCACTTCGTACATTTTGTCCGCGTAAGCCGCCAGAAAGATATTATTCGAGCAGTTATACCTGTTAAGATCAATTTCAAATGTGTACCTGTTTGTAATATTCTCATCATAAGAATAGGGGAGTTTATCAGGAACCACCGTGCCTGATTTATTTATCCAGGGGAAATCTTCCATGGAACACCCCACCCACAGGTGTAAATCATTAACCTGGTATCCCAAATCCGCAGAATAGGTTACTTCCAGTTTATTTTTCTTTTTAATAGCGTCTAGATAACCAATAATCGTTCCGACGTCGTCCACAGATCCTGTGCCATCGTCATTTCCACCACCGGCTATGAGTTTGGTGATAGCATAATCACCATCCATTTCATAAATCCATCCCCACTGGCCTTTTGCTTTTGGGCTAAGACCTAAAAAGGTACGAAGATCTTGATTCCTGAAACTGTGTTGCCCATAAGCCCAAACTGATTTACCGGAATTAATGATTTTGTTTTGGTCTGTTTTCAGGTTTCCTTCTATTTTTCCTTTTAGCCGGAACCCTTCTGGGTTAACAATTGAATTATTATTACATGAAAACAACAGGCTGCCGATTGAAAAAAAGAAAAGCAGCCTGAAAATTGGTTTTATTTGATCTATAGGTAGCCTCTCTAAATAATTAGGATCTTTGTCATTTTTTAAATTCATAATAGAAAATTAACACGAAAGGACACTCTTTTTAATTTAGCTCTCCTTTTCTCTCAAAAGCTCTTATTTCTCCATAAACGGAAGCATCACTTTATACAATTTAACCTTAATTCAAAAACTATCAAGTAACTAGGTCTACTATTTCCATACATAGATAAACTTTGCCTTCATTCTTTGGGACAAGCGTCCCACCTCTTTGAATTTTAACCACGATCAAGAGCTCAAAATTGAGACGTCTGACTCATGATAGTCTGTGTTATAGGTTTTAGTTTGTTTAATAATAATAGAATCCTGTTATCAGGATTTATTTACATCAAGAATACCACCAATACTATGTTACAGAATAAAAGTATCAAAACAAGTTTTGAACGGAATGTACAGGCAATGACTTTGAAACCTGAGATTGCCCAAAATACCAAGGTAATCAAAGCTAAGTATGATCATGAAGGTCTTGCTTGTGATATTGAATTCGGATCATGGAAACTCAAAGCTGATATGCCTGAAAAAGCGGGAGGGACGGAAACGGGACCTGCTCCCGGGGATTATATGGGGACGGCATTGGCAAGCTGCCAGTTAATATCCATAGTTTTGTGGGCCGCCCATTATGATGTGCCTGTTGATAATGTGGAACTGGAGCTGCAGATCGATAAAGATTCCCGGGGATTGTATGGGGTTGGCGATCAGCCGCCCCGCTGGTCTGCTATGACCTTCAACATCGAAATAGAAAGTACGGCTCCGGAAACAGAAATACGCAAGGTCCTGGATGCAGCCAATGCACACAGTCCTATGCGCGACAATCTGGAACATGCTTTTGCCATCAATCGAAAAGTAACTATTACTACCCCGCAGAATTCGTAAAGAAGATAAAAACATCAACAAGAATCTGCCCTGCCTGGGGGCAATAAAATTGAATCATTATGGAGCCGGCACTACAACTTAAAATACAGCATTACGGTTGGAATCAAGCCGCTTCCTATTACGATCCATTATGGGAAAAGCAATTGAAGTCCAGTCAGGACTTGCTGCTGCTGATGGCAGAATTAGAAGAGGGGGAACGAGTTCTTGATGTAGCATGCGGCAGTGGTCTTGCCACCTTTCCTGCTGCTCGTGCCGTTGGTTTCACCGGAAGCATAGCAGCAACAGACATATCGGAATCTATGCTGGAAATAGCTCGCATTAGGGCGGAAAAATACCGGCTGGGTAATATCAAATTCCAACAGATGAATGCGGAAAACTTAACCTTGCCGGATGAAAGTTTTGATGTATCAATGTGTTCGCTGGGCCTGATGTATCTGCCCGATCCCTTGCAGGCTGTCCGAGAAATGTACCGGGTACTGAAACCCGGAGGTAGGGCCCTGGCATTGGTATGGGGTAGGCGTAAGCATTGTGGCTGGGCTGATATCTTCCCTATTGTAGACCAACATGTAACTACCGATGTGTGCCCGCTTTTCTTTCAACAGGGAACCGGCCATACCCTCCGGTCTACTTTTGAAATGTGTGGTTTCACGGAAACGGAAGAAAAACGCTTTTCCACTATCATTCATCATGATTCAGCTGAAGATGCTGCTAACGCTATGTTTATCGGCGGACCCGTAGCACTGGCTTGGAAACAGTTTGATGAAAAAACAAAAAAGGCGGCCTACGAAGCATATATTGATTCCCTTGAAGAGTTCAAAGATGGAGAGGGTTATGACGTACCCGGAGAATTTGTGATTGTGAAAGGCTCTAAGAATACTGTTAACTAAAAAAGAGGTGTTGTGATGAAACGAGTACTTGCTTTTATTTATGGGATTATTTGTTATCTAATCTTCCTGGCAACCTTTCTGTATGCCATTGCATTTATTGCCGATATCTATGTGCCCAAAACCATCGATAGTGGCAGTTCCGGAGGTCTGCTGACTGCTATTATCATTGATGTTTTACTGTTAGGGGTGTTTGCCATCCAGCACAGCGTGATGGCCCGGCCGGGATTCAAGAAATGGTGGACAAAAATTGTTCCCAAGAGTGTAGAAAGAAGCACCTATGTGCTGTTTTCAAGTTTAGCACTCATCCTGCTGTTTTGGCAATGGCG
>Ga0102944_1001336_pt1 | contig 16493 bp, 16 predicted proteins | sample SalPonD_shore_MG_FD_78172 | JGI IMG/M metagenome (GOLD analysis project Ga0102944, IMG submission 78172) | Salt pond soil microbial communities from South San Francisco under conditions of wetland restoration - Salt Pond MetaG... | ecosystem: Environmental > Aquatic > Marine > Intertidal zone >...
ACGCATGTTCGTATACGTTCCGGTAGCCGGGCAATAGCGGAGCGGATTTCGTCCTGAGACTCCCTGGCTACCACCCGTGATTCCGGCGTGGCAGCGGCAGCGGTAGCGGCCGCTCCCTCATACATATGCCCATCCAGTGAAACCGAACGCTGCCTGCGAAGTTGATCCAAAGCGGTTCGCCGCACAATTTGTCTGAACCAGCCGGGAAACGCTGCTGCTGTTTCCAGCTGTTCCAGTTTTTTCCACGCGCTCAGAAAACTCTCCTGTACCACGTCCTGTGCCCAGAACGGATCGCGTACAATACTGAGGGCGTAGGCATACGCCATATCTTGAAAGCGGAACACCAGACGGGAGAACGCTCCGCTATCCAACTGCGGAGTCCGTTTTTCCTCAACTGCACGCATCACAACCCGGCTGATGTCCACCTCAATTCCTTCTTGAATTCCCTGTTTCATCTTATTTTAAGACGGATATAACTGAGCGGGGTGACATTTTTTTTGCTGCTATGTGATTGCGGGGTGAACCAAAGAAAGGCCGGGCTAAAACCCGGCCAGAATAGAGTGTAGCTGCCCGCGGTACCCCGGGGCAGGAAATCTCTTACATTGTCGTCTGCGGAAGCAGCACGCGGTCAATTACATGAATGACACCGTTTGAGGCCTGAATGTCCGTGACCACTACGCGGGACTCGTTTATCATCACCCCATCATCTCCGGCGGAGATCTTGACCGGCATTCCGGCGGCAGTATCTGCGGTGTCCAACTCTACTACGTCAGATGCCATGTACGTGCCGGGCGTGACGTGGTAGAGAAGCACCTGAGTCAGCGCCTCTTTGTCGGCGAGAAGACTTTCAAGGGCGCCGGCCGGAAGGGCGGCAAATGCTTCATTGGTGGGAGCAAAAACGGTAAAGGGGCCCTCACCGTTTAGCGTCTCAACCAGTCCTGCCTCACCGAGCGCGGTTACCAGGGTGCTGAACCGTTCGTTGCCGGCGGCGATGTCCACGATGGTCGGAGCGGGCGCGCTTTGCTCTTCCATTTGGGTCATCGTCTCGGCCTGGGTCGTCGTTTCAGCCCTCATAGTCCGGCTTTCCCGCGAACCTGATGCAAAAGCCAGGGTAGCCGCAAATCCAATAAGTATCATTGTGATAAGTATTCTCTTCATCTTGTTCCTCCTCAGAACAGCGTTTGTATCAATGACTCGTTTGCGTCATTGTTGGAGCAATATACGCACACTCTATCAGGGCGTCAAGCTAAAACCATAAAATAGTTAGACAATAATGGTGAAACCTTGACATATTCTTGGACGGCTTCTATCATTTGTGGTAATGAAAGAAGGGTATAGTATCCGCACTGTGGCGCAGCTGACCGGACTGTCTATACACGTAATTCGTGCCTGGGAACGGCGTTACGGCGTGGTAGAGCCGGAGCGAACGGAAGGAAATCAACGCAACTACAGCGAAGAGGATGTTCTCCGTCTGAGACTGCTCGCCCGCGCCGTGGATGCCGGACACTCCATTGGGAGGGTGTCGGCTCTCTCGGACAATGAACTGGAACAATTACTCCAGGACTCGGCAGCCAATAGTTTTGAAGATGGCGATGCAGAATCGCTGGTGAAGGAGGCGTTGGACGCGGTGAGGCGGCTTGATTCGCCTGCGCTGGAAGACGCCATTATGCGTGCCGCAGTGGCACTCGGGCAAACCGGGGCAATTGAGCTGGTGGTGGAACCGTTGATGAATGAGATCGGCCGCGCGTGGCACGAGGGAGAACTGCGGATCATGCACGAGCACGTGGCATCTGCAGTGGTCCGGAACTTCCTGGGAAATGCGCTACGCGCGTCCCATACGCCGGCGGACGCGGTGGGCGTTGTGGTCGCTGCGCCTTCGGGACAACTTCACGAGCTTGGCGCCCTTTCCTGTGCGGTTGCCGCTGCTGCCGCCGGGCTGCGCGTAACCTACCTCGGTGCAGACGTTCCTGCAGAGGAGATACTTGCGGCGGTTCTCCGCACGGGAAGCGCGGCGGTTATTCTCAGCGTAGTGTTTCCCGCGAGTCCTGGCCGGGTACGCGATGAGTTTGCAGTGCTGCAAAAACATCTGCAGCCTGGTGTGCGGCTCATTGCAGGCGGTGCTTCCGCATCTCTTGTGGCGCAGGACGATCGCATGAGAACGTTGTCGGATTTAAGAAGTGAGTTATCTGCGTTGACTTCCGCGCCGCCGGCGTGAGGCGCGGCTCCGTCCCATTGCAGGTTCCCGCGTGGAACTAATCCGCGCTCATCCGTTTGTGGCGGCCCAGCCGCTTTTCCAGCAGCCGCACCAGAAGTGAAAGGGTAATAGTCATCACGAGGTAGAGAAGCGCCACCACGTTGTAAGTTTCAAAAAACTTGAAGGTGGATGCTGAATAGACCTTTCCAATCTGGGTAATATCCTGCACTCCCAGCGCGGATACCAGGGCGGAGTCCTTGATCATGGCCACAAACTCGTTTCCCAGCGGCGGAAGCACGTTACGGAACGCCTGGGGCAGAATCACCTTGAACATGGCCTGAGTGCGGGTCATTCCCAGGGAGAGCGCTGCTTCGCGCTGTCCGTGGTGAACCGATTCAATGCCGCCTCGGAAGATTTCCGATATGAACGCACTGTACCCGATGGTGAGGGCAAGGATTGCGCGCGAGACAAAGTCCATCTTCCTGATGCTGAACTCTCCGATGATCCCGGCGTGAATCGCCGGGCCAAGCAGCCAATTGAGACCGGCAACCAGCGCGGGTGCGCCCACAAAGGCAATGTAGTAAAGAATGACCAGCATCGGAAGGCCCCGAACAATTTCCACAAAAAATGTCGCGATCTCGCGCACAACGCGAATCCGTGAAACACGCATGAGTCCCAGGATTAGTCCAAGGGAAATAGCGCAGGCATACGCCACTACGGAGACATAGACTGTGGTGAGCATTCCACGGCTTGTCGCGCGAAGGATAACCGTATAGTTGCTGTTGCTGAGGATACTCCAGGCCGCCAGAATCCCTAAGAGTAGGGCAGCCAGGAGCCAGTACGGCATGCGAGAGAGGCGATCAGCAAATGGAACGATGTGGGATTTTACCCCGCGGATGTCATTTTTCATGGAAGAAAGGCGCGGACCGTCGGTCCGCGCTATTTCATGTCAGCTCAGTTATTTGCGTTGTATTCAAAGAACCACTTTGTGTTCAGCTTGTCCAGGAAACCGTCTTCTTTCATTGACCGGATTGCCGCGTTAAACGGTTCTACCAGCTTGGAACCCGGCGTGAAGATAAAGCCGAATTCTTCGGTTCCCAGTGGTCCGCCCACTGTTTTGAGTTTGTCAGGATTGGCGCCAATGTAGCCGCGGCTTGAAGCCGCATCCATGAGCACCATGTCCACATCTCCGGCAAGAAGTGCCTGCACTGTGGCGCCAAAGGTGTCAAAGAGCTTGATCCTCGGGTTCTGTTCGTCACCGTCCAGAACATCGTAGACCGCCACGTAAAAGTTGGTAGTGCCCGCCTGCGCGCCAACAAGAAGGTCCTTGTTTGCGGCAAACTGTTCCGGCGTGCTGAACCTGGTCTCATCCTTTCGCACCAGCATGAATTGCTGGGAAACCATATACGGGATGGAAAAATCAACCTGCTGTTTGCGTTCATCGGTAATCGTAATCCCATCCATACCCACATCAAACTGTCCGTTATGTATCGCCGCAATCATGGTGTCCCAGGAAGTGACCTTCCAATCCACCTTTGCGTTTAACCGTCTGGCAATTTCATTGACCGCGTCGTACTCCCATCCCACGGACTTGCCGGTTTTGGGATCCACAAAGTTAAGAGGAACATAGTCATTGCCGGTTACCGCTACAATGGTCTGGCCGCCCAAATCAGGCAGTCCCGCCATGGCCTTCCCGGACGTCTGCGTGCCGGTTGCATCTTGTTCGGAAGAACCGCCGGCCCACACCAGCGACGAGACGAGAAAGAGCATCACTGCGAGCGTGAGAGCGTATCGAATAGCCTTCTGCATTTTCTTACCTCCAGTCTAAGTCGATTGATTCTACAGGCGGCGAGAGGCGGGGTCAAGCAATGTGTAGTGGCCCGAAGATTGGGTATTTTTCCTCCCTGCGTCTTCCACGGTGCGGTTTAGCTACCGAAGCGCGTTTGCCCTAATTCCAATAAAATTGATTGACTTGGTTAGGTATTTCTCAGTAAGGTAGATTGTATTAAGGCCGAGAAGGTCTGTGAAAATGTGAGGTGACTACCATGACTGAGAGAAAGAGTAGATACGCGATATTTCATATTCCCGCACTGGCGGCACTTATAATGTTTGTCTTTGCTCCGTCCATTTTTGCAAGCGGTTCTCCTGAGGCAGGAGGCCAGACGGTAAACCCGGCCACAAACTATGACCCGAACGCCACTATCAGAATCGGATCGCTTTATGAACCGCAAAACCTGGATAACACTGCCGGTGCCGGACAGGGCGTGACTGAAGCGTTTAACGGTAACGTGTACGAAGGGCTTTTCAGGCTTGCAGACAGCGGCGCAGTGGAGAAGCTCCTTGCCACAGATTACAGCGTCAGTGATGACGGTCTCACCTATACGTTCCAGTTGCGCCGTGATGTGAAGTTTCACTCCGGTGACCCCCTTACCGCGCAGGATGTGAAGTACAGCATAGAGCGGGTGATGGCACCGGACTCAAAGAGCTCCCGCAAGAGCAGTCTGAACCCCATTGCGGGGATCCAGACCCCGGATGAGCATACGGTGGTTGTGAAGCTCTCATCGCGCTCGGTCTCTCTTCCCTACAACCTGACCTACGTCTGGATAGTAAACGACAGCGCAAAGAATCTGACCACGTCTGAGGACGGCACCGGGCCGTACCGCCTTGATCAGTGGAGGCGAGGATCAACGCTCTCCCTGGTCCGCAATGACGAGTACTGGGGCGATGCGCCCACCAACAAGGAAGTGGTCTTTCACTATTTCACTGACGCCACCGCATTGAACAACGCGCTTCTCACCGGTGCTATTGATATCATCACCAGTGTGCAGAGTCCGGACTCCCTGCGGCAGTTCACTGATAATCCCAACTTCACCGTGAAAGACGGTCACTCCACTACCAAGGAAGTTCTGGCATTCAATGACAGGGTGAAGCCGTTTAACAACGTGAAAGTGAGAAAGGCGGTATCTCAAGCCATAGATGATAAGAAGCTTCTGAACTCAATCTGGGGAGACTATGGAACGCTCATTGGATCTTTTGTTCCGCCCACGGACCCGTGGTATGAAGATCTGACAGATGTCAATGCGTATGACCCGGAGCATGCAAAGCAACTGCTTGCTGAAGCCGGTTATCCGGACGGATTTACCTTCACGCTGGACACGCCTAACTATGATCCGCACCCGGTGGTCGCGCAGTTTGTAAAGAGCGAGCTTGCCAAGGTAGGGATCACCGTGAATATCAACATCATCACGGCAAATGAGTGGTACACCAAGATCTATCAGGCGCACAATTTTGAGGCCACGCTGCAGGAGCACGTGAATGACCGGGACATCGTGTTTTACGGAGACCCGGACTTCTACTGGGGATATGACAACCAGCAGGTAAATGAGCTTATCGCAAGCGCGGAACAAAGCAAGACACCGGAAGAGCGGAATCAGAAGCTGGAAAAGGCAAACCGGATCATTGCTGAAGAAGCGGCAAGCGACTGGCTCTACCTCTATCCGCAAATAGTCATTTCTTCATCGACTGTGACCGGATATCCGGTGAATGGGCTGAACTCACAGTTCTACGCGTATAACATCAAGAAGGCACCGGAAGCCTGAACACAGATAGATGCTTTCCTATGTACTCCGGCGGCTTGCCATCCTGGCACTCTCTCTGCTTCTTGCTTCAGTAGTGCTTTTTGTCCTGCTGCGTCTTCTGCCCGGAGACCCCGCCAGCGCCCTTCTGGGCGTTGGGGCAAGCCCGGAGCAGATTGCCTCGGCGCAGGCCCAGGTTGGCTCTAATTTGCCGCTGGGTGAGCAGTTTGTCCGGTTCCTTGCTAAGCTTGCACGTCTTGATCTGGGACGCTCCTTTGTGAGCACCCTACCGGTGGGACCGGAGATTGCGGCCCGGCTCACCGTCACTATTCCGCTCACCCTCCTTGCATTTGCCCTTGCGCTCATTATTGCGGTGCCGCTTGGAATCATAGCGGCTGTGAAGTCAGATAGATGGTACGGTGCCGCAATATCTTCTGTATCCCAGCTTGGCATTGCGGTCCCAGTCTTCTGGGTGGGTATTCTGCTTGTTACCGTCTTTGCCGTTCAGTTGCGGCTTTTTCCATCCGGAGGTTTTCCGCGCAGGGGCTGGGACGCGCCGATTGAGGTGCTCCACGCTCTGGTGCTCCCGGTACTCACCATTGCCATTGTCATGTCATCGTCCTTAATCCGCTACGTGCGCTCTGCAACCCTGGACGTGCTGGGAAGCGATTATCTGCGTACATCCCGCGCGCTCGGCGCAACATTTTCCGGCGCCATGTTGCGTCACGGGGTGAGAAACGGTTCCGTACCGGTCATTTCCATTCTTGGGATTGAGCTGGCCACAACGTTCCTGGGGGCGGTGGTGGTTGAGCGGGTATTCACGCTTCCGGGACTGGGCTCCATGCTGCTTCTGGGCATTCAGCAACGCGACTATCCAAATGTGCAGGGCGTGCTCTTTGTTTCCACCCTTCTGGTCCTTCTCATTGGATTCCTGGCGGATTTTGTCCAGCGTCTGGTTGACCCGCGCCTGAGGGATAAGATTTCCGGGGCGGCACAATGAGCACGGCTCGTGACGGTGGCTCAGTGTCCGCGGCGGCCGGGCGCAAGCGTTCTCCCACCCTCATTGTGGGCCTTATCCTGGTAGGTATTCATGTGGCCGTTGCGCTTTTGACGCTCGTGTGGACCCCGTATGAGCCTTCGGACACCTCCGGAAGCCGGCTGGAAGCGCCTTCCTGGGAGCATCCGGCCGGGACGGACCGGCTGGGGAGGGACTTACTCACTCAGATCATGATTGGCTCCCGCATTGCCCTGGCGGTAGGCTCCGGGGCAATCGGCATCGGCGCACTCATCGGTGTCACGTTTGGACTCCTGGCCGCCTTTGCCACCCGGCTCCTGGATGATGCGCTGGCCGCCCTTCTGGATATTTTGATTGCCTTTCCCACGCTCCTTCTGGCAATGCTCGTGGTGGCGGCGCAGGGCGGCGCTTCTCTGGGTTCTGCTGTTCTTGCCCTGGGTATTGCCATATCGGCCATTGTGGCACGGCTCACGCGCATTGTTTCCAAACGCGTGCTTTCTCAGGACTACATCACGGCATCTCGAACCTCAGGCACGTCGTGGCCCGCAGTGGTGTTTCGCCACGTGTTACCCAATATTTGGCCCACGCTGGTGGTGAATTTTGCGCTGCAGTTTGGGCTTGCAGTCATTGCAGAAGCCTCGCTTTCATATCTGGGACTCGGCACTCCGCCGCCCAATGCATCCTGGGGCAGGCTCTTGTTGGAAGCGCAGGGCACGGTGCTCACCGCGCCGGTTGGGGCCATCGCGCCCGGCATTGCGCTTGTCATGCTGGTTCTGGGTATGAACTTTGTGGCTGACGGGCTAAGAGATGTGGGTGATCCCACCAGGCGGAGGACACGATGAGCGCGCTTCTATCCGTGCAATCGCTCACCGTGCGCACCGGCGCGCTTGAGCTTGTATCGAAAGTCTCATTTGAAATTGAGCCTGGCGCCCGCATGGGCCTTATTGGTGAGTCAGGATCAGGAAAGTCGATGACCGCTCTGGCCGTGATGGGACTGCTTCCCGCGCGCGTACACTCGTCCGGTTCCGTTCTGTTAGACGGGAAGGAAGTTGTAGGGGCGCCCGAACGCACACTGGTGCCGCTTCGCGGCAATGCGGCGGCCGTTGTGTTTCAGGAACCGCTTACGGCGCTTGATCCGCTCATGAAAGTGGGCCGCCAGGTAGCAGAACCACTTATACGACGCGCACGCAGAAATGGGGAAAAGCTCGCACGGCGCGAAGTTCGCCGGGAGGTAAGACGTCTGTTTGAAGAAGTTTCGCTCCCGGAACCGGACCGGGTATCTCACTCATACCCGCATCAGCTTTCCGGCGGCCAGCGCCAGCGCGTGGCACTGGCCATGGCTCTTTCCTGCCGGCCAAAGCTTCTCATTGCGGATGAACCAACCACGGCACTGGATGTGACCATCCAGGCTGAAATCCTGGGCTTGCTTGACCGGCTGGTGCGGGACCACGGCATGGCACTCCTTTTTATCGGGCATGACCTGCCGGTGGTAGCCTCTGTGGTAGATCAGATGACCGTGCTGCGCCAGGGAGTTGCCGTTGAGCAGGGACCGGTTGGGCAGATATTGCGCGAGCCGCGGCACGCCTACACTCAGGAGCTTGTTGACGCTGCGCGCACCTTTGACGCGGCTCTGGAGGGGAGCGCATGAGTCTGCTTGACGTGCGCAATCTGCGCTATTCCTATGACGGCGGGGAGCCGGTGCTTCGCGATGTTTCATTTCGCGTTGAGAGCGGCATGAATGTGGGGCTGGTCGGGGAGTCCGGTTCCGGCAAAACCACCATCCTGCGCCTCCTTCTTGGTCTGGCTCGTCCGGACGGCGGAAGCATCCACTTTGACGGAGAGCCGGTGCGCTCCGGTGAGCGGTCGTTTATGAGAAGTTACCGGCGTTCGGTTCAGACCGTCTTTCAGGATCCATACTCCTCGCTCGATCCCCGTCAGTCAGTGGGTAACATCATCGCCGAGCCGTTGCGGTCTCTCGGCATACCCGGGCCGCGCCGGGAGGCGGTAGGCCAGGCGCTGGATGCCGTAGATCTTCCGCGTGACGTGACGTCTCGCTACCCGCACGAGTTCTCCGGCGGCCAGCGCCAGCGGATCGCCATAGCACGCGCTATTGTAGCGCATCCCAGAATCGTGCTCGCAGATGAACCGGTAAGCGCGCTTGATCTCTCTACCCGCGTGCGCATTATTGAGCTTCTCAAGTCGCTCTCGCGGAGCGTTACCATCGTCCTTGTTTCTCATGACCTCGGCGTTGTTGCCGCGTTATGCCAGAAGAGTGTGGTCTTGGACCGGGGCAGGATTGTGGAAGCAGGTGAAACCGCACAGGTTCTGCGTCACCCGGAACACTCCTACACAAAGAAGCTTCTTGCAAGCGTTCCCCGGCTTCCGGCGTGAATCAATAATATTGTGATAATTTTCTCATTTTACCGATAATACTCTTTTTATTTTGTGTTAATCGAACTAAAATAATCGATATATAACATACAAACCCGCTCACTTCAATGTTGGTGGGACGTAAGGAGTGGATTATGAAACGGACAGGCATTGTGCTGCTTGTGGGAGTAGGACTGTTTGCACTTGTATTTGCAGGGTGCGGTGGCAAGGAAGCTGCACAGGGAGAGACTGCCGCTGCGGAGTCAACGGAGAGTCAGGCGGCGGATGCGGTTACCGGTCCAACCCAGATGGAAGCAACTGATGCGGCATCTCTGCAGGAGGCTGTTGGCCCGCAGGGTTCCTGGATTATTATTTTCAACGGAGATCTTACGGTCAGCCAGGAGATCACCATTTCCGGCCAGGTGTATGAGGAAGCCGGCGCAGAGGCCCCGCGCCGCAAGCTTGCACTTTACGCGCAGGATGAGAACCACAAGGTGACCGCGCGCTACACGCTTACGCTGCCGCGGCTGATTGTGAAGCATGTGAATACGCGTATTCAGGCCGGTCAGGTATCAGGAAACGTCTACGTGGACGCGGATGGTTTTGAACTGACCAGCGGCGCAACCATTAACGGAAACCTGTACTTTGCAACGCAGGCACAGCGCGACAGCGCAAACATGAGTGATGACTCTACCGTCATGGGCAAGATTGGTATTGGAACCGTTGCTGATGCTGTTTCCGGCCCAACGCAGATGACCGTGACAAACGCGTCAACATTGCAGAACGCCGCGGGACCGGAGGGTTCCTGGATTATCATTTTTGAAGACGATGTTACGGTGGATCAGCCGGTCACGGTATTTGGCGCGGTCTATGAAGAGCCCGGTGCCGAAGCGCCTCGCCGGAAGTTTGCGCTCTATGCGCAGGATGAAAACCGCAAGGTGACCGCGCGCTACACGCTTACCGTGCCTGAGCTCATTGTTCATCACCTGAACACCCGCATTCAGGCCGGCACCGTTGCCGGTGATGTCTATGTGGAAGAAAGAGGCTTTGAGCTCACAAGCGGCGCAACAATCAAGGGCAACCTCTACTTTGCGTCACAGGAGCTCCAGGACAGCGCAAATATAAGCGATGATTCAGCGGTTACCGGAAAGATCTCAATCGGGACCAAATAGTCGTTATTAGGTGTGAGTAAAGCAGAAGACCGGGCTGTAGAGGCTCGGTCTTTTTTATGGCCGTAGCCGGGCCGGCACTCCGGTGCGCGGCCTTTGGTGCTTGATCTTAAATCCGGAACATTTGAATCAGGTTCTTCTCTGAATCGCCCTCTACGGTTGCCTCCACTTCCACGTAGGGCTCCAGGCCGGAGCCGTTCAGCTTTTCTTTTAGAAGCTCATCCAACTGGAAAATGCCGGCGGAGTTGGTCATTTTCACCACAATGTGAATTGGTTTGTCCCCGCCTTTGCTAATTTCCACCTTGTCTATGGCTGCCGCGGAAATGGAATGAATGTTTACCTGACCCGCCTCAAACGGGATCCGGCTGCGGCCCTTGGCCATATCAAGGGCATCCGCCACCCGCACAATTCCTGCCTCCAGCGTAAGGGGCCTGCCGCCCTTTCGGTGGGAGATAATGGCGTGCAATGTCTCTGACCTGACAATTGCAGCTTCCCGTACTCCGTATATGTGCGGCAGCCACTCCGCCAGTTTCATTTGCGCCACAAAAAGACTGAACTGTTCGTGATCCGCACGGTGAATGGACATTCCCAGGTCATGGGTGAGCGCAGCCAGGACCGTTACTACCTCCGCGTCTTCCCCGCCCAGTCCGTGATCCTTCACGATGCCCGGCTCTACGCCCGCGGAAACAAGCAGGCGATGCAACCGCAGTGCAATATTGGCCACAATGCGGACATGCACCGGCCCGTGGTCGCTCATTCCCAGGCGGTTTACCGCGTTCACGTTGGCGCATTCCCACAGCGTGAACACATCGTCGTCAGCGTTCACAATGTCTATTAATTGCTGCAACCGCGGGTTGTGCCGCGTGGGCAAGTTGAGCGGTACCCTGGTTCCTTTGGGAGGTTCGGGTTCCGGTTGAAACGATTCCTCAGGCGGAAGCTCCAGCCCGTCAGCCGGCGCGTTCTTGTCTTTACTCATGCTGCAATCATAGCGCTGGAGAGTGCCGGCGTCCACGGGGCGGTTGGCTTTCACAGGACCGCCGGCTGTCGCCATGGCTCTCGATGCCGCCTACTACCAGGGGATAGTAGCCGCGAGGATAATTGCGCTTCCGAAATAATGGCGTACGATAGAATTGTGTGTGGGAGCCGTGTACACCGCTGGAAGTGCGGCAATTCTCCTTTTACCAAATGTAGTTCCAAAAATCGAACTGTACCGCGCCATCACCTGTGACGGCCAAAGTATGCACTACGGAGGTAGAGATGAGAAGGAGAAACGTGACTCTGGCGCTGGCGGTGGTTCTTGCGGCCGGTTTGTTGGTTCTTGGCGGATGCAGCAATGCCGGGACGGGATCGGGGGTGAGCACTGTTACGTGGGAGTCTGACGGGAACGGGTGGATTGAGTTCTCTACCAACGATTCTCAATACCACGATACGGGGTTCTCGGTCGCGTACTATTCTGCGGACGAGGATCCCGTTGTTGAAGCCTCAGCAACCGCGAAAAAGAACTCTGGAAGCTCTCAGGGCGGATTTGGAATGGTGTTCTGCGATCAGGCCGGCAACAACGATTCCTACGAGATCCACATCTGGCCGAATGGTGCCTACGAAGTAATCGAGTGCATTTCCAACGTTGTTACTTCTGTCGCATCGGGGTCGATTCCTACCAATTTGAACACCGGCCTTGGCGTGGAGAACGTGATTCGAGTTACCTACACGTCTGGAAGCCCTGGATACTTCGAGGTCTATTTCAATACAGCGGGCAGTCCTACTGTCACAATTGATAATGGTTCCGGTGGCACGCACACCACTAACTTTTCAGGAGGACTAACCGGTGGAATGACCGGATTCATTGTTGAAGTCGATGCAGAGGCCAATGAGAACTTCCCTAACGTCCCGGTTGACACACGATTCAAGATGAGCAAGCCAACGTCCATACTCTAAACGCCGAAAGAGTCCCAAAGGACGGTCTAATAGCACGGTCCTCTTCGGTTTTGTTAGCGTCCCGTCTGCGGGTGAAGGCGTAGAGTTATCGCCCGCAGATGTCACAGTTTTGCCTTGTGCAAGCAGCAATTTGTCTGTTCGGCCTTCGCACGGTTCATTCTTTGTGGATCATAGACAATCTACGGAACCAGTCATTTAAGGTGCAGAAGAGCCGCCGGCCGTACGGGTTCAAATTCTATTGAATCCGTGCGGCCCATAGGTTTGAGTTCACTCAGAAACTTTCCGTTCGCACATTTTCTTTTCGAGGGACTGTGCCTGCACGGATTCGTGTATTCGTCGTCATCCGGAGGAGTGATGTCATGGCCAATAGCTGCGCACGTGTCAAAACATAGTGATCGGATAAGTGGTGTAGAGTTTTCTGCAATACAAACGGTTTGCAATTGCCGGCAGTGACGTACAAAAAAGCCGCGCGGCACCACGCGGCGTTATCTGGGCCCACCAGGACCTGGTCTCCGGGCTCAGACATCGTGTCTTCGCCCTCCGACCCGTCTTCGCTCCTAACATGGCATCCTGCCATGTTGCGCTCCCTGTGCGGTCGCGCCGGAGCTTCGTTTCAAGTCCTGGTGGATTCTGCCACAAAAAAAGCCGCGCGGCACCTTTCGGCACCACGCGGCGCTATCTGGGCCCACCAGGACTTGAACCTGGGACACGCGGATTATGAGTCCGCTGCTCTAACCAACTGAGCTATAGGCCCTGAAGCAGGATGAATTTATGCCACAACAAGCGGCAGGCTGTCAAGGCACAGCCGGATTGGGAAGCCGCGGTAGATAAAGCAGGTAGACCAGGTTGGCACGCCAGAGCGACTCCGGGACAGGGGGGCGGCTCCCGCGGGGTTGACAGCTGGTCGTTGTGATTATACAATTAAACAATTACTTAATTGATTCTAGTTGGAGGGCAGCATGGGAAAAGAGCGTGTACTCAGCAAGAAACGCACCAGTGACGTTTGCGGAGAGTATAGTCTGAGTTGCGAGGAAAATGAGGACGAGCTTCTTGGCTTGTTGATTGATGTCTCCGGACTTTCAGAGCTGTTCCGGGCACTTGCGGATGAAACACGTACAAAGATTCTTTACCTGCTTTCGCGGCAGGAGCTCTGCGTCTGTGATCTGGCGCATCTCCTTGATCTTTCGCTGCCGGCAGTTTCTCACCATCTCCGTCTTCTCAAGATGATGCGGCTGGTTCGCGCACGGCGGGAGGGCAAGCAGGTTTTCTATGCCCTCGATGACGATCACGTGCTCTCCCTTATCCAGGTTGCGCAGGAACACTACATCAACCAGAGGTAGGATTATGGACAGCAAGAAAGTAATGCAGAAGTTTACTATCAAGGGACTTGACTGTGCGCAATGCGCCAGTGACATAGAAGGTGCACTTCGCAAGATAGAGGGATTCGAAGATGCATCGGTGAGTTTTGCCACGGAAACGGTGGTGCTGCCCGCCGGAGAACAGGAGCGCGCGGCCGGCGTCATACGGCGCGTGGAACCTGGCGCACGTCTTGTGAAGCGCACGTCAACCAGAGATCAGGCCGCAGGGAGCGCGCCGCGCGACGGGGAGGGAGAACACAAAGACTCTGGCGCGCCGGAACCTGACGCGTCGGAAATGTCGGGGTGGCGCGTAGCCCGCATCGCTATTGCCGTTGTGCTCACCGGTGCAGGCATCGCCGCGAAGAGCGTGCTTCATGAGACCCCGTACCATTTTGCAGAATATGCTGTGTTTCTCCCGGCCTACCTTTTGGCGGGGGCGCCCGTTCTGGCAAGTGCGGTCAGAAACATTATTCGCGGCCGCGTGTTTGACGAGATGTTCCTGATGAGCGTGGCGACCCTGGGAGCAATTGTAATTCATCAGCTTCCGGAGGCGGTTGCGGTGATGCTGTTCTATTCGGTTGGGGAGTACGTGCAGGATCTTGCGGTGGGCCGCTCCCGCCGTTCCATATCGTCTTTGATGGATTTGCGGCCGGATTCTGTCCGGCTCCTCACGGATAACGGCGTGCAGGAGGTGCATCCGGAGGAGGTAGCGGTTGGATCTGTCATAGAAACCCTTCCGGGAGAACGCGTGCCGCTTGATGGAGAGGTGACAGAAGGAGAGTCTGCGGTGGATACCTCTGCGCTTACCGGTGAATCTGTTCCTCGCACGGTGAGTATCGGGGATACGGTGCTTTCGGGCTACGTGAACGAGTCAGGAAAGCTCAGGATACGTACCAGCAGGGCGTACGCTGATTCCTCGGTATCCCGGATTCTTGAACTTGTGGAGAACGCGGCCGCCCGCAAGGCACCAACGGAGCGCTTCATTTCGCGCGTTGCATCGATATATACCCCCATTATGGTGGCCATAGCTGCAGCGGTTGCCTTTCTTCCTCCCCTGCTCGTACCGGGCGAGGGACTGCAGGAGTGGGTCTATCGCGCGCTTGTAGTGCTGGTCATTTCATGTCCATGTGCGCTTGTTATTTCGATACCGCTGGGTTACTTTGGCGGGATTGGCGCGGCAAGCAGGAACGGCATTCTCATTAAGGGTGCCAACTACCTCGACGTCCTCAAAGACGTGACGACCGTCGTACTGGACAAGACGGGAACGCTCACCCGCGGCGTGTTTCAGGTGAGCCGGGTGGTTCCGCGCAATGGATACAGCCGCGAGGAGCTGCTTCAGTGGGCCGCCCGGGCGGAGGCGCACTCAACTCACCCCATTGCCCGCTCCATTCGTCAGGCGTTTGGGGGAGAGATCGATGCGGACTCCGTTCGCGATGTACGTGAGGACAAAGGATATGGCATATCAGCAACAGTTTATGGAAAGAACGTCCTGGCCGGAAGCGACCGGCTTATGCACCGCGAAGAGGTAGAGCACGGTGACTGCAATGCGTCCGGCACCGTGGTGTACGTGGCCGTGGACAGTGTCTACGTGGGTCATCTGGTCATTGCTGACGAGCTCAGACCGGAGGCCGCTTCTGCCGTTACGGCCTTGCGGAACGTCGGCGTACGTCAGGTTGTCATGCTTACCGGTGACAACACCCATATCGCCGCACGGATTGCAGAAGATCTCGGCCTGGATTCGTATCATGCTGAGCTCCTTCCACAGGACAAGGTTACAAAGCTGGAAGAGCTGCAGGAACGCCTCTTACCGGGTGAACGGCTTGCCTTTGTGGGAGACGGTATAAACGATGCACCGGTTCTCATGAGATCAGACGTGGGATTTGCCATGGGGGCGCTTGGCTCAGACGCGGCAATTGAGGCGGCGGACGTGGTGCTCATGGAAGACCGCGTTGACCGGATTTCCCGCGCCATGGAAATTTCACGGTATACGCGCAAAATAGTAATGCAAAACATTGTCCTGGCGCTTGGAATAAAGGCAGTCTTCCTGGGGCTTGGCGCGGCAGGCATTGCCACCATGTGGGAAGCAGTGATTGCCGATGTGGGTGTTTCCCTTGCGGCGGTGCTCAACGCCACCAGAACACTCCGCGTGTACCGCAACCGGAAGTAATTTCGGAGCGTAATGGTAACCTTCTCTTGACAGGAGAAGCTGCATGGTAGTACTATCATTATACAATACCCCCGTAAGGTAATAGACGGGGCAAGAACTTCATTGTGGAGGTCAAACATGACCAAGTCTATTCGAGTTGACGGCATGAACTGTGAGCACTGCGCCGCAAAGGTGAAGGGTTCACTCGAGGCTCTTGACGGCGTACAGACAGCCGACGTGAGCCTTGATACAAATTCAGCACAGGTAACGCTTTCCGGTTCTGTAAGCGATGACGTCTTTGCAGGCGCCATTGAAGAGGCCGGATACCAGTTCGTCTCTGCTGTATAGTATTCTCTTGACGCGGGCGGCTCATCCACTTTTGCCGCCTGAGCGCCTTTCCTTCTGCCGTCAGTACAGCGGGGTTCTCCCGGTTCTGACGGCATTTTTTTTGCCCGCGTCTGAAACGTGTCCCCGGCGGTCCATCCCTCCCAGAGAACGAAACCGCAAAAATCCACACCGGCCGGGATTGACAATGCTGGGTGGCCGGGTTATACCATACCCGTGTAGGGTATTTATGCCACATCATCCGGTAGGAGGAACAATATGAACAGGCTGTTGAAGATCGACGGTATGAACTGTGAGCACTGCGTCATGAGCGTGAAGGGGTCCCTGGAGGCACTTGCGGGAGTAGATCGAGCAGAGGTGAGTCTGGCAACGAACTCAGCCCGCGT
>Ga0102944_1001337_pt1 | contig 16492 bp, 9 predicted proteins | sample SalPonD_shore_MG_FD_78172 | JGI IMG/M metagenome (GOLD analysis project Ga0102944, IMG submission 78172) | Salt pond soil microbial communities from South San Francisco under conditions of wetland restoration - Salt Pond MetaG... | ecosystem: Environmental > Aquatic > Marine > Intertidal zone >...
CAACAACAAGCAAGCAAAAAGAAACCCCCTGGGGGCAGGGGGCAAAGTGCGTGAAAGGACGAGGGGAGTCCTTTCAGGAGGAGAGCTGAAAAGGCTTGGGTCCTGCGGGCTCAAGCCTTTTTTCTGCGCCGCGTCAGAATCTGGTTCCCATTGTAAGGACGATTCCTGAATGTTCGATGAATGCGGGCTTTGCGGCTGCCGAGAGCAGGGTGTTGGGGTGCTCAGGGGCACTTTTGCGGTGGGTTGGCTCGGGGCGGCACTGGGCGAGTTTTAGGTAAAGACGGCGTAGGGACGCCGCCGGTTTTAGGTGTTAGGTGTTAGGTTTTAGGTAAGAAAAACCAATACATACAATATCCTGGACAGGATACATAACCGCCGGGCGAGGGCGGGCCAGTTTTAGGTAAAGACGGCGTAGGGACGCCGCCGGTTTTAGGTTTTAGGTTTTAGGTTTTAGGTTTTAAGAAAGAACAAGAAGTTAGCGAATTCCGGGGTCTGGGGGGGGCTCCATGGGTCGGGTCGGAGCGGTGGACAGACAGGACGTGAATCCCGCGTTCGAGCTCACCCGCCTCGACTGCCTTGAGCATCCCCGGTCCCGGATGCGCATTGGCGGATCCGGAGGGCGTACCTGGATCGCGACGGTCAGCCGGCGTCCCGCAGTTCCTCCCGAATCACTTTCCGCAGGCTCCGCACGGTGACCGGCGCATCCTCGTCCCGGATGGCTTCACGCAGCGCCTAATTGATCGCGGTTTGATCCCCCAGGAGCCGCTGAGAGCTGACATTACGTTCGGCCGCGCGCGGGCCGGAGCCACGGGGTCGGAGAGCAACGGCCGGGGGGCCCGGCGCCACGCGACCGGCGTGCCGTTCGTCGGCCGGAATGTACCGTTGGTCCCCGACGGGCATCAACTATGACGGCTGGCTCCGAATGCAGGGGTGTAGACGCGTTACGCGAAGGCGCGGTGTGCTCACCCGATCGGCTGAGGGTCCGGGCGAGCACCCGCGCCGGGGCCGGCGGCGCCCCGCGCAGGGACACCGGCGGGGTGCGCGGGCGCCCCCGCCCGAGCAGGACCGTCGAAAGGAGGGGAGTCTTTGGCGCCCGTTACAGCAAGTCCGGGTCCTCGTGGCACGCCGGTGTTGCGCCGGCTGGCCGAGGTGCTTGCGGATCAGAGCGAGTGTTTGCCCGTGGTGCTCGAGCGGGCGCTCGAGACGCTGTGCAGCGTCGCCTGGCTGTCCGGCAACGGCGCCGGCGCGGTATTCGCCATCCGGGAGGGCAGGCCGGAGCTGGTCGCGCGATACGGACCGGGGGCTTCGGCCGTTGCCGGGCGCGGCGAGGACCGTGGCGACGACCGCCTGCTGGTCCGGGCGGCGCGCACGCGCACCCCGGTGTTTCGCGCCGGGGCGGCCGGACGGTGCGCGTGCGGCCATGCGCCCGCCCGCGGGCACGGGCGCTACGTCGTCCCGCTGATCGCCGCGAATGAGCTGGTGGGCGTCCTGGATTTTCACCTGGACGCGGGATCGCGCCGCCGGGAGCGGGACTTGGCCCTGATACGGAGCGCCGGCAACCTGCTGGCGGCGGCGCTGCGCGAACGGGCGCACCGGACCGGCGGGCCGGTCGACCATCCCGCGCTGGCGTCGGCCCTTTTCGCCAACGCCCTGGAGATGGTGTTGCTGGTCGACGACCAGGGCGGCATCGCGGCGGCCAATCCCCCCGCCTGCGAGGCCCTGGGGCACAGCGGCGAGGAGCTGCGGGGTTTGCCCGCGTGGGACCTGGTGCCGAATATCACCGGCCGCCGGGGGCTCCGGTGGTGGCGGCGGGTGACGGCCCGCAGCCGGGGCCCGGCCCGCGTGCGCCTGCGCACGCGCACCGGCGAGCCACTCGAGGTGGTGGCGCGCCTGGTCGCCGGCGCCCTGCCGGGCATGCACCTCGTTCTGGCCCGGGACGTCACCGGGCAACGTCGCGCGGAAGACCGCTCGGATGCGCCAGCCGGCGAGCTGTCGCTGCTCGCCGCGTGCATCGAGTCCGCCACGGCCACGCTGCCGGAGGAGGAGGCGCTCGCGGGCGCCGTCAGGGCGATTGCCCGAACCGCACCCTTGCGCGCTGCCTGGGTGGCCCGCCCGGAGGCGCCCGACGGCGCGGTTATCGCCGAGGCGGCCGCAGACGGCGCGCGCGCCGGAGGGCTGCGGGTCGTGGCGCACGCCGGCGACGCGCTCGATCCCGCCGAGGTGGAGCGCGTGACGCGGGACGCCGCGGACCCGGCGCGCACGGCGCTGCGCACGGGGAGGACGTGCCTGGTCCGTGACCTCCGCCGGAACCGGCGCGGTCGCGGTTGGCGCGGGCAGCCGCTGGCCGCGACCGCCCGCGCGCTTTGTGCTGTTCCCCTGAAGGCGCGCGGGCGCGCGTTTGCCGCCCTGGTCGTGCACGCCCGCGACGGCCGGGCGCTCGGCGCCGGGCGCATCGCTTCCCTGGAACGCGCGGCGGCCGTGCTCGCCTGCGGCGTCGACCGCGACCGCATCGCCGGCGAGAGGAACCTGTTGCTGGCGGCCAGCAACCAGAGTCCCGAGAGCATCTTCATCACCACGCGTGCCGGACGCATCGTCTACGTCAATCCGGCGTTTGAGCGCCGGACGGGCTACGCCCGGGAGGAGGCGCTGGGGCAGACACCGCGCCTGCTCAAGTCCGGGCTCCAGTCGCCGGCGTTCTACCAGCGCCTCTGGACGACGCTGCTCGCGGGCAGGCCGTTCTACGACATCTTCCGCAACCGGACCAAGAGCGGCGAGCTGGTGTACGAGGCCAAGTACCTCACGCCGATCCGGGACGGGGCCGGCCGGGTCAGCCACTTCATCTCGACCGGGCGGGACGTGACCGAGCAGCGCCGTCTCGAGAGCGAGCTCTGGCGCATGGCGTACCAGGACCCGCTGACCGGGCTTCCGAACCGGCGGCAGATCCAGGAGTGGGCGGACGCCGTGTTCCAGCGCGCCGAACCCCGCCGGCTGGCGGCCCTGCTCATCATCGACCTGAACGACTTCAAGACCGTCAACGACTCCCTCGGGCACCATGTCGGCGATGCCGTGCTGGTGGAGGTGGGCAGGCGCTTCCGCGAGGTCCTGCGCACCAGCGACGGGCTGGTGCGCCTGGGCGGTGACGAGTTCGGCGTGTTCCTCGACGACGTCTCGGACCATCGGGACGCCCAGGTGGTCGCGGAGAAACTGCTCGGGGCTCTCGAGGAGCCGGTCCGGGTCGGGGGCCGGACGCTCTATATCAGCGCGGCCGTGGGGATCGGCTGCTACCCGCCCGACGGCACGGAGTTCGCCGTCCTGATGCAGAATGCCGACACCGCGATGTACCGGGCGAAGCGGATCGGCGGCAACGCCTTCCAGTTCTATTGCTCGGAAATGCACTCCGGCGCGGTGGCGACCCTGGATCTGCACAGCGGTCTCCACGAGGCGCTCGACAAGGGCGAGTTCGAGCTTCACTACCAGCCGTTCACCGACGTCGCCACCGGCACGATCACCGGGATGGAGGCGCTCATCCGGTGGCGGCACCCCGAGTTGGGCCTGGTCGCGCCCGGCGAGTTCATCCCGCTGGCCGAGCAGACTGGGCTGATCCTTCCGATCGGCGAGTGGGTCCTGCAGGAGGCCTGCCGCACGATGCGGCGGCTGCGGGACCGCGGCTACTCCGACCTGCGCATGGCCGTGAACCTGTCGGCGCGCCAGTTCAGCCAGCTCCACCTGCCGCGGCGCATCGCCGCGATCCTGGACGAGCTGGGGCTGGAGGGACGCTACCTCGAGGTGGAGATCACCGAGAGTGCGATCATGGAAAGCGTCGAGGCGGCGACCCGGGCCACCAACGCCCTGCACGAGCTCGGCGTGACCGTTGCCCTGGACGACTTCGGGACCGGCTACTCGTCGCTGAACTACCTGCGCGACTTCCGCATCGACCACCTCAAGATCGACAAGTCCTTCATCGACGGGATACCGGGCAACAGGGGCAACGAGGCGATCGCGCGGACGGTGGTCGCGATGGCGCACAACCTCGGGATGCGCGCGATCGCCGAGGGCATCGAGACGCACCCCCAGCTCACGACGCTGCGCCGGTGGCGCTGTGACGAGAGCCAGGGGTTCCTGCTCAGCCGGCCGCTGGTCGAGGCGGAGATCCACCAACTGCTGGCAACCGGGACCGCCCTGCCGGCGGCACCGGCCGCCGCACCCTGACCCGCGCGCGCCGCGGGGCCGCACCGCTGCCCCGTCGATCCCGGGCAAGCCCGGAACCGGCGCCGGCGCCCGGCGCGAACCGGATCGCGCTCGGTCAATGTGCCGCGACGGAGTATACTGGCCTGGCCTGCCGGCCGGCGGGCGAACGTGAAGCGGTCCGATCACTTGCCGCCGTGGATGCTACCCGGTGGCTTACGCACACCGACCAATCCGGGGTCACTTCGGCGTTGCCGGAGGCCCCCGACTGCAATGCATGGGAACGCGCCCGTGAAGATACATCGCAAGCCGACACTGGCCATCCTGCTCGCCCTGTCCAGCCTGGCGCTGGCTGCCTGTGCGAACGTCAACCCGTACGGCACCTCGACCTCCGCCCAGACGCCGGTGGCCGTGGGCCAGGAGGAGGACGTGACCTATGGCAGCGTGGTCTCGGTACAGCGCGTCAACCTGCAGAAGCAGGCCAACGCCGGCTCCGAGCTTGCCGGTGCCGCCGGCGGCGCCTTCCTCGGCCATCTTCTCGGCGGCGGCCGCGGCAACAGCCTCGCGACCTTCGCCGGGGCCCTGGCCGGGGCCGGGTTGACCCAGCGGGCGCTGCACCACAATGAGCCGGCACAGCGGGTCACCGTGCGACTCGACCGCGGCCGCACGGTCGCCGTGGTCGAGCCGCTTTCCGCGGGGCGCTACCGGCCGGGCCAACGGGTCGAGCTGGTGCGGACGCAGCAGAACCACGTGCAGGTGGTCCCGCTCGCGGCGGCGCCGCCGCCACCGCCCCCGTCCCGACCGGAGAACGGCGCCGGCTACGGCAGACAGGGCCGGGGCGACTAGCTGTCAGCAGGCCCTCGCGACGCGGGGCCGCGCGCGACAACCTGCCGGTCCGGCCCGGGATCGACGCGATAATCGTCGATGACGATCCGGGCGCGACCCGGGCGCCGAGGTGCGCCTGCGAGGCGGGGGTGATCTCAAGCTCCAGCTTCTCCTGCCGGGGCGGCGGGCCGATCGTCGGGCCCCGCTTCTTCCCGGGCTGGCGGGAGCCCGCGGGCCTGGCCAGCCCGGCGTTCCACTGGCTGGATGGTCCGGACTGGACATGCCGGACCTGTCGGGCGCCCGTTGCCCGTGACCGCGTCGCCGGGGGCAGCGGTTGCCGGGACGGGTGACCCGCCCGGTCGCCGCGCCGGCTTTTGCGCGGCACGGGGCCCGGAATCGGGCCGCCGTGGCCCTCATCGCGTGCCGGCGTTAGGCCCGGCTCCTGCCGGAGCGGGCGGTTTCGCGCTCGGCGGGATTTCGCAGCATGAAGTTCGCCGCCCGCACGGTCATCACGGTCTCGCCGTGCTGGTTGGTGACCTCGGTGCGAGAGCGGATGATGCCGCGGTCGGGCTTCGATGACGACACGCGGGCCTCCTCCACCGTGACCCGCACGCTCAGCGTATCCCCGGGGCGCACCGGCCGGGACCAGCGCAGCTCGTCGACCCCGGGCGAGCCCAGGCTCGAGGCGGGCGAGAGGTATTCGGTGACCAGCAGGCGCATCATCAGCGCGGCGGTGTGCCAGCCGCTGGCGATCAGGCCGCCGTACTGGGTTTTCGCGGCCGCTTCCGGATCGGTGTGCATCGGCTGGGGGTCGTACTTGCGGGCGAACTCGAGCAACTCCTGCTCGTCCATCGTGACGCGGCCCAGCTGGTGCACGCTTCCGGGCACGTAATCCTCGAACCAGCGCTCGGCCATGCGGATCTCTCCTGTCTGTGATGTTCCGTCTGCGGGTGTGGGCCGCGCCGCCCTGCGGGGAGCGTCCACGCGTTCGGGAACGACACGGTAGCGCGCCATGGCGGGAACGCGCCAGTGGCGGAGCCGGGCTTGCGCAGGGTCCGCGCGGCGCCGGAATTTGACCCGGATCAACTGTCCGCCTCGCCGGCAGGCCGAAACTCGCGGGTAACACGAGCAAGATAGCGGTGGCGCCCGCCGTCGTCCCGGGCGTCGCGGACCGATTCGGGGTGGACCGGCATCGCCGCCGCGCGGTCCGGCGGGCGGTGGCGAAGCGACGAGGGGAAGCGATGTTCCGGTTTGATGAAGTTTCTTGGATCCCGCGTGCCCGCGGAAGACCCGCGTGAACCCGTAGGACCATGGACGAGGAGGGGCACGCGAACGGGGCGCCGGCGGGGCGCGGATCGGTTCCCGTGGTGGCCGGAGCGGCGACGTCCTGGACGCGGCCGATCGTCCTGTGCGCGCTGCTGAACCTGTTGCTGGCGGTCGGGCTGCTGGTCGCGGGCCTGGCCTGGCCCGCCAGCGCGCCGGTGACCGGGTACTCGCGTGCCGCGATGCACCTCGCCGTGCTCGGTTGGCTGACGCTGCTGCTGTTCGGGCTGCTGTTCGAGCTCGTGCCATCGATGACCGGTCAGGCGCTGGGCACGCCGTGGCTCTCGCTGGCGACCCTGGTGCTGGTCGAATGCGGCACGCTCACCATGGCCGGCGCGTTCGTCCTGCCGGTCGGCGCCGGAGCGATCGACGTCTGGCTGCTGCCGCTGGGGGCGGTGCTGGTGTTCGTCGGCCTGCTCGCGGGCATCATCAACGTGCTGACCCCGATGGTCCCGGTCTGGCCGTTGCCGCTGCCGGGGAACTTCATCCTGGTGGCTCTGGGTTTGCTGCTGCTGACCGCCATGCTCGGGCTCACGTTCGCGATCGCCATGGCGACCTCGGCCGCCACGGCCCAGATGCAGCGGCTGGTCGATGGCGGGATCGGCTATCACGCGCTGGCCGGCCTGGGCGGCTGGCTGAGCCTCGCGGGCATGGGCGTGAGCTACGAGGTGGTGCCGCGCTGGATGGGACTCGAGCCGGTGGATCACCGGGGCTTCTGCGCGGCCGTGTGCCTGCTGGCGACCGTGGGGACGATCCTGGCCGTGATGACCGGTCTGGTCGGACTGTGGTTCCCGAGCCGGATCCTTGCCGTGGCCGGCTATGCCGGCTGGCTGGCGGTCGCCGCCGCGGCGGTGCTCTATCTGCTCGACATGCTGCGCTTCTACCGCCACCGGCGCCGCGGCGCGGGTCTGCTGGACGCGCCCGCGCCGCTGGGCGTGACCGCCAGCCTGCTGGCCGCCCTGGCCCTGGGCCTGGCGCTCTTCGTGACCGGCCGGGTCGCGGCCCTGGCGCCACCGCTGGTGCTGCTGGTCGTGCTCGGCTGGCTGACGGGGCTCGGGCTGAGCTGGCTTTCGCCCGACCACGAGCTCCGCGCCGCGATCCCGCGCCGGCCCGCCGGGGCCGCCTCGCGCGCGCCCTTGCGCAAGGAGCCGGCCGTGCCGGCGCCGGCCCCCGCGCCCTGGCCGCTGCTGTACTTCCCGGCCGTCTGGCTGGCCATTGTGGGCACGCTGATCGGCAATACCGCGATCGCCCGGGTGGCGATGGCGGGGGTGCTTCTCGCGGTCGTGCTGCTCCTGCGCGACTACCTGCGCGCGGGGGCGGACGGGCGCGAGCCGCGGCCGTCCTGAGCGGCGGCGAGCGCCCGTGGGACGCTGGTGAACAGCGCGTAGCCGTCCCTGCCGTGCATCTGCCGCGGGTGTCCCGGGTGCCGCCGGCGGAAGCGCTCGAACCGGCGCGGATCCTTGTACGGCGCGACCGGGATCGTGGGGCGCGCCGGCGGATCGGAGCGCCGGGATCGGCTCGAGCGCAACGGACTTGTCGGGCCGGCGGCGCGCACCGCGGGCACGGCACTCGCGTGCGGCCATCGCGTGGCCGCCGTGCCGGATGGTTCCTCCGGATACCGGAAAGGCCGGTACGGCCATGCAGGGTTCCCCGGGGGCGCGGCCCGGCGTGGTATGCTTTGCAGCCCGCATGCGGGGGCCGGGGCGAGGCTCCGGCAGGGACCCATCCGCCAATGGACTGCACCAGTGTCGGGGAGGGCGACAGGTTGAGGCGTGTCCTGGTTGCCGGCGGTGCCGGCTATATCGGTTCCCACATGGTGAAGGCGCTGCGGGCCGCCGGGATCGAGCCGGTGGTGCTCGACAGCCTCCGGAGCGGGCATCGCGACGCCGTGCGCGAGGCCGAGCTGATCGAGGGCGATCTGGGCGACCGGGCCCTGCTGGACGAGGTCCTGTCGGGCCGGAGCTTCGACGCCGTGATGCACTTCGCCTCGTTCATCCAGGTCGGCGAGTCCGTGCGCCGGCCGGATCTCTACTACCGCAACAACGTCACCAACACGCAGACCCTGCTCGAGGCCATGCGGGAGCATGAGGTGGGCGTGTGCGTGTTCTCCTCCAGCGCGGCCATCTTCGGTGAGCCGGAGGAGGTGCCGATCGCCGAGGAGCAGCCCAAGGCGCCGATCAACCCGTACGGTCGCAGCAAGTGGATGGTCGAGCAGATGCTGGAGGACTGGGACCGGGCCTTCGGCCTGCGCAGCGCCAGCCTGCGCTACTTCAACGCCGCGGGCGCCGACCCGGACGGGGAGCTGGGCGAGCGCCACGATCCCGAGACCCACCTGATCCCGCTGGCGCTGCGGGTCGCCGCCGGCCGGGAAGGCTCGCTGATGGTGCACGGCGATGACTACGACACCCGCGACGGGACCTGCATCCGCGACTACGTGCACGTCGCCGACCTGTGCGACGCGCACCTGCTGGCGCTGCTGCGGCTCTGGGACGGGGCCCCGAGCGGCGCCTACAATCTCGGCAACGGCGCCGGCTTCTCGGTGCGCGAGGTGATCGAGGCGGCACGCCGGGTGACCGGCCGCGAGATCGCCGTGACCTACGGCCCGCGCCGCGCCGGCGACCCGGTGCGGCTGGTGGCCGACTCGGCGCGGGCGCGCCAGGCGCTGGGCTGGCAGCCGCGCCGCAGCGCCCTGGCCACGATCATCGGCGACGCCTGGCGCTGGGAGGCGTCCGGGCCGCCGAAGCCGGTGCGGACGGACAAGAAGGGCAAGGGTCGAGGCAAATGATCCCGGTAATCCTCTCGGGCGGCTCCGGTACGCGCCTGTGGCCGCTCTCGCGCGAGCAGTACCCGAAGCAGTTCCTGCCCCTGACCGCCGACGGCAGCATGCTGCAGGAGACCCTGGCCCGGCTGGACGGGCTCGAGGGCCTGGGCGCGCCGCTGGTGGTGTGCAACGAGGGGCACCGCTTCCTGGTGGCGGAGCAGCTGCGCGAGGGCGGCATCGAGGCGGCCGGCATCCTGCTGGAGCCAATCGGGCGCAACACCGCCCCGGCGCTGGCCGTGGCCGCGCTGGCGGCGCTGGAGCAGGATCCCGAGGCGATCCTGGTGGCGCTGCCCTCGGACCACGTGATCCGGGACATGGAGGCGTTTCACGCGGCCCTGCGCGAGGGTCTGGCAGCGGCGGAGAAGGGGGCGCTGGTCACCTTCGGGGTGGTGCCCGACCGGGCGGAGACGGGCTACGGCTACATCCGGGCGGCCGCCGCCGAGGGCGACGTGCGCCCGGTGCAGGCGTTCGAGGAAAAGCCCGATCGCAGGACGGCCCGGCGCTACGTCGCCTCCGGCGACTGCTTCTGGAACAGCGGCATGTTCATGTTCCGCGCCGGCACCTACGTCGCGGAGCTCGACCGGCACGCGCCGCAGATCCTGGCCGCCACCCGCGAGGCGCTGGCGAAAGCGACGCGCGACCTGGACTTCATCCGGCTGGACCGGGAGGCCTTCGAGAGCTCGCCCTCGGACTCGATCGACTACGCGGTGATGGAGCACACCGAGCGCGCGGTGGTGGTGCCGCTCGATGCGGGCTGGAGCGACGTCGGCTCCTGGTCGGCGCTGCAGGAGGTGAGCGAGCGCGACCCGTCCGGCAACGTGGTCCTGGGCGACGTGCTGCTGCACGACGTGAGCGATTCCTACGTGCGCGCCGAGCACCGGCTGGTCGCCGCCGTGGGCATCCGCGACCACGTGGTGGTCGAGACCGCCGACGCGGTGCTGGTCGCCGGCCGCGAGCACGTCCAGGAGGTCAAGGCGATCGTCGCGATGCTGCGCGCCCAGGGCCGCGATGAGTCCGCCTTCCACCGCCGGGTGCACCGCCCCTGGGGCTGGTACGAGGGCATCGCCGCCGCCGAGCGCTTCCAGGTCAAGCACATCTGCGTCCGCCCCGGCGGCGCCCTGTCCCTGCAGATGCACCACCACCGCGCCGAGCACTGGGTCGTGGTCAAGGGCTCGGCCCGCGTCACCCGCGGCGACGACGTCTTCCTGCTCGCCGAGCAGGAATCGACCTACATCCCCCTGGGCACGCAGCACCGCCTGGAGAACCCGGGCAAGATCCCGCTGGAGCTGATCGAGGTGCAGACGGGGGCGTATCTGGGGGAGGACGATATTGTACGCTTTGAAGACAACTATGGACGGAGTCCATAGAGTGGTTGGGTTTTAGGTTTTAGGTTTTAGGTTTTAGGTAAGACGGGGCGTGTTTGGGCGTGGGGGTGTACGCATTCGTGTCAGCCTCTTTCTGGGGTGGTTCTGAGGTAGTGCGCGAGCCTGTGGAGCATCTTCGAGATCCGGCGAAGCTCATCGACCATGGACCGGGCCGTGGCCTCGTCGATTACCTGGATGCGCCGGGCGATTTGGACCTGGGTCCTGAGTTCGGCGGCGGAGCCCTTGGCGATATGGATGAAACGCGCGGCGTCCGCGGCCGTGTCGCGTTCGATGCCTTCGGCGATGTTGGAAGCGACTGAGATTGCCGACCGGAGCGTCTGGTCCTTCAGCGCCCACTCCCTGGAGTCCCGGAGCGCACGGTGGACGTCGACGGCAAGACGGACAGCCCGCTGCCACACCTCGAGATCTTCAAATGACCAGTAGGCCACGACATCATCCCTGTCAAAACAGCACGCAGCAGCAACGAGGCGTCCCTGCCTCTTGCCTAAAACCTAACACCTAAAACCTAAAACCGCCCTGAAACATTGGAATTTCCACCCGCGCTGCCATCACCATCGGAACCCGAATGCCCAACCCACGCATGAACCTCACCTGCTTCAAGGCCTACGACCTCCGCGGTCGGCTCCCCGACGAGTTCAACGAGGAGATCGCCTATCGGGTCGGGCGGGCGTTCGCGGTTTTTCTGGGGGCGCGGCGGGTGGTGGTGGGGCGCGACATGCGGCTGTCTTCGCCGGCGCTGGCGGACGCGGTGGCGCACGGCATTACCGATGCCGGGGCGGACTGTTTCGAGCTGGGGCTGTGCGGGACCGAGGAGGTGTACTTCGCCACCTTCCATGAGGGCATGGACGGCGGGGTCATGGTGACCGCGAGTCACAACCCGGCCGACTACAACGGGCTCAAGTTCGTGCGCGAGCAGGCGCGCCCGCTGAGCGGCGACGCCGGGCTGCCCGAGGTGCGGGCGCTGGCCGAGGCCGGGGCGTTCCCGGAGCCGGCGCGGCGCGGGTCGCGGCGGGCGCTCAACACCCGGGCGGATTACGTCGCCCACCTGCTCGGCTACGTCGCGCGCGACGCGCTCAAGCCCTTGCGCCTGGTGGTGAACCCGGGCAACGGCTGCGCCGGGCCGGTGCTCGACGCGCTGGCGCCGCGGCTGCCGTTCGCGCTGCTGCGGATGTATGCCGAGCCGGACGGGACCTTCCCCAACGGGATCCCCAACCCGCTGCTGCCGGAGAACCGGGCGGCCACGGCCGAACGCGTGCGCGCGGCCGGGGCCGACATGGGCATCGCCTGGGACGGGGACTTCGACCGCTGTTTCCTGTTCGACGAGAACGGCCGCTTCATCGAGGGCTACTACATCGTCGGCCTGCTCGGCGCCGCCTTCGCGCGCCGGGAGCCGGGGGCGAAGATCGTCTACGATCCGCGTCTGACCTGGAACACCGTCGAGATGGTGCGCGCGGCGGGCGGCGAGCCGGTCATGAGCAAAGCCGGGCATGCCTTCATCAAGGCGCGGATGCGCGCGGAGGACGCCGCCTACGGCGGCGAGATGAGCGCCCACCACTATTTTCGCGACTTCGCCTATTGCGACAGCGGCATGATCCCCTGGCTGCTGGTCGCGGAGATGCTCGGCCGCACCGGCAAGCCGCTCTCGCAACTGGTCGACGAGCGCATGGCGCGCTACCCGGCCAGCGGTGAGATCAACCGCGCGCTGGCCGACGCCCCGGCGGCCCTGGCCGCGGTCGAGCGCGACTACCGCGACGGCGCGCTGCGGGTCGAGCACGTCGACGGCGTGAGCATCGAGTACCCCGACTGGCGCTTCAACCTGCGCGCCTCCAACACCGAGCCGGTGGTGCGGCTGAACGTCGAATCGCGCGGCGATCCGGCCCTGCTGCGCGCGCGCACGGATGAGCTGTTAGGACTGCTCGACGCGCTCGCCTGAGGTCCCGCTCGCGACCGGCGCAGCCTTTGCGAAAGCGGGGGCTTACCGGTCCGGCGGCGCGCCGGAGCCGGGGTGCCAATCACTGCGCAAGCTGTCGCCAAAGGCCCGGCGGCCGCCTCTGCAAGCGGCCCTGGAGCGGTTTCGACTTCCGCGGCGTACCCCCCCGTGCCGGCTCGGATTTTCCCCTTCGGTCAGACGAACAGCGGCGATCGCGCGACGGAAGGCAGTTGACAATGGAATCAGACTTGTTCTAACCCAAAAAAGCAATAACACACGAACAAGCCCGCGATCCCCCTTGCAGGGTGCGGGGCAAGGCGAGTCACACAGTGAACAACGAAGAAGAACGGCCGGAGACCGTGGCTGACGGTCCGGGGGACGCAGCGGCGTTCCAGGAACCCTCCGAGGCGAGCGGCGAGCAGCCGGCGGCCGGCCCGCGAACGCTGCTGTTCTATCGCCGGCCCGTCCCGCTCAACCGCGATACCCATCGCACGCTGCGCCTGCGGCAGATGCCGGGCGATTACGCGTTCGCCCGGGAGGTCAATTCGGTCCCGGTCGCGGCGGTCGAGTTTCCCGAGGCGTGCAAGCACTACCCCATCGTGTTCGCCGGGTCTGAGCCCGCGCGTTCCATCCCCTCCGTGCTGGTCGGCCTGCGGGCCGACGAGAACCTGTTCGTCGAGCCCGACGGGAGCTGGCCCCACGGCTACGTCCCGGCGTTCGTGCGCCGCTACCCGTTCGTGTTGGCGGAAAAACCCGAGGGCGACGACTTCACCGTGTGCGTGGACGAGGAATACCCGGGCCTGGGAAGCGAACAAGGGGAGCCGTTGTTCGACGAGGCGGGCAAGGAGACGCCGCCCCTGCAGCGGGCGCTGCAGTTCCTGAGCGAGTATCAGGGGCAAATGCAGCGCACCCGGGATTTCGTCCAGCGCCTGGACGAGCTGTCCCTGCTGCAGCCCAAGGTCGTGCAGGTGACTCCCCGGGAAGGGGAGCCGTTCGTGCTCCAGGGCGTCCACGTGATCGACGCGGAGCGCCTGGGCCGGCTCGACGACACCGCGCTGCGCGGCCTGTTCGACGCGGGGGATCTGGGCCCGATCTACGCACACCTGTTCTCGCTAAGCAACGTCGAGCGATTGACCTCGCGGCTGGACGAATCCCGTCCGGCCGCACGCCAGGCAACGCCGTAGCGATCGACTCCGATCGCTCAGCCGGATGCTGTCGCGTTCTATCGACGCCCGTCGCGGGCGGCCGGGCAGCGGTCTTGTGCCCGCACCGGATGGAGGACGCACGGCAGGGAGGGGGGAGGAATGAAAGGCAACAGCAACGGCTCGCTCGCGGGACCACCCCAGGGACGGCACGTCGGTGCGATCCGGGCGCCGCGCAAGCTGCCCCGCCCGCGGCTGACTCCGATCACCGCGGCGGTGCTGGCGGTGCTCGGGGCGGGCGGTGCCGGCACGGCGCGCGCAGCCGGCAACGTCATCACCCCGGACGGGCGTACGGCAACCCGCCTGCACGTCCACGGCAGGGTCACCGACGTCACCACGGGCACGGTCCACGGCGCCGACGCGTTCAACGCCTTCACCCGGTTCCGCGAGGCGCGCGGCAACACCGTTAATCTCCACCTGCCCAAGAGCGCGAGCAACCTGGTCAACCTGGTCTACGGTGGGCGCACCGTGATCGATGGCGTGCTCAACGCCTATCGCGCGGGGAAGATCGGCGGCAACGTCGCCTTCGCCGATCCTGACGGCCTGCTGGTGGGCCAGTCCGGCGTGATCAACGTCGGCAGCCTGAGCGTCTCCACGCCCACGCGGGCGTTCATGAACCGCATGCTCGGCGAGAGTGGGCAGATCGACGGGCAGGCGGTGGCGCAGTTCCTCGACGGCCAAGCGCCGCTCTCGGCGGATGGGCGGATCGACATCGCGGGCCACGTCAACGCGAGCGGCGGGATCACCCTGAGCGCCGCCCAGGTGCTGGTCGCCGATACCGGGCGCCTGACGGCGGGTCGGGCCGATCGGGCCCGCGGCGAGCTGTTCCGGGCCACGGTCAACACCCAGGGCCTGCAGCAGGGGACGCGGGCGGTCGCGCACGACGGCGTGGTCCGCATCGTGGGGGCGCAGTCCGCCACCGTGGCCGGCGGCGTGGAGGCGCATGCCAGCGACGGTGGCGCCGTTTCCGTGACCGCCGCGCAGGTCGAGGTGGGCGGAAGCGCGCATCTCGATACGTCCGGCCCGGCCGGCGGCGGGCAGGTGCTGATCGGGGGTGGGCCACACGGCCAGGGGACGCTGGCCGACGCGCAGACCACCGCGGTGCACGCGGGGGCACGGATCGATGCCTCGGCCACCAACGACGGCAACGGTGGTCACGTCGTGGTGTGGAGCGAGCAGGGCACGAATTTCGCCGGCAGGATCGCGGCGCGGGGTGGCCCCCATGGCGGCAACGGCGGCCAGGTCGAGGTCTCCGCCGCCCACGGGCTGAGCTTTCACGGCCAGGTCGACACGGACGCACCGGACGGCAGCATCGGCGATCTGCTGCTCGATCCCGACAACCTCTACGTAGTCGATACGGCACCGTCGACGGGCACCGCCGCAACGCCGAGCACCGGCAGCTCGCAGTCCACGGTCGGCAGCTTCAGCGACACGTCGCCCTCGCCGAGTCCCAGCTACGTCACGGTCCCCACCCTGCAGAACCTTGGCGATACCAACATCACGCTCAAGGCGTTCGACCAGATCACCATCGGGAGCCCTTCGGGCGCTGCGGCCAGCGTCGCCCTGCCGGGCCTCACGGCCAAGCAGACGCTGACGCTCGAGGCGGGTGACTTCAATCCCCAGACCAAGACGTCCGGCACCGGGGACATCCTGTTCAATTCGGGCTCCTCGATCACCACCGGCGGGGCATCCGTCATCCTGGATGCCGGAGCCGGGTTCACCGACGCCGGTGCGATCCAGAGCTTTGCCGCTTCCACTCCCCCCACCGCGAAGCCCACGGTCCGTCTGGGAAAGGTCAGCACGGACGGCGGCGCCATCACGGTCAACTCCAGCGGCCCGATTCAGCTCGGCGCCGCGCTCGACACGAGCGGGGGATCGGCCGGCACGGTGACGCTGACCTCCGGCTACCGCAACTCGCTGAGCGGCAACGAGGGCATCGGCGACATCTGGTTCGGCTCGGGCGCCTCGGTCACCACCGGCGGCGGCTCCGTGGTGCTGGATGCCGGAACCGGCTTTACCGGCGCCAACGCAAAAGGCGCCAGCGTCACCCTCGGGAATATCACCACCAATGGCGGTGACCTCCATGTGAATTCGGGCGACTCGATCAATCTGCCCGCTGGCGACACGCTGGAAACGACCAGTGGCGCATCCGCCGGAGCCGTGGATCTCGCGGCCACGCAGGAGGCCGCCAACGCCTCCGGGCTGTTCGGCTCCAGTGCTGCCTGCCAGAGCGTGTGCCCGATCGTGAGCGGGAGCATCCAGCCCAGCGCGAAGGCCACGGTGGACGTGTCCGGGACCATCACGGCGGGCGACGTCAAGCTGTCGGCCTCGGCCAGCTCGGACGCCGGTGTCGGGGGCAACGCGGTATACGAGTCCATCGGCAAGCAGGTGCTCGGCAAGTTCGGGTTGTCGTCGACCGCGTTGGTGCAGGCCTACCGCCTGACGAGCTCGTCCACCGCGACGGTGACCGTGCACGGCACGGCGAACATCACCGGTACCCGGGTCGAGCTCAGCAGCGACGCCAAGCCCACGGTGACGTGGCTCAACGAGATGGCGTCGAGGCCGACGAAGTACCTCGCGGCCGTCGCCGCGTTCGTCAATGGCACGTCGAAGGCCCAGGTAAACAACGGGGCTACGATCACGCTCGAGGGCACGGACGCCAAGTCCCACGCCCTGGATGTCAGCGCCAAGGCGGAGCCCGGCATCGCCATGCAGGTCGCCGACAGCCTCGACGGCACGGGCCCGGCGCTGACGCTGGGCTACGACCACGCGAACGTGCAGACCAGCGCGCTCGTCAACGCGGGCGCCAACATCCTGCAAG
>Ga0102944_1001338_pt1 | contig 16489 bp, 17 predicted proteins | sample SalPonD_shore_MG_FD_78172 | JGI IMG/M metagenome (GOLD analysis project Ga0102944, IMG submission 78172) | Salt pond soil microbial communities from South San Francisco under conditions of wetland restoration - Salt Pond MetaG... | ecosystem: Environmental > Aquatic > Marine > Intertidal zone >...
AGTCGCTGCAGTACCAAATACCAATAAACGTGTTAATGAATCACACAAAGAAGGGAGAAGCTGAGACCCAGGAATTAGTCCAAGTAGTACTGTGACTGGTACAAAATATGGGGCTCATGTCCTATGATATGCTCATATTAGGAAGACCTCACCGTACATTCTGGTGGGCCATTTCATTGCAATTAGGATTAACAATAGTTGGCGGAATACTAATTGCACCAACCGAATTCGGACAAGGGCTAATTTTCTTATTGAATTAATTACCCAGATGTGAATTAATTTATTTCTCTATTAGAAGCACCTTATAACCCGCGCTTCAAGATTGGCAGGCCTCGCCATTTGTTGCTTGAATAAGGTCAAATAACTAAAATTACACTACTAAATAATTTAGGTTGGCCTACCTACCCCTTATGCGCAGGGCCGTTAGAGGGGTTTCATATTTTTTCCGCTTGCGAAATGTTAGTCCCAGTGTGGTCAGATTTCTAACTTTTCTATGGGACTCAGTACATTTTGTAACGTTCGAGAACTCACATGTGTATCAATTTCCAGCGTATGACGATGTTTGTACTTTGATATTCATTCATTTTAGTTCATATTATCCTTAAGTTTTTTAGTGATAACATGAATAATACTTGAATATGAAGCAAGGATAACATGAATTGAGTTGGTGTTATGCCAACGTTGTATTTAATTGTAAAAAACCAAATATGGAATTAGAAACTCTAAAGTCAATTATTGAAATTGTAAGTTCACTTGTTGTAATTATTTCAATTATTTATCTAGCGAAACAAGTAAAACAAGGAACGAAGAGTCTTCATACATCAATGAGGGATTCGTCATTTCATTCTCTAATGGAATGGAATTATCAGGTTATGTCTGACAGTGAATTAGCTTGGGTCTTTTCTACTGGAAATAAAGATTTTAATAGTTTAAATGAATTTCAAAGGCCTCGCTATCTTCATATGTTGTATTCCTTTTTTAAAGTCTTTGAAAATATATATTTACATTCCCTTGACAAATCTGTTGAATCAAATGTTTGGGAAAATAATTATAAAATATTTGTTACATATTATAGGACACCGGGTTTTCAATTTTTTTGGAATGAAAGGAAAGGAACATTCGATCCTAGATTCGTGGCATTCGCTGAAAGTAAACACGACTCTGATATGCTACCTTCACATAGGGTAATAGAAAAAAACAAATCTGATTAAAATAAATCATTAATTTGAAACACAACTTAAATACAACAATGTATATAAAAAATTGCTAGATTTATCCTAAACCAAAGTTAGTTACCCATTTACTAGCTTCTGATTTTCCTTCGAAAAATCCTCACAATCAATCACGCAACTTTCCATATACAAACTCGTTAGGCAAAATTTAAATTAAACAGAATATGACAAATTTAGCAGTCAATTTAGCAGTTGAAGATGTAAGACTAAGTGTGGATTGGTATAGTAAATTGCTGAACTGCCATTCACCAATGGAACAGGAACATCCACATCGCAAGTTATTTGATTTAATATTAGATGAGAATAATAATACAATAGTAATATTTTCCCAATGGGGACATAATAAATTAAAACCTCTAGCAAATAAATCGCATGAATTTACGGGATTAGGGGTTCATTTATTTTTCGAGGTCGAAAATATTAATCAATCCTGGGAAAACGCTAATGATTTGAAGGTGGACATTCTTCATAAACTTCATAAAAGCAGAGGTTTTAATAACCTTGAATTCACAGTGATGGATAGAGATGGATATTACGTTACAATAAGTGAAAAAAATAAAACTTTGCCTAACAGAACCTGAGAAAACATGGGACAGTCAGTGGTTGCCGCTTATTTCGTTCTTCGTGGCTCCCTTTGTCACGAGCGGACAGGAAAACGCTCCGAAAAGTTCCACGTTTCTGAGCTGCAAACCGTTAGTGGTCATTGAAAAAGTAAACAAATGATATATTTAATTTACATCGCAATTTTGGGATTTACGGTTTGGATTGTTTCTGAAATAATGGAAATTATTAAAGGGCGACACGATTCAACTGTATATTATATGACTTCTGCCTACCATATTCTTGCTGGGGTTGGAATTTGGGGGTTACATTTACTGCAATCTAATTCAGCAAATAAGTTAAGTTTGATTGGAACATTGTTTATTTCAATTACCTATTTTGCTTTGGCTTATTTCCCAATTCAGGTGATGAATTCGAGAGTGTCTGTTTCAGAATTTATTGAGACACATCCTATTTATAAAGTCTTTGGCATTGCAAGTTTAATAGGATTTATAATATTTGGAATTGCTATTATCAGGATAGGACACTTTCCTGCTTGGACAGGTGTCCTAATAATTTTGGGAACAATTATCTATGCCTTGGCAATGGCTAAGAAAATTCAGATTGTTGTAAATATTAATAATATAATTATTTCAGCGACAATATTTTATATGTGTATTTTTGGGTTGAGATAATTTAAAAAACATCCACTAACACCGTATAATAAGCTATGGCTTGGTCTGTCCTCACTTGGAAAACCCTGCGGATTTTCCAAAGTTAGTTTATATTTGGAGAGGTCTGTGCCGAGACACGCCACAGCTCATCTACAAACCGTTATGCCAAATGCAAGAAAAACGAAATGACAGAATTAGAACTGATAATTGACTTACATAAAAATTCCGAGAGACAAGGACCTGGAAGCGAAAATGACACGCTAAGTGCACTTGATTTATTGAATTTACCGACTGACCAAATTTTGAAAGTTGCTGACATTGGTTGTGGCTCAGGTGGACAGACGATTTCACTTGCCAAAAATTTAAACGGACAAATTACAGCAATTGACTTGTTTCCAGGCTTTTTGGATGAACTCAATGAAAAAACTCAACAATTGGGATTAACGGACAAAATCGTCACGCTTGAAAAATCAATGGACGATTTGCCGTTCAGAAAAAATGAATTTGACCTTATATGGTCAGAAGGTGCGATTTATAACATTGGATTTGAAAACGGACTGAAAAAATGGAAGGACTATTTGAAAGTCGGTGGCTATTTGGCTGTAAGTGAAATCACTTGGATAACTCAATCCCGACCAAAAGAAATTGAAGAATTTTGGAAAGCCAAATACCCTGAAATTGATACAGCGTCTAACAAAATCAAGCAATTAGAAAATAATGGTTATACGCTTGTAGGATATTTTTATTTATGTCAAGACAGTTGGATTGAGACCTACTACAAGCCAATGCAAGCAAGATTTGAGAATTTTCTGAAACGCAACAACAATTCGGAACTTTCAAGAAAAGTAGTTGAAGATAATCAAGCTGAAATCGACTTGTATCAAAGATTCAGGGATTATTACAGTTACGGATTTTACATAGCAAGAAAAAATTAAAATCAAAAATGTCAGTTGCTTACGACAAATATTACCAGACAGAAAACTTATTCGGAGAACCGTATCCCGAATTGATTGAATTTTTTGCCGATTACCCAAAAAAGGGAAAAGTGCTTGACTTAGGTTGCGGGCAAGGTAGAGATGCAATTGCATTGGCTCGACTTGGCTATTCTGTCACAGGTATAGACGACTCAAAAGTTGGTATTGACCAAATGAACCAAATCGGGCAAAATGAAGGCTTAAATCTGGTCGGACAAGTTGGTGACATTTATGCTTTTGACCGTTTTAGCGAATTCGACATTATCCTTTTAGATAGTATGTTTCACTTTGTAAAGAAAGACAAGGAAAAAGAAATTGGACTGATAAAGAAAATCATTTCGGTTCTAAGACAAGAAAGTTTAGTAGTTGTTTGTATACAAGATTCAGGCAATAAAGTTCATATTCTTAACAAAGCAATAGACTCCGAAAAACAATTAAACCGCCTTGTTGACAAAGACTTCAAATACATTTTTGAAGACAAGGAAAGTGGACACAAATCTGAAACAAATTATAGAATGATAATTGCTCAAAAATGAAAGCACATAGGCATAACACTGTGTATACAAAATAGGCGAAAGAGTAGTAAAATCAAGAGTTGTAGCCCGCTTCAACTTCTCAACGGTTTGATAGGTTTGAGGCCCGGTTCGGGTAAAGTCAATTTTTTGTATGTGTTGGTTAGAATTTTCACTCTTCCAGATCGAAGCAAAATGCCGACTCGACGTCACAAGGCGCCGGTGAACTGGGACCGTTAGGTTGCCATAAAAGCGTGCATTCAGAAATCTCTTACTTCTAATAAGGAGGCACTTTGATTAATAGAACTTATTCTATCTTGGTGGTTATGATTGGTCTCTTGGTCTCTCTTCCTGCAATCCCCTTGGTTGCACAGCATCTTTCCTTGAATAAGGAATGGGGTCGCCTCTTTCAATATGACGAGTCTCTGGCGATCCATACTCATTCTCGTGATGCTGTTAATATTTGGGGAAATATGTCTTGTTTGGACATCGCTGTGGCTGAACACACTTATGTGTTACTGGGAAACCTCCTGGCGATTTATGATATGTTAGATCTACAACACCCACAGGAGATTGGATATTATCACTTTGATGATTCTCCAGTATTTTTTGAGCAATCCGGACATGAGCTGATTTTTGCCCAAACAAATGGATCACTCTGGTTGGTCGATGTCAGTCAACCAAATCAACCGGTTCTATCCAGTACCGTGCATTTATCAGGTCAGATCACAGCACTCACGATACACAATTATATAGCGTATGTCGGGGTAAGCACTGATTCGAGTAATGCGGTCAATTTGATTGATATTACTTATCCAAGTACCCCGGAAATCGTGGAAACAATTGAGATTGGTCATGCAGTGACAGCAATCACTCTCGAATCATCCGTACTCTATATCGGAGATTCGAATGGAGGCATTAGCTGGTATTCTCAACACGCGGGTGGAACGTGGAACTTGATTCAGCGATTGGTAATCTCCGGGACGGTACAGGATTTGATGAGGCAGGATTCCCTGCTTGTGGCGGCGTGCGATACAGTGGGAGCCTACATTTTTAATACGAACAGTGCAGATTCACTTGCCCTTATAGGACAGATTACGGCGGATATCGGTATCAATAGAATCCACGTGATGGATGGGAATGTACTCGTTGCAGACAAGAGAGCCGGAACCCTGCAATTGTGGGATGTCACCACACCCGCACCTCTATCGCTTATCGCTTCCACAGATATTGTCGGGAGCGTCGCAGAGATGACCGTGCAAAATGACACCATTTACCTGGCAACACAAAATGAGGGGTTCCAAATTTGGCGACTCACCGATGAATCGCAATTTGACCGGTTGTTCTGGATGCATACCGGTGGTATTGGGGAGGATCTTGCGGTCAAAGATACTCTTCTCTACTACACCAATGGAGTGAATGGAATGCGTGTGTTAGATATTTCCAATCCGATGCGACCGGTTTTCCTTGGAGAATACGACACAGATTTCTACTACACAAAATTTGACATCTCAGGAAATGTAGCATTGCTTACCGAAGAAGAAAATGGAATGGATATCCTTAATGTGAGTGATCCCGGTGAACCGACATTTGTGCATCATTTTGGGGAGAATTACGGGGTGTGGGATGTGCAAGTCATGCAAGATACCGCATATCTTGCCGCAGGTCAACGTGGCATCCTAATGCTTGATATCCACGATCCTGCAATGCCTGTCCTGGTAGATTCAGTGGTGGTTTCCCAGTATACACTCCGACTGTTTTATGCCAATGGTTTTGTCTATGCTATGGATGGCAATGCGAAATTTGTCATTATTGATCCGAGAACGTCCTCAACTCCAGCAATCATTGGTGAAGTAGCCGTTGATGATGTCATTGATGCAATCTATGTGAGCGATCAATATGCCTATGTCGGTTTGCTCCATGGAGGACTTGTGATCTTTGATATCAGCCAGCCAGATGCACCTACCCTGGTCAGTGAGCATGAGATCGATGGGAGAATACATGACATCCTCGTGAACGATGACACTCTTTTTCTATCGGTGATGTATGGGAACGAAGCTGGACTGCACGTCTTTGACCTCTCGGACATCTCATCCCCCACTGCAATTGGAAATGTTGTCCCAAATCAAGGCTTTTTAGGCGTCACTCTGACCGATGGATATGTATTCGGAACTTCGTGGGATGGGCTGTGGATTTTCGAAAATGACTTTCCACCAGAGGCAATAGAAAACACTCAGCCTCCACAACAGACAGAGTTACTTTCAAATTATCCGAATCCCTTTAATCCATCAACCCACATCAATTATGTTGTGCAACAAACAGGAATGGTGGAACTCCGTATCTATAATCTGCGAGGAGCACTTCTGAGAACTTTGGTGCATCAGCAACAACTGCCGGGAAAATATTCAGTTATGTATTATCCGGAGCATATTGCCAGCGGGCTCTACTTTTACCAACTGTATCTTGATCATCGTTTAATTCAAAGCCAAAAGATGATCCTACTTCAGTAAGTTTGGTTTAATGAGAATGGGCCAAGGTGGCAACCACACCTCCTCCATTGTCCCGGAAGGGATCCCTCCTGGGACACTGGACGTCAGCCTTGGCAAGTTTTGCCATCGGTCAGTTGGGAGGCTTAATCAGAGATTTATAGGAGATTATTTACGTTTTTTCGTATTATATTTCTCGTAACACGAACGACATTGATGATGAGGTAACGATAAAATGAGCAACATTGGTGTTATGCCAATGTTGCGAGCAATTATGATTAAATTCTTTCGAAAAATAAGACGAACATTACTTTCAGATGGTAAAACTGGTCAATATCTGAAATACGCTATTGGCGAAATTGTGTTGGTTGTGATTGGAATTTTGCTGGCATTACAAATTAATAATTGGAATGAGGCAAGAAAGGCTGATAAAGCCCTGAAAGAGTATTTAGTGAAAATCAAGTCCTACACTCTCAAGGATCTGAGTATGCTGGATACTTTGACAATATATAGAAAAAATATAGCCAACCAGTGTAAAATGGCGAGAGAAAGCATTCTCAACAAGACAGAAGAGGAGAACCTGTTGCTTTTTATGTCTTGTGGAATAGCCTTTGCGGATTACTATTTTAAACCGAATACCGCTGGGTATGAAGCGCTCACAAATTCCGACTATTTTGGAAAGATCAACAATACACTCCTCGATTCACTTTTAATCAGTTACCATAGTTTGGTCGATGATATTGCTGAAAACGAGAGGAGTTATAACGAATATGTTGTAAATCAGGAGGCATATCTTTCTACTCAGTTCGACAGATCCTTAATTCTGGCTTCCGCCTTTATGCCATGGGATTCTCTGAAAACAAGAAACACGCCGGAATCTGAGTATTATAAGGCTTTTGCAGAATATACCGCATTGGCTCCCTACAGAAATGTCATCGGGTTAGCAGCGTTCCAAATTGACACTATGGTTGATCAGTACAATCAATTAAAAGAGGTCGGTCAAAGCGTTATCAAAGAAATAGATGCGATTACTGATAATTAAGTTCTCTCATCCTATTTCGCCCAACAGTGAAGTTGAAAAGCAAAAAAATAACGAGCAAAATGACTAGAATGCACCATCAACTCACATCATGAAATTATGACGAAGAAACAAATAAAACAGATAATACGAATAACATTACTTGTTGGAACAATTATTTCCCTATTCTATGTTCCCTGGCCTATAGTAACAGCTTGGATAGCCCCATTGCCTGACACAGTTCAGGAGCAAGTAAATAAAGTCGCTGATTATGGGTTTGACGGCATTATCGTTTATGTAGATGAAAAAGGCAAAAAATCTGCATTTTATGCTGCCGGTTATAAAAACAGAGAAAACAAAATCCCTGCCGATCCGCACTCTTTGTTCAAAATTGCCAGTGTTAGTAAACTATATACGGCGGTTGGTATCACCAAATTGGTCAGTGACGGACGTTTGTCCCTGGATAAAACACTCGCTGATTACTTCCCTGAACTTGTGGGACGAATAGAAAATGCCGATGGAATTACCGTAAGAATGATGGTGCAGCATCGCAGTGGTATTCCTAATTATACCGACACTAAAGATTATTGGGTACACCCAAAGGAAAGCAATAAAGAGAGGTTAGCACTGGTGCTTGATCTACCAGCTATATTTGCACCGGGTAAAAACTATGAGTATAGTAATACGAATTACTTATTGCTTTCCAATCTTATAGAAAAAGTGACAGGCGGAAGTAAATTTCAATATATTAAGGCGGCAATTTTAGACTCGCTCAGGCTCACAAATACGTATGGCTCGATTCACGATGTCAATTTAGATGATGTCATGAGTGGCTATTATGTGGGTTACGACCACGATTTAAAGACAGTCGATAACGGTGTAATGCTGGCGACCGCAGAGGATTTAGGTAAATTCATAAGGGCTTTAAATGACGGCTCAGTCTTTAAAGACAAAAACGAACAGGACATCTATACTTCAATATACAAGTATGAACACACAGGCTTGATTCCTGGTTACCAAACGATTGCCAAATATCACAAGGACATAGATGCCGTAGTCATTCAATTCACAAATACTGTCGACTTTGATGGATACAACTGGAATTTATCAGAAATAATGTACAGTCGAATTGTAAAAATAATTAGAAATAAAAACTAGCCACAACATTTGGTATAAGTAATGGCAGGGAAAGTGCTAAATATCAAGGTTTGTAGCCCGCTCAAACTGCATAGCGATTTGACAGGAAACTACTACGAATCTGCAACGACTTATACAATTTTCCGTTATGAACAATTTTAAAAAACGCATCGATACTAAATAATATGACAAAAAAACGAATCAAACGAATACTCAGTATAGTATTTATTATTGCAAGCATAAGCTCTTTGTGGTTCGTGCCATGGATTTTAGTCAAGGCTTGGATATTACCCCTACCAGACACGGTTCAAGAACAAGTCGATGAAGCCATTGGGCTTGGATTAGATGGAATGATTGTTTACGTGGATCAAGCTGGGAAACCACCTGCATTTTACACTGCTGGTTATAAAAACAGAGAAAACAAAATACCTGCCGACCCACACGCTTTATTCAAGATTGCCAGTATCAGCAAGTTATATATCGCTGTTGCTGTCGCCAAATTGGTAAATGATAAACGTTTGTCTTTGGATAAAACACTGGCTGATTACCTTCCAGATCTTGCAGGAAGAATTGAAAATGCTGATAAAATTACCTTGAGAATGATGGTGCAGCATCGCAGTGGCATTCCCAATTTTACCGACACTCCTGGCTATTGGCAAACCTCAACGAAAGACAATAGAGAAACTCTTGAGTTGGTACTGGATAAGCCTGCTGACTTTGAACCTGATAAAAAATATCGTTATTCAAATACGAATTATTTGTTGATAGGCGAAATCCTTGATAAAACCTTGGAATACAGCCATCACCAATATATCAAGAGAGAGATTTTGATACCGCTTAAACTGAACCATACTTATAGTTTGCTTAATGAAGTGGATATGGACGATGTGATGAGTGGATATGACGTAGGTTCTGATGGCGATTTAAAATACAATGATTTTATTTCCCCTAGCGGCTCAATGGTGGCCACCGCAGAGGATGTGGGAATATTCTTGAGGGCATTGAACGATAGCTCTTTGCTAAATGATAATGAACAAGCGATTTATTCATCTATTTATGAATATGGACATACAGGACTATTGCCGGGATACTCTAGTATTGCCAAGTATCACAAAGACTTCGATACGGTTGTTATTCAGTTTGTAAATACAAGTGGTGGATACACCTGGAATTTATCGGAGATCGTATATAATCGTATTGTGAAAATTTTAAGAAAAGACGCATAACACTGTATCAAGGGCATTGAAACACCCTTGAGACTCACCACTATGTATTATTCTACGTTTTTTTTGAAGCCCCTTACCCCCGTTGCGCTGGACGCCAATTTTTTGTCCCGGTGTGGTCGGATTTTAAACGTTTCCATGGGACTAAAGACATCTTGTAACGTTCGAGAACTCACATCGTATAAATTTGTGTTGTCGAGATATTGTTAACCCGTTGAGATATGATCGTATCGTATTCTCATTTAAAATTTTTGCGTAAAACGATGATCGTACTTTGATATGAACGCCTCGTTCTCCATATTATCCTTAAGATTTTTAATGAAAACATGAATAGTGTTGGTGTTATGACACCGTTGTTTGCAATGCAATTTGTCTCTGAGGGTAGCAAGAATTGATTATATGGGCGGGCTAAGAGCAGAAGAAAAAGGATGACCAATGAACAACAAATCAATGATTGCAATAACAAGGCTTGGGAAATATGATGGATTTACAACCAATCTGTTGGTTGGAGAAATCAATACCGGTTATGATGAAATCTTAATGCAAATAACAAATGTGGAACCTGAAAAGATGCAGTCGCTCCACCAGCCCCCTAATACCAATGCTACTATGTAATCCCAGGGACTGGGCAAATAATTATTAATGAAGATGAAAAGAAATTAGTACCGGGGATGCAGTTCTACTTCCAGCAAATGCAAGACACGGGATCAAGAAGGAGATCTGATTTTCAGAGAGTATAATACTAATGCAAAAATGAAGACGTTTCTGTAAAGTCCGTCCCCAAGGGCCCGAAACAACCATTCAACCTAAGGATATCTGATGAAAAAACTACTGTTTCTTCTGCTGCTTCCCATCGCATACCTTTCTACCTGCACCAATGCTGTTGATACTTCGAATCACTGTGAAGACGGAGTGCTCCCACAAATTGAAGTGGGCTTTATTGTCAAGGCGTACAATGTCGATACCTCATCTAGTGATGACCAGTTCAGTCTCCAGTCAAAAAAGGTGTATTGTGACGGAACGGTCAAAGGAAGGTTTGATATTGGGGGCCATGTTGATGGGGACGGTACGTTTACGGCAAACATGAAGGTGATCTATAAATTCAGCAACAGAGAGGACATGATACAGTTCACCTATCGATTTGCCGGTATTGGAACCGGCACTCGAACGGTGTATTACGAAGAAGTCCAGGCCTATGACCGTGTGACGTATTATCTGGACATCAATACTCCCTCTGAGGGGCTGGCCCGGCTCCGAAAACAATATGCGGAATCGCCAATGGATTTCCGCCATTGCCAGGATCTTCCTTGGGCAGTGGTAACCGGCACCCCCATGTCGGGTGGCATTGCCGATAAGGCGGCGCTGTACGACAGCCTTAAAAGTACCGGTCATGTCGACATTGAACAGGGCTTCGTTGCAGAAGGCGATTCTCCGGTGCCGACGATCGAGTTTGAAGATGGTGATATCGTGATGCTCAGCTTCGAAAACCCACCCGGTACCGAAACCAATAATGGGGCAGATCATTACGCTGTTAATTATGGCGGAAAGTTCTATCAAATTTTGAACTGGACATCAATGGGCGAATTTGATGGCCCGCGTGATTTTTCATTCTTTTTTAACGAGCGCACACTTTTCAATCCTGTTTCGGAAGAAACGGTGATCAGTCCCCGGGAATATCAATTTTTCAAGGTGTGGCGTAAAGCGAATTACTGATGATTTATCAGCATTTCCCTGCGCCCGACAACCGGGCATCCGTTACGAGGAACAGCAATAGTTCATCTCCACCGGACTATTTTCAGCAGAGGAGTATCTGGCGGTGATGAAGCGAGAAACGAGGACGGGCTTAAATATTTAAAATGTAAGTACCCGCTCTTGAAAGGCAGAGACAAGTTGCACAGACACACAACAGCGGCAAACGGTTAAATCCAATTTTTAAAAATAGGTAGCCCCTAACCTCGTAGCACCGGACACTTAGATCTGTTCACCTTTCAATGGCTTTGCCATCGGTGAACTGGGACCGTTAGGTGCTGCCAAGTTGTGAGAACAACTCTTTCAGCATACTTTTTTTACGTTTCTGAGGTTAAAAACTATATTACCAATCCCTTGCTTGGTATGTCCCCAATAAATCGTAGTATTTTGGACTGAAAGAATGTAAATTTAACTAAGAGAACTTTTTAAAATCCTTCCATACATAGCAAGGAAACATTATGGACAAAATGGCGGTATTACTCATTGTCTTTGGCGTGGTATCATTAGCAATCGCAATCTATCAATTCATTGATGATCGATTGTTCTATGGAATGCTGAGTGTGGTATATTCGCTCGTGTTCTTTGTTGGTGGACGCTACAATCTGAGAAAGGAGCAAAGACATGACAAAGCAGGATAGTACTCTCTATGAAATTCTATTGAAAATATTTACCGTCCTTGTCCCTTTTTACATGATTTTCTACAATCCAATGTACGAGCATCCGAGTAATCCAAAGATGAAAAGACTCCGGAAATTAGTCTGGATTGGATTTAGTGTGTATACTTTATTATTTCTCACAATTTATGTGGTGAAAGGGGAAATAATTTGAAAAGAAAATCCTGGAGGAAAAGCCAATCGATGGGTATGGGGCTGGCCATAGGGATTCCATTGGGTATCCCAGTTGGGCTAGCGTTGGGTAATCTTGCACTGGGCCCAGCTATCGGAGTTGTTATCGGGCTTGGATTAGGCCTTGCCGGTGAGAAATTATGGAATAAACCTCAGGACGATGCTTCACAAAGCGATGAGGAGGATTAATTCGAAGTTAACAAACAAATTGCACAGGGGGAACTATGGGAAAGCTCTCAGGCATCCGGCCTCAATTAGGACTGGCGATTGTAATGTTCCTTATCTCTGTATTTATGACCATCTCATATTCGGTCAAAATTTCCGGAGGGGATGCGGATCGCTTATCGACCTTCGCATTCTATGTCTGGATTCTTCAAATCATCGCGTGGTTTGTCAAGATAATGCATGATTGGTGGATACTGCGGTCCCAAAAACGACCTTAATCCAAGCGGTCTCCCGCTTAAACCTCTGATGAAAATATGGACAAATACATCCCCTTTTATTCTTCTCCCGGTGATCGGATTAGGCATTTGGCATCTCCTGGGAAAACGCGGGAATCATACTTCATTGACAAAGACGACACCCTGGGTCGGAATGACCGCTTGGTTTATCACAGAAATGGCTCGGAGTTTTTTGCGTTAGTACATAGAAAATTACCCTGCATTTAATAGTAATAGTAATAATTACTATTTTTTATTTGGAAATCAAATCTGATTTTTTCATATTACCTATACAATTTGACTACGGACTGGTTAATACTCCCTCGAAAATAGGATAACAGGAAAAACAGAAGTGTAGTTTCAATGTCACCGTTAATTCATAACAATGAGGTTAAACGCATCTAAAATGGAAAAACAAAAACAAAGCGGATGTCCTTTTCACGAAGGACAGTCAATGTCTGAAGCAGGTGGTGGAACGTCAAACGAAGACTGGTGGCCGAATAAACTGAATCTTGATATTCTTCGCCAGCATTCTTCTCTCTCTAACCCGATGAGTGAGGATTTTAATTATGCCGAAGAGTTCAATAAATTGGATCTGCAAGCGGTAAAGCAAGCTCTCACTGATCTTATGAACGATTCCAAAGAATGGTGGCCGGCAGATTGGGGACACTATGGACCACTTTTTATCCGGATGGCATGGCACAGCGCGGGGACTTATCGCGTGGCTGATGGCCGCGGAGGAGCAAGTACCGGGAATCAGCGTTTTGCGCCGGTCAACAGCTGGCCTGATAACGTAAGCCTCGATAAAGCACGCCGTTTGCTCTGGCCCATCAAACAAAAGTACGGTAAAAAACTTTCCTGGGGGGACCTGATGATTCTGGCCGGGAATGTTGCGCTGGAATCTATGGGCTTTGAGACCTTCGGTTTTGGAGGTGGACGCGAAGATATCTGGGAACCGGAGAAAGATATCAACTGGGGACCAGAACACGAGTGGCTGGCAGACGAGCGTCACGATGATGAAGGCAATCTGGAAGGCCGGCTCGCCGCCGATCATATGGGATTGATTTATGTTAACCCCGAGGGTCCAAACGGCGAACCGAATCCCGCGAAAGCGGCGAAATTCATTCGTCAGTCCTTCAAACGCATGGCGATGAACGATGAAGAAACGGTTGCTCTAATCGCCGGAGGACACACGTTCGGCAAGGTGCACGGCGCTGCTCCCGAAGAGCACAACGGCCCGAATCCCGAGGCGGCTCCGATCGAGCAGCAGGGACTTGGGTGGAAAAATAGCTATGGCACCGGAAAAGGCCCCGATACGATTACGAGTGGTTTGGAAGGCGCCTGGACCAACAAGCCTATCGAGTGGGACATGGGCTTCTTTGAAAATCTGTTCGGATACGATTGGGAACTGACCAAGAGTCCCGCAGGCAAGTATCAGTGGACGCCTAAAGATGACGCTGCTAAGGATACCGTACCGGATGCCCACGATCCACAGAAGAAAAATCCTCCAATGATGCTTACCACAGATCTTGCGCTGAAAGTGGATCCGGAGTATGAGAAGATTTCCAGACGATTTTATGAAAATCCGGACGAGTTTGCGGACGCCTTTGCCCGTGCATGGTTTAAGCTGGTGCATCGCGATATGGGACCCAAGTCTCGCTATCTCGGACCAGAAGTACCTGAGGAAGATCTGCTCTGGCAAGATCCGATTCCGGAAGTAAACCATGAACTCATCAATGATGACGATATTGAAGAGCTCAAAGGAAAAATTCTCGACTCAGGACTCTCCGTCGCTGAACTGGTATCTACTGCGTGGGCTTCCGCCTCGACATTTCGTGGATCCGATAAGCGTGGTGGGGCAAACGGCGCCCGCGTCCGACTAGCTCCCCAAAAGGATTGGGAAGTCAATAACCCGAAACAGCTGGCGAAAGTTTTGGAGACGCTCGAGGGCGTTCAAAAAGACTTCAATAACGCTCAGTCCGGTGACAAACAGGTTTCTCTGGCAGATCTGATTGTGTTGGGTGGCTGCGCCGCAATTGAAAAAGCGGCAAAACAAGCCGGTCACAACATCACGGTGCCATTTACACCAGGACGCGCTGATGCCACAGAAGAACAAACTGATGTGGAATCATTCGAGGTTCTTGAACCGCTGGCGGATGGTTTCCGGAATTATAAAAATGCAGATCACGACTGCATTGCCGAAGTGATGTTAGTTGATAAAGCCCAGTTATTGTCCTTAACTGCTCCTGAAATGACGGCGCTCGTTGGTGGTCTGCGTGTACTCAACGCTAACTATGACGGGTCAAAACACGGTGTCTTTACTGAAAATCCGGAAACGCTGACGAATGACTTCTTTGTGAACTTATTGGATACGGATACCACCTGGAATCCAATCGATGATGACAAAGAATTGTTTGAAATTGTTGACAGTGACACCGGAAAAAGGAAATGGACAGCGACTCGCGCTGACCTGATCTTTGGTTCGAATGCGGAGCTCCGGGCTGTGGCAGAAGTCTACGGTTCATCTGATGGCAAGGATAAATTCGTAAATGATTTCGTCGCTGCCTGGGACAAAGTTATGAATTTGGACCGGTTTGATCTGGAGTAACTATTAGGCGCCACTCAAACCACTCCTAACAGTGTAGAAATGACAATAGCCCAGAAATCGGGGCTATTGTGTTTTTATTCCCCCTGCCAAATTAAGCATCTGAGCGGAAGTAATTCCTCGGGCGTTCTGCCCGGCTTCGGATTTCCGTGTCGACAGTTATTACAATCACGTGCACTTCGGGTTATTATTCCTTGGAAGTGAAACTCGTGTCATGGGCAAAGATGAACAAATTCTCTCCGGGACGACGGTGATTTCTGTATGCAGACTACAAAAATCAGTGAATGTCCAGTTATGAGTCTGGAAAATATTATTTGCAATTCCCAAGCGGGTGAGGCAGATGATGGGTACGATCGTAGTCACTTTCATAGGTATGATAGATAAAGTAAACGAGTAGGTAATTCCGTTTAGTGCTCATCTGGTTTATTCCGCATTAAGCCCTATCACTGAAAAACCTGATTGTATGAAAATCGAGTGTAATTCACAGTGTTGGGACTTTGTAAAATCAGAACTTGTAAACCATAGAGATTATGTGAATATTTCTAAAACTACTAATTTTTCCTTGGAGCAACGCAAGGAGATGTATTTGGTGTGGGATAATAACGCAGACCGAGATTTTTTCAATGAGTAAGAAACTGCTCTCCCCCAAAGATCAACGCCGGTTTCTCGATAATATTGATTCTGGAGATCGGGAGGATTGCTGGCCGTGGCAGGGTGGCGTCCAGCGTCGTCCCAATGGTGAAGAGTATCCGATTTTCTACTTTAACGGGACACAGAAGCCGGCCCACCGGATCCTGTGGCGGGTCTATTACAGTAACTACTTACGCAAGGATGAAGTGATTCAACATACCTGCGACCATTCCTGGTGTATGAATCCCAACCATATCTACAAAGTCGACCGGGAATTGGATGCGAGAGAGCACGCCAAAGAACGGGTTCGTCGTCGGCAGGGTTACGGAGAAAATCATCCCAAAGCGAGGCTGTCGGACCAGGAAATTGCCGAGATCCGACACCGGGTGAAGAACGGAGAACTCCGGAAGGATGTAGCCGCTGA
>Ga0102944_1001339_pt1 | contig 16487 bp, 15 predicted proteins | sample SalPonD_shore_MG_FD_78172 | JGI IMG/M metagenome (GOLD analysis project Ga0102944, IMG submission 78172) | Salt pond soil microbial communities from South San Francisco under conditions of wetland restoration - Salt Pond MetaG... | ecosystem: Environmental > Aquatic > Marine > Intertidal zone >...
ACATGCAGGGCTGGTTGAAATCGAAGATCGCTACTGTGGCTAATCTAGCAGTGGAAGGGGCTCAGCAGGTGGGTCAGTTTGTCATGGATACCTTTTCAGGGGCCATGGACCGTGCTCGTTCGGCTGCTATGTCGGTCAAGGATGCTGTATTCAATGCCGTGGCTGACCTTGGTCAGTTCGTTACCGACGGGTTCACTTCAGCCATTGAATGGGCGAAGGCCCAGATAACCGAACTGCTGGGATTCCTCAACTTTGAGGAAGTTATCGGTCAAGCAAGGGCGGTTTTCCAGCAGAAAGTGGAATCGGTGAAGCAATTCTTTACTGAGACTAAAGACTTCCTGTTGGGGATGGTGGGCCTTGGAGGGCAGGAGGGATTGTCTGAAACAGCGGGGACTAGGGCGGTCGAAAGTTCCACCCAGCCGGTGGAAACGACCACAAAGGCGCCGGTTCCCAAACCTCCGCCGATGTCTACACGTGCGCGGATGGAAGGGGTGGAAACGCCTGTATCTACTCCTGATGTGGGGTCGGAAAGCGGGGTTGCACAGATTGTAGAAGGTGTGCTGTCCAGGTTGGGGTTTGGCGGTGGTGGCAGAGAACCGGTCAAGGTGCAGGCCGATCAACCCCAAAGGCCCGGACTGGATAGGCGTACGGACATCAACGATCCTCTGTTGGCCATAACGAACACCATTTTGGAAAGCTAGAATGGCCGACTTTGCGATAGATACTCTAACGTCTAATTCAAACAGTCGGGTGGTGATCGCACTTCCACTCCCTGCTGAATCCACGACCGGACACCCGTCCGGTGGGTCGGGCAGAGCCGATTCGTTCACGTCTGTTATTGGATACACAAAGGGGGATTTCGCCTTCAATCTGGCCAATGAATTCAACAATCCGGAAATCAACAGCGGCCAGCAGAATCTCACCAACATGGTGAATGGTGTCACCCAGTTTCTGAATCAGTGGTTCAACACTCAACGAGCACAGGAAAGGATTCAACATCCAGGTCAGACCATCAATTCCTGGATAGGTTCTTCTCGTCCAGTATTCAGTGTGCCATTGATGTTTGTAGCCATACGTCCTGGTGACGATGTGCGGGATTCGGTCAAGGCCCTGGCTCGGGCTGTGTCTCCCACAATAGTAGGGTCGGGATACACACAGCGGTACAGGGCCCCCTTAGGCTATGCTCCCACTTTTGGACGGTCGGAGATTTCAGCAAGAGGTACCATCGCTTTGGAAATCGGTCGGTGGTTCAGGGCTAATCAGTTGGTGATGCGGGAATCCAACTTCAGTTTTTCCACCATTACCACACCAGCCGGACTGCCTCTATGGGCCGAAGGAAGTGTCACTCTTGAACCTTTCCAAGCGGTCACTATCGATGATGTGATGGGCTATTTCAGGAATCTTTGATGTTTTTCATCGATCTGACAGTTCAGTCCGACGAACGCTTTGATCTGGCGAAGTTCATGCGATTCGTTTCGGGAGAAGGGTACGACCCCCTAGATAGCTACTTTCTGCGGGAATTGCCAAACTTGCAGTCCCGTGGGCAGTATTCGGTGCAAAACGAGGCTAAGCGTCCTGATCTGATCAGCTATCGGTTCTATGGCACCACCAATTACTGGTGGATCGTCATGCTGTACAACAACATACTGTCCGTGGAAGAACTCATTGCTGGGACTGTATTGGAAATACCCAGTGAAGAGGACATAAGTCGATTGTTCTTCCGACTCCGACCATTGAATCAGGCGCAGAATGGCTAGCGAGCGTATGCAGGACAGGATCAGGCGTCGTGTGGTGGTCATATCGGAACAGATGGCCTTGGAAACCGACCCGATCAAACTAGCCCGCATGAATGGAGCGCTGTCCATGCTAACCATCGCCATGGCTATGCAGGATGATCGGAATGCACAACAACTGTTGGATCGCGCCAGGACTTTGAGAGCCAAGGACTGATATGGCCATCGGGTTTGAAGATCAGTTCTATTTTGGATTCTCTATCGGGGATCGCCAGGATTTCATCCAGACCTGGGATGATCTTGTGACGTTCAAGGTGATTGAATCCACGGGCAATGTACTTCCAACATGGGAAATACTGTTCTACACGGGCGATGAAGCTGTTTTGGCCCATTTGAACGAGGGCAACGATCTTGAAGTGTCCTATGGGCGGAATCCGGATGAGACCAAAACATCTACGCTGGCCATTCAACGGGTGACCAAGTCCTATGCTGGGCAGGACCGCCACCAGATTTACGCCAATGGATTGTTCTCTGCATTGGGATACATTTCCAATCCTGGTTTGTTCATAAGTTCTCGCCAGTCGGGCGTGGCCACTATTAAGGAGGTGGTCGAATCCCATTTTAACATAGGGGAAAACGACTTCAATATAGAATCCTCGGAAGACATTCAAAGGTGGGCGCAGTACAACATTTCCGACAGGCGGTTTGTTAATGAAATATGGATGCACAGTTTCATTCGAGGCAGTTTCATATGCGTGGGGATTACGTCCGATGGTCGGTTTGTGTTGAAGGATATGCGCGAACTGTTTGCCGAAGACCCATCATGGGTTTTCACTATTGGAACAACTCAGGAAAGCAATGAAATCGTCTACGATCCCGATCCTGTCCTGGATGCGAAGACCGGGTTCATCAATGCATGGCTGGGAAGAGGTAGGGAACGGGTGATTCACGATATCGAAGCTGGAACATCTGCTGATCTGTTCGTGGAGCCGGAACCTCTGATTGCGGCATCGCAGCAGTTGGCAAGGAGGGCCGATCTGGTGCGTCGGCATGGGGAAACCAGGGCTGTGAATGACAATGTCCATCCGCAGTATTGGGAAGCCTATATGCGGAATCTGACCAATCTGGCAGTGTTCAGCAGTGATCGCATCACTCTCAGCTTTTCCAACGTGTTCCGCGACGTTCAGGTTCTGGACCATGTTGTGTACAACGAAGCAGAGGTTTCATCTGGTCGCATTGCCGAAGTGTATTCGGGGGAATACGTGGTCAGCAAGGTTTCGCGAGAGGTGTCGAACAGGCAGTTTGCGACCACGGTCGAACTGTGCCGCGAAGCCGCTAACGCTATCCGGGGGAACTTCCGGTCCCAAGGGCAGTCCGAAGGAGTTGCGGAATGAAATGCGAATATCGGCGGTGCGAAAACGAAGCTGAAGGTGCTGGTGAGAATTGGAATCTTTGCAAGGATCATTCGGACGAACTGGATCGCCTTATTGTGGAAGGCGATGTTAAGAAAATCGTTCGGTTCTGGGCCCGTGGTCAAAGCGAGGAACGTCGGCAACGCATGGCGGATGAAACTACTGACACTCTTAAAATAGTGTTCGGATGCTGATTACACTCACAGACCACTTCAAGCCTACCAGAGACCTGAACTACCCCCACAAAGGGGTGGTGGTGGACAATGAAGACCCTCTTCGTATGGGTCGTGTGAAGTGTTCCATCGATGGTCTGTTTCCGGATCAGGAAAACCTTCCGGTGGGAACTGCCACGGTGGATAGTGACGATCCCCAGATTCCGGACCCCTTGTGGCAAGCGCTTCCCTGGTGTTCTCCGCTTACTCCAGCACAATTGGGAGGCGCGACCAATCTGGGCAGTTTCTGGGTCCCGGAAGTGGGATCGGAACTCCTGATCGTATTCCCCTATGGGGACATCTACTTCCCCTTCTACGCCAGCTATTGGCAGTCCGAATCCACCCATCAGGGCCGCCACAATACGGATTATCCCAATTCCTATGGATTTGAAGACTCCACAGGATTCCGGTGGCAGATCAACAAAGCCCGGAAAACGATGGAAATCCGGCACCCATCGGGATTCGCAATCAGTGTGGACGGACAGGGCAATGTGGACTTTCTGTCACGGGGGACAATCCGGTTTCGCGATCCTCAAAGTCAGACGGCGGTGGAAATCGACCCGCAGAACGGGCAGATTACGCAAAAGTCCCCGTCAGCCCAGCGCATCACCTCAGATCTGGAGGTTGACAACAAGAACACCACGATCAATTCAGGCGCGTGGGACGAAACGCTGACCGGATCGAAGGAGGTGCTGGTAGCCGGCGGGCATAAGCTGCGCATGGGAGGCAGCCAAGGAATTGCGGTAGGCGCCGATCATAATCTGGTAGCAGGGGGGAACGAGTCCCGTGTAATCGGTGGCGGTGCATCGCACGTGTACGGCACGGGCCAGTCCATTGTCATCACGTTGGGAGACTACGTAGTTGAGACTAAACTGGGATCACTGGAACTGAAGAACAATCTGGCGAATTTGAAGATTCCAGTAAGTGGCATAGCTGAACTCAACGGCATTTTGGTGAAGCTGCAAGGCGGAGGCCAGCAGGCGCTGTTGGGTCAGGACACGGTGCAGTGGTTGGTGGAACACACACACCCCACCGGTACCGGCCCTTCGGGACCCCCACAGAATGCGCCTCAAGCCCTTCAGCTACTCTCACCGAAGACGTGGTTGTCATGATCCAGGTTATCAATACCCCCTGCTGTGGGGATGTAGAACTGGATTTGAAAGTGTTGGACCATATGAAGAAAGGCAAGCTGGTGGTGAACTGCCCTTCCTGCAACGATGTGTTGGTGTTGCACATACGAATCGCGCTGTCCGTGACGAAGATGGAAATGCCGAAACCCCAGCTAGAGGTGCATGACGGTGGGCATTCTTGAAAGCGGCATTCTGACCGGCTACAACCACAGCCTTGTGGTGCGAACTGACGGCACCCTGTGGGCTTGGGGGGCCAACAACCGAGGCCAGCTTGGGCTGGGAGACAAGGCCGATCGGAACACACCCACCCAGGTGGGCACTGATTCTGATTGGAGTTCGGTGGCTATAGGGGCCTTCCATTCGGTGGCCACACGAACTGATGGCACCTTGTGGACTGCGGGGTATAACACATTCGGCCAGCTCGGCCTTGGGGATGCGGCAGATCGTGCGGATTTCATCCAAGTAGGCAGTGACATGGATTGGTCTGCGTTGTATCCCGGTGGGCTTCATACCATTGTCAAGAAGTCCGATGACACCATCCACGCTTTTGGTCTCAATAACTGCGGTCAGCTCGGCCTTGGGGATGTGGTAAATCGGTTCGATCCTGTGGAAGTTGGAGTGTCTGAAACATGGGACGATGTGGCGGCTGGAGTATTCCATACATTGGGAATCAAGGGTGATGGAACTTTGTGGGGGTGGGGGGACAACACAGAACGCCAGCTTGGTCAGGGGGAAGGTCCGGCTGCCAGTACGTCCAGGCCCCACTTGTCCCCGGTGCAGATCGGGTCGGATCATGACTGGATTGTGATCGCAGCGGGGTTCTTCCACAGCATGGCCATCCGGGTGGGAAACACGCTGTGGGGATGGGGCCACAACGGCGCCGGGCAGATTGGTGATGGAGAAAGTGACCGACTGACTGTTCAAGTTCCTACTCAAATTGGGTCGGACACCAACTGGTCGGACGTGCTGGCCGGACTGTTCTTCACAATAGCGAAGAAATCAGCCAACACTTTATGGACAGCCGGGGATGACGAGTTCAGCCAACTGGGACAGGGCGATCTTTCTGACCCGTTTTCATTGGGGTTTGCACAAGTGGGCAGTGATTCGGATTGGTCCAGTCCTACTATTGTAGGACGTGCGCACGTGGTGGCGTCCAAAACCAGCGGGAGTTCGTGGTATGCGTGGGGCCGCAATACCGAAGGCCAGCTAGGGGACGGCACAGGTTTCGACCACAATGAACCCATTTTGATTTCGGTATAGCATGGCCCTCAGCAAACAACTGCTCCAATCCGGCCTGTTGCGTAGCCGGTCCAATCTGTCGAACACCCCGGCCATGGCTGCACTGGATCAGGCCAAGACATTGGCCAACTACTGGGCTACAGGCATGGGCCCTGGTGGGGCTGGGGTAGTCAGTGCAGCCGCACAAGGCATCATGCAGCCTGCATTCCTGTCCACATACCAGTCCTACCCGGCGGCTGAAGCTATTGCCGCCAGGAAGATCGCTCAGGCGGTCAATAATGGAGCGTTGTCTTTGACACTGGCCGGTGGGGTGTATGGGTCTCACATTTCTATCATCAGTCCAGGACCCATGGCCCTGGCCGGAAAGCTGTTGGCTATATGGAAAGCCCAGCTTCCAACAGCTTCGGAAGCCAAGCGGGAGGCCGATGCCTATGACACGTTCACCAAGACACTGACTGCAAATGGGTCGGGTCTTCCTCCTGTTCCTGTTCCACCCCAGACCGGTCCGATTGTCTGATGACCACGATTGCTGAAAAGAAGGTGGAAATCGAGGATCAGATCAAGAATCTGGCCCAATCGATTCTAGCAGGGCGGAAAGAAGCCATCGATCTGATGGAACTAGCCCAAGAAATGCTGGAGGACGGTAATGTTCTAGATAGTGATCTTCCGGCATTGGCCCTCCACTATGGTCAACAGAGAACAATTCTTAAAGGGCGTTCCGCTGCTGATGCACTGAAGCATGATATCAACAGTGTTGGCACCTACAGTCAGGGCCATGATCTGACCCTGCCCAGCACCACTCAATGGGGGTACGTGCTGCTGGACAGTGCAGGCAGTGAAATCACCAGCTTTGATCCAGCAGACCACTACCTGACGAAAGTGCTGTCAGATGACCGTCTGGCCACCTTGGAAGCTGATCCTGGAGCCTATGCCACGCCTGTGGTGGCCCAAACAGATGAATTGATGGGCATCGGGCCGGTGATAGGGGCCAAGGATGGCTGGACTGCATCCACCGAATACAAGCCTGGGAATCTGGTGCAGCCCACTGTCCCGAACGGGTTCTTCTACCGCACCACGGTAGGAGGGAATTCCAACTCTGTGGAACCGTCATGGCCCACCACCATTGGCCAGACAGTATCTGATGGGGGAATTACGTGGATTTGTGAAGGTAGAGAACAGCAGGAATGGACCGCCAGTACGTCATACCGTGCCGGCCAGCCGGTCTATCCAGCTACGGCAATGGGGTCGTTTTTCCAAATCTCGCCTTTGAAACAGGTTGAAGCCACACATGGGGGCAGTCCCGACTTTCTGACACTGGCAGCGGCAGTGCTTCAGCCGAATGCGGTGGGCAACAAACCAGCGCTGTCGGGGAACTGGCAACGCACCTTCGGCCCGGCTACGGCTATCAGCACCTTTGGTTTCAATTACGCTTCGGGCACAAATCGAGTGGTGGTAGTGGCCGTGGCCGTGAAGGATAGCACCGATAGCACTCCGGTTCGTACCGTCACCTACGGTGGCAGAAGCCTGAACAAGATCACCACTGTTGAAGCATCGCTTTCTCCGGGCTTTAGCAGGATTGAACTGTGGTACTTGCTTGAAGCCGATCTGGCCCTGGTGGATGGAAACGATGTGGTGGTGATCGATTTCCAGACCGATCCGGATGGAGTTGGAGCATTTGCAGCGGCTACGTACCAGAATGTGGACCAGACCACCCCGTTTCTGACCTCTGCAACGTCCAGTGAACCAACGGCTGCAAATCCTGTTTCAACCACGGTGGGCATTGCGCCGAACACACACCAGATTGCCGTGGCATGGTCCGGAACTGATGGAGGATTTACCTGGGAACCTGAATGGACACGCCGGGTGAATGTCGCATCGATTCCAAGTGATGTGGGTTCCATGTCCGTGGCCGATTCCGACGATGTGATTGGCACCAGCGGATCGTCCGAGCCTTCATGGCCATCGGCTAGTGGGGCCACCACAACGGACGGGAACGTTGTATGGGTTAATGAAGGGAGTACAGTTTTCAGCCGCACCGTGGCTGCTGATGAAATGGTGCCCGGCACGGTCGCTATTCTGGTTGATGGAGTCACGGTGGCCACGGACGATGGGGCGGGGGCCATATCCCCGGTTTCGGGCCTGGATGATGTGGACAGTGGCAGTGTTCATTACACCACAGGTGTGGTGAATGTGACGTTCAAGATTCCTCCAGAACTTGGGGAATTGGTGTTTGTCCAACATGATGCTGTGATCGGCATTGATGATTGGCGTACACAATACTCCCAATTGTCCTTTTCTGTCGGCACTAAATCCTTCGGTTCTTCGGATCAGTACACTCTCCGCATTGCCACGGTCGATTCTGCTGAGTTGGTTGTAAAACCCAAACTTCTAGACACGATGGAGGTGCGAAACAGCACTGACCATAGTGTATTGGGCACTATGGTCATCATTGCCGAAGGGCTGCGGGCCGATGAATCTTGGGATCATCTAAGCGATCCGGCTGGAGACGCGACCGTTGTGTCGGATTCAGAGTTTGAAATGCTGCTGGGCTGGTTGGACCCTTCCGGAGCAGATGATATTGCAAAAGGGGCCGATCCCGATCTTGTGTCCAACAGCGTTGAAGTGTCGGCAGGTAGCTATCCCAACATCGAAACCAATCCCATGTTCCCGTCCACGGATGGGAAGCATGCCGATCTTCAGCCTGGGAGTTTGACTGGTGAGGACGCCTTTGCAGGGTCTTATGCCCATGTAGAGGATCGGGGTTCGGGGGATGAAGTGCGGTGGTATGTGCTCCCAGGTCTGAAGTTCCTGTTTGAACTGGAACCAACCAGTGGGGAATTGCTGTCCCAACCGGAAAATCCCGATCCCGAAAACCCGGACGAACTGGGAACTGCTTTGCAGAATGTGATCAGCTTCGGTCCCAGCACCAGCAGTTTCCCATTGCGGATTCCCGCCGACGTGGCCGGAGGGGACGGCAACATTACATTTGCGGCAGTGGGCGCCGGAGGCGGTGCGGGAAACACCTATGTAGGATGGTCTTCGGTTTCGGAGTGGGGGGATACCACATCCTACAGTTTGGGGGATTTTGTCAGGCCGTCCACAGGAGATACGGGATTTGTGTTCGAGTGCACCACAGCCGGCACGTCCGATTCCGTGGAACCGTCCTGGAGCCGTGTTAATGGGGCCACGACCAGTGACGGTGGCATGGTGTGGACGTGCAGGTCGGATGTTTCCGGCGAGTTCGCCTGCTACTACAATCAAGTGCAGCACTTGATCGATCAGGCGTTTGGTATTGCTTACATCCAGTCCCAGATGGACAAGCTGTCCGCCTTGGGCGCTCCTACGAACACAGTCGATCCGTCACAACAGACATCCGATGATCAGTTCGAAACCGATCAGGAAACGTTTGAAACCGATCTGGACGGGTTTGTCAGCAGTGATCATGGAACCACGGTGACAGGAGGATACAACCCTCTGGATTCCGCCAATCGTGTGGGAGGTGGGGGGAATGACTACCCCCAAGCGGAGATCGAAACCAATCTAGCGGGCGCTGCCACCACTTTCCAGACTGATTTGGATGCTCGTGTGTCGGAAATCAACAGTGATGTGTTGGGAGCGGATGTGGTCAGTTCCACCGCCGGTTTGGACTACGCTCGCCGGCTGTACAATGCGGTGAACAAGGCTGTGAACTTTCGCACAGGGTATGTGCGTGAAGTGAAGGATAAGCTGGCGACGGTGGAAACTATCTACACTCTCATAACCCAGTTTCAAGAGGACTACGCGTCGTATCCATGACATGGACACAACCGAAGTGCGACAAGCTTCAGTGCATCAGAAAACTGTGCAACGATCTGGCGCAGCTTGAAATCAAGCGTACGCTGGACCAGGCCAAGCACGTACAACAGGCGGCGGTGATATCACGTGGCATGGGAACAACGAAACGTAGCGGCTGAACTGCCGTCCGAGTTTTCCGGACTGGTGGCGTCGGCTCAGGGGGTGTCTACCAGTTTGGAAACCGCTGCCAATCTGCTCAAGGCAGCGGTGAACACGGCCAAGCTGTTCGTCACGTCTAACGTTGATCCCACATCCGCTTTGGCGAATGCGATCATCACAGAAATTGAGACTGTGGTGGATGATTTCTTTAGCACCGGGTTCTTTGTCCTGACCATCACCCCGAACGATCTGGCCCGACCGTCCTACGATTCTTTTGGTCTGCCTACCATGACCCCGGCACAGGCGATAGCAGCCGCACAGGCATCATTTGACGATGCGGGGGACAATATACGCCCTCAGTTCAGTTCCTCCGCGTCTGTGACCGGTTTTGGCATCATGGCCACATCCGCTTCGGTGGAAGACCTGATCGACAAGCTTCGCGGACTCATATCTCTGCTGAATCTGGACGGGTTGGCTTTGTACCTGGAACAGGCCGAACGGACGTTTCCTCCCAATCAGGCCCCGGTCGCGTCCACCCCACCGGACTGGTCGTCCACAAAGCTGGCTGACATTCCAGGATTCAGTGATCTTCATCGGGCCATACAAGGGTACCTATCCCAGTTTAGAGGATACCTGACCACGGGCGACAATTTTCTGGATGACTACATCAAAACGATTGAACACAAGGTCAATTCCATTGCCCGTGCCGTGGATGAACTGAATCAGGCTATTGATGCCATTGTGGGAGCGGTGGGGGCCACAGGCGTGTACTATCTGAACATACCGACAAACACTGGCGGTAATGACTACCTCAAAAAGTCCCTTTCGGATAGTGAGCTGGAATCACTGACGACGAACAAGTATACTGCGATGACTCTGTTCGTTGCAGGTGGGGCCAACACTTCCGGCCTTGAAAACTTCAGATCGGTGTTTGAATGAGCATCTACACGGACATCAATCAGTTCAATGCCACCGATAAGGCGGTATTGGAAGATGCTGAAGCGGTGTTCCAGGCCGTGTGGAACGTGTATGCAACACGGAGAGGGGAACGACTGTTCCGGCCCGAGTTCGGAACTCGGTTCCATCGCATTCTGCACAAACTGATCACGGACGGGACCCGTTTGGAGCTGCTGCGAGAAGCTGTGGAATCGGTGACGGGAAGCGAACCTCGCGCGGAATTGAACGGAGCGGATACCGAAATCGAACCGGATATGAACAATATAGGTGTATACAACACCACCACAGCTTTCAGAATCCGGGGCTTGGAAGGGCAGACTTTCCGGTTTCGGGGATCGTTGTCCGGGGAAACTCCATAACAGGAAGCCGGAATGGCACAGCAGTACGATCCTACAGCCATCAGCTTTAGCCAAGCACTGGCCCAGCAACGGGAGTTTCTGCTGACCAAGCCGGATGGCGCGGCCTGGGAAGACTTCTTTCAAGGTTCGGCAGGCACGGTCATCGCCGAGTTCCTTGCGGGAATGCAAGCTTTTCTGGCCTACCATACGATCACTGGCCGGGCTGAAGCCTATCTGTCGCATGTACGGAAGCTGACATCCGGACGAGCCATTGCTCAATTTCTGGGACACAATGCCGCCCGTGGGAAACGCAAGCACTACCGTCTTACCATCGTCCCCAACTTCACCGGGACCATCGAAAAGTTTGACGTTCTAGGCGCGGTTCGTGGTCTGGATGTTGTGGCAATGGAGGACAAAACTGTAAACAATGGTGTGGAAGTAGAAGTGGAGGTAGTGTTTGGTGATCTGCTGACCGAAAACGTTTCTGTGAATTCCGGGTCTCAACGGCTGTTTCGGTTCACGTCTGCTGATGTATCCGACGACTTCCGTATGTTGCTGAATGGATCGGAAATCAGCATCAGCCAAACCATTTCCGATCTGGCCAATGATCAGTCCGTTACCTTGACCAACGCCTTTGGTGCTTTGGACCTGTTCGACCTGAATGACGGCACGAACACATACGATACGGGGGACACGTTCCAGTTGCAGTACGTTGAATTTGGAAACGATCCTACTATCAGCACTGATGATGTTGTGTTGACAGTTGGGGACGTTGCTGAACTGGATGATTTCAGTGAGTGGGTGGCAGACACGGCCTATAGTCTGAATCAGATCGTGGTACCCACCACGCCGAACGGCTTCTACTACAGGGCTACTACTGCGGGCACCAGTGGGTCGTCCGAACCCACATGGCCCACTACTGATGGGGGAACTGTAACGGACTTTGGAGTGACGTGGACCGCTTACGAAATCCTCCATACTGAACAGGCCCGCCAGGAGCCTGAAACACTTGCCCAACTGAAGGTTAACGCTCCTCTCACCCACGAAACCCAAAAACTGGTGCGAGGGCGGGACGATTATCTGAAGCTGTTCCAAAGTTTGGACACTCGTATTGTGGATACCAACGGCGATGATGTGGATACTGCCGTAGTGCAGCTCACCGCAGTCAAGGACGATCTGACCAATTTCACTTCAGGGGAGAAAAGTGGATTCATCAGCAGTTTGTCCGCCTTTCGCCCTTTCGGTGTGAAGCCTCCTGTCATTGTTGATCCGGTGCGCATCAATGCCACGATTCAGGTGAACATCACCCTACAGGCCGGAGCCACGGCTCCTGGCGATACGTCCACTCAGGCCACTGCTGTGGTGCAGGCGTTCCAGCACATACTCGAACAGTCTTTGAACCTGTTTGAAATGGAATCTCAGATCAACCGTCTGGAAGACGATGACGGAGACGACTTCATCCAGATCACACGGGTGACACTTACTAGTGATTGGTCGTCCGAAACGGTGTTTTCCTCCAGTTCTGTGATCAATCCCGTTTCGCCAGCTTACTACTTCAAGACCATCGACAACGTCCGCACCGAATGGTCGTCCTCCACAGAATATGAGGAGGATGATTTGGTGGTACCCACGACCCCGAATGGGTTTGTGTTCAAAGCCGATACCATCACAGGCGATGGGCTGTCGGGATCGTCCGAACCTTCATGGCCCACCACTATCGGCAATACAGTTGTGGATAATGAGGTTACTTGGAAGAACATCGGCCCAATTATTGAACCTTGGCAGTCCGGAACCGTGACCGCAGTGGATGAAATGGTGAGTCCTGTCAGCGCTTCAGGGCATTACTTTAAGGCCATTGAGAACATCGAAGATGACTGGCAGGCGTCCACCCTTTACAATCTGGGGGATTTGGTGGTTCCCACCAATGACCCGACCAATCCCAATCAGTATGTGTTTGAGGCCACCCCCATATCCGGGTCGGGATTGTCCGATACGATGGAACCCACCTCATGGCCCACAACATTGGGCGCTACAGTGGTGGACAATGGCATCACCTGGACAAACCGGGGTACAGTAGTGCCACGATGGCAGCCTACTCAGACCTACACAGCCGGGGACATTATCGTTCCCGCCACGCCCACGTCCCCTCGCCGCGCGTTCCGGGTGGTGTCTGGTGGCACATCGGGGAGTTCCGAACCTGTGTGGGACACCACAGTCGGCAACAATACCAATGACGGAAGTGTGGACTGGGAAACCATCGAAGAAGGGGAAACGGGGGCTTCTGAACCGTCCTGGGTGTCTTCGGAAACAGACTATGTAGGAGACGGCGCCCGCACTTGGGCGGCGCTTCAGACTGGCAAATCAGGCCCTTCCGAACCCACGTGGCCCACTACCGAAGGTCAAACCGTGGTGGACGATGCTGCTGTCTGGCGGAATCAAGGTCCCAACGATGAGACGCTGGCGATTGAGTGGGATGAATACTGGGACTTTTCCGTGAGTGTGAGCATTTCATAAGAGGCGCCGCGTAATGGCTCTTGATCCACGAGATTTTATACCCAAGCGGCTACAGTCCGAAGGGTTGTACGATCAGCTAATCTGGGCAGTGGAGAAAACCCTTCAGGATGCTGATGCTGACCTGAAGGGCAGTGTCGAAAAGTATTTCGACTTTGAAAACCTCCCCATCGATCTGCTGGAACTGATTATTGCCGAAGAAGGTTATGCCTACATCACTGACATTCTGGAATTGTCGGAATCTCAGCTTCGCGGTCTGACCCAGTTGATCGGCCTGGTTCACTTCTACAAGGGGACCAAGACTGGACTGTTGCTGGTGCTCAGCTTGGTTGGGTTTCTGGGAAGTACAACAGAAGAATGGTGGGAACAATCCCCGGAAGGGGAACCTCATACGTTCAAATTGACGCTGAACCTGAACACGTCCACTATTAGTGCAACGGCCATTCCCAGACTGCTGGTGTTTGTCCGCAGCTACGTTTACCCGATATTGGAAGAACTCATTCTAGTGTCGGATGTTGTGGATGCAGAAGCCTACGCATATGGTTTCGTAAAGCAGACTCACACCGGAACCATCACCACTCACCTGTAGGTAGTCGTGGCGATACAAGGATTTCTAACATCACAGGGTCGGACTAAGTCCATCGAAGCCCTTTCCAATAAGGGCTGGTACATATTTCCGACCCGATTCGAAGTGTCTGAATCGTCCGGTGCCGCATTTGACGATCAGCGTGTGGGCGCACGGGACTGGCAGGTTAGCACGTCCTACGCCTTGGGGGATCAGGTCGTGCCCACGACCCCGAATGGGTATTATTTCGAGGCCATTGCTGCTGGTGTGAGCGGAGGATCGGAACCGTCATGGCCCACCACGGTAGGGAACACAGTCGTTGATGGTGGGGTGACATGGGAAAACAAAGGCACCACGTCAGGCGGTCTGGAGTCCGTGTGGTTTGAAGCGTCCATCACCAGTCGTGTGGGAGGACCGCCCGACACGGTGGAGCTCATTCTCACTATCCCACCCGGTGCTGATCCCACCAGCCGCAACATTACGGAAATCTACATCTTTGCTGAGGATCAATCCAGCAACGAATTTCTGCTAGTGGTGGCTCAGCCTGATACAGAAGTCACCTACGATCCGGATGGCACCACTACCCTGCGGGTGGCGATCACTATCAGCAACGCCAACGTGGGCAATCTGTTCATCTTCAGGTTCACCCAAGCCACGGAGATCGCAGAACACAACGTTGACCCCAATGCCCACCAGGACCTGCGGGACGCTGTTCGTACCCAATTCAACCTGTTGGCCAATGGGGACATGGCCATAGACCGCCACCCACTTGGGTTTGACCTGTCTGGCGGCGCATTCGGATACGGACCGGCGGAATGGGCGGGCCGGTTGGTGGCCAGTACAGCGTCCGGGACGCTTGTCCGTAACGAATCTTCCGAGATTCCAGGATCGCGATCCCTCCATTTCAGTAGCATCACCCTGTCGGGTGGGGATGAGGAACTCCACATCCGTTACCGGATGCGGTCCGAAACGGCCCGTCTGCTGTCCAACCCCTCCTGGCAGGCCACCACTGCCTATGCAGTGGGGGACATCGTGTTCCCGGCTTCGGGCACTCCGAACCTGCTGTTCATGGCCACCACAGCCGGCACATCGGACAGTGTAGAGCCCACATGGCCCACCATCCAGGGCGGGACAGTGTCCGACGGCGGTGTGGTGTGGGAAGCGATACTGGGCAAGGCCAGCCTCAGCTTTGTGGGTCTTCAGGACACTGGCAGTACACAGTATGCGGTCATCAGTTTCAAGACTCCACTGTCGGGTGAGAACAATTTCGATGGAGCGCTGGACACGTTCTTCAGCACAGGCGCTACCGACCATCCAATGCTGGACGCTACGGTGTCCGATGTGGAACTTCCGGCAGTGGCGTTTCCCAACGTGTCCGATGGTCTGGAAATCGAAGTAGTGGTGGATGCAGGTGCTATCACCAACAAGAATTTCGAGTTCAGCCGGTTCAAGTTGGAGCCGTCATCGGTGGTCACACCCTATATGCCGGTGCCTCACGAACTGGAATTCTACCAGTCCAACCCACATCTGGCCGCGTTCCTGCACAATTTTGAGGTGGTGGTCGCCACTCAGTCCCAGATCGATTCGGGATATAGGGGCATTACCATCAACGAGTTGGACGATTCCAACCTGTCTGATGGGGATCGGATACTGATCCTGCCCGGAACCCATACTCTTACTTCAGCCATTACGCTGACGAAGAACGATCTGATGATCTATGGGGCCACGCCCGAGGCGGTCATCGATCTGGACACCAACCATGCTTTCAGTCTGACCGGGACCAACAACCGGATGGATGTCCGGTTCACCAACACTTTCAGCAGCAGCATTGTCCTGTCCGGCGCTGGCACGAAGTTCTTTGGCCAGAACGTGACACTCGCCCATGTGGATATTTCCAACGGCGCTCAGGTGGAAACCACGGGCACCGCCGGGGGCATCAAGCGGGGCAGTAGCGCCGCGCCGGGTAATGACCGTGAACTGGTGGACAAGCAGTACGTGGACAGCCTTGGCATTCAGGCCGCTGATATCATCATTGGCGATGCGGCTCAGGTAGCAGCCGGGGACGCCACTCACACTATCGATGACTTCAACGACAGCGGCAATATCGGTGACGGGAATCTGATTCTGGTCAAGACTCCCACCAGTGGAAACCACACGCTGTCCAGGAATGAGGACATTGCGGCCAACAATGTAATGTTCGTGTACGAAGCCCCGGACGCCATTATTGAAATGGCCTCCTATACCATGACCTTCAGCGGGACCGGGGCCTTTCTGCGGCTGCATTTCGCCAGTGTGGGCACCAATGCATTGGTGTTCAGCGGCACTGATGTGATCGCCACGTTGCTGATCGACAGCCCTCCAGCCGATCCGATCAACAACAGTGGGGAAGACAACACAATCATATGGAACGAACATCTGATTGTGGGTGGGGACGTTGACATAGCCGGCGATGCGGAT